>Ga0315900_10000008_pt1 | contig 364404 bp, 456 predicted proteins | sample LakEriMetagenome_FD_203521 | JGI IMG/M metagenome (GOLD analysis project Ga0315900, IMG submission 203521) | Freshwater fungal communities from buoy surface, Lake Erie, Ohio, United States - Buoy 12 MA114 | ecosystem: Environmental > Aquatic > Freshwater > Lake > Lake biofilm | place: USA...
TTCTATAGTCAAGCACCGAGAGATGCTCAATTTATGCGTCCTCCGCTAAGAGTGCAATAGCCGATAGCAGTTATATTAGGATCCGTTCCCGGCCGGTTGGACCCGAATAGCGTAAGCGTCCTTACACGATACCTTTATCGGTGCTTGACTATAAAAACTAAAAGTTCGGATTTGAAAATCAAATCCTCCCACTGCTAACTACTGCTTCCCAATTTATCGTCCATCGGCACCCGTGGTAGGGCTTGCGATGCTCATCGGCCCTGAGTTCTGGCTCAGGTGATCCTTGGGATAGGACTGCTGGGCCTTGTCCTGCCCAGCATCAGGAAAATTAGTTGCTCTGCATCCCCCGGCGGTAATTGTAGTGCATCATCTCTTGGGTTGCCCCGCAATTCTCACACACCTTCCACCCGCTTCCCGACAGGGACCGCTATCGTGTTGCTAACGGCCTTTCGGTAAGAAGACTACCACCCTTGAGAGTCACCTCACTTCTTATCCTGCGGGTCACAGTATCCGCTAACCAAGCGGAACGTCGGGGAGAAGCCACGGTTGCAGGACCTAGTGCTCTTGCGAGGAAGTGTCCAGGCGATGTGGCTTCAAACTTGAGGCATCATGTGGGATTCGAACCCACGCAAGAAAACCTTGATGATCATTCAAGGTTGAAGCAAACCACACTCCGTTACATCCTATGACGCCATAAACTTGGTGGACAACAATGGGAATCTAACCCACTTCTTCCTCGTATGCTATTACGAAGTTTCATACCAGCCTCAGGTAATTGACACATCATGTCCATAAACTTGGCGGTCCCAGGGGGTAACGATCCCCCTCCTCAGCAGTGACAGTGCTGTGTGCGTCCATGAACACCTTGAGACCAAATTAGGATAAGCTACTGGGTTCCACGCCAGCCCTTAATTGAGCAGTTACTCTGTCCATCTCATTTATTCAAAGTCTGTGTGCAGTGAGATTCTGCCTATCAGAGTCTGTAAGGGTAGTCTCCATCCTTACGCTTACGGTCTTCTGCCACCGGATCTCTATCGCTAATCAAACGCTACTTTAACGAAAGTAGTAACGGGATTTGGTAGAGCGTAGGGGAATCGAACCCCTCTTACAGGCGTGAAAGGCTTGTGTCCTAACCGATAGACGAACGCTCCATAGTTCACTATATGAAAACACATTAGGGAAGTTCTTGACACGCATCACCAACTTGCATCAAGACCTCATTACAGGCCCAGTAGTTCCGCCGCCTTCCTGGAGTTTGGTGTAGCCTTATCCCTCACGCTCGATGGTGTCTCGCGCTACTCTTAGGCCCTCCTGCTTCATGGGTATCCGGCTCGAATCAGCCTTTGTTCACCCCTAACGGACTAGGTAACCCTAATGTGTTTACATATAGTGCCCAGAACTTAATCTGGGGCACTATACAAAATTAAATTTTTAACGAACTTCAAAGTAGTTTCGATCAACTGCCTTTGTTTTCTAACTAGTCTCTAGTATAGCATCTCCTGCTTTACTGGTCAACTTGTTTTGTAAATGCCCCGCCTTGTTGCAGGGTCTTTACAAACTTCGCTGTTTTTCTAACTTGTGTCTAGTATAGCACCAATCCAATTATTGGTCTACTGCCATAAAAAAACCCGCCTACTTGGCGGGTTTTTTGGTTTGTACTACTTCTGTTTTAGAACTGTACGACCAACCCGCCTGCTACTTGTTTGACATCAGTGGCTGCTGAGGTTCCCTCAACTGTACGATACAAAACTTGTGCATAGGTCTTTTTGCTGAAAGCATACTCAGCACCTACGTTGTAACTCTTGATGCCATTTTCAATGCGACCATAGCTGGCCTTCACTGTGACTGGTCCACCAAGTTTGTGTGCCACGCCGACCAACTGAGCACGGTTGGTGTTGGCAGCAACGCCTTTGTTGTCGCTTGCGCTGGCAAACACAGTGGTTGCACCAAATTTAGCACGAGCAGCCAACACGTCACTGGTTTCTGCGCCAGCTTCGTAACGAGCATAAGTCAACACAGCAGGTCCAACTGCGGCAATCACGGATGCGGCATAAGGATCAGCGGCAGTGCCAACAGCACCAGTGCTACGATCAAAGTTAGCAGAGACATTGCCAAAGTTCACAGAAGTGAAAGCGGCATTGCTCAAACGCAAACCACGCAGGTTATGCACGTCGGCAGCTGAGCTACCAATCAATGTGCCAAATGGATCATTGTCGCTGATGGCCAAGAAGTGAGTGTGAACATTGCGACCAAGATCAACGCTACCCATTTTGTGAGCAATACCCACGGTGCTTTGGCGATCGCCAAGTCTAGTGTCAGTACCAGTGTCTGGGCTGTTGGCTTGGATGCCGGTCTCGTATGTGGCACGAGCTGTTAATCCGCCACCTAAGTTTTCAGTAGCACGAATGCCAAAGTGACTCAAGTCATTGGCCATGCCTTGCACGGTGGAAGCACCAGTTTTGGTGTTGTCAAGGTAAGTGCCAACACGACCATAGATACCAACTTGTGCGCTTGCAACACCAGCAACTGCCAGGGTCAACGCAATTAGAACTTTCTTCATAAGTAATTTTTCCTTGTTAATGAAATGATCAAATGTCGATCATAGAGTATTATATAGCACAAACACTGAGAATGTCAAAGAAAATGGCTACTTTCGCAGCCATTTTGGTGGTTTCTGTTACGAGGTATTTCCTACCCTAGACGACCTTAAGCGGCCATCAAGAATTTTTCATCATTTGCAGATAAAAGTTTTGCTTGATTTACGGTCATCGCCTACCGTGCTGTCCACTCTGTTACTCTTTGCCCTGTCGAATCTAGGTCAGGCCCATCATAAAGAAACTTAATCTACGCTTAATGTTGTTAACAACAAGCATAATATTGGAAAAACAATTAATAAAAATTTTGCTAAATTTTCCATATTACCATAACTCACAGTTTTTTATTTTCTCTTCGTCCAATGTGGTATCACGTGTAAAATAAAATACACCAAACACTAACCAAAATAACAAAAATAAAACATAACCTATCATTAAACTTCCTTATGGTGGACCTGGGGGGATTCGCACCCCCGTCCAGAACACTTTTCTCTCGGCTTCATACAGCAATAACTCGCAGTATATATTTATTCTTTGGGCTTGTCAACTGCTTTGGAGATGATGTCATACACTTGTGCGTATGCATCAGTAATTTTGTCTAGTTGTTGTTCCGACACCAAGTCTGTGTCCTCCAGACTGACCAAGTCTCGGGCTAGATTTTCTTGTAGTTTTTTTATGGGATTGAGCACATACCTATTTATTCATCCCCGCTATCTACTGGGATCCAGCCCAACTTAAAAAAGTCTTCCTGGATTTCTTCTGTGACATGTCCTTCGGGTACATATCTTTTAACACCGTCAGCATCACCATTGCCCAGTCCATCGCCTATGCCCGAACAGTACCAATCAATATAGTCACCTTGTTCACGCATGTCGGCAACAATACCCCCGGCATAGCGCCACGAACAACTGTAGGTCTCTCCCTTTAGCAAAGGCCATACTTCGTTGCGTTGCCAGTCTTGATTGCACAAGGCTGCGTAGATGTTTTGAGCGTAGGTATCGCTGGCCTTGGCTTTGTCGCAAACCCACTTGGTGCTACGCAAATCATATTCAAGATTGTTTTCTCGCCACCGTTCGTCGGCTTCGCGTTGAGCCTGATGTTCGTTGATCATGCGTTCAAGATCTAAAGCTCGTTGAACATCTTCGTCAGTGGCAGGATCTCCTCCTTCCGCAATGACATCTTCAATTCTGCATTGACTGTGAAAGGTTCCGCGAGTAGGACTTTTGTTCATAATGTTTGGTACCAGAGACGGGACTCGAACCCGTATGCCCTTGCAAGCGGCAGATTTTAAGTCTGCTGTGTATACCATTCCACCACTCTGGCTTTGCGTTATTTAATACATGGTCCGGCGTAGAGGAATCGAACCTCTATAATGACTTTAGAAGAATCATGTCCTATCCGTTGAACGAACGCCAGATGTTTGGTGGGCCAACTTGGAATTGAACCAAGACTCGACCGATTATGAGTCGGTTGCTTTACCATTAAGCTATTGGCCCTGTGCTACATTGTAGCAGGAAAACTATTTAGTGTCAACTGTTCCGTCGGCCAGGTGGTCATGTTTGATTTCTTTTACAGGATGCCCTAAAATGCTGGCAACAGAATTTTTGTAAGCAATACGTTTGTTGTTATGATCTCTAATGGCAATGGCTCGGCGACCAATCTCCTGAAGGCTCAACATTTGCTCCACGCCTGATTTGAGCTGCCATTCTAGATCCCAGATAGCATGATGGATGTCGGTCATTGCTTGAATGTCCTCATCTAGTTCTGCGCTTTGTGGTAGTTGTCGAAACTTGTCCTCGTACCAATCAAGTTCAACTTGGTTGGCGCCTTTGGTTCGTGCATGTTTTACTCTGGCAATGCAGAGTCGATCAATTAGTTCTAATACTGGAAGAAATTCCATAGCATACCCTTTCTATTTTGTATAGAATTATTATACAAAAATGCTAAGTGTTTGTCAACGGTCTTTGTCAGTTCTTACCAATTGAATTAAGCGGTATCCAGGATCAAATTCCCACCATTTTTTGCCAAACTGTGGATCTGCGGCAGCGGCGTGATGATTGTTGTGCCAGCCCTCTCCACCAGTCAAATATCCTACCAGCAGGTTATTTGAACTTTGATCACGTGTGTCAAAATTTCTATATCCTGATGGACTGTGAGTGAGAGAGTTGGTCAGTGAACTGGCATGTTGCAACAATAGTGACGGAACCAAATAAGCATACACTACTGCATAAGGATCTATCATGTAAACTGCCACCCCGACCAAGATAGTGTACAACCAATGATTGTAGTACATGTGCATGTGAAATTTGGATTTCACAATCTCTGGAGCATAACTTAATTTTGGAGTAGCAGGTGTGAGTCTAAATTGCACGGCTAGATAACCGTATACCGCAGGTGAGTGCGGATCATCTTTTGTGTCAGAGTGTCTATGATGCGCTCGATGTATTGCTACCCAATACAACATTGGTAAAGTTGTGCCAGGAATAGCAATCAATGTTCCTAGATATTCAAACCATTTTGGTGCTTGAAAAGAACGATGGGTGATCAGCCGATGAACTGTTACAGTTCCGACTACCATCTTGATATAGTAGACCAACAGACATATTGCCCACTGCCATGCTTCACTGTTGAAGATAAAGTAGACCAGGATCACATGTAGACAGGCACTGTATGCAATCATTTCGTTGTGCGAAGGCACAAACCAGTTTTTCTTTTTCATGCAGATACTTATGCATCTACTTGCAGTAGGTCAGCCTCTTGATCCATTTCCATTTCGGTAATCAGCAGGTCAGCAAATTGCTGACAGAAGATAGCAAACCAAAGTTGGTCCATCGCTTCTTCGGGTGCGCCAGCGGCCCGCACCAGGCGTTCAAGTTCAGTATTCATAGCCTGGAATCATAAGTGAAGGCAGCAAGATATCGCATGCTGGCACGGCTGGGAATGTGCTGATTACAGAACCGTTGGTATGCCGCACGCCAACGCTTTTGGACAGGTGCTGGCGCATGGCAAGCAAGATAATGCAAGTGGCCAAATCTGCGCCCAATGCTGATGTGATTGGGCTTCCAGCCTGCAGGATACCATTTGTCGCGAGTTTGCCAATTGTAGTTTACCCAGACACCCATTCGGCGTTCTTGCATGATATACTTTTTAGATATATCTTGTGGTCTAAATCGGTTCATTTTTGCATCATCAGCGCATTGAAGTTTGCAGGAACAACAATTGTTTGCACACGACCGTTCTTGATACCTTCTGAGATATTCATCATAGCCTGCGCTTGCATGTAAGCAATTGACTGAGCACCTTGATTACTCAATGCTTGCATACGTTCTGCTTCCATCTTAGCAGTCTTAACTTCAACTTCTTTTTGTTTCAATTCATTCTTGGCACGAACCAACTCATTTGCACTCGCAACCACAGAATCTGCAGGTACAATATTCCGAATCAACACTTGACCAACAACCAAACTACCATCAAGTTTTTCATCAGCCAAACTCTTTTGAATTTGTTCTTTAATTGCTTGTTCCATCACTTGGCGATTATCAGCCATGTCTAGTGCCTCGTACTTTCGGGCTTCTTTGTAGATGGCATTACGAGTGGTTTGAACCATATAGTTGTACATCAAGTAGATGTCGCCGTTGTGCCGAGCATGGAATGCTTGACTCTTTTGGCTATACAACTCGGCTACCTGTGCTTGATTGATGTTATAGATAACCACTGCATCAAAGTCTTTCATTGTTGAGTTATCTTTAGCAACAGGTGTCATGTCCTCCAGTTTGACATTAACGTCCTTGATTGGGAATGTAAGAACATCACCCCAAAAGGTTTGATTAAACGAGCCAGGCATTAATTCACCTTGCTGGACTTGTTTATCAAAGCCAACACGTACACCAACTTCACCTGTTTCGATACGAGTACAACCTGTTGCCAGCACAGCCGCGGCAAGAACGGAGAGAGTCAAAATACGTTTCATTTTATTTCCTTAAAAAAGTACCACAAGGGCAAGTAGACTACCAAAAGTAAGTATAGCACAAAATGCACTGTAAGTCAAGAGTTTTACCAAACTCCACGATTCTTTTCCGGACATGTTCCGTAGGTACTGAATGCCGAAAAAGAACATGCCAAACACAACAACAAAAGCCAATAGGATTCTAATCATCACACTCTCCAAATTTCTTCAAAACCTTCCGACAAGTCTGGCTCTTCCCAGTCCCGAATCATGCGAGCAATCACCTCAGATGGGATTGTTTTGCCCGGACGGCCGGCCAATCGTCTAGCCAATTCTTCAGGCTCGGGCGTTCGAAATACCACAGCAATGGCCGAGTATTCCGGCAACATGCGAAACTTTTTGGCCCGGCTTGCCCGTGTGGTGCTGGTCTGATCCCAGATGATGTCGTTGTTGTTAGCCTGTGCAGTCAACGCATGGTTGGTCATCAGGCGAACAGCAATAGGCATGTATTCTTCAAACACTTCTGAATAGGTCTTGCCTTGGCTCCGGGCATAATCTTCCACCCAGGGGTCTGTGCTGACCACACTCAAGCCCAAGGCCCAGACCTGGTCTTTGATCCAGGTGCTTTTGCCTGATCCTGGCACTCCTACCAACATGTACAATTTAGGCACTTTCAACTCCAAAATGTTCTTTGATATTCTTTGCAGAAAAGGTCAACGCTCTATCCCATTGATTATTACCGTGCCCGTTACCAATGCTTGCTTGTTCAATACATTCTCTCACAATCAACTCGGCGAATTTTTTACACTCTGGCATATCCCAGTGTCCAATGCCAAACATATCTTTTTCGTAGCCAGCCTGTTCAGCAAGTTGTCGAATTCGTTCGTTCATATCATACCCTCAAACAATTTTTTAACCGATATCGCCTGACCTGTAGTATAAACAATATCAAAACTATCATTCTCAATGTGATACCGATTGCGGTTGCAATTTACATACTCACCCTTGTCATCAGTATACACTTGTCGCATCTGTGTATAGGTTTTATCCACAGCACCATCAAAGATAACCCGTGTAGTGATTTTACGCTTGTTCATTCTTCAACCTCTGTTTCAAAAGTAGAAATTTCTTGATCTTCTGTCAGATCCAGACTTTCTAGTGCGTATTCTAAATTGTTCCTGGATGCAAACACACGGACACTCACATCGGGCACTTCACTGTCTTTGTCAAATGTTTGAACAGCATAGCCGTAGACTTTCATTCTTCAACTCCAAATTTCTTTTTCGCTAATTCTTGTTCGCATTGAGCAATGGAGGCGTCAAGCATAGCAGTTGTGATTTCTTTGGGATTCATTCCAAAATGCAATTTAATCAAATCTACTCCCTGACCGCGACTGATCATGTCACGCAACATGGGATTCAATGCTATGCAACATTCCCGCACAATCAACTCGGCGAACTTTTCAATTTCGTCATCTAACAATGAAACAGCATGGTCATTGCTGTATACTGCGCCAGCCTCAACCGCAAGTAGTTTAATTTGTTCGTTCATTTTACATCCTTATATAACCATCGGCGGAATCTTGTTGATACTGTTGTTAGCACATTTATGCCAATAATAACAACGACTGCAATAACAATAACAATTTCAATCATTCTTTAACTCCAAAATGTTTTTTACATTTGTGAAATGGCATAATACGACCAAGCCATCCAATCAGTTCACCGCAATTTTGGCAACAGTATGATGGGTATTTCTTCATTTCAAATCGCCACGCAGGGTGTGCCACATTTTGGGATCGGTGCCCAAGTAGATGCGATACTTTTGATAATTGCGCCACTGGCTCAGTCGGTTCACACCACGCTCGACCCAGTCAAACATGGCACTGCGGAACCACAAGGGATTCACAATGGCCACAATCAGTGCTGCCGCCACAGGCACAATCAGCACAGCCACAACCACCCAATGAAATGTCATGGCACGGTAGTAACGGCCACCACCAGGCACCAGTTCAATTTCTTTACTCATATTTGCCATTCCTTTTTTGTTTTGCGTTTGAAAGTTGTTGGGTCAATCACTGCCGACAGGGCTTGCGTGACATCTTCCGCAGTGTCTGGGTCAGTGCTCTTTTTGAGTCCTAGTGCAACCTTTTCTTCTGCTGTGAGTTTACGCAGGGCCGCACGCCGCAGGCGCAGACGCTCTTGTTTGCGTTCTTCCTTTTCGCGGGCCTTGCGGTCTGCTTCTTTGTGTTTAGCCCACCATTCACGCACCTCGTCATCACGGAGCAACAACAGATCTTCAATCTTGTTGTTTTCCAGTTCAGTCATGGCCTTGCAGGCAATGCGAGCCAGCATGTCAGCACGGTCTTTGAGATCGCGATACTGCCAACTGTCAGTGGGGCTGGAATAACTGTCTGATGCATAATCTCTACAGGGCATGTTACTCTCCTTGTGTCTGCAGGGCTTTCAAAAACTCCACACATGCGGCCTCGGTGCGCTTGGTCACTACCACCCGGCCACCCCAGAAGCCCACATACAGACTGCGGTGCTCCACAAACTTCACTTCACCGTCAGCACCAGTATGCTTTTGACGAGCCGCTGGCTTTGCAGGCACTGCCTTTTTTGCAGGTGCTTTAGGCACTGCGGCCACCACAGGCTTTGCTGTCACTGCCTTTGCAGGTGCAGGCACTGCAAGCGGACGATGCTCAAAGCCATGTTTCTTATCATACTTGGCAATGGCTTTTTCATCCATGCCCCATGTGGCCAGTAGTCGGCGAACTTCAGTGCCGGGCAGTTGATTCCAGTGTATGATAGGGTCAGTCCAGTTGGTCATGTTGGGCTCCTTAATAAGATTGATGTGAATGTCCGATACGATACACGGGTGCGCCTGGCGTCAAATCATTTTCCGGAGTATACACTTCCGGCAACATGATATCCGCAAACTCACCGTAGGAGTAATAACCAGACTCGGTCACTACCAAGCGAGCATCAGCGGGCAGGGCACGGAGTGCCTCAATCATTTGTGCTACAGTTATAGTGGTCATCTCAAGCTCCTTAGTGTCTATGTGTGTATTATAGCAAATTGGGAATTTTTGGTCAACCGTGCAGAGCAGTCCAGGTTTCCCAGGGCTGATCGCGAATGTATTGTATTGCCTTAACACCACCTTTAACCCTGCAGGCATACTGCATGGCTGTGGCAAATTTGCCACGCTGACGATGTGTTTTGCGAGCTAATCCTACCGGATTGAGCTTCCATTTCCACAGCGAGTCATATTTGCCGCGAATCATCTTGTGCATGGTGGCTCCTCTGTTGTCTATGTGTGTATTATAGCAAAACGGTGATTTGGTGTCAACCGTTTTGCTTCACGCGAACGTCCGTGTTCAGCGCAGGTGCATACTTTTGTATTAACTCGCGCTCCAACTTATGTGCGGCATCTTTGCCACGCACAATGTCCACGATAGCCACGTTCATTGCTTCAGTACCGTTTGCGCGAATTGCTTCGTACAAGTTCCAGCCTTTGTCTTCTGTGCGGCTACGGTAGATGTGCTTGTTCACACGGCTACGGAGCGACATGTTGATTGTGCGCTGGGTTTTTGCGGTAATACCAATGTAGTACTCAAATCCAATTTGGATCATGTACACTATGTGGCTGCGATCAGTACGTTTCTTTCTCATCATGTGTGTATTATAGCATTTTGGGCATTTTTGGTCAACCGAAATGCCTGTTGCAAAAATACAACAAAAGTACTACTTTTTTTAGCCCTAAAAGTAGTACTTTTTTCAGCAAAAATTGAATATTTGGTCAACCAAAGTGTGGGCTATAAGTAACAGCATGGACACTGATCTTTACCACGACATTTACACTAGCGAAATTTTTGACACCAGCCAATGCATATGGCACGAAAATAATACCATGAATTTCTTTCACAGTTTGTTGATCAAACTGGGATATGAGCCTGTGCAAGATGGACACAAAACATGGCGCCGTGGAGACCGTACTGTGGTGCTGTGTCTGGTAGACGACTACATCTCTACCACATACGACTATGACACACCAGTGGCATATCGATTTGATCGCAATACCACAGTGATCACAGACAACTATGTTACCAGTCCAACCTTGTACAAGGTGTTTCAACTGCCATCCAGTTTCTTTGGCATCTATCATTATGAACCCAAGCTGACCAATTTCAATCCCACACGCAGATTTAATTTTTCAGTCAATCGCATTGATTCCAAACGCATGTTGACCATGCTGGAAATTGCGTTGCGTTGTGAAAAGTATCCAGATGCTGAAACGTTGGACTTTATCAATTTCAACTGCTGGAGTTGGGAAGGTGACAATTCCACAGCTGAAGGATGCAATCAAAATTTCAGAGATGCCTACGAAAAACTAGAGCCACAATACAAAGCAGTGTATGGTGACACTTTTGAACGCATTGCTCAAACCATGCCATTTAAAAATCATGACATGTCAGTTGAGCAGGCACACCTCAGTGCTTATGTGAACATGGTAATTGAAACCTACTCCAGTGACAGTTCAATTGCTCTCAGCGAGAAGATATTCCGTGCATTGGTCACTCCGGCACCCTGGCAAGTGTATGCTGGCCGCCATGCAGTGGCCTATCTGGAAAGTCTAGGATTTGACACACTCAAAGACATTGTCAATCACAGTTACGATGTCATGATGGAAAACAAAACTGCTGCCTATGGTGACAAACTGGTTGAATACATCTTTGCTGGCGCAGATACATTTACCAAACTCAGTGCTATGGATCGCACAGAACTGCGACATCGTTGCCTTACTGCCAGCAGACAAAATCAAAAGGTGCTCAAAGACATGAGTGCTCGTTGGCCTGCAGAGTTTGCCGCTTGGTTGCCGGCTGTTATAGACCATATCAAATAACATGTGTGGTGTTCTATACGTAAAAAGCACCACTGATATACCGCTAGAAAAGCACAACCAAGCTCTAGAAATTTTAAAAGATCGCGGTCCAGATTTTACCTGTTACCAACATCATGGTCGTGTGTTCTGTGCGCAAACAGTTCTGCACATCACTGGCAACACACAATTTTACAATCGACAGTCAGATGATTTTTTTGCATTCAATGGCGAAATCTACAACTATCGCTGGTTTGGTTCCTACAGCAACGACACTGAGCTGATGTATCGTGCTGTAAAAGACGCACCAGTAAAAAAACTCAAATACTTTGAAGGACCGTGGGCGTGGGTGTATGCTCAAGGCGACCAAGTGATATATGCCACTGATCCACAAGGCGAAAGATGCCTGTACAGATATCAAGACAACAACATACTGATTGTGAGTTCTGAGGTGGCAGCTATTTTGGTATACATCCGACCAAAATTACAAGACATTGATTACACAACCAAACACTATCCAATTTGGCAAAACACGCCTTGGCAAGGAATTGAACGATGTGTGCCAGGTGTGATGTATGATCAGTCGGGCAACACCACAGTGATTGACAGTATCTTTTCATGGGCCAAACCCAGTAGTATTCAAACATTGGACCAGGCCTGGGAAGAATATCAACCCTTGTGGGAACGGGTAATCACTGACATGCGGCCAGAAACATCTTATGCCTGCACATTCAGTGGTGGGCTTGATTCTGGCGTGGTTGCAAAAAGTCTTCCACAAAGTCAGCACTATTATACCACCAACATGCTGGGCAAAGACCCAGTGAGTGAACAATCTCAACGTATGTTGGAAGGCAGTCAACGAGACAAAATCATCAACATTGGTGTTACAGAACAGCAATGGGCCGATGCATTTGAGCAAGTGTGTCGTCGCACACTGATGCCAGTTCAAAGCTACAGTTTTGTTGGCCAGTGGATAATTGCTCAACACTGCAAAGAACGTGTGTTGTTTACTGGTGTAGGCGCTGATGAACTGTTTGGTGGCTATGGCGTTTACTCACAGCTTGAATACACCACACAAACAAGTGCAAGTCCTTACAGTTCATTTGGCAATGACACTCACGCTCAACAACTGTGGCAACAATGTTTGCATGCACATCAAGGTCAAGCAGAGCCAGCCACTCTGTTGATGGATTATATCACTCAAATTTGTGCAATAGACATGCGTGGCATTGACGTTTGTACCATGGCACATGGCATTGAACCACGCTCGCCATTTGTGCATCCTAAGATCATTCGGTTTGCACTTGGCCTTCCCATGCACCTGAGGCGCGGCAAACCTTTGATTCGTCGACAGTTTTTGGCCTCCTGGCCTGAAGAAATGATACTTCCCAAAAAAGGATTCACTGGACATTGCAATGATTCATTGCCTTGGATGAAATTCACTGTGCCAGATCAGGCTCGGGCACCACAGTGGAAGCAAATTGTCAAAACTGGATTTAGATATTATGCCAATCAATATCTTGATCAAACCACTCAGGACTTATCCGCACATGCGGATGTTGCTTGAAATATTTTTCAACCCAATCCAAGCATTGTGATTCGCTAGGAGTCACTGACCTAGTGCGAGAACTGTTGAATTCATACCAGTACAACCCGTATGGTGCCTGAGAATCTGTAAATCTAAAAGTAAACAACTGTCCGGGATCTGCTCCGCACAGTTTGGCAAATCTATCAAAAGTTGTGATTGGTTCAAAGTCTGAATACAAGTGTGCTCGACTGTGATGTGTGGTAATAAATCCTGGCACAGTTTGTATTTCGGGCAATCGTTCTAGACATCGCAATCGTGAATCTCCATTGCCAGCAAGATATGTGCCATCACCCTGATCTAACACCAAAAATGGTTTTATAATGCCCTGTGCTCGTATGTCTCGTATCCACATGTTGAGCTTGACAAGATTGGCAATGTCATAGTGATTGCGCGGCTCAGCTAGAAACCCTGCTGGCCCATCATGATCTAGCCACTGATTGGCCCATTCGCAAAGATCATTCAGTCGTTGGTTGGTTGAAAAGTGTCGAAATTCGCAACTGGGATTCCAGAACAAGCAATGCATGCCTTGATTTGAACTGATCTGAATGGGATCTTGTTTGCTGGGCCAGTGAAATTCCACAAGAGGATTATTCCAATACATAGATCTACTTAGTAAATAGGTCATGGACTATACATCTTTGTTTGCCAACACACTCTCTGGCTTGGGGTTTGATCTGCATGCAGTTTACAACTGCTTTGATCCGCCATATCGTCCAGAAACTGGTTGGCCGTTAAAGTTGCCCAACATTGAATTCAAACACAACACACTGCTGTTGTTGCATTTTCAAGATTTCATAACACCATGTCAGGGTCGCATACTTGAACTGGAACAAGTAGAACGCCACTATGGCGCCAATGCACATCGTGTGCTGGTAACTTATTGGAGTCATAATTTACAAAAATACTATCAAGGACCAGTGAACCTTATCGAATTCAGCAATCACAACATGGCCACTGTGACTGCTATCCAAGCTCGTGAGTCACAATGGACCAATTCAATAAATGCAAAAACTTCAGCATGGCAATGCCTCAATGGTCGCATGTGCTTGCATCGTCGACGTGCTGTGGACATCTTGCAACATTGGCCTAATGGTGTGTTAAGTTACGGCAACGACATTCCACTTGATGCTTGGGCTTATGACACCTATCGCGGCACAGAAAACGAAGATAACTTCATGCGACTGTTGCCGGTATATGCAAAATGTCAAGTGAACATTGTGACTGAAACACAGTATGATGAGCCGCCAGGCATTGTGAGCGAAAAAACATTGATGGCGATGATTGCACAGCAGGTACCCATTGTGATTGGTCACCAAGGTATTGTGCAAGACTGTAGAGAGCTTGGGTTTGACATGTTTGACGACCTGGTGGACACCAGCTATGATAGCATGTCCAATGACGTTCGAGTCGAACAAGCCATAATGAAAAATCAAGATCTCATACTGGGAAAAATTAACCTTGCGCCATACCAAGAGCGACTGCAAAAACAAAGAAGTTTTTTGCTTGATGAATTTATAACTGGCACACAACAACGGTACATTCAAGACGTTGAACAGTTGGCTAAAAAACTAAGTGCGATTTAAAAACTTCAACCACTTTTCTAGATCGCCGTACATGGCCAACATCACTGCCTGCTGACTGCCAAACAAAACAATTTGCGGATGCTTGCCAATTTTAATGTAGTAAGGGCAATCTAACTTTTTATCCAAGGTCAGTAAATGTTTGGGTTTAGCAACCAAGTCAGAAGGAGCATCAAATGCGTATGTTTCTAAGTCACAAGTACCAATTGCTGTATATCCAGCATTGGTCAGTCTGAATCCGCCGCCATCTCTAAAGTTCATCCACCATGACTTGCAGGCTTCGTCGTAGGTCAGTTGGTCTTCCGACGGAAGACCTGTCAGTATGCGTTCGGTAATCTGTTGTTTAGTTAACATTGGGGTACACTTGTTCCCCTTGTGTTAACAGCATGACTGTGAATTTGTCAGTCTTGAACTGTGCATTTAATTTTTTTGCCAAATTTTTAGCATGCCCTGGATTTGAGAAACTGACTTTTTTGTACTTGGGTCCGGGGTATTGCGTAAGCATGTTACCAGTCTTGAGATTGATTGGCTTTTGATCGTAAAAGACCGCCCACACACCTTCAGAGGCCAATACTTGTTCGGTCTTATAGGTTTGTTTCTCAGTGTGCTCAATTAGAACTAGCGGTTTGGGTCTACTCATATTTTCTCCCAAGTTTATTTATCTAATAAACTAGGTGTTTTTGAAGCTTCCGCCTGCGAGTTCTACCGTAATCACTTCATTGGAATTTGTAGCAGTGTTTGACCGTAGTTCTTCCAAAGTTACCAATAGCTTGGTAATGTCTGCATGCAGATCCTTAGCGTCACGAAGTGTCATGATAAAATCACGTTGGTTGCGTGACTCATGCGCCTTGATAGAATCAACAAATCGGTGTATGTGTAAACTCATTTTTTAAGATATGGGTTGAGATCAGGTGGCGTCCAGCCTACAGGTTTGAGTACCTTACCATCTTCGCGCTTGCGAACCTTGCCGGTGTCTCGATCAATCTTGGCAAAGTTAGTTTTCATGACTTCTTTCCAAGCACCTTCGGCATCTGCGCCCATACTGTGTAATGCACCAATAGTAACAACCAAAATGTCAATAAGTGCATCAACAGTTTCGACTTGGTCGTGTGCTGTGATTGCATCAGCCAATTCGTTGGCTTCTTCTTCAATCAATGTAACATACAAGTTAAATTGATCTTTGTTAAACTCGTTGACACTTTGGTCGCAAGCCTTCATAAATTTTTCTTGATCTCTAAACGGATTGGTCATAAGTTCTCCCGAAGTTCCCAAAGTGCTACCCAGCCATTAGATTTTGGAAAATAACTGGTTTGTAATTTATGTGATATTTTTAAATCATATCCCATATTTGACAGTGATTGATTAATAATAAAGAAGGGAGTTTTAAAATTGACCCCACAATGCTTCCAAGATTTTCGAAGTTGTCTCGACCCGCTGATATTAATATCTTCTGGTAGATAAGCTAACGGATGCTCGGCAGTTACACAATCAAGCATTATGTATTTTGGTGTATTATAATTTACAAATAGTTCCAACAGATGCAATGAACTATGATGATGATACAACACACCAAAACAAATTACAACATCAAATGGTTTAGCATCTCTCATAAGCCAAACATCATCAACCACAACTTTGTCTACTCCAGGAATATCTTCTAATGTAGATTGGTGAACTATATTCCCTTCAATGCATTCTAAGTAACATGGTGCATGTTTTGCAATTAATTTAGTGTGTTTTCCAACATGCGGCCCTACTTCAAGTACTCGAGCATTAGCACATACCTTCAAATAGTTTTCATCTATAAAATTATAATATTCAGTCTCATTACCAGTAACAGTTTTTACATCTTCTTTAAAGTCATAAGGATGCATTTGCTTGCTCCTCGGTGTAAAATGGTCCTTGATAGGTATAACGTTCTAGCACAATTAGTTTGGGATTCTGTAGCACTTTCCAACTGCGATGTTGTTTGATCGAATACCATCCGGCAGCAAACCATGATTTGCTTTTGGTTGTTTTGGTAAACAACGGCAATTTTAACTGCACATTCCACATGCCATTGTGTGTTCGGCAACCTGTAGGATAACCATGCACACAATCTTTTGGAATAGGCGTGACATGTTCTGGTTCAGCAAATTCAATGTTGGCCTGTCGGCGCAACATTCGAATGGTTTTAAATTTAGCAACCTTGTTGCGGATGGTAAGAGCAAACCCACCATCTACAGCTTGAACGTTGCCAATTTTTTCATCGTCTTGTTTGAGTATCCAGTATTGATTGTCAATTACCGGTTTTGCTACTATCATTTTAACACTCCTTGATATGTTTGATTCAGCCAGCGACCAATTGGTTCGGCTTGGTCACTCAGCTTGGTAAGCTCATACTTGCCACAGAACTTGAGAAAGTGTGCGCCCACCATCCCTATGTCTTTGTTACTGACTTGTTCACCAATCACAGCATCCACAGTATCTTTTACTTCTTGTGGTTGTGCAGTAAGGTCAATTAGTGTGACATTGCGTTCGTAGTCTTCGAGCACCTTGTGTTCTTTTTCTTCGTGGTCGGTCCAACGTTGCAACATGAGATTGTTCCAATTGTAGCCTTTTTTGTTGCGATCTTCAAATGCTTCTGTAATGCCTACACGATTCTTTGTGCCTTTTACTGGTGCACCAGGGTATGCTGAGAACACATTGTCGCCGGGATCACCGCGCACACATTTCAAGAACAGCACCCATTTCTGATAGTCAGTTGGGGCCACAAAGCTCCGGTCGGCTTTGCCTACTTTGATCTTTGAATTGCTTTCGATTGTGAAACTCAATTTGTTGCCTTTGGCATCAGTTACGCCATCAATACTGAACAGGTGGTCGTTTATGCCATTGTACAATTGCACATTTGGTGCAACCAACTGAACGAAGTCTGAATCACTGCTGACAATAATATGTTCATCTTGGGGGTGTAGTGCAATCCAGCGGCCTATGATATCGTCCGCTTCTGCTGTTGCGCAACGAATCACGCTACAATTTGTTTTCTCAGACAAGTATTTAGTCAGCTCATCATAGGTTTCCCAAAACAACTTGTCCTCTTCTGCTTCAGTTTCACTCATGGCACCACGGGCCACAGCACGATTAGCTTTGTAGGGCTTGTAGTGATCTTTACGCCAGCTACGCCCTTCTAGTGCAAAAACCACATGGTCTACACCAAAACGCCTAGCTACTTTATTTGCACTCATCATGGTCAAGTGCAGTGCAAAGCCTAATTTAGTCCATGTGTCGCTGGCCCTGTGTGCTGAATGGCGGGCACGGAAAAACATGTTAGCAGTATCAATCAGTAGATATTTCATTAGGGCGGTCCAGAAGTTTGTGTTCCTTCAAGTATTGTAACACATATTCCGACCAAAATCTATGACCATCGGCTCCAAAGTGATAACTTTTGGGATTCACATGCTCAAATCCGTTGTTTTTTAGTATGGCATTCCAACTGTGGTCTCTTGAATATGGCTCAATGTAATGCCCTTGCCAATCTCTTAGATTAAATAAATCACTAAATGTACTGTTGCCACTGTAGAATAAATGTCGTACATTTAGATCTTTCAACCGACAATGCAGGTGCCATATTTTGTTATGCCATTCATCTGTTTTTTGAGTCCAGTTGACATCCAAAATGTACTGACGATACCTATCTTCAAGCTCTGGTGGTACCATGTCCACACCACTGGCGTTTACTTGATAGCATCGGCCTTCATACTCCCATTCTTCTCGTTCCCAAGTGGTCCATTGGATTACCATCACAGTGTCATACAAACGGCTATAGTTCTCATGAATCCACTTGTTAGTGGTACGCAGTATGCGGTCATTGCTGGCTGCTGACTCAGCATCACAGTAAAATTCAGTGTTGAGCATTCGGCTCAATTGCTTGCCCCAGCTGGCTTCCAAGTTGATTGGATGAGGTCTACGGTCAATGCCATATCTACCATCATCCACAGCAAAGCAATCAGGCACCACTGCTTCGGCAGCCGCTGTATGGCTGCATCCATTTACATACAAGATCATTTTTGTAGCAGTACTTTTTCGGTCTCTGCGGCAACCACACGCTTGCGCAGGCTACTGGATGAGAATGAGTGATCTCGGCCGTTGAATACTAGTTCAATCCCGCGGTCATAGCATTCGTCGCGACCGGTAAAGTCTTTGTGTTCGTATTCTACTCCCAGTACTCGAACATCTAATGGCAGAATTAGTAGAAGGTCACGTAGATCTTGTTCGGTTTGGTACACAACAACTTCATCAACGTAACGGCATGCAGCCAGCTGTATCTGTCTCTCCACAATACTTTGTATCGGACGATTCTTAGTCTCAGGCCTATCGATAGTTGGGTCCGTTTGGAGCCCACAGATGAGGTAGTCACAGTGATTTTTTGCTTCAGAAAGCATGGCAATGTGGCCTGCGTGGAGCATGTCAAAGGTTGAGAAAGTGATGCCAATTTTTTTGCCTTCTGCTTTGAGTTGTTTGATGTGATTGAATATCATGATACCTCGCTCCTGCCATCGCCAAGATCTCGCTTTTGAACATACATGCCGGAGTTCTTGATGGCTTGTTCTTGTTCCCATGTTTCCATCACAACATGGCGGCATACATTTTGAAACCAACGGTCAACAATGTCCCCATCAGTGTCTGTAGGTTTCATCATATAGCCAGCCTTTACCAGTCGAGCCACAAAGATTTCATTCCAATCCAACTCAAATGCACCTTGATGCAGATTGTCAGGATCCACATCCATACTGAGCACAGCCACGTAAGGTTCTCCCTTTTCAGTAGCAAGTTGTTTTTCAGTTTTAGCTGGTGGTTCGGCAACTCTAGGCTTAGTGACTTTTTCTACCACAGGTGGTGGTTTCTTTTGAGATTTTTTAAACCAATCAAACATCAATCCTACCCCATTTAATTTTTAACCAAATACGTTCCATACTGTATTGCAAGAATGCTAACACAATATGGATTGCAACTGCATCACCCAGTCCGGTCCACAATGCAGTAATCAGCAATGCAGCAATTCGATAAGTTAGAGTTCGGATCCATGTTCTTGTATGAGTTTCTGACATGTTATTTGCCCCATCCATTACCCCAGAGGTCCACATGCAATCGTGGGCTGTACCAATAACCTCGTTTGAGTGCTTCGTCGGCAACGTGAATTCTATTGCCATCATACACACTCACAACACCGCCAACAGGCATCACAAAAACTGGTCCGCTAAATCCACGGGTTCGATAGTCGTCAACTACTAGATCAAGCTCTTTGAAATCATCAATGTGACCAACAACAAACTTCAAATAGGTAACACCGTGAGTTTCGTAATCCCAAATAATGTCAGGTTTGATAGCATCTTCATACTTTTCACCACTGACACTAAGTTTAGGACTTACTGAGAATGTGATCTCGCCAAACCATTCAGACAGATACTGTTTGAATTCTCTTGTGAGTTCTTGAGTACCATTGGTTTCAAATGTAATGTGTCGCAGTCCACGTTCGTGCAACAGATTCAACAGTTCAGGATATGCACGTTGCCAACCTAGCAATGGCTCGCCACCTGTGATCACAAGATGCACTGAATTGCCGTTTGGTTGTTGCCAGTGGCCATTGGGCAACAGCGCAGCCATTTTGTCAACTAACTCTTGTGCTGTGTATGTGGGACTTAGATGTTTAAAGTCAGGATGCCAACTTGCATACGAATCGCATCCTGTATTAACCAACGGGAGCTCTTCAAAAGTCTTGTAGAGATGAACGCTCTTTGCGACGTCATCTGCCTCAGTGCTCTTATCACCGGGTTGGCATCCAAATCCCGAACACGTAAAGTTGCAACCGAAGGTTCGTAAGAAGATAGAAGGAACTCCAATATAGCGTCCTTCGCCCTGAGCAGAATAAAATAGTTCACTTACTTTTAATTTCATTGTTTATAACCTTGTTACCTTTGACATTCCCGACTTGCGGGGATTCTTATTTAGATTGATACTTTCATCATGCATTTTAACACGAGTAGATTGTTTTGTCACCCAACCCGGTAATACTGCATCTAAATAGGCCAAATGTTCTTCGGGGCTGGGATGTGGGTCACCGTTTCTATTAGGATATCCAGTGTTTTTAAATACAGTTTTGTCATACCCTGGTTTGATACTTAAAACCACATTTTCGTACAATCGCATGACATCTCTGTGTTTGCTAACATTGTCGGACGGAAATGGCATGGCCATTAATTCTACCATACTCAAAAATTCCCATTTTAGATTGTGTCGAGATTCCAGTAGAGTTTTAACTGCTTTGATGCATGCCAGATCTCTAATTAGGAATCCTCTTTCATCCATGTGTGTTTTAAGGTATTCTTTGTTAAACACATTGGTTGCGAAGTGTGCATTTCCGGGTGTGTGCCATCGACCGTCAACATATCGATCCTCTCGATCTAAACTGGTCCAGCATACAACAACAGTATCTCCGTCACCAAAACAATGCCTTTGATCAGCCTCCATGACTGAATTGAAAATATATTGATTTCCTCCTCCTGCCTGGCCCCAATTTTCAAAGTGATCAAATTCTGGAGCAAGACAATCTGCCCAGGTGCTCCAGCGATAGTTTGTAAAACTACAACCAAACGTAAACAGTCGGCGCATTGTTAGGCTGCTAGTTTTGCCCTGGCGCCAGCATCTCCGCGTTTGGCAACGTCTACCTGCGTGTCAGCGTTCAAGCATTCAACTGTGGCTTTTCCAAAATTTCTACGTCTAGCAAAATAAAATAGTTCTAAGAAACGTGGAAAGCTCATAGTTTTATCTTCTGGAAACTCCAGTTGATATTCTCTTGGCGCATGTACAAGTTTGTGATCAAAGCTGAGATATTCCCAGATGTTGTAGTCTAATTCTAAAACCTCAGGATAAGTGTTCATAGCATCGTAAGCCACATGGTATCTGCGTTGGAATCGCATGATGTTCTCCAACAACACAGGCGGTAAATCATAACGACTCATGAACTTTTCTAACATGTCAAAGATATTGTGATTTTGTTTTTCCACATGCATGTTCAACACAGTTCTGTGTATGAGGTTCCATCCGTGAATTTCAATGCCAATCTTGGGATGATTGATTCGGCCATTGGTCATCCAACTGCGATAGTACTCGCGAACTTCTTCTTGTTCGCGGTGGATCCATTCATGACCTTGCACGTATTCAAACAGGTCTGCATAAAACTCGCTGTAGGGCACACCCTGATACTTGAACACCAATCGACTCAACAGTGTGCTGATGCCATTGATGTGGAAGGTATTGATAAACCATGAAAAAATATGTGCTTCCATCATGACATCAAACGGCATGTCTTTGGTGCCAGTGATAATGTCAATGGCTTCTTCAATGTGTTCGTTGGAGTATGATCCAGAAAAATAGTCTGTTACACTTTGATTGGTAATCTTAAACAACTTCTTCTGCAACAGGTTCATTTCGGCATTTTCCAACAACTGAGCCTGGAACACCGTGAGACCAGTATGATTGCCCATTTCAAACAAAGTCCAAAAGTTTTTCTTCCAAGACTCAAGACTTTCACCAGGTAGGCCCAAGATAAGTTCAGTGTAGGTTGGAATGTTACGTTGCTCACACAGCTCAAATACTTCGTTGAGCTTGTTCATTTCCATGTTTTTGCGACGAATGTTTTCCAATACATCCAAGTCAAGACTTTGCACACTCAGCGTTAGACCTTGATTGAAGCCTCGGGCATCCAGCAATTTTTTAACAATGTCCACAACTTCTTTCTTTTGATTCTTGGCCCAGGCCACAGAGAAAGTTCTCGGAGAACCATACTTTTCTTGACATTCAATAATCTTGTCTGCAATCAAACTGTCACGTTCGGCAAACATGCCAAAGTTAGCGTCAGTAATTGATATGAAATCAAAGTTGTGCTTAGCCATCCATTCCAACTCATGGTACACACGTTCTAAACCAAACTTCTTGACCTTGTTGTATGTCAAGCTACCCCAGTCACAAAACGTACAAGCAAATGGGCAACCACGAGAAGTTTCTAGTGTGCCTTGCCACATGATGTCAGGATTTGCAGCCATTAGGTCATCAAATACACCTGCCAGATACGGGCTAGGAATATCTTCAAGAGTTTCAATGCGCTTGGCATCACCTGTGCTTATAGCTTCGCCGTCTCGATTGATCAGCAAGCCAGGTATTGACTCCCAGTCTTTGCTGTCATATGCCAGCATGAGATTTCTAAATGTGATTTCACCTTCGTAGCAAATCACAATGTCCATGAATGGTTCTTTGCGAAACAGATCTTTGTCTGTGATTGCAGGTTCGGGACCGCCAAATATGGTCAACACGCCAGGATTGATCTCCTTGAGCCTGCGAGCCAATGCATAGTTGAAATTGTGATTCCACACATAAGTGCTAAAAGTCACAACATCATTTTCAGCCAGTCGTTGTGCAATTGGCTCTATGTTGTCCCGGCGCCACACCCATTCAGTCACTTGCCATGCATCACGTATGCTGGGTTCCGCAACTGCATAACTCCAAATCACACCTGCTGAGTATGGCAGGTAGTAGGCATTGAGTTCTTTAGGACCTTGTTGGAAGTTTGGTTGTACCCAGGCAATTTTTCTTTTCATGCATTATTTACTTGTTTTTGATCAGTATCTTTTTTTGCAAAATGTGTATGCGGGTTGGCAAATTGAACCATTTGACTGTTTACATCATTCTGTGCTAGTTTTTCCCAGGGATCTTGACTGCCGTTGAACACGTTGGTAAAGAATGAAAGATCCATACCTAATTCACTGCGCATGTATGTGGCCAATTTTGCACAGTCTCGGTGTCGCAGGTCCATTTGCTGAACGCTGTGAAAGTCCAACGGATCATCGGGGCGACCTTCTAGCATGGCACGATTTTTAAATGTTTCATCGCCGTTGTTGCCAGTCAAGTCGTGGCGATCATGTTCTACCCATACTGGAATTCTTTCCCAAATGTCCAGCATGTATGCCTGTTGACTCAACCACCCATCTTGTGTGGGATGGGGACTGATGTATCCCAACAGTTCATACCATTTGCGTGGAACTATTGGAAAAATTGAGTAGGGGTGGTCGTTGTGAGTATGGAATGCCAGCAATCTAAACTTGCCATTGTATTTCAAAATCTCACTGTCCCACCCCTGGGTTTGCATGATGGCATCATCATTCCAAATAACAAACCAAGGAGCCAGGGCTTTCTCAGCCATCTTGTTGTTGTAGATATGCAATCTGATATATCCCAATGGGTCAAACAACATGGCGGTATAGTGATAACCGTGTGAGTCTAACCAAGGCTGCAATTCAGTTTGGAAGTACGTTTTGCCTTTGTCATCGTCTTTGTCAAATCCAAACATGATTTGCAAACGATGAGGATTGTCAGCCAGTTCAAACAAACTGCGAACACTTTTGCCCAACGCTTCTGTACGACCTCGAGTGGCCAACAGTAAAGATATATCAAATTCTTGTGCCATAAATTCCTACCAATTTGATGTAATTATGCTTGATTGTCTGCAGCCAGCTTTTTCTGCAAGTGATTCAACAAGAAACCATACGCAGGCAGAATAACCAACAGACTCACAATGATCTTACTGATTGAATTGTTGGTTGCAACAATGTGCCAGTTAGCAGCCATGAACTCATTTGCGCCACCAGCAAAGGCAGTAAAGAAGAACACATAGGTATCAAAGAATGTGCTCACAATTGAACTCAATGCAGGAGCAATCCACCAAGTGGCGTACTTTTCACGAATGTATTGGAACACGTACACATCAAGCAAGTTGCTCACAAAGTATGCAACACCCGAGCCAAGACCAATGCGGAAAGCAACTGAGTCAGGAGCACCGCCCAGTTTGACCACTGCCATTGACACAATGATAGCAGGGATGAATGCCAATGCAATCACCGCACGACCAGTTTGTTTGCCTAACATTCGCACAGTCAAGTCGGTCAACACAACCACTAGTGGGAATGTGAATGCGGCTGCTGCCAATGGTGCACCAAACACTGAGAATTTGAATTGCACAATGTAGTTGCTGATAGCAATGATAATGATATGTGCCAGCATGAGCTTGTAGGCCAATGCACGGTCAACGCCACTTAAGATTCGATCTAACATGATTTTTCCTTGTTATATTAAACGAATAGATCTTCCATCCACTCGCGATGGCCTTCTCTAAAAGCCATATTGCTCTGTGTTTCGCGCACTTCCACACGATAGCACCAGAGACGCTCTGCTTCACCCGGTCCCCACAGGTCCGGAATGTAAACACCGTTCACATACTTGTACAGCATGTCTGCCAAGCCTTCACACCCTAAGCGTGGCAGGATTGTGAGTTTGGCCATTTTTTTCTCTTGCAAGAGCTTGTATGTCGCCAGCTCTGGATCATCTGCAGACACCAGCAAGGTATGATCAAATTGATCTTCTAATGTCTTTTTAAGTTCTTTGAGACCGCCATAGTCAGCGGCCCAGTTACGCACATCCAGGTTGTCTGTGCCAAAGTAGAACTTCATTGAGAATGAGTAACCGTGAATTAGATTGCAGTGGCTGTCGGCACGCCATTGACGGTATGCGCAGGGAAAAGCATCATGATACTCTTTGGTGCTGGTGTACTTGTATTGTACTGGTTGATTTGTTGCCATATTGTCCTCCTATGTATTATAGCATAGGCAGCAGAGTTTGTATAGCGGGATGATGCCGGACAGGCCGCTTAGAGAAATACTTATATTAAATATCAACAGAGGTTAAGGTTCACGCCAGGTTTCTATTGAAAGAAACTCTTTAGACCAAGTTTCTCGATCATATGTGACATCGCCCCATTGGCACGATCCGTGCCATTGGAAACTTTCAAACGCAATTAGATCACCAGGTGACTCCCATTTTATGATTTTTCTTACACTGAAATTTCTTGCTTCTTCAGTGTATTGGTCAGAATACGCTGGCAAGATGTTTGGCATATCTGTATATAATGGTTCATTCAAATTGGCTGGACAACTATAAAATGCAGTACCAGGAGTATGACCGTCTTTCCACCACAAAGGAATTAAAAAAGTAAGACCTTCTTTGAAACCTTTGCTTTTATTTTCTTTGAGCCAATCGACTCCTCTAATGTCGCTATGTGGCAAAATTGGTGCTGACAAATATCGGATACTGGAATCGTGGATGATAAACTCACCAAAGTCTGTTTTTAACTGGTTGACTATTTTATGAATAGGACTTCGGGGCAGTTCATAGTGCAACTGACGATCCCAACAACTTGCCCATCCCAGTTTAGATTTTGGATTAGGATAAGGTCCAGCTGAGTCTAACAATGAATCATTTATTTTTTCATAGTATGATTTTATATCATTGACAACGCTCAATGAAATATACTTTTTTTTGTATATAATTTTTTTTTGCATGTTAATTATGGTTTTTGGTAACTACCTGTTTTGTAGTTAGCTTGTCCAATAATAACCCCACGTACTCCGCCCACTGGGTCAGCACAGTCACCTGCTCGGCGTGGAATCAAATGCACATGTGGATACATCACAGTTTGACCTGCTTCACGACCCATGTTGATGCCGATATTAAATGCATCACATTCGCCATTGACAACCATTCTGCGACCATGCAGCATGGCTGATTCAAAACAGTCCATGATTACCGCATCGTTATTGTACTGTGGCACAAACAACAAATGACCGGGTGTGACAGGATAACGATCACGAAACACAGCCACGTGATAGTCTGACAGTTCTGTCACACGGTCGTCCCAGGGTGCAATATCTTGTTGATATGCAATTTCTAAATCAGTCATAATAGTTTTCATTCAATTGGTAACGGAAAAACTCTTCCAGTCAAGCTGAATCTAGTATGTCCAGATTCTATGCCTTCTACACTATGATATCTGCTGGCATGCAATATGTGCCATTGATGTGTTGGAATAACAAAACTGTGTGTTATGGTAGTTTTATCATCTTCAAAAAAATTGGTCCTAACATTGCTTCCACCAGCGTCAATCAAATACGTTAATTTTACTTCAGTACCAACATCTTTGTGTGCAATGATATCGTTGTTCATAAACTGAAATCCCCAATGCATAGTGTCACAAATATTTTGCTTGCACCATGTATCTATCTGTTGGGTAAAATCGTCTGACCACTTGTAAGCACCGTTAAGATAGTTGGCCTTAAACGAGTATTGATCAAAATTGTAATTGAGGCTGTCTAAAATCTCAACTGGAATTTTAGGCAGATTCAGATATCTAATCACTCTTGATCCAAGGCCTCAATAGCATTGTCATATCCACGTTGGAAGTCGTCAGCATCTGCTTCGGCATCTTCCAGTTTCAAATAGGGGTTGAGGCATTTTTCGCCGGCCTTGGCCTGCTCATAGCCTTGTTGATAAGGCGCTTGTTCATAAGGAGTGATTTTCTTAGCCATTATTCTGCCCTTTCAATTTCAGTTGCTTCACGAACCAACACCAACAGTTCGTCTACAGTGTCAACGATGATCTTGGAAGTTTTCCAGTTGTCTTCATCGTCCCTACCGCTTACTTCAATCATGTAGCCATTGTCATACATGTTGATGCTAAAGTTTTCGTTAACTTTGACCAGCTTGTCGCTGAGTTTTTTTACAGACCCTTCAGTCTTTGTTTTTGCTTTTGATTTTGCCATTTGATTTTCCTCTGTAGTAAATGTAGTTAGTGCTTCAAATTCCAGTTTTAACTCTTCAAGAGCTAATAGTTCTGCTTTGGACACCATTGGTTTTCGTCCGGCCATTTAGATCTCCTCCAAATGGTATTGTGAGTAGGGATAGTTCGCTTGCAACCATTCCAACAATCCTTCTTCAACTGGAAATTGAATGTTGCCAGTATAATTAGTAATAATTATCATACGCAAACTTCCTCTTTGAGATATCGTTTGAGTTCTTTGTCATTGGGTTCTACAGTATAGTTCTTCTTGAAAAAAATTTCATAACTATCACTGCCGTATTTGCCAATGCCGTACAAATCGGTAGCATCATCACCATTCCAAGTCATGTAGTCTTGACTCATTTTTTTCAATCTGGTGTATCTTACATTAGCCATACCTAATGGTGCAATAATGCTTTTTACAAAATCTTCATCGGCTGCGATCAATGCTTCCGGCGTTGGGAACCAGTATAAAAATTCTGGCAAGGTTGTTTTTACAGATTTGCGGCCTGTTTGATTCAACATGATCACTCCAACCATGTGTTCCCATGAGTTAGAGATTTGTTGTTGAACCATCAGATCATCTCGTAATGCATGAAAAAATATCATCGTGGTGCAAAGTCCTGTTGTAGTTTGATGTTGTCAAAGAATTCTTTTTTTACACTTTGGTCTGATTTAAACGCACCGTGTAAAACTGTTGTTTGGGTGAGACTAGAGTGAGCCATGATACCGCGATTCTCACAACAACCATGGGTAGCTTGTATATAAACTGCAACATCCTTGGACCCGGTCGCGAATTCAATTTCGCGAGCAATATCCATACATAGCTCTTCTTGGAGAGTGCCTCGACGGGCACACCATTGCGCAATCCTGGTATACTTGGATAGACCAATAAGTTTGGGGCCAGCAATGATTCCAATATAAGCCACACCCGTAACAGGCTGGTGATGATGCGAACACATGCTCTTAAGCTCTGAACGCACCACAAGCATACCTTCGTATGCTCCGTCCGTATCGTTTGGGAAAGCCGTAGCATTAGGGCTCGTCTCATAGCGACCAGCCATAATTTCATTGAAGTACATTTTTGCAAGGCGTTGCGCCGTGCCTTGTGAGTTAGGATCATTTTCCCTGTCAATTAGTAGTGTATCGAGAACTTGTTCAAATGCTTGAGTGGCCTCCATAATCAAATGTTCACGATCTGACTCAGCAACATAATCACTGATGTTGTCACCAGCCCAGAATCTCTTGCCGTCTGCCTTCATGCGTTCGCGAAGGACTTGTGATAGATTTTTTTCCAATTGTTATTCTCCGAGTTATAAGACGTGGATGTCTATGTGTTAATTGTAAACTATTTAGATTGACTTGTCAATAGATTAATTGATTTGTGACCCATCTAATTAACCTATCTGCTATAACTTGATGGCCCAGTTGATTGGGATGGCCACCACTACTGCTAAACAATTCATGTCCTCGTTCCATACTGGTAAATTTCACTCCCAGTATGTCAGCACAAGTTACCTTGCCATTCTCATACATGTATCTAGTGTCTACTTCAGACCAAAATTTTATCTTTTGCCAGCCAGCAACAAATAGTGCATTTACCCTGGCTTCTCTGCAAATTCCTTGCACAGTCAAGATAGCAGTGTTCACAGCATAATCGTGTGCGGCATCGCTAGAAAAATACTTGTAATACAATTCGTTTAGATTGTGTTCTGTGGGATTGGCATTGGGCACAGCCACTCCGTTGGGTTGCAAATGTACCAGCCGATCATGCCAGGTCATGTGACGTTGTTGAGAAGTCAAAAACACCAATACAGTGTACCTATTGTCTGGATTTTCTCTTTCAGTGCGGTACTTGTCTAAAAAGCCTTTGAGTTGCAACACTGTGTGAGGAATGCTGGATCCAGGTACTGCAACATTATCCACACTGGTCACATTCAAACGGTCACCAATGATCTGGCCAAATGATTTTTCGCCTGGCTCAAGTTCTGCACCATATGCCCAACTGTCTCCTAAAATAGCAAGTCTATGAATCATTCTTATCAAACTCTGTTTCCACGCGGCTGTACCAAGCATCTACGTCTCGTGCATATTCTCTCAACAGATTATAGTTGTTTTCAATGCGTGTGGACAACTGTTGTTTTAACTCACAACATTGTCCCACAGTCAATTGATCTAGCCTGTGTATTTCTTTCAGCACAGCATGTAATCTCTGATCTTCATCTGTGATGTTGTCATAACTGTGTGTGACAATGTCATCAAACACATCAAACCCCAGTTTACGCACTTCAGCAACCAGACCAGGAACTGCAAACCAAATTGGAATTTGTCTCAAGCCAAATGCCTTGAATGTTTTTTCACTGATAAAATGACTGCGCCACACGCCAACATCAGACTGACTGCCAGACTCTGCAACAATATTGAACATGCAGGTTTTGAACATGCTGTTGGTTTGGTCATGTTCTAGCCCAGTTGATCGTTCCACAATCCCATCCAACAACAGCGGCAATTCTCTTGGTATAATTTCTCGGTATTCGTTGGTAATGTTATTGGCACCCATGCTACCAAAGCTGAGTCTGACACTAGAGATGTCCGTCAACCCAGCAGCAAGTCTAGCACGACTTATACTGGGCCTACGAATCAAACACAAAAACTTTGTGTCAATGCCAGTAGCGGCACCAGACGCATCAAGACGATCAAACCAACCGGCAAAATTTGTTAGAAAAGTAGGTTGCGACAGTGCTTTGTACGAAAGGCCATCAACGTCAACCACAGCGTTGAATACCACCAGGATATCTTCAACTGGTAGTGTTTGCAAATACGTAATTAGATTGCCGATCACTTTGTCACACTGGCCTTCGGCTCTAAAATCTACTATGAGTTTTTTGCCGTGCAAGTCGGCTCGTGACATTCCGCTGGTTGCTAAATCTTGTTCTACTCTAGGACCAGGGTTATCAAGATACCATTGTGCCATGTGCAATGCACCATAATGCACAAGATTGCGTCTTGAAAAACTAAACCACTTCATTCAACAATCTTGATATTTCTTAGATCAGGATATGGCACATACACAGGTTTAGGATTGTGTTCCTTGACACCTTGTAGCAATGCCACACCTTGAATGGCATCTTCAATACTGGGCTTGTAGTGATAGCCCACATGAAATGTCTTTTGGTCCTGCCAAGGTGCCACAGTCAAGTCTCTGCCATCATAGCGTTGGCGCAATATGGTTTCATATGCTTTTTTATCATCCAACAATATAGCACCACCATGCCCAATAGCCAATGGCTTTGTATGTCCAAAACTCAAACACTGCATGGTGCCTGGCCGATACATATCCTGTTCCAATCTGCGAGCTGAGTCCCAAATTCTAGTGTAAGTGAATTCATACTCGCCTTCCCAATGCTGCCAGTCAATATCGTGATAGACATAGTGAATGCCTAACTTGTGCATGGTCATAGGAATGCTCAAATAAGTGTAAGGTGTAAACTTACAAGCTCGTACTCGATCATATCGCAAGCAAAGTTCAATGGCATGTGTACAGCAATCAGTCATGATTGCATACGGTGCTCCTGTGAACTCTGCTAGTTCTTCTTCAAACTTTTTTATCTTGTCGAACATACCAGTTCCATGCGTGTTGAATCATGTCATCTAGCTCATAATGACGCCATGCTCCTGCTATCAAATTAAACTTTTCTGAACTGGCAGTAAGTACAGGAGGGTCACCGGCTCTACGCTTGCCAACAACAACATTCAATGGTTGTTGTGTTTCATCAAGTGCGGCTTCAATAATGCCGTGATTGCTTGTGCCCATGCTGGAGCCAAGATTGTAAACGCCCGCAGGGATTTTGTGATATAACGCCAGAACGTGGGCCCGGGCAATATCATCCACATGCACGTAATCACGCACACATGTACCATCCTCAGTGGGGAAATCGTTTCCGTTTAACACAAAATCTTTTTGATCCCTTATGCTTTCAAGCACTCTAGCAATAATATGTGTGGCACCAGGCTCTTGACCATGCCTGCCTTTGGGGTCTGCACCACATGCATTGAAATAGCGAAAACTAACATAGTCAAGACCGTATGCCCGGTGATAGCTTTCCAGCATCATGTCAATCATCAGTTTAGATTCGCCATAAGGACTAACAGGTTCGTTGGGATCCACTTCATGTATGGGATTCATGACGGGCTCACCGTATGTGGCTGCTGAACTTGAAAACACCAATCTACAACGAGGCATGCTTTGTTTAACAATATCCAACAACTTCAATGTTTTGGCCACATTGTTGTTGTAGTATTCTGAAGGGTTCTGTACTGAAGGCCCCACAAGGCTGGTGCCAGCACAATGAATGATAGCATTGGGTTGCTTTTGTATGATCCAACTCAGTGCTACATCACTTGCAAAGTCCTGATACAAGAATCCATCGGGCACACCTCTAAGATGTTCAGGAGGCTGTCTGCGATCAATGCCGTATACTTCATGCCCGGCATCTTTCAATGCCAGCATGGTCTGACCACCAATGTACCCGGCTGATCCAGTTACAATTACAATCATTTTTCAATCTTTACAACTTGATATTTTTCGTGAGAAGCGTGGTCACGATAGCGGTTGCCCGCTCTATTCCATTGCTCACCGCTACCACTAATAATATCAATAACGCGATCCACAGTGGCATTGTTCCAATCTGAAATAAGTCCCATGTTGTGGTGCGGCTCGCGAAGTAGGTTTTGCATTTTGTGATAAGCATCATCTATGCTCCAGGGAATATACAGTCTATTGGGATCGTTCGCGAAGGTTTCAGGAAAACTGCGATACGCTGGATATAGCACATTGCATCCAACAGTATCGGCCTCTGATACGGTGTTTGAAACCCAATCTTGTAAAGCACAATTAAACAACACACGAGTATTGTTGAGATGACTATAGTATTCATTCTTGCTTATATTGTCGTAGATCTTGAGCTTGCCTTCTGCCTCCATACGGAGGGCACGTTCAATATAGTCTGGATTGTTGGATCGGAGAGGTCCGCCACTGTATATTGCAAACTCACACGGTTCGGAGGTAAGCTCACCATACATCTCAATAAGGTCCATGAAGAATCCAGGTTGTTTTTCCTGATCGAAACGGGCTGCAAAACCCACTCGTCTCGGTCTTTCAGCAAACGGCGTGATATTCTCTGTACCGCCAATTCTTTCCAGAACCTCTGATTTTCCAAATGCCAGACCGGAAATGTTGTAGATTGGAGCAGTCCATCCAGCGATGCGCATGTGCGCGACCATTTCTTCATTGGTAGCCAATACTGCACCCCCCGAGAAAGCCACCATCTCATTGACCATTTGTTCATACAAGTTCATCCACTTTGCCATACCCCACACATGCACAAAGTCATCAGGATCAATGGCCTGTGCCAAACAACGAACATAAATCTTTGGACATTGTTCTTGTGGAATCTGATTCATGATGTAACCAAGGCTTTCAAAGCCCGGCTGGAACATGTCTTCAAAGTAGATCACATCGTCACCGGTAACATCGCCGTTCTTCATGAGCTGAACCAAGTTCATCATTTGGCTCATGGCAAAGAAACTGCGTCCGTGTGCGTCTAACACTTGACCTACTGAGATAGCTTGTGTGTTGTCAATTGTAGTGCCAGGCACATACACAACATCAAGACCTCTGCGGTCAAACACACGTCGATTCCACTCTGTGAGTTGTAGTGTGTAGCGGGCTTCATAACTTTCCAAGCCCATGTAAAATAGTTTTCTCATTGATGTTCCTGTAAAAATTTTATCACTGTGGGTTTTAAATGTTCTGCAAACAGTACATTGCCTTTGAAGTTTGGATGAACATTGTTGAACAAATCTTGTGTTTCAAGTTGTTTCCAAAAAAAGAATGTGTCCCACACACTGTCTACCAAACTTGGTTCTGGATCGATGTTAGGGGTTTCGTGCATGAACCTGTGTATAACTTCAGCACCCCAACAATGATGCATATCAAATTCTGTGCCATCGTTTAGTATAACACAAACCGACCCATTATTAATAGTCATTCCGGCTTTGTCTGCTAGAAATTTTTGCCAGGAAAGATGTCCTATAGTAATGTTTGGATAATTGCAATTAACAATGTCACTGTGTGCTCCAATTAACAACACAGGTTTATTTAAACTGTTGATTTTGTTCAGACAAAATTGATTGCATTCTTCCCAAATATCTTTCCAGTCTGAACGCTGAATAAATTCTTTGAAAGTTAACTTAGTTGCATCTTGTAAACACAAAATAGGTTCATTATAGATCCAAATTACAGGTACATTAGGCGATCGTACCAATCTAATATAACTTCCCAACACACTAGTTCCAGATTGAGCATGGTCATAGAACTCAAACCCCCATTCCTTGGCAAGATTAGTTGTTGGTACATCCAGCGGCCAACTAGATGCCGCCCAACTTGGTCCAGTGTATGTAAATTTTTTCATCAGCCACTTAGTTACGAAATGCTCCGGCAAAGCGACGAGTGTCTTCGTCCCACATGTTCTTGGCATTCTTGCCTTGTGAAAACTTGTTGAACTGCTGCCAGGCATAACTCTTAAAGTTATACAAATCGGCTTCGTTGTAACGATAACCGTAGTCTTGGCAGAACTCCTGGAAGTGCTCAAGATGCTCAAAGAGCTCGGCCACACGTGGGTTAGATTTAATAGCGATTTTTGCCATTTTGTTTCCTATTAGATAGCAATGTTAATACTAGGGCGGTGAGTTTCATACTTAATAAGAGCTCCGTTTTCACCATCTTCGGAGACCTCAATCCAGACTGAGCGTTCTGGATACCGTGCGGCAATTTGCAAATACAAATCGTCTGACATCATTTCACATGACTTGTAGTCGAGTTGGACGGTTCCTGACTCGTAGAGTTTTTGTAGCCATCGTTTGAACTGGATGAATTCAATGTCTCGATCATTGTGTACAACATCAATCCACACCCGGAAGTGGAAGATATGACGGTGAGGAGTACCAAGGAAACTAACATCATACTCATCGCCCGTCTTAAGGGCTGGATCTGTTGCGGCTGCGGGGTAGAAGTGGATGCCTTCTTTTTGGAAGGTAACCCAGATTCTTCTTTGTGCGGCATATTTGATTCTTTCAATTTGTTCACGTTCATCTTGTATCATTTGATTACTTCATCCTTTGTGTATTGGTCCCAAGAGGTAAATGTTTTTCTATCCAGCAAGTCATGCAGGCTGTGACACCATACTCCTGGGTTGGTTGCTTTGAAATCTTTGTCGTCTAGCTTGATAGTGGCATTGTAGCCTAGCAGTTTAATATAAGGCAGTTTCACTGAAATCATAGGAACAAATTGTGCTTGTTCGCACAAGCTACCTTCGCACAATCCTTCCACAGCACTTGAATCAAGATCCAAGGTACACCAGTATCCTCGATCCAGCCACGGTTGAATCATCTGTTCCCAGGCAGTCCAGACTCCAGCATCGTTCATAGTGGGGTTTGGAAAACTTTGATTGGCGCCAAAGTAGATGTGTGTGATTGGATTTTTACTCTTGTGGTCTGACTCACCCAGTTGCCACATGATTTGATCTGCATCTTGCAGTCCGACCACAAACAATGTACGGTGACCGGCTACAGGACTGGCCTCAACTTCTGTACCTACAAAGAAATTGGTATCTTCGTGTCCGGGTCTATTCATAATGTAATCTCAAATAAGTTAGATAAATGTTTGTTGTTTGCTTTTTTGTCTGTCTTAGTTTTTTTCATGCCAGGGTGTACCTTTTTATTTTTAAATTCAGTAGCATCAAAAATTGATCTTGGCACAAAGAAACGATCCATAACTCCAGATACTTTGGTATAACTTTTACCAAGGTCATTGCCGTTAAAATCACACATCACATAATCACCTAACCCCATCATAAGATTGATAATATCATTGCAAGTGTACCCAAATCGTTTACAATGTGTATCTCGCAGTTCGACCTGAACCACGGGTTGATACTTAGCAATGGTTTGTGTTGCACCTTCTAATGCAAACAGTTCAGAACCTTCAATATCAATCTTAATAAGATCAACATTTTCAAACCCAAAACTGTCAAGTGTGCGTTGCTCTGCAGTCTGTGTGGGATTGTTGGTAGTTTTGCCATCAAGTAACACAGCATCACCGCGACTGCACTCGTTGGTTTTTTGTTCCATGGTAATAATTCCAGCGACTTTACCTAATGCATATTCAAAAAACTCAATCTCTCCTATCAAGTCAAGACTGGCAAATGTGCCATTGGGGAACTTGAACCAGCCATCTGGACGATCCGGCTGATGTCTTACTTGTTGCAGTTTGCTATCCCAATAACGACCTTGAAGTTTTGCATTTTTTGCAATGTCTACATTGAGTTTCATTAGTTCCATGCTAGACTGCATGGGCTCAAAGGTTTTTACATGTTGGCACCAGGTGGCATATTCAATTGCGTTCATGCCAATGTTGCCACCAATGTCAATTACAGTTCTTGCATTAGGTAGCAAGCGACGATTCATTACCAAATTGCGAGCCTGGTATGGACCGTTTTCTCTTGCCATACGCTGTTCATAAAGTTTGTCATTGTCCCAGATCCAATATTGCCTGCCTATGCGGTTTGTTACTAGTTTTTTGTTGTTGATATCAAATAGTTGTGCCATGTTGTTGCCTTATAAAGAAATCCTGCATACATATTTAACAGTATACAGGATCACGAGAGAGAAAGCAAGAGTTACTTCTTCTTTTTCCAACGATCTTTGAAGGCATCAGGGCACCATCTGGTTGCAATTTCCATTGGATCATTTTGAGCCAATACATCTAATGCTTCAGGAGTCAAATCGATTAACTTGCGTTCTGTCGAACCAGGAGTTATATTGTAGAGACTCTGCTTTGTTTCTTCCCTAACATCTTCAAAATTTGAATCAGGAAGATCTTCAAACAAGCAAATAAATTCCTTGTAGTAAGAATTACGATTCCATCTATTATAGGTTACTTCTTGTATTGTTGCATTGGTTACGTCAATGAATCTTCCGTCAACATACTGTAACACTCCGTCGTTATATTTTTCAAACGGACGTAAATTTTCGTTAGTAGTGGGACCACCGTGTGTTCTTTCTGACGTATGAACGGTCGTTGCTAAAGCATGATTCATTGCATATCTAGCCATGTCTTTAGGGCTGACTCTCCTGCTGTTTTCGATCACTTCTCGAATTAAATCTTTTTCAATTTGTTTAATAGGATATGTGTGCTCGCAATGCCATTCATTGGCAAAGTTATCACCTGATAAACCGGCCAACCCTAGCTCATGCATTCTTCCAATGGCCTTGCCAGTGATTAGATCTGTACCGCTATTGCCGGTAGCATGTTGTAATCCCATAACATCTGAATGAAATTTTCTGATACCGCCATTACTCCAATGCACAGTGTCACCAGAAATGCTCGCCTGGTTATATTCAGGTCCTGCGGCAAAACCACCATTGAAAAATCTTTTGTAATAGCAATATTCTTTGAGTTCTTCGATTGTGCGGGCTTTAACATGATTAGCAAATTTTCGCAAGTCGCCGGCCATAAATGCTAATCTTACACCGGCCGTTATAGCCTTTAGAACGGCTTTGTTGGGATCTTGTGCAAGTAGTTTCTGAATATTCAAAACCAACTCCTAAGTTGTTACAATGCACACACTATAACACAAGAACAATTTTGAGTCAATCAAATTGTTAAAATAAAAGTATTATATTTCTGTGCTCAGGTTGTCCAATTTGTCACTGTCCAAATCTACTTCGTCGGGCTCCGACTCACTGTCCTCATATTCAAACAATGCATTGAATTGAGTAGTAGCATTCACAGTCTTCTTGCCCTTAAAGCCTCGTGTGCCCACAATCTCCATCCAATATGTACTGTATTTCTCAACAATAGATTCGGCTTGTTCTCTTGTGGGTGCAGTGAAAATATCTTCCACAATGTCTTCAAAGTAAGCATAGTCACCAGTGCTACGACGCATCATGGCAGGATGTTCTCCTGCATCAAAACGTCTATTGGCTTCTTGTACTGCGGTCAAGTGCATCCAGACATTATGGCCCATGAGTAAAGCATATGAGAAACTGTCCCACGATGTCTTGCCTTCTTTACCATTTTTATTTAGGTCGCCTGGCTTGTAGATACAGATGTCTTTCATCTTGAGAAGTTTGCTTATGGGGCTATCTTCCCAACGTGGTACTACTCCATCGGCAACTATACTTGTACCCCAGGCACGTGTGTCAGTGGCGTACTTTTTGTCGTCGGCTGTAGGAGCCATGCGATACGACCATTTTGAGTTGTTTTCAAAGACATTTTCAAAGTAGACCTGTCCGTTTGCTGTTGCAAGGAACGGACTGGCGCAGTCAAACGAGATTGTGAAGTTTGGATTGACATATTTTCTCACGGCCCTTTGGATTACAGTTAATAAAACAGCCCACTCCAGTTTGGAGGTTCCCAAGAAGTGCATCCAATCATGGACACCTTCTTGAAGTAAATTGTCATAGCGCAATGCCACAATACGTTTGAGTACCAAGTGAACATCACACATGTTTTGTCCGCCCATGGCCCAGCCATTGAAATGCGTATCTGGATATTTTTGTGGATCGCAATAATCCTTCATCATCTGATACCATTCTTCTGCATGAGTATGGTTACCACCTTGCAACACATTCAAGAACTTGGTACCACCGTTTGCCACACCCTTGCGATGTTTCATGAAGTATTCGTTGTTGTAATGTGTTGCCTTGACTGCCTCATCCAAAGTGCTAATGCCAGACTTCCATCCATTCTTTTCATTGATAACAAAACTTGGAATATCAAGTGTCATAGCATAGTCTGCTATACCATCTAACCAGGCTAGTGCTTGTTCTCGTTTGGCCTGAGCCTTGGCACAACCTGAGTTGGCTCGCCAATCACCTTCCCACACACCTTTAGCAATCTGGAAACCACCAGAGTCGCCCAGCATGATTGTGCCAGGCTCTCTGTTCCGTACCATGTCTTCTGACCAGTCTTGTTTAGCAAGATCGAGATTTGCATGCCCTCCAGAGTATAGGGACCAACGGTAAGGGAAAAGTGCTTTGGTAGAGTTAAGCCAATTAAGTTGCTCCATGTCACTAAGGCCCTGAGGCAATCTCGCCGGATCCACATATGGTTCATTCCTTTGCTTGCCTATGAACGTGGCATAGAACCCGCTGATGGCCGGAAGGAACACAGCGTAGTCCGATTGCTTGGCAGTTAAGTCGTCTTGGGTCATGCTTGGTAAAAGTTTACTGTTTCAAATAGTTCACAGTCCTCTTTATAGAAACTGCGAAGTCTATTTAGATAGTCTGGATTGCTTGAAAGTTTTTCATTGATACGATCTACTATATTTTGTTGTAACTCTGTAGTGAACAATTCTGTCACTGTGGGGTTGATCTTTTTAGTAATATTAAACACATTGGTAGGATCTTGATCTTCTGTTGTGAGATTAAACGGTGTACCAGTAAACTGTTCCATCATCTTGCCAAAGTTTTTGGCCAGCTCATCATCACACCGTAACCAAGTGATCTTAGAATGATCGATACCTTTAATAAAATCACATTGTGGTTGAGTGTGACTGTCGAACATTACAGTATCGAATATCATATCCCAATCAACATTGTTTATATGCAATGGATGTTCTGGATCCCATCCTTGCAGATACTGTGCTAGTCCAGTCACCCACCGATTGATAGGATCTCTAAGTATCACAGCATACTGGGCATTCTGTAAATGTTCTGACCATGTTGAAACGTTGATATTGTATTGTGTTGGAATATCTTCGTAAAATTTTTGTGTACGGTAGTTAAACAAATATCCCGGTGTATGATGCTTGGTCCAGCTGCTGGCATTTTTAGGAATGTGAACGTAAATCAAACATCTTGATGGATTATCTTTGACAATGCAATAGCTTTGTCCATTCCCAGCTTGGTTAGGTCCTGCCGGATCACCATCATCAACAAATTTAGGTCCTGTTGGTTTTTTAAACATATCACTTGCTTTGTGCTGGTAAGATATAATTGTAAACAGCAATGCCACTATCCACCGTGATCTTGGCAGCACCATCATCACTGATACGAACGGTCTTGTCCCCAGTCAATGACAGGATACTCATGACTTGTTGAGCAGGCCACGACCAAGCACGTTTCAATTGACCATTTACACCTGGGTGGAACACAAAGTTACCAGCATGTGTGCTATGATCACCAAAGAAAAACTTCAAGTCTCCGTTTTCAGTCTTGGCCTGGAAATGTGGTTCTTCAGCATTGGCCTGTGCTTGCATACGCAGGCGTTGGATGGCAGCCACAGTGGGTTCAAATTCAATGTGCCAGTTTACACCTTTGAACTTGGGCGTCTTGAGTTTTTCAGTCACAATGGCTTCGGCCATGAAACGATAGTTGTTTTGAAAATCGCCTGCGGCATTTTCAAACTTGATGCCATCTGGCTCGCCGCCTGCTCGGCGACTCAAGCTGAGTTTGGCGTTTTCTTTGTACTCCTGCAAGTTCAACAGAATTTTGATCTTGGCCAAGTTTGGCATGCCAAATGTGCCCACAAAGTCTGGATGTGGATTTTTGAATTCACCTTCCACAACCACGCTCATGTCTTCAGCAAGGCCTACAATTTGTGTGGCTTTGTCATCGCCTACAATCTTGATCAAATCAATGCAGCCAAGATCGTGTGTGTGTTGTACTAAGTCTAATAGATAATCTCTCATTTTGTATACTCCTAATGTTTAAGTTTAACAGGTTTATTTAGAATTTGCAACTATTCTGGCTAATGTTTGTCCGCCTCTAAGCGAATCTATTTCTCCAGGTTTTTGGAACTCAAACCATGCAACGTCAGCAGGGCCATTGTGACGATGCATGAGCTCAAATCCCAATGTTTCAGCATGTTCTTGAATCAACGATCCTGGAGTGTAGCACATGTAACTGCGCTCGGCCAATGCAACTCCGTGAGCACGATCACAGTCGTTGTAGGTAAAAAACACCACTCCGCCAGGCCGAAGTTTTTTCCACAGCTCATCCAAGTACTGACATATCAATTCCAATGGTTTGTAATTGAAGTAATTGTAAGCAAAGCAATATCCAAACTGAGCATCTGGCAACAGTGCAAGTATTGGTTTGCCTAGAATCTCTTCAGCTGTGTATAATCTCAGTCTACGTCGATATTCTTCAGTAAATCCTTGACAGGCAGGTTCTAGCAATTCAAGATTGTTGTCAATCATGTACAACGGGTCCAATGGTACCAATTGCTCCACGTGTTGTTCCAGTGCTGGTCTGAAAATCAATCCAGGCACACGCCAATCTGTGTAGCGTAAAATTCTACCTTGTAGTAGTTCAGCACTTTCGGGATCGCAACGTAGCCTACGATTAAGAATGTGTTCGGTAGTGTCATAACACATTTCATGCTGGAACAATCTCAAACTTTCACGCAAGTATTCTGGATGCTGTGCAGTCATAGCGTCAATCACGTGACTGCGTATAGCGTCAATGGTATGATTGAATTGCTGGAAACTTTCATTAATTTTGTTACCATTGGCAATGATGCCTTGTGTAAATTTGTTAAATTGCACATTGTGGTTGGCAATTTTGTGTATCACAGCATCAAGTCTGTGACGGGCTTCTTGATGAATTTGACCTAACTCAAATTCATCAATGTGGTTCAAGTAATCAACAAGTTCGCTCAGTTTCATTCGAATGAAAATAGTGATGTAAAAGTATTTTCTGTGTTGGTAGCAGACGCAAGGTCCCATTCCAACACACCCAGCAAGTTGTCGACCTTTTGATCCACAACAGTTGCTTCCATTAGCCCATCGTCAAACGGCAGTTCAGTAAACCATGCAGGCAATCTTTGCTCATCTGTAGGATAGCCAATTGATGTCCATCCAAGTGCATTTGATTTGAGTTTGCACACAATGGTTTTCATACCATCCACAACCTGCATTGAGTAGTTGTCTGAATTCATTCTACGCATTTGATTCCAATTCATTGCGGCACGAACGTGTCCTGGCATGTTTGCTTTGCCCAGGCGTGCTTCCTCTGCCGCATATTTGGTCAAGTTGTTCACACGCTTAGGCGATCCTTTTTCCCAGCCTGGACGCTCTTTAAACTCATACTTGAATTCTCTAATGCGTTCAATGATCTCATCTCGTTGTGTACCTGCCAGTACTTTATTTAGAATTTCTAACAGGAAGTCTTGAATTACTTTGGGGGTATCTGAACGCTTGAGATCCAAGCCCATGGCCTTGGTCTTGCCAATCTTGCCGTCTACATCCAGTCGCTTGCCTTCCAAGTCAATGATGTTCACAGCATAACGCTTCTTGGTAATGAACAAACTGCGGTCAGCAACCAGTTCACGACCTGCTTTGATCAACGCACCCATGTCTCGGGGACAATGGAACGCCTGTTCCATAAACGCTGGAAAGCTCTCATTCACTTGATCAGCAATTGAGTCGTACAGTTGGATGCAGATTTCTTTTGACCATTCCATCCGTCCTTCTGCAACTTCTTTTTCCAGTATGGGCCACGCAGAAAAATAGCATGAGTCTGTATCACCATAGATGATGGCCTTGCCTGTGTGATCATATTCGCCTGTGATGCACTCATTGATGTGAGCATCCATGTGCTTGGCAATACTTCGACCTGCCAGTGTGGTTGACTGCCCAATACGCTTGTCAAAGAATCTACAGCCTGGATTCAAAATAGCACCATACAAGCTATTCAAGTTAATCTTCTTGACCAATTGACGTTTGTCCCAGAACGCAATCTCTTTGGGATCCTTGGTCTGCTTCTTCTTGGCTTGCAGTTCTTGTCGTTCACGATACCAGCGTTCCAGCAGGCCAGGGATGATACCTTTCTTCTCGTAAGTGAGAATGGTACCATTGGCAGTAAGGATCCAAGGTTGATTTGAGTCAAAGATCATGTGCCAGATTTCCATAGCAGAGTGTACTGACTCTTCGCCACCTTCCCAGTCAATGGTAATTTCTGTACCACGTTGCTGTTCCATCACAGCAGTATACTCTAAACTGGCAAACAAGCCTTCCCATGCAGCCGCAAAACTTTGTCCCTTGGCCATGTTGGATTTGATCAACTGATCAGTCATGGTTTGCCGCAATTGGCCCACCACAGTTTCTGGACCCATGTTCATGGCACGAATTGCAGATGGATATAGACTGTTGATGTCCACTGACCCAATCCACATGTGCAGGCCCTTTTTAGGATATGCCACATAAGCACCTGCGGCCTGGGTGTCATCATCTGTAAGGCGTTGCTTACGATTGGGCACAACCATTCCACGCTCGTGTGCTTCATTGATAATGGCCTGTTCAGTCACTGCCACAGCACCCATTGTGGTTTGTAGCAACACAGTATTGGCGTGTGCCAGTTCATTGGCTAGGTCCAAGAAACGCAATTTCTTGTCTAACTTGGCAATGATCATGGTGTCTTGGCGGTTGTACTCAATAAACTTTTTGAAGTGCTGGTTGTACAACTGATCCAGTGTGCCTTCAAATTGTGTTTTGCGTTCACCCAGCTCGTACTCGCCGATAGCATCCAAACTATATGAGTGGCGTTCCTCGTATGTGTACTTGCGATACAACTGCATGTAGTCCATATGCACACGACCGACTAAGTCGTAAGTTTGATTCTCTGCGCCAAAGCGTTCAAACATTCTTTGCTTGGGAAACTGTCCCCACAAACAAAAGCGTCGTGTGTCATCCTTGCTGAGTATTCTTGTGGTACGATTTACTGTGTAAGGAATGTCGTAACCTTCTGAGTTCCAACCTGTAAGTACATCCGCACCTTCAATCACATCCAAGAACATTTTGATCATGTCTTCTTCACGCTCAAACAAGATGGTATTTTCAAACTCGGCCACCAGCTCTTGTGCAGTATCCCAGCTTAGATGTTTAGGCGGCACCGCCAGTGTGATCATCTGATCCAGCCAATCTAAATATACAGATATAGCAGTGATAGGATTGAAGGGATCTGCCACAGGCGAGAATCCACGCTCTGCATCAAACGCAACTTCGATGTCAAAAAATGCTGTGTGCAGTTCTGGAGCATCTTGGTCTTTGTAGTTCTCTTCCAAACATCTAAAGATAGGATTGATGTCTGATTCATACAACTGCTTGCCCGACTGGCTGCGAACTTCCTTGCGAAATTCTTTGTTGTTGCGCGATGAGAATCTATTTACAGGTGTGCCGTAGATGCTTTGAAACTTGCCTCTAGGATCGTCATAATAGAAAATGTAGTTGGCAGGATATTCCTTGTAGACTCGTTCGCCATCGCGGCGTTCTACTACATGTATGCGATCGTGTTCACGATCAAAAAGTGCGTCGATATAACTCATTGTTCTCCGTTTGTGGCCGGTAAGCCATGATTCATGCTCGTAACGAGAGCGACTCGCAGATATTTATATTAGACAGTGTGTTGACAGGAAATCTTATCATGCTCGACTCAAGTCGTTTGTGATACAGTGTATACCAGCGTCCCAAAAATAACGATGCCTAAACGGCGACACATGAACTTCAATACCGTGTCTAGCACAGGCTTTTTCAACTTGATCATTGTGGCTGGATACCACAATGTTCTTTTGATCTATCACAAGTATGTTGACATCAAACACAGTTTCACTAGCATTGCCTACCCAAGACTCAAAGTAATGTTCAACCATGTGTACAAGATTAGGATCTGATTCAAAGCCCGGAATGTTCCAGCGGCCTCGATTGTGCTTCATGCTGGCTCGAAATTCCGCAGTGTCTGCATAATCACTTGGTGGCAAGTACACCACTTCCCATCCAGGAAAAGTGTCTGCGTAAGTTGGCACATCTCGTAGGCTAATGATCAATCCAGGAGTAACTGGGCAATAGGTAGCATCTCCGTGACCGCCAGCATTCACAATGCGATTGCGTGTGCGCGGGAACAGTTGATTGACTTTGGCCAACAGTTGTGTTTGATCTTCATCATAACTTTGAGTGGCAAAATACAAGTCTTGACCAATGCGACTCACAAAGCATCCTGACACTACATCAAGATCTGTATGTCGTACTGTGTTGCCTTGTGACAACACATGCTCAACGACGTTTTGATAACAACTCAATTTAGCACGATGTTGTGCAAGATCTCTATGTTGAAATTCTGTCCAAGTCAGTTCAGTTTGATTGGCGTATGCTCTTTGAGCATGTGAGCTGTTTGGCTGTTGCGGAACCCACAGTTCATCATGAATCATGATGAAATAATCTCTTGGAGTTACAGGCGGTGGCACCCAATGATCATGAATTTTCAAAGCACTGAGATCCTCAGGCAGTTGAGGCCGCAACACACGGATTCCGAACCGGCTTTGCAATAGTGCAATAAGGGCTTGATAATCTTGTTCAGTTTCTTCTGCCAACGTTTGGAAACGTTGGCGTGTGTTGCGATCTTGGATCCAATAGTAATAATCCGGCGGGTACGTCATACCGACCACGCATACCTGTAATGGATCCCAGTGTTGAAAAACTTGATAGCTCAAAGAGTTTTACCAACTGTTTCTAAAATAGTTTCCAGGGTTTCGTGATCCTGTTTGGCTTTGCCAAATTCAGCTTTGTGTGCCAGCTTGATTGCTTTTTTAAGTACAGCAGGCTTGATTTCCAGTTCTTCAGCCACAGCCTTGATGGTGTCAGTAAGTCCGCCGTTGAGAGTTTCAATTTCGTGCATGACTTGCATGCCTTCGTTGATGATCTGAGTGAGTTTGAGTTTTTGCTCGCCGTTAAATGTTTTGCCGCTCATAGAGCCTCCTAAAACAATAGTATATAGATTTATTTAAAGAAAGTCAATGTATGGTTGCTCGTTTTGGATCATTGGGTAGCGAATCCAATGACCCGGGCAGAAGCCGCCCACTCGGTCCTAAGGCCAGAGTTCTTATGTACGACGGATTTGTTTGATTAGGTGGCGGCTTGGATCAAAGTTTTTGCTCCAAGTCAAAGTTTCTGCAACAATCTTCTCTCTTAGTTTTTTCTTTTTAGTCTTTGTGGGCAGAGTTTTTGTTTGCTTTGTAGGCAGTTTGACCTTGCGACCTGTGTATCCAGGAACCTTGCCGGCTGCTCCTGAGCCAGAGGCGTCTGCTGGAGCAGGTGCGGGTGGTCTACTAGCTCTTTTTGCTATCTCAGCATCAAGAACTGCTTTCATTTTTGGATGTAAATCTGTTCTTGCGGCAAATCTGGATAATACTTCATCAGGTCCTTTCTGAACATCTCTAACTAAATTAGCTATTTGAACATCACTTGGTTCATGTGCTGTCGCTCCTGGTGCTGGCGCTGGTGCTGGAGCAGGCTCTGCTGCTGTGACTCCCAGTTGATTTACAAAACTCAACAATGCTTTGGCATCTTCTACTGACAGATTGGCCAATTCAACTTGTATATCGTCCCAGCTCAATTCGCCTTGCCCTACATACTTGGTACCAGCTTGTTTGCCTTTAGCGTATGCTTGTGACATTCCAGTGAATGCACCTCTTGTGGCACCAGCAGCAGTTGAAAGCGCACGTGGTGTTGCAGCAATTGCTGAACCTGTGGTTTTTAGAGCTTGTTTGCCCATGTCGTATGCTTGGCTCATTCTGCTTTTGTTTGGTACCACAGGTGCGACTGTAGGAGGCAAACGTTCTTCCAATGCACCAGCGGCCTTTTTAGACAATATCTGTTTGACTATTTCCAACTGCTTGGCGTCAAGAGCTTGAATGGATTGCACTAGAGGTTTGTTTTGCATCACTTGTGATGCGGCAATTTTGGCATACAACGGATCGCTTGGAGAAATCTTTTGTCCACCAATGCTGACTGTTTCAGGCTTGCCACCAGTTGGGGTTCCTGCAATTGCTGATCCCAATGCACCGGTTGCGGGTTCTGCAGTAGGTTCTGTGCCAGCATCACCAGCAGGTGTTGATGACAGTGCTTCAAGTTCTTTGTTTAGCGCATTGCGTCTTGTTTTGTAGGCTGCATCTAAATTGCGCAGTTCTGTTTTGACTGTGTCAGCATCTCGTGTGGCTGCTGCGCCACCGCCACCGCCAGAAGCAGCAGGTGCAGGTGTTGCTGTTGCACTACCACCTGACGGCCCAGAAAAATCACTAGGCACATAGGGCTTGCCGGTACGAGGATTAATCGTATTAGATCCAATTGGCATTTCTGCTTTACCGCCGGCCTTGGCGCCAGATGTGTCACCATAGGCTGCGCCGGGCACTGTGCTGCCAGCATCATCTTCGCCACCAATGCCTTTTACTGATCCACGATAACCTTTTTTAATTGCTCGACCCAGGCCTTGCGGAATACCTGCCACAGCGCCTGCTGTTTTACCAATGCCGCCGACAAGGCCGCCAATGCCTCGACCAACCTGGTCCAGGCTAATTTCGTCAAGCTGTTGCTCGTTGATTGTGGTAGTTGGTTTGATTAGATCAGTGTATATCATTTTAGCGTTCATCCAAATAATCTTGTTGGCTTGTTTGTTGAGCCTGTTGTTTCATTGCTCTGCGTTTTTGAAACAACTTTACTGCCATGTCAGCATGGTCTAGGTTTTTAAATTTGCTGGGCATGGATCTATTACCTTGCCGCAGTTCAAATCCATCCTTTTCGTTGCCATAACATTCAAAGGTAACACCATATTCCATGGCGTAACTTTTTACCGGAGCAGATGATGTTTCTGACATGTCATTGATAGGCTGTTGTGGGTTGCCTAGCTGAGTGTCTACTTTGTCCTCGATGCCATGCACTGTGCTGGGATCTGTCAACTCGTAGTCATCTTCTTCAATTTCTTCTTCGGCTTGACCTTTTTCCACAGCGTCAACTGCTTTGTCTTTGAGTTCACGATCAACTCGAACTTTTTGTTCCAACTGATCAAGATATTGTGTAAGGTCCTTCTTGACCTTGCTCAACATATCTTCTTCAACTTCTTGCATGGCTTCTTCTAGTGCGGATTTTCTGGGCTCTACAGAATCACCCACCATGTATCCATCCATTGGATGTGCTGGATCTTTTTTGGCACGCAACGCAGGACTGGCTGATTTAGGCTTGAACAGCGCAGGCAACTGTGGCACACCTTTTTGTTGTGTGTTAAGCCCATGCTTGACGCCTACTGGCGTAAGTTTACCTTCTACCGCCGCAAGGCGTTCCAGTATTGATCTAATGTCCGAACTCATGCTCTTTCTTCTTTCAGGTAACTTCTCAGCATCCAGCCATGCTTTTGATGAGCATCGATGCGTTCAGCAATGAAGTTAGCAATACCTTGTTGGTTTTCTTCAGTTGCTACTTGGAAGACTTGATTGAGAAGATCCAACATTTGGCCGTTGTTGGCCAAGAGTTCTTCTAGCATGAGTCGGGCACGTGGAATTTTTGTTTGGCCCTGTATTTTTGTTAATTCTACAAATCGTTCAAAACTACCAGGAGCATAGTCGCCCAGGGCACGTATGTATTCTGCTGTGGGATCTGTAGCACCATAAACATCGTCATGGATTGCGTCAAAGAAAGCGTGAAGCTGGCCAAAGTCTGGGCCTTCAACGTTCCAGTGGAACTGTTTGGCTTTGAGAGCAAAAGCCTCCTCAGTTGCCAGGAGTGTTTTTAAAGCGTCCGCTAACATTCTTATTCCTTTTGTATTCCTTGGGCGTGTTAGGCGTAGGATCAGTTGTATATTTACCACTCAACAAGGATCCGCCTGATCTTGACACCATGCCTAAGGCCTGGCTCACAGGTGCTATACTACCAGCACTGGTGCCGCCCACTGACGCATTTTCCATGATTTCTTGAATTTTCATTATAGTATTTCCAACTCGCCGCCGCTGTCTATCATGCCCGGGCCATCAACCACACGCCAATTCAGCTGCTGTATTGACGCTAATGTTCCAGGCAATAATTCATAGCGCAACTTGTACTTACCTGGTTCTGCGGCAATTTGAAAAGACTCTTCCAAATGCTGATCACGCCAAACCCAGGTGCGTTCGGTAAACAATTCATTATTGACATAAGCTCGGTAGGTTGGAGGGTCAGTCCAACCTTGGCAATAAACTTCGCAAATTACCTTGACAAACTTTTTGTTCATAAAGATATTTATCATTAAGTGGGTCTATAAATATTGCATGCTAAAATTGAATGATATACGCAAAGTGCATGTGGAATTGACCACTAGATGCAATGCCAGATGCCCCATGTGCATGAGAAACTATCGAGGGTATGATTACAATAGTGGATATCCGCTGTGTGAACTCAGTGTTGGAGATTTCAAGAAAATTCTAACTCCTAACGTTTTAGCACAACTAATTCAGCCCGATCCGCCCATTGGAGATCGTGTGCCAATCATATATGAATTTAGAGGTGTGGCATTCAATGGAAATCTGGGTGATTTTGCTTCTGCACGTGATGCTGTTGAAATAGTAGAATACCTGGTAGAGCATCAGGTACCTGTTATTATCAATACCAATGGTTCTGTGCGCAGTCCAGAATGGTGGGCAAGACTGGCTCTACCCAAAGTTACAGTGGGTTTTGCCATTGATGGCCTAGCAGACACGCATCATTTGTATCGCCAAGACACAGACTGGCATAGAATAATTTCACATGCTCAAGCACTGATCAACGCTGGTGGACAAGCTGTATGGAGGTTTGTGCCGTTTGATCATAACCGTCATCAGGAACAGGCCTGCAGAGATATGGCTGCCCAAATGGGCTTTGCAAAGTTTGAAAATATCTATGATGGAAGAGATCGCACGTCGGTATACAATCGAGACGGCACATTCAGTCACAAGATTGGTCCAGACCCTGGCGGTCTTACCAATCAAACAGTGCATCCTTTTTTGGAAAGTCATATCACTTGGTACGATGCCAAAACAATCACACATCACAAAGATACTCCTGTGCTAGACATGCAGTGTCATCACAAACGCAATCGAGAAATATACATAGCTGCCGACGGCTCTGTTTATCCCTGCTGCTTTTTGGGGTTTTATCCGCATACCATGAATCATCCCGGCAATCAAGAACTGGCTCCATTAGTAACAGAAAACAATGCATTGGAATATCCTCTTGAACACTGTCTTGAATGGTTTGAACGTGTGGAACAAACCTGGAATGAGTCTAGCATTGCGGCTGGCAGAACTTATCAATGTGTAGTAACTTGTAATCGAACATGAATAAAGATCTACAACAATTCATGAATCAAATTGTCAACTTGTTATGACTGTAGCAAGAGTATTGTTCCTAGCAAGATATCGTGTGCCACATGCATGTTTTGCCATGCAGTGGGACCATAATTTACTGGGCATAGATTACACCATAATAGCTTCGCCAGTGCCACAGCATGAACTATGGCCAGTGTTTGAACGCTATGGTATTGATACTTCACAGCTAAAGTACATGAATGACAGTGTGATATACCAACGCTATCCTGAAGTCAACAACTGGGTGTTTGACCATGACTATCGGGGCTGGTGGTTGCGACAACAAGCAATCAAACTGGCCTACCGAGACCTGTTGGAAGAAGATGTCATACTCATGCATGACTGTGACACTTTTATGATTGAACCTTATAGATGCTGGGATGGTGAACAACTGAATTATCTTGTGATACCTGACACCAAGCACGGCAGTTATCATGGGGTATTTGAAAGCATTACTGGATTGCCAGAGGCCAGCCCGCATTGTTTTGTGTCAGAGCTTGTGCCTGTACTGCGCACACACTGGCTTGAATTGCGCAAACTGCTGGCCCAACGTTGGCCCAACAAACTGTGGCTGGACGCTATTATTGACGCTGTTCCTGGCATGCCCACAATACCTCCCTGGGGCACAGGCGAAATAATCAAATGGTTTTCAGAATATGAATTGATAGGAAACTGGGCAGCATGTTGTGATCCCATCAACTACACTTTTCAGAAACGTTTTGAATACAATCAATTGGAGCTGTTGTCTACATTGAATGCCAAAGAGTTCAATGCAGTATGTGATGCTGTGCCGGACCTAAGTCAAAGCATGCAACTTGATTGGGACACATTGGACATACCTAATTTTGAACATTATCAACACATGGTGAAGCAATGTACACAATAACATACCCAGCAAAGTTCCGATATCCTGTGTATCAACCTGCATCACAAAGTATTGATGTCACAGCTGATTGGGGTCTGGGCAGATTTGAAACTACCAACGATCCTGCACTGGCGCTGAGTCAACCGTGGTCTGTAGCAGCATTTCGTGTGCTGTGCAACGAGCCCGGCGTGTTTGATTATGATCCAGCACTGGCTGACATGGATCTCAGTCAGTTTGATTTGGTACTGCTGAGTGACATTGAATACTACAGTGTTAAAGAAATACGTGCCTGGATTGAAAAAAACAAAATTCAACGTTATGTGTTGGCAGTAGGCGGTCTTGTGCAAGGAGAAGAATTGGATCAATCCTGCATGGTGTATCGCCCTTGGTGGGCTTACAATCTCTTGCGACACAACGAATACCAAGACACCTACCAAGATCAAAAACCCTACATGTTTGAAGCACTGTTAGGAGCACGTAGACCGCACCGTGACTATGTGATGATGGCCATGGACAAAACTGGGCTGTTGGATCGTAGCATTGTGACCTACAGAGATTGCTTTGAAGGCAAATTGATTGACAGAAACTGTGATCAATTTCAGCAGACTTTTTATGACACTCCGCTAAAGTGGCCTTACGTGAGTGCAAACTTAAATCCTGCATGGGAAGTCACGGACAACATCACTCGCAGTATCAGTCCATATGTGCCCTGGAACATCTATCAACGCAGTCATTACAGCATTGTGTGTGAAACACTGGGCACTGGCACAACATTTTTCTGGAGTGAAAAAGTTACCAAGTGTTTGTTAGCCAGAAGAATTTTTGTGTTTTTTGGCGCACAAGGATTTCTTGCTCGCATGCGCGAACTAGGGTTTGAAACATTTAGCAGTATCCTTGACGAAAGCTACGATGAACATCCTGTGGACAGCATACGATTTGAACGGGCCATGCATCAGGTATTGCAGTTGGCATATTTTGAAAATCCCAAAGTGTTGTATGAACGCATACAAGCCATACTGGATCACAACCAAGCTAGATTGCGCAGTTACCAGATTCAGTTTCAAGCCACAATGTCTGATCTACTGCATCAACACATTGAAGGTGGCCATTGGTTATGGGATGACGAAGTGGGTTGAAATGTGCTGATAGAAGTTTTCAGCAATTTTTTCCTGTCCTTCGGGACCAGAATGATATCCAGGGTCGTCTCCTGAAAATGGGTAACTGCCACATATGGCTTGAGGACTTTTAGTTGTGTCCAATTGTATGTAGTGATCAGGGATAAGTTTAGGAAACGCATCACGCCATAAGGTATGATTGTCAGGATCGAATGGCCACAGCAAGTTGGGTAGCACTAAAAACTTGATGTCATCCAAGAACATGGTAATCACACCTTCTCGGATCATCCACTCGTCCTGTTGCTTTTTCCAAGCATTGTCATAGATTGAATCAATCCAGTGACGTATGCCGTTCTGCGCTTGTTTGGTAATGCGGCCCTGTCTGTACGGATGATCAAAGTTTTCTGCAAGAGTAAAAATAGTTTCGCAGATCATGTTTGATGGCTCCCGACCATAATTTACATTGCGTATGCCATCTTGTCTGTTGTAGCCATTGCCCAGTTTTCTATTTTGTAGGTGTCGTTCTAGTGGAGGATTTTCCCCGGCGCTGGGTGCCTGTGACCAATCATATGGCACAGAGTTTGCAGGTATTTCCATACGATCCCAGAAGGTAGGACCAATCACAGCAAAGTCTGGACGCTGTCTGCGTATCTCGTCTATTTGTATACGGATGCCGCCGTTTGAACAACCTTGGCGTGCTAGGTTAACCAACTCCCAGCCACCTAGTTTTTCGGCCAAGCGTTCACTCCAAGCAGTGCCTGGCAAAGTTTGACTCACTGCCGAAAACGAGCAGCCTGCTACCATTAATTTCATAGTGTTTCCTTGTAACTGTTTCGGTGTTCTTCGCTGTGAAAACTAGCAATAATTTCTTTGTGCATGGGCAATTCGTCTAAGTTGTATGTGCCAGGTGGAATTGTATGTGTAACTCCTTCACCAGGCCGTGCAAAAGTTACCAGTCTAGGATGCCACTGCACTGCACGATGTACCAGCACATGATGTATGTGTCCATAGTCTCCTAGTTCGTCATGGGTGAGCACTAGATCATAATCACGAGCAAGGTGCCAGCAGGCACGGTCGGCAGATTCTTCAGCCCAGCGTGTGAATACTTTTTGCTCGTTGTCATGCCAGTGGTCTTCAAAGCCCAAAAACACACAGTCGATTCCCCGACGTTTCCAAAACGCCAAAAGTTCTTGGCCTCGGGGATCATGCTCAGTGTACGTTAAATAGCCAATGGTCCATTTGTGCTCAGGGTGCGCATGAATATAACTGTAACCAAATATCACACAGTCATCTGGATGCGCTACCATACACAATGCGTTCATTCAAGTTCCCAAGCAGCAAAATGGCCGCGATCAATCAACAACATCTTAAATGCAGTTTTTTGTTCTGGTAACATTTTTGACCAAGCATTTCGATGAATACTCACTGTGAGAGCATTTTTATCACGCATGAGTTCAAGTTTCTTATCAAACTGGTCAACTTCGCTATGACAAACATTTACCACACCGCCAAGTGTGTTTTGTTTGGTATAAAAATGATCCAAATGTCCATACTTGTATTGACAAAATCCTGAGTACAACATGAATTCTGTCAGCATGCCTTGGCGCTGAAACCATGTGGGAAAACTTTCATGTGTTTTGATTGTGGTATCAGCAATCATAAAGCGTACAGTGTCATTGTGGAAGAAAAATGGCACACCGCCAGGGCCAGCTTGTTTGGTCATGTTGATGTCAAACAGCTGATCCACAATGTTCTTACTGGGTTTAAAAACATCAAATATATCCAATTGTCCCACAGTAAGCTGACCTTGTTCGTTAACCAATTTGGATATTTCCAAGGGTCTAACAAATATAGTCTTGGCGTCTAATACCATGGTGTAGACATTGTAACTTATAGACGCGGTGAGAAGTTTTAGAATCTGCTGGCTTACCCAGCCGTTTGCTATCCAAGCACTGCTGAATGCTGTGCGCGGCACTACCAAGACAGAGCTTGCTAGATCACCCCACCATGCTGGATCAATTTTTTCCGCTAGGGTTTCGTAATCATTGAGCACCACATAGATATTTCTTATGCCTATGTTGCGACAATAATTGTTTATGCTTTGTGCCTGAATTTTAAGGATCGGCAGTTCCTGTTCAAATACTACTGTGCAGATATCAATCATGCAGTTATGTATTTGGGTTTTGGGGTGGCCTAATTATTTTCCTGCTGCAAACAGTGCGGCACCGCGATTGAAACTGTCGCTCCAACTTGCAGGTTGTCGGCCACCGCGCTTTTGACTCCAGGCATATCCTGCTCTGTGACCAGAACAGTCTTTGGTGCATTGTGAACCTAGAAAACTTAATTCACGCAGTTGCTCGCGGGTCCACTTGTCTGGAATTGTGCCGTGTTTTTTCACAAACTCGTCGTGCAGTTGTTTGCCAGTAATGCCGTAGTCACGAGCAATGGTTTGCATCATGTGATCAATTGCGCTGTAGCTCTTGGGATCATCTAGATCTTTTTCCAAATCTTCTACAGCGCCTTCTTTCAACTGTGCAAACTCGTATGCTCTCATTTTTTAGGTTGCACCGCTGTGGGCATGTTGCGATACACACGCTTTTGGGGATCATACACAGTTTTAAGTGGGCCCAAGCCAGCCAGTTTCTTTACTCTAGCAATCATGTCTTGATAATCATCACCGTAGTCGGCTTCTTTTTCTTTGGGAGTTGATTTGCTTTCGTCAGCCTTTTTAGGCAAGTCTGCATAGTCCTGCTTGCGATCAGCACCGTGGAACTCTTGAGCAACGTCTTGGCTGATGCCAACTTTTTTTGCAAATTCAGGATTGTGTGCGGCTGCTGCCATGGTGCGGAATTGTGCTTGGCTGGTTGACTTTTCATTCAAGTCACCTTCTTGCATGTTCTTTAATAGTTCTTTTGCTTTTTCAACACTAACCATTGGTCTTGGGTGCTTGCCGTCTATTACACTTTGTAAATATTCTTTGCTAAAGCCTTTTGGTGCTTCTGCAGCCGGTTTATTATCAGCAGGTGATGTCATTGTTGCACTTGGCTTGAATCCGCCAGTGAAACCGCCTTGGCCATCAGGAGTAACTCTAGCATTGGCACCACCTGCGCCCAGTGCCATTGCACCTGCCAATGCCGCGCCACCTAATTTTTCTTTCCAGCCTTCGTCAAGATCACCTTCCGCTACACCTTGTTCTCTTACACTACTGCGGAAATGTCTGGCATCATTTGCATCGTGTTTGCCGCGTTCTAATCCTTTGGCCCATTCGTCATTTTTACGGGCTTCTCTTGTGGCACTATATGGATTGTCTCTGATGGTCATACCTTGTTTGTATGCTCGACGACCCAGTTCGTATGCTACGCCAACACCTGCTAGTTCATACTCTTCCGCCATGCCTTTCTTCTTCAATGCTTCCTTATTTCTCACCCAGCCTTTGCCACCGCATTCTGGGCACTCATCATCGTGTGTATCTATTCCAGTGCCATCGCAAGAACCACATTCATGCTTTTCACCAGTGTTACCGTAAGCATCTGACTCCGAGCCTTCCGCCATGCCTTGTCCTAGATTGGCTATGTAACCATCAGGGCCAGTCCATTGATCTTTATAGTCTTGCCATTCTTTTAGACCCCAAGCTATAGGAAACTGATGCCAAGCCCACATTCCGTGGGTATTAAACTCGCTAGAAAATTCCTGTATGTCAGCCTGTGTAATGCCTGAGGTATTGGATTGTTTGGCGACCTCAATCAACCAGTGCGCCATAGTTTCGCCACCGTCGTCAAGATTACCTACTTTTTCTAATTTATTAAACCTATCTACACCTTGCCTTTCAAAGTTGCGGCAAATTTTTTCAAGCCAATTTATAAATTCCTGGCCCCATTTGGCCAATGCTGTTTCTGGGTCGCTGCCTGTTCTTGCAGTGAGAGACTTATTCAAACTATCTACACTTTGCCTAGCAGTAGCACCACCTGTGATCTGACCCATCATTGAGTCAAACTTTTGATCGCCAGTTGCTTCCGCCACACCTTGCTTCTTGTTTAACTCTTTGTTTAGAATCTTTTCAGCATCCTTGGCTACTTTTTTAGCAGTGGTTGCTTTAGCAGTGTATTCTTTTTTGCCGCCTTCATCGTTACTACCATCACGCCCTGGAGGTGTTTGTGATTTGTCCATTTCCATCACACCTTCAGACTTGTTGCCATAATTGCCAGCGCCTTTTTTGCGACACTGAACCAAGCGTCCAGATGCATAGGCTGATGGCCATACTTTTGCTGACGCTTTTACTTTGTAGTAGCAGGCGTCTTTCTTTTCCATCATCAGCATTTCACTGAACATGGGACCACCACAGTGTGGGCATGACTGTGAGGCTTCAAATAAGTCGTCTATAATCATTTCTTTTTAGTGGCCACGTTGATGGCCTTTCCTGTGCGGTTGGGGTTGGGATCTTGTCTGCGTTTTCTTGCGGCTGCTGACGCACGACCTTTTTTGCCCAGGGCATGTGCTTTGGCTTGCGGCAAACACTTGGGCTTGCCTTCTTTTGAACTGCCTCTAGCACAATCACCACGGATCTTGCCGTCGGGCCCAAAGCGTACCCACTTGTCTTTGAACCAATCACGGAGATTTTCTTCCAACTCGGTTTCGCTCACAGGCACACAATTGGGCACCTGACGACCACCTTTGTTTTTCATGCCTGCTTGGCGATAACCAGTCCAGCAGGCTTCAAGAATTTCTTTATATCTCATGATGGGTTATTTATTGCGTTTGGCTCGAGCCCGTCCAGCCTTCATGTTGGCCATCCAGTGTGCCAATTGTCCTTTGCGACCGCCTTGTTTGGCCACTTTACGCAGGGTGCTTACTGATGCTTTGGTGGGCACGCCGTGTCGCTTTGAATCGCCTTTGTCTTGGGGATTCCGACCGTCAGCAAAGTTTTCACCTACGTTGTATGTGGGATCAGTTTTTTGACGCTTGATGCCAGCAGGTTGATTGGGATCTACAGGATCAATGTCAGTGGTGGTTAACCCTAGTTTTTCCAACTGCTTGATGTATTCATGTTCAAGATCTTCGTCGCCAAAACTCACAATAGTACTGGGTGGTCCTTTGCCAAAATCGTCAGTGTTATCTCTGTCTAAGTTAGCAATGTTCTTGCCCAACTTGTACCAGTCATACATGTCTGACACATCCACTCGCACAGTGCCCGCTGGCATTGTGGGTCGGCTTTCAGGACCAGGAGGATCAAAGTTTCCGTAGCGATCCTTGCCTTCGGCTACACCTTCTGTCATGATTGGCACAACTTCAAAGCCTTCGCCTGACACTCCCCGACCATTGTTTCGCAACCATTGAGCCGCTACACGGTTAGCATCGCCTTGATTGTTGCCCACGCCTGAAAATCTATGAACTTCTTCACCATTGACCAACACCTTCCATGCACCAGAGAATGTGCCTGGCGTGGCTCGCTGTTGTGCCAAGGCTGCTGTGCTTCCAGGGTAGACCACCTCTATATCTGGTTCAATGTCAATGATACCACCCGATGCTGCATCTGCAGGCCGATCCCATTGTTCAGTATCCACCACCATGTAGTCAGCAGCAACCACATTGTTTCTAGCAGCCCAGGCTTGGAGAACATATCTGCCTTGTGCCTGTTCCGCTGGATTGCCCATGTTAAATCTAAACTGATAGTCAGGTGCTGGGCCAGTAAAACTGCCATACAGGCCTGGATCCGAGCGTAGCACAATGGCATAGCGACCGTTGGGGTCATTGGGGCGGCCACCACCTTGAGAACCTGGCGGTGCAGTAAAGGCACTAGCTGTGTCGTCGTCTTGTGTAGATTGTGCATCCAAATTATACGGACGCACAGGTTCAGCCACAATAGATTGTCGTGTGTTGGCCCAAGACGGATAGCCATCATCCCCCAAGGCTTTTTCAATGGCTTCTTCTCGAGAGGTGGCAACAACTTCTACACTGGCATAACTATTGCCAGGATTGGAAACGTTCCACCACATCTTTTCACCGCTTGTTTTATTACGCTCCGTCTTGCGTTGTAGTTGTGCTTGCTTGACAAAACTACGCAAGGCAGCCTTGGGAATCTTGCCAGCCACATAGTCAGCAAAGTATCGGATTGTGTCTGACCCTTTTTGATCCTGAGTCAACAGTTTGTATAGTTTCTTTTGATACTCTTCTCGATAGGCTTCAGGGTTAAGTGCTGCACTCATGGCCACTGTGAAACGCAACAGAGTGTTTTCAATCTTGTCAAAGTTGTCATCCAGCCAGTCACCACCCGGCGAACGGAATTCAATGTGTCCGCTCTTGGTGTTGATTGATGTGTACTTGTCTGTGCTGCCTGAATGGATGGCCTTGGAAGCCAGTTCACCCATTTGACCTTTCATCTTGTCCAGCAAACGCTGTGCGTCTTCGGGGTTGGACCGCACACGATCACGCACCTTGCCTAGTGCTGATTTGGTGTAGGTATTGGAACTGCGACCAAATTGTTTGAGCACATACTCGTCGCCCAACAGCAAGGCCAGTTTTACATAGTCCAAACGATCTAAACTGTAGTCAGGCACTGATATGTTGATGTGCAGGCCAGTCGAACTGTTGGTATAAACGCCCATGCGTCCAGCCCAGGCCTTCACGGCATTTAAATCTTTCAGCAGTTCATCTATGGGCATGGGCGGGCTCACAAACTCCAAGCCTTCGTCGCCGTCATTGTCGCCTTCCAAACTGGCGTCTGGTTCTACTACATAGAATTGATTGTTGGGTCCAGGTCTGTCGCCGGACTGATGATATCTTGTGTTCACTCGCACTTCACGACCCACAGCCTGACTGAATTCGTCAGCCACTTGATCTGCGTCAATCTCGCCGCTGTTCATGCTAGTCCAGTAGGGCCAATTCATTCCATACATTTGCTCAACCTCACTCATTCTGTCAAGGTCTGTGGCGTCTAACCAGTCGCTTTCGTCATAATTTTCTTGGAATTCTTCCCGCCATTCATCAAAGGCTTCATTGTAGTAAGTACTCGAAGGATCAGCGTCTACATTGGCTGCAAATTCATCAAATGCTTCGTTTCGTTCATCACCAGTTAACTCGTTAGGATTCCATTCATCTTCATTTACATTATTCCGAAGCCAGTCACGAATGTAATCTTGGCTTTCACCGCCCCAGTCATCGCGAAGTTTTTCATCCAGCCATTCCTGGAAATCGTCCTGCATTCTTTCACGCAGGCGTTCAACATCTCTACGGCCGTTGTAGTCGCCATCATGAAAGAATCGCACAGCATCATCAATGCTAACACAGCGTTCATCCTGATCATAGTCTGGTTCCATTTCAGGATCTTCGGATTCCATACCAGGCACAATCATTTCAAATTCCATGCCAGCAATGGCACCTGTTTTGGCAGCTTCCCTGCGCAAATTTTTGCTGCCCATGTTTATTTCAAACAGGTCTTGTTCTTCAAACAGTTCAAATTCTTGTGCTAGACTTTCTGCTAACTTTACCTTGCCATCTGCTCGCAACAGTTGTGGATGGCCTTGCGAATCAGTGGCCAGTCGCATCTTGTTGGCTTCTGTGCCAGTTTGTCCTGGATGCACATCCACACTCAGTGCCATTTCAAATCGAGGATCGTTGCGTTCGGCCCAGGTGGGAATGTATCCAGATGACTCACGAATGTCTTCATGGTCAAACAGTTCTGGGTGTGCATCAGCAAAGTCTCGCATGATAATGCCAGCCACAGCGTTTGCTTCGTTCTCCACAGGAGAGCCTGTGTTGCCAGATGTGTGATCCAATTGTTCTAATTCCTGTTGGCGGCAGTGTGCCAGTTCGTGTGCCACAGTGCGAAGAATATCCATCACATGTCGATCGCGCAGATTCACATGCAAAACATGCAGCTCTGGTTGGTACATGCCAAATGAACGATTTTGTTCACTCCATCCGTCATTGTCATGTAGTACAATTTCAGGCATGCGTTCAATGCCCAAGCGTTCAGCAGTGTCTTGAATAAACTGTTGCACCATGCTCTCAGTGTCATCTTCATTCAAGAACATTTGTGTGCTGGCAGCAACACCATCTTCTGAACTGTAGGGTTGTCCTTGATGGCCTTCGCGCATGCTTTCGCCACCACCACCGTCACCACCTTCGCCTGATTCTCCTCCGTAGCCAAATCCAGGAGACCAATAGCTGCCAAATCCATAACGCACTCGGGATTTCTTTTTTCGGCGTTCTTGTAGACTCAGCTCGTGATCTTGTGCGGCTGTTCTAGCTGTGCGCAAATCCTTGATGCAACCTTTGTTACGCAGGATTTTGAACACAATGTTTTCACACCCAAACTCGCCGTGAGCATCCAAGCCACTTTGGCGCATGGCCTTGATCTTGTCCCACAGTCTGCTCATGGATTCAGCGTTGCCAGATTCAATTGCTGAATGTATTCTAGCATCCAAATCTTCGACCTTGGCTCGCACACAGGTGTCGTCAATTCTGGCACGTTTTCTGCGTGGCACTTGAATCCATTCGTCACGTGGGATAGAATACTCACCTTGACTCACAGGAGACTCGGCTGCATTTTGCACATACAGTTCCACAGGCACGCCGCCGATGCTCAACTTGTGTTCATCGTTATATTGGTATTTTTTGGCATTGAACAGTTCCTGATAAACTTCGTCGTCAGCAGGAAACTCCACCACAAGGTGTAGATCAATGTCGGAATATGGGGTATAGCTGTAGGCAGCATTACTGCCTGAGATGGTTATGTCACGGACGTCAAGGTCACCTACGCCAAGAAATTCGCGAAAATTGTCAGCAATGGCCAACAGCTTTTCGCGTACTTCGGGTAACAATTGCTCGTCCCTGCCCCAGATTTTAGGGTTGAGACGATTGTGAAACTTTACAGCATCACTCAGCTTGAAGGAATCCAGTTCGTTGATGTTCATACGAACTGTATTTACCGTTACTTGGCTGTAGCTGGTTCTTCCACGGGCACAACATCCACAGGGGTGCTGGATGCCATGATTTCAGGCTCAGTTATATCAACTGGTTGCTTGGCTGCATCATGTGCATTGGCAATCTTAGGAGCAGCAATAGCATGCAAGTCTTGGTACAACTTGTCCTGTGTTTGCGCATCAAACACATAGGTGCCCACGTGTTTCAACAACACACGTTTGTCGATATACACTTTGCCGCCTAGATCACGCCAGTTTTCGCAGAATGTCCAGTCTTCTGAATAGTAGCGGTTTTCACGCACAGCAGTGTCAAAGTAGGTTTTCATGTACTTGTCCAGCGCAGGATCTAGACCAATGTCATTGTTGAAATGACGCACAGCAGGGTGTGCATTCAGTTTGTCAAACACATCTTTCTTGATCAACAAGAATCCTGTGCCAGTCTTGGTAACTTCTACCAAGTTGTCCACGCCTTCTTCTTGACCTGGAATGCCATTCACACACCATTTAACTGGCAGTGATTTCATGGGATACAATCCACCAATCACATCCACTTGGCGATTTAGCAACACCAACAAATGCCAGGGTTCCCAGCCAATGTCCGCGTCAATAAACATCAAGTGTGTTGAACCTTCTGTATTCAAAAACTTTGCAGTCAGAGTGTTTCTAGCACGACTAATCAAACTTTCATTAGTCATGGTTTCTACAGTCCAATCAATGCCTAGTTGTCGGCAGGTATTGCCCCATTTGATAAAACTCATGAATGTTGCTTCTGTCAGCTGGCCCCCATAACAGGGCATACAGATGTGAACACGAGTGGTTTTTAGATATTCAAGGTCGACTTGAATTTGAACTTGTTGTGGCTCTGCCATTTAGATCTCCGTAAAAAAGTGTAGTATTTACGGATTATACAGCCAAGGCAAAATTTTTACGACCTAGACTCTTCCATGTAGTCAATAACGGGCTGATTTTCTCTAGCTTGATAGCCTGCCTTCATGCCACCCACACTCAGTTGATTCTCGCTGGTAAATGTCGCGGCCCAGCCTTGATTCTCAGCCACAGTACCAATGGCAGTGTCCAACAGTTTGACAACATTAGCAGCCAATTTGGGATTCTTTTGTGTTGCTGGATACAAGCTCATCACAAGAGCTGTTTTGCGTTTTTCGTTTAGTGTGGGCCATGCGCCACGAATCTCTGTGGCCGACGTCATGCCTGGACCAAACTCCACTGTGGGTAGGTAGGCCATGTAGGCATGTTTTGCAAATGGCTCTAATCGCTTTGCACCTATCAGTGGTTGCAAGTATGCAGGATTGCCATCTTTCTTTATGCCGCCTGCTTGTGGAGGTTTGTTGGCGTCTTTATCAGAACGCACAAAAATTAATGTGTCTGTAGCAGGGTTAAATTGCGCAGTAATTTCTTCAGCACGAAACGGTGATTTGACCTGCACAAAATGTCCAGCATCTACTCCAGCCAGCTTGGCCAACTTTTCTTTTACTGCAAATGGAAATGGTCTAGCTGAGGTATCGTTTGTGGCCGCAACAAAAACTTCAGCATCAGGGAATGCCCGTTGTGCGGATTGATAAAGTGCTAGGTGCCCTGCATGGAAAGGATGAAATCCCCCGGGCATGATTACTACAGTGCTCATACACTGTATTTAGTGCTTACATGTGTTCCAGCAACCACAGATAAAATGGTGTGGTAAATTCAAGTGTTATTGAGCCGTTACAGCCCATGGCTCCATAGAACTTGTCTTTTATGGGATCTTGTGTGCCATTGAAATCGTGTGCATAATCTGCTGTTTCATTCAACAACTGAGTGATATCAACTCCGTCAATTGACACAGTATCAATGGTCAACATGGCATCAGCAGTGATATTGCCCTGATCATCAACTTGTGTGTGTTCTGTAGTTTTGCCTGACATCACCAGTTGTAGTTTTTGTTCAGTGTCATCTGTATCTGGAATGTCAAATGTTACCTGACAGTTATCAGTCACATGATCTAACTTAAAAACACTTTGGCCATTTAGTAAAGCTTCAAAACTCAGTGGTGCAGCGGACGAGGTGGTGCCTAACGTACACTGAAATTTAACAACTTCTGACATGGATTTCCTTAGTAAGTGGCGGTGACAGAATTTATAGTGCCACCAGAAAAGTTTTCAATTCTGCAACGCAGCCACACAAAATTACCAGTTATTGTTGCAGGATGGTAATCAGTTATTGGTATAGTAGACCCATCATCAAAAATAAATGTGTTAAACCAAGTGGCTGATTCTGGTAGTGTATCCAGCGTGGCGTCAAGATAAATGGTACCTTCAAAATTTTCAACACTAAAAGTCACAGTTTGCAAGCCGCCACGGCCGCGATAATAACTGGCTGCTGGCACAGCGTCTGATGCCCAGTCTTGACTTGACCCGTCGTAGTTGCCCGAAGGTTCTCCGTAAACTGTGGTGCCAAGAATGATTTCAGTGGTCATTATGCGCGATCAGCTTCCACAACAACACCGCTGCCGGCTAGTTCTTCTGCAACTGATTGCAGGGCTGCCACAATGTCATCAGTGGCAATTGCTTCTGCTGTTGCATCGTCTTTGACCAATTTTGATAGTTTGATCACAACTATTTCTTCATGTATTTTTGCCATAGTGTGTTATTTATTGTTTTTTCACTATGGGCAGAGTTTTCCTAACCATGCCCGGGCATACCATACTCAGCATGGTTTCATATTGTAGGCTATTGTGCTCGATGTAGTAATAGCTTTCAGTAACATCATTGCGCCACCAATACACCCGTGTTGGCCTAATTTCAATATCTAAAAATTCTCGCAAACTCTTGCTGGCTGCAACGTCATTGCCCTGGGTGGTTATCCATGCAGCCAGTCGAGACTTTTGTGTTTTGCCAAGTGATCGCCCACGGAAATAAGTGCGGTATTGATACTGTGGATTTTTTAATAAAATTGTATCAGGTGGCAAATTGAGTTCTGCTCGTTTGAGATCTACAGACTCAATCCAATCGCATGCCATCAATCGACCATGCAAGCCAAGATTGTTTGTGTACACTGTGAGATAATTGTTGAAAAACACCATTTTCTTTGGGGGAGTTTCTGCTGCCAACAGTGCTCGCATGCCTTCTAAATTGTCACAACAGCGTGTGGTAAATTTGCTTATAAATTTTTCGCCATAGCGTTGGTAATGAGAATTTCTACTAGCTTCGTACTCCATTCTCACGCGAATGTGTGACTGCATTTTCTTTTGATCAAGACTGCGAATACACCCAATTTCGTCCTGCTGCCAGGTCATGGCATATTCATATGCGTTGTAGTACAACGAACTACGCGATTCACTTCTCATTGTCCACCACTATAATTCCATCAACATTTACACTTGCAATCACTTCCACAGGTGCGTCCGCTTGAACATCAAACACAATTTTGTCCGCCACAACATCCGCAGTGATAGTACAATCACGCAAGCGATCAAACAGGATCTTCTTGCTCAACGGCACACGAATCAGTTCATCAATCTTCCTCGAGAGTGGTCGCGCACCCAGCTTCGAATCATAGCCCTTGTCAGCAAGCAGGTCAACTGCGCCTTCGGATAAGTTGAGACGTATACCTTTTGCAAGCAAACTCGTTTTGAGTTCATCCACAAACTTGACCACAACTTTCTTGATTGCCAAAGTATCCAGCTTGGAGAATTTAACAATTTGGTCGATTCTGTTGCGTAGTTCAGGCTTGAAAAACTCTTTGAGAGCTCGGTCGTCCTCACCAGTCTTTTCAAAGCTGCCAAAGCCAATGTTGTTTGCTTCACTGTCCCGTGCTCCTAAGTTTGAAGTCATGATAATGATGGTATTCTTGCAGTTGGCTTTCTTGCCGTTCGAACTGGTAATAACACCTTCATCCAGCATCTGCAACAAGATGTTGGTAACATCAGGGTGCGCCTTTTCAATCTCATCAAACAATATTACTGCGAAGGGATTCTTGCTGATGTCAGAGATCAGTTTGCCGCCACCTACATTGCCATCTTCAAATCCCACATAACCCGGAGGCGCACCAATAAGGCTGCTGACTGAATGACGCTCTTGGAATTCACTCATGTCATATTTCAGCAGTTTCATATCCAAATTGTCACTCAACAGTCGTGCTAGTTCTGTTTTACCTGTGCCTGTTGGGCCCAAGAACAAGAAACTCGCCATGGGCTTTTTGTCATTGGCAATGCCAGCAAAGTTGATGTACACACGTTCCAGCACTGAATCAACTGCTGAATCTTGTCCGTACAATTTCTGCTTGATGTTGCCTTCAAGATCCACAATCTTAGCTGAACGTTCGTTTTGCAGTTTGTCTGTGGGCACACCAGTCACACGAGTCAACTGTTCTTCAATCATGGCCTTGGTAACTACTACTGTGCCCAGATCTTTCACACGCTCTCTAGCACAGGCTGCATCAATCAAGTCAATTGATTTGTCAGGATTCTTACGATCGTGTATGTAACGATTGGCCAGTTCCACAGCCGCAGTCATTGCTTCAGTTTCAATCAGCACATTATGAAACGTTTCGAGCCGGGGAGATAGACCAATAAGAATCTGCTCCGTGGTTGCAGTATCTGGTTCATCAATTGACAAGCGGTAGAATCTGCGCATGAGTGCGCGATCTTTCTCAAATGATTCATAGTATTCTTCCCAGGTGGTCGACGCCACAACTTTCAAGTTGCCTTTGGTAATAGCAGGTTTCAGCATGTTAGCAAAGTCAAGTGAACTGTTAGAGCCTGAACCTGCGCCACGCATGGTGTGTGCTTCGTCAATGAACAAGATACATTTCTTCTTGGTTTCAAGAGCAGCTATTACTGCTTTGAATTTTTCTTCAAACTCACCGCGATACTTTGATCCTGCCAACAATGACCCAATTTCCAGGCTCCACACTTCGTGATCCTTAAGAAACTCTGGCACACGACCAGCCACAATTTCCTGTGCTAGTCCTTCCACAATGTGTGTTTTGCCCACACCAGGATCACCTACCATCAGCACGTTGGCTTTGAAACGGCGTGCCAGTGTGGTGACCATTTCTTGAACTTCTGTGGCTCGCCCAATCATGGGCTCCAGACGATTGCCGCGAGCCGCACCTGTGAGATCTGTACAGTACTCAGTGAGTATTTCTGTGGCCTGTGCTTGACTCAGCTTGGCGTCTGAGTGAGTGTAGGTCTTTTGCCAATGATCCACAAACTCCTGTTTCTTCACACCATACTTCAACAAGAAGTAGTGTGCATGACTGTTGGTTTCTGCCATGATTGAAAGATACACATCAATCACAGTGAGTGTTCTGCGTCCAGTAAACATGACCTGTACATTGGCACGATTGAAAATGCGTTCCAGTGCAGTGGTCTTTCGAGGTTGTATATCTGCGCTTTTACTCACAATAGAAATCAAGCTGTTGAGGTAGCTGTCTACTTCTTGATCCAGCATGCCAGAGTCGGTGCCAAATTTGTCCAGAGTTTTTCTAAATGGCTGGTGCCGTATCAGGGCCAACAGCAAATGTTCTGTGGTCACGTATTCGTGACTTTTGGAACGAGCCAATTCAATGGCGTCTTCTACGATACTTTCGAGTTCAGAATGTTGTGACATGGGCATGAGTTAAGTTGTTACCTTGTGTATTGTAGCACATTGTTGTGAGTAATGCAATACTCAAAATATTTATTTGTGATGCTTTTGGATAGCTTCACGAATTTCTGGGGCAATGTGTATGGGCAATTCGGTTGATATGCGAACAAACGCATCGCCCTGCTGACCTTGACGATTGGGCAGACCACGACCTTTGAGTCTTAGCAGTGTGCCCGGTTGAGTGCCCGACGGCACAGTCATAGACAATTCATTGCCTAGCAAATCTCTAACTCGAATGTCCGCACCCAATATCAAATCAAACACATTGATTTTGCGATTGGTAATCAAGTTTAGTCCTTGCCGTTCCCAGTTTGGATCTGGTTGCACTCGATACTGCACCACTAGATCTGCGCCACCTGGGCCCAGGCCTTGGTATTGCACATTGTCTCCGTCGTCAATGCCACGCGGTACTTCAATTTCAACTGCTTGGGCACCTTGCTGTGTACCAATGGTCACTGTGCGCTGTCCACCAGTTGCAACGTCAGCAAGACTGATCCAGAGACTCATTCTCACATGACCTCTACGAGCTTGCTGTTGCGCAAAGTTCTGTCCAAACATGCTTGAAAAAATATCATTCATGTTGAAGTGTGTGCCGTTGGGGAATCCCCCAAACTGTGGGCGTGGATTGTTGTACTCAGCTCGTTTGGCTTCGTCGCCTAGAGTGTCGTAGGCTGCTTGTATCTCTTGGAACTTGGCTGTATCGCCGCCCTTGTCCGGATGATGCTGGCTGGCCAGCCGACGGAAAGCTCGTTTGATTTCGTCTTGTGTGGCAGTTCGAGCAACACCTAGTGTTGCATAGTGATCGGTCATGAAAAAGGCCCTGTATGTTTAATTATACAGGGCCCGGTACTGGTTGTCAAATTAACGAAACTTATTGTAGTAGTCCCAGCACCACCAGCCAATGCCAGCAGCCACCACAACAAACAATAACCATTCCATTACTTTTTCTCCGGCACTTTGGTGCCATCTAGTTTTTTGTGCTGTTTGACTTCTTTACAGCTTTGCTTGGTCTTGCCTGTTTTGGGATCTTTTACTTCCTTGCCGTCTTTCTTTACGTCAACGCAGACTCGTTTGGTTTCTTTGGCTTCGTCAGCAATTGCTGGCAAACTAAGAATTAATCCTGCTACAAATATAATATTTTTCATTTTGATTTTCCTTTTTAGTTATTATCGTTCTGGATAGTCAGTTATGGCTGGCGGAGCTTTTTTACCACCAAACCCAATGGTTACTTCAGTAAATCCAGCCGCTGGTGCTCCAAAGCCTGTTGCAGGTGCGCCTCCAAATGCGCTTCCGCCTCCCAGGGGTTGTGAGCCCCAGGTGTTTGTGGTTGGTGCACCAAAACCACCGGGTGCGGCTGGCTGTTGTACTGATCCCGGAGGCGTATATGTTGTACCGACATTTGATGGTAAGTTGATTCCGCCATTGTTGGCTCCTCCTAGTTTTTCTTGTGTGCGACCATAAGCCGCAATACCCAGCACAGCACCCATGGCAATGTGATACAGGCCTGCACCTTGCAAGGTGATAGGTTGCCACTGCACGTTGACTTGACCTTTTGAAAGGCTTTGTAGTATAGACCACAACACTGGAAATATCACAAAATCTGCAATGCAGGTCAGCATGTATGACCAACCCATCATGGGCCGCCATTTTGAGTTCATCCAGTCTTCTTTTTTCTTTTCTGATTCTGACATTTTTGTTGTCATGTTGTTTCCTTATTAAGTTGATAGTGTGATTGGGAATATTGTGCCAACCTTAGGCGTATCCCAAAAAATGTCAATGTAAGTAGGACCATAGTCATCCCACTGCGTAATAGTTGCTGTGGTGCTGTCCTGAAAAGTGATTGTACTACCCACTGGATATGTGGCAATCACTGTGGCACTGTATGGTATTCCTGCGGCTTGAGGATTCCACCCTGTTACCCCACCTGTATCGCTGGTGGGAATGACCAATGGAGGCGGAGGTGGTGCGGCTCCGCTGGTTAGTTGAAGACCTGTGCCTAAAGTAATACCTGAACCTATTATCATTGCCATATATTAATATCCAAATCTTGTTTTGTATTGAGCGTACAAACCTTGTACGTCTCCCAGCGTTAATATTCCGTTGTAGGCCTTGACAAATCCTATGTCGCCAGTTTGCACTTCGGTGCCTGCTGAACGACTGAATAATCTTATTTGATTGGGGCCGCCGCCGCTGCCTAGATTAGTGGCTGTAAAAGAAGTGGTAGTTGGTTGAGCACTTGTTGCTGTGTACACTTGGCCTAGGCCGGTGCTGGCGTTCCAAGTACCCCATATAAAGTTCCACACAGCATTTGTTCCTGAGCTGGGCAAGTTAACTGCATAGTTGGGATAGAATGCATTTACAAAACCATTGTAGGCACCCATCATCCAGTCTCTAGTGGCTTCACTTTGTGTGTTTAACAATCTACCAGAACTTGTGACCGACAACTTGTAGGTTGCAAACACTGAATAACTCTGACCAGTACTCCAGTTGGGACCGCCGCGGATACTGTCAGTTCCAGTGGCGTTAGATTTTCTGAACAACCCACCATTGTCAGCTTGCCAGCTAATACTGCCGCCTGCATTGGCCACTGTTAGTGTGCGTTCTCCTGTGGTACCTGTTCCTTCTGTGACTGATCCGTTGGTGGGCACAGCTGAGTAATTGGCTGCATCTAAATCATAAATCAAACTCACTGTTGGCGCAAACCCACCACCAGCAGTGACTCCTGGTCCTATTTCAATTCCGGGTCCTATTACTATTGGCATATCATGTCCTCATGCTTGTGTTACTTACTGACACTGGGCCGCTTATGTTGCCGCCGCTGGTTGTGTTAAATGCCTGATAGGCAAATCTATTGGGTCCACCGTGCAGAATTTCTTCATTGCTGTAGTCAGTTTGCGATCCTGTGTCATACAGCATGTTGGGAGTGCTCATAGCAATGACCTTGGCTCGTATCTGTGCTGGGGTAGCTGTGGGGTAAACTTGTAGCAGTTGAGCAGCCAGGCCAGCGACATTGGGACTGGCCATTGACGTGCCTGAAATACTCATTATCAAGTAGCTGGCATTGAATGGATATGGTGTGGTAGCACCAAATGCATTGCTGGTACTGGTGGTACTCACAATGTTTGTGCCAGGTGCATAAATATCCACCCTGGGCCCAGATTCACTAGAGCCACTTTTGTGTTCAGGATTGTCATATCCAGTGCTGACGTTGCCCACACAGATCACTCCATCAGCACTGGCCGGTGATCCGCCGCGCATGTAATACCTAGGAGTGCTTGTTTGATAAAAAAAGTTATCGTAATCAGGGCCGCCTGGCACATCTAAAGTTTGATAGTAATTGCCGGCTGCGCCCACTAACACCACACCTGCTGCCAGCAATTCGGCCACATCCACATCCACACTGTCTACTCTTACACCAAAGCGATTGGATGCACTGCCAATCATACCAAATGTAGCTTGTTTGGCAGACCCACTCCAGGGCGTTCCACGATAAATGCCACCATTGATACTGGTGAACGTGTTGATGTAACTCCAGCTCATGTTTACAACTGTGGGTCGTTTGTATCCTGTGGCGGGGTCCACAGTTTTGTTGTTGTGCCACCCTTTGATGCAGTCAAACACATCTGTGGTTGATATACCATTGGTGGGTGCCACGTTGAGTCCACTCACAGTCATACAGTAAATTCTAGCATTTTTAGCACGACCGTATGTTTTGCCCGCGGCAATGCCACAACAGTGTGTGCCATGTCCGTCATAGTCGGTGTAGAAATTAGCAGGCATGGTACCTGCAATACCTGACGCTGTGTACCAGTCAATTTGTTGTACTCTAGTCACGCCAGCTGCATCCGTAAACTCAGGATGGTCAACTTGCAGTCCTGAGTCTTGTACCACAAAGTCTACTCCAGTGCCGTCCAAGGGATAGTTGTAGGTCAATGTACCTGATGAACCAGGAGTGTTCATTGTGGTTGAATTCAGTCTAAACAACCCCCAATTGATTCCAAGATTGTTGGCAGGATTGGTGCCGGGACTTTTGTAATACAAGCCAGTTTGTGAGGCATTGTTGTGGATTTCAATATCTGTTCGTTGCTCAGGCGGTATCTCCACACAATACACTCTGGGGTCTTGACGCAGTTTGTCTGCTTCGTCATCAGTTAACTCATACCAACACTGGCGTAGACTGGTGGGACGTTCATTCACAATTGCCACCCCGCGTTGGGGCACGTAGACGCTGCCTGATCCGTCAGTTTCTATTTCCTGCCAGAAAGCATCATAATCAACACCTTCATTTAATGCTACGTTATATGTGGTCATATTAAATTAAATTGGCCCAGGCACCATTTTCGTAACCCTGAAACTTGTTAGTAGATGAGTTGTAAATCATGTCACCATTGGCTGCAATTGTGTTGGCAATTTGTGCTGTGGTTAAACTAGGCAGTCGGAACGTGCCACCGCCAACTACTCTAACTGCTGACACAGCTGACAGATCCAAGTTTGTGGCTGAACTCAGTGTGGGTGTGCCTGCGCCGCCACCTATAAAGTTTGCGGCTGTTACGTTGCCAGTAACGCTGACAAAACTAAATGCATCTGCTCCAAATCCATTACCTACTAGGTTGCCGGACAAGTTGCCGCTGAGTGATGCCACTCCACCTGAAATTCCAGTCAACTGTGATCCATTGCCCACAAAGAAACTACCAATGATATTAGCGCCAGATGTGATGGTTCCTGTAGCAGAAATCAATCCTGTGGTGTTGAGGTTGCCAGCTTGTACATTACCTGTGGCACTCACTGTGGCGCCTTGTACCAGGGCCACAGACGTTACGTTGCCACCACGCACATTGCCAGTGGCCAACACGCCTGATGCTGTGTTCACGTTGCCTGTGGCTGTAACCAAGCCGCCTGTGTTCAAGTTGCCGCCTGTGATGTTGCCGGTCACAGAAGAAAAATATGTTTTCAAGTTGCTGCCTGAAATTTGATAGGTAACTCCACTGCTGACCACTGGCACAATGGCTGCATCAGTCATTGCGGCTAGTGAAGTTAGTTGTGATATTTTAATGGGCATGTGCTTTCCTTATTCTGTAATAATCTCGTCGCTGGGCGGCGAGTTTGCCAATTCTGTTGTGATGGGATCATCCGACTCTGTGGTAATGGATGTGGCCGAAGGTGTGGGCGGTGCAACTGCAACACTTATGCCCCCACCAATGGATATGCCCCCACCAATTGCTAATGGCATTTAGGCTCCCAACACATGCAGTGCATGTTCAGTGTGTTTGATGCGATCCTCAAGACCAATGTAGCCACCGTTGATGGCCCGTGTTAGACCTTTTGCGTCATTGGCATCTGCAAATCTATTTAGATTGTTCTGTTCCCAGTACCAACAAGCTGACTGTGCGGCACCTTCAAAAGTGGCTAGATATTCTGCGGCTTCGGCTTCAGAAATACTCAGGCTGCCTGCAAAGAATGTGTAGTTGTCCTTGCCTGTCAACTGTATTAGCCCACGACCACAATAGCGCCAGCCATCGCCTGATGCTTCGTCGCCGTTGCCCATTCTATTGGCATAGACTCTGTTGGCAATACGTTCAGGCCGGTTGGCATACTGTGCAGCCAATTCAGCTGTGGGGAAATACTTGGGGAAAACTTTTTGTAGGCTTGCGGCTTTGTAGTTGAGATTTTCTTTGATGAAAATAAAATTTCCTGACTCATGAGCGCATTGTGCAACAAAATGTGCCACACGTAGGGGTGTGTCAATGCCGTAGTCATCTAACAGTTGATCTAGGGCTTCGTGCCAGTGATCAATGTGGGGATTCTTTACCATTTGTTTTAGTTGTTGTACGGATAGTATGCTCATTTTGCACCTTCAAATATTTTTTTCTGTACTGAGTACCACTCAATCCAAGCATCTGCTTTCACAGCACAAGCATAGTAAGTGGTGTAGTTTTGTACCACAGTTCGACCAACGTCACTGAGTCGAGCTTCACCTGGAATCTGTTCCAGTTGTGGGCACGGCACCATGGCTGATCGTCCGGGTGCATCTGGAAACTTGGCCACAACAGGCACCACAGTGCTGCACCCAGTGATGGCCAACATCAGCATCACAACAATTGCAAATATAATCAAACTGGAAACAAGTTGTTGATCCTGTTGATTTTTCATGTCAGCAGTTCCATTTTCTCAATGCTAGAGCCTTGCGTGTGGGTTTGCCGTTGGGTTTTTTCATTGGGCCTTTAACGCCTGACATTCTGGCGCAGAATGATTTGCGTCTTTTTGCTGCCTTAGAGCCTTTCTTTAGTTTTGAAGGCTTGGTGGTCACGGCCATTTGCAATTTTGATCCAGGATTTTCTCTACGATATGATGCCACACCTTTGGCGTTTAATCCGCCTTTTTTGCTCTTGCCTTCTTTACGTCGCCAGGCGGCTGTTTCATACAGCACATTGTCCGGCATGGCTTCAAACTGTTCCCACACTAGATCTTCGCTCACACGATTTTTCACAGCCATTTCTGCTACCAACTCTTGCATGGCTTCAAACATTTCATCCACTTCGGGATCCACTTCGTCTGACGCTTCCTCTGAATACATATAGTCCCACACAGCAACCAGCATTGACTTGGCCACAGCAATCTTTTCTTGACACCATTCAGGCAAGTTATCACCTGATTGAATTAGATCGTCAATACCTTCTACAGCACGTTGTAGCGTTTCTAAGTTGTTGTCGGCCATGCCTGCTTCGTCGTCATACTCGCCATTGTAGTCTTCCGCTACACCTTGCTCACTAAATCGCTGACGATAACTGTTGGGATTCATTGACGATCTAGAACCAACTACAGCATTACCTTCGCCACTCAGCAACAAATCATACATGAGTTTGATTACTTTTAAAGGGCTGTTCATTCTTTCCAGGGCATTTTTAAACCATTCAACTTTTTCTGGTTTCATTGGCTTGGCACTGGGCTTGCTGATCAATGCCAGTGCCTGTGCTTTCAACGTGGACAAGTCTCTGATTTGTTCAAGACGTTTTAGATCCTCAATATCAAAGTTGTAATCAGCTTTGCCTTCCGCCACACCTTGCTGATCTTTGGGCTCGTCAAACAAGGAGTCTATGGCTTTTTTGCCGCCATACAACACAGCCAACACAATGCCAGCAGGGATGGCATATTTAAAAGCCAAAGCAGACAGGTCAAGCAATGTTTTCTCGTCAATGGCCGTGCCCACCTTGGCAGCAATATCTTTGGCAATGTCTGCCACAGAAGATCCAATTTCGTAAGCACCAGCACCCATGCCAATTTTTCCAGCATTCTTGGCTGCAATTTCTGTGCCAGCTCGAGCAGCCTGACCTGCACCGCGAGCTCCTGCTTGTCCTGCTTGGCCAAGAACCTGTGCTATTTTTGGGGCAGCAGCCATGAACAGTCTTGCACCTGCTGCCAACAACGGCGCAAATTCATCAAGCTGTTGTTCTTTGACCATGCCGGCCTTTTTCTTTTTAGCAATAGCAATGGCTGCCTGTTGAGCAGGCGACGCTGCTTCTAGTATTACGTCATTTAGTTTCATTTTTTGGTGCCTCCGCTGCACGATTTATAGTGGTAATGAATTCTCGAGGAATTTCACACTGTCCACCAGGTGCAAATTTTACATCGTACTTGACTATTTCTCTGTCAATATACTGTATGATGTCTTGACCTCTACGAGTGATGTATTCAGTTTTCTTCACAACTCGTTCCACAATCTTTACATTTTCCCGTGCGCTTTCAGCTTCAGCAATCTTTAGTTTTTGTTCCACTTCAGCCACACGCTCGCGCCATTCTGCTTCCACTGCGTATCCGCCGCGAAAGTAAACTCCTAGCACCAAAAGTGCAATGCCCAGGACTTTAAAGGGCAACTGATATTGCCACACTAGAGGAATACGATGCGCAAAAAATCCTGCTACAGTAAGCACAAGGCCCGCTAATAACAGGATGTTACAAAACCATAAGATCAAGGCATCAGGAAGAAAATGTAAAATCCACATGCCATTATTTAGTTGCGCCCCCAGGATACCCGAGCCCAGGCCCGTTCATGCAACCAATACAGCACAGTATTCACACCCATTTGCACAAATGCAATGACCGAGCTAATTCCAAAACTACCAGTAATTAAATACGCAATGGTAAATGTGCTGGCGCTGCCAGTAATGCGCCAGGTCAGAGTTTTTACTAGACTACGACCATTGCTGTCGGTCACTTTAATCCTAATTCTTTGCGAATTTTTGTGGCTGAAATATCTGTGATTGCTTCGTCAAATGACTCTTCGCCGGCTGAATAGCCCACGCCGCGACCCCAGCCAATATGCACAATGTTGGGCACAACTTGTATTTCATACTGGCCTTGATACAGAGGATCTAAGTCACGTCGAATAAATGATTTCACTCGTTCCACTTCAAACGGATTAGAACCCTGCCAGCCCTGTACATCACGCACTTGAATAACAACCTGCCCTGTGCGTTCTAGCAGGCGTTCAAATAACGCACGATGGCCGTCATGCCAGGGCTGCCAGCGACCCAGCATTTGCACAGTTTCTCGTTTGAAATCAAACACAGGACGTCGACGATTGTCGATAATGTGCTCTTTAATGAAGTCCGCCCATTTCTCACAGTTCTGTTCATTTATGCGAAAGTCGTACACTTCGGGTTCCACAAACATGGCATTGGTATCAGCATATCGACCTTCACGGATGGTGTCTACCCATACAGTCCAATCTGCTTTGAACACATTGCGCATTTCCACCAAGGGTGCCACAAAGTCTGCTATCATGTAGTCATATGCTGTGAGCTTGTCTGCTAGTTCACGCATTCTTCGTGCTTGACGAATACGCCCGGCTTCTGAAAAGTCCCAGTCATTGTACTGTTCGCGGATTTCGTCTGCGTTCAGCCAACCCACTTGCTTGCCAGCTGCTTCTAGCTGTGCTTGCAATTCCCGTGCCAGTGTGGTTTTACCCGAGCCTGGCAGGCCCATGATTAAGATACGTTGTGGCATAGTGTGTCCTTTGAATTATTTAATGATGAAACTTTGACCTTTAAAATATCTGCAACCCAACCATTTTGCACCATTTCAATGGGGTGGCATTCACCGTAGTATTCATTGCTGACCCAGGCCTCGTGTTCTGCGTCATAATCAAACCAAGGGCTAAATCCCAGCACTAGATTGGTTCTGTCTGCGCTATCCACACCATGCACTCGATGGGACTGATTGGTGTCCCAGGTGTAGGCCCGGCCCAATTGTAAATTGATATCCTCACCGCGGTACTGCAAATAATGATCAGGCGATTGAGTTAAAGGTATGTTTATTCTGACATTTTCATACACAGGCTCGTCTTTGTGCAGTAGATATTCAGGATTTGTACTGTCTTGTGCATGAGCACGAATCACACTCAGTCGCGATCTTATTAGAGTTCTTGGAAAATGACTCAACAAATCACCAAATTGTTCACGTGCCACTGTGTTGGGCTGATTGAATGCATAGCTGTCATAGTATGAATTTTTTAAACGACCACGCAAGGCCAACCAAGTGCGCACGTTGCCATAAAAAAATGATTGATTGTTAATAAAACTTGAACCCAGGGTGGAATTGAATTCTGTCACAGCAGGATCACGTATGTGGGGATTGTGTGTCAAACTCAGTGACTGATATGAACTGCGTGATCGTCCTTGCCTGCTCAACCAGCCGTAGCTGCCATACAGTGCAAGAGCCTGTTCAGCTGCCTGTTGCAGTGCGCCAACAGGATAATTCAACTCACACTCATGCACTTGATTTGCTGGTTGGGGCAGGCGTCGAAACAGTCGTTCAATGTTGGTGCGTAATTTTATGTATGAAAACACTGACAGAAAAGGCGGCACATCAGCTGTACGAATCACAATCTTTTTTGTGGACATTTGAAATAGTAAATGCATTTGCTGAACGCTACAATTTGCGATTGGAAACGTTCAAAAAAGAGCCCGCTGAATTGGGGCGTCTTTATTTTGTTTACAGCAAACCAGCAGCGGCTTGAAGTTCGCGCAGATCACGCTTGACTGCGTGAATTTGTTTTTCAGGCAGGCCAGCGGCTGCTCGCCATTCATTTAGATCCTGATCTGTGCTTTTTCTATAAGCGTCTGGCGTGAGTGGCACAGTGTCAGCAAACACCTGTTCGTCCCAGGAAAATTTGCCATTGTTGTAGTGTACCATCCAGTCGTCGGGTTCATACTCTGTGAGCGTGGAAAGATCATCCAGCAGTGTTTGCACATGCTGTGGGGCTGAACTGCGTCTGCGTATTTCCAGATAAACCAAGTATCTGTTGGGTTTGATTTCGCCGGGTGAACGGTCAGCGTCCAGCACAAAATCATAGCCTTTTTCAAACCACGCCACAAGATCCTTGGCAGCGGCTTTGTCACGCACAAAAAAGCTCAGCACAATGATGTCTTCGTCGTCGCCCATTTTTGAGCTGAATTCATCCACGTGAATAGTGGGCTTCATTATGCCGTCGAGGTCACGATACTGTAGACCTTCAAGCAGAGGGTTGTGAGAGTTGTTGTTGTGCATCATTTGCTTGTGAATCACTTTGATTGGCTTCTTGATCTAGATCCTGCTCGTAGGCATCATCTAAATCTCCGAGGTCAATGTCCTCGTCTTCCATTTCAATGGAACCTGTACGTATTTCACTCATTAAGGCCTTGGGCATGACTATTTCTACCAGCCATACATCACGTTCCATGATCTTGGCTTTTTTGGTACCCGGGCGGTAGTCTGATGGGTCTGTAATTTTGATGGGAATCTTGATCTTTTGCTTTTTGTACTTTATTTCGCAGTCAAATGGCAACAAGCGTCGACCACCACGTGGGTCGGGCATGAGCTTTTCAGGCCACATGAAAATACAGCCCACTGTGTACTTGCCAATATCCGGGCCTTGTACCAGTTCGCCAATGGCCCAGTTGCGAAATGCATAGATATCTAATTCGTCCAGCACACGCTCAAAGTCCAACAGCGTGGTAAGACTGCCGTCGCTCATGTAGATGTTGCGAATATTGTCGGCTACCTGCCAATAATCTTCGTGATTTTTGAACAGTTCTTTGTCGTTGATGCCGTGTGCGTTCTTGGTTTGCATGTGATTATTTATGGCAAAAACACTGTGTTGTGGTTTTTGGTTTTATGATGCATTGCGGCCTTTGACCGTGGGGTAAATTGTGATGTTTTGTTTGGTAATAGTAGGGCAAAATTTGCACTGTGCAATAGGGTCATCTAATCGTGCCAGCCAGTCCACAGCAGGACCTGGCCAGTCATTCACTGTCAGCGGTTGATAGCTGTTTAATAACAGTCGATCTTGGTCGCTGATTGCTAGATTGTGCTGTTGGTCAAATTCAGGCATCAGGGCCACTGGCCCGCATTTGTACAGTTGGCCACGAATGAAATGATAGCATTTGTACTGAGCAAACCCGCAGGCTTGATGTGCAAAAAAAGGGTCTGAATCATGCAGTGCAAATTGTCCTTGATTGTTTCTGTACACTGCTGCATCGTGAAAACTGTTGGCCAAATGCATTCTGACCAGCACATTGTTCACATCTCGTGCTGAATAGAAAGCATGATTGTCTGAGTTGTATTTGTCAACCACATCAATTGCTGTGCCATATTCTTCATTGATTGGCTGTAAAAAACTTTTTATATTGCTTCGTATTTGATCAAAATGGTCCAAGTTGTGCAGGCTTATTTCAATATTGCCGCAGGCCAGGCCGTTGTCGGCTTTTATATTGGCAAGAGCATTGTACAAATCAGGATTGGATTTTAACTGCAATCCATTTGAAAGAATCTGTATGTTGCATTTAAAAATATCATTTAATCCCACAACCCATTCTGACAGTGTGGGGTTTAGGGTGGGTTCGCCACCCAGGATCACAATGTTTTTTAATTCAATATATTCGCCCCAGCGTCGATAGGTGTCAGCATAGTCACTCCAGCGTTGCCAACCAGTGAATCGATGATTGTTAAAACGATTGCAATTTTCACATGTCAAATTGCATACGTTGGTGATGTAGAATTCTACTTTGTTTTCAAATGTGTATTTCAATGCAATTCCGCCTGGTCAGTATTTAGTGATTGAATCCATCCAGATCAGTCCACATATCTTGAAGTTGTGCTGGCCGTAAATATCCATGTCCATCAAGGACAAAAGGAGTATAGAAACTTTGAGCAGAAATCGAGCAGCAAAAGCACAAGCAAAACGTATGAATCAGGCGGTAGAAAACACCATCAGCTTTTCACAAGCACCCAAAGCGGCCCAACGCAGAGTAGAATTGATCCCTCGAACACGAAATCAAGAAGCTCTTGTGTTGGCTCTCATGGATCCTGATCAACATATTGTTGTCACTGCTGGACCAGCTGGTACAGGTAAAACTTACCTAGCCATGTTGGCCGCAGTAAAAGCACTTAAAGAAGGAGTATGCGATCGCATAGTACTAACACGACCTGCCGTTGAGGTAGAAGGTGAAAAAATAGGATTCTTACCTGGCACTCTTGAAAAGAAAATGGAGCCATGGACAAGACCTTTGTTTGACGTCATGCGGGAATTTTACCGCCCAGCAGACATTACGGCCATGATAGAAGAAGGTACTATCGAAATCTCGCCACTGGCATTCATGCGAGGTCGAACCTTTAAAAACAGTTATATAATCGCGGACGAAATGCAAAATGCAACTCCCGCACAGGCCAAAATGCTGATGACTAGAATAGGGCAAAACAGCAAGATTGTGATCACAGGTGATGTGGAGCAAGCTGATCGTAGCACTGTCAATAATGGACTATTGGATCTGTGCAATCGCTTGCAGAATCGTGATGTGAATGGTATTGCTGTGTGTAAGATGGAAACACGGGACGTTCAACGTCACCGGATAATTGGGTCAGTGTTGAAGTTGTACGCAGATTAGGAGGTGATTATCGCGTAAATTTCCCGCCAATTTTTGACGACCGGAATTTGTTCGTTGACATGATTCATATTATGCCCGTGCTCCACCAGGATGCTACGTAACCCTAATTTGTGTCCAACTTCAGCATTTTCCGGTTTGTCTTCTATCCACCAACAGCCGGAATCTCTGTAGGGCTCCAGTGCTTCATTCTTATCTGCACCAGTTTCCAAACAAACAATCTGTTCAAACGCTGTTTTTCCAAACAGTTTGGCAAGATTCATTTCTCTCAGTCGCTGTGCATTTACATCTGAGCTTAGACTTGTGATGCAGTGAAATCGATAGCCATGTTCTTCATGCAGGCGTTTCACATAGTACATGGCATCTCTCAAGGGTGGCAAGAACCCAATGGCAGCTGACTCGTTAAACAGTTTGATCAGCTTGCGGCCTTGGTCTTTTGAGATGCCATAGCGGTCACCAATATCGTACACAAATTCGCCGCCGGCCTGTTGTTCGTGCCCGTGCTGTTCCATCCAGATGGCAAATGCATACTCCCAGTTAAGGAGCACGCCATCTGCGTCAACTAGGATCAATTGTTTAGGGTTGTATTTTTTCATAGAGTCTGAGTATTTCGCCTTGTGTGGAAAAAATATTTCCGTTTAGTTCTGTGGTTGATTTTGTGTTAATCAAGTGTACTATATCTCGGGCTTTGTTGTCAAGTTGATTTGATAACCCACCGTCAGGATGCACACCAAAAAAACAAGCAGGAAAGTTCATTGCAAACGACTTCATGATACAAGCATTGGTAAACTTGTTGCCAATGTAATCTGCGTAACCAACATGATTGAGTTTTGGTTGCACAATTAACTCACTCAACATCCAACCAATTTTGGTACTATGATCAATCCGATTGCCCAACGCATGCACAAGATAAAATGGAAATTGACAAGATACAAAATAACTCTGTTGCCAATCTCTAGGATTTTGCACAGTAGATTTTTTAAATTTTGATTCGCTCAACGCTGATGCATTGTGATTGAAAAATACCAAGTCAATATGCTGTAAATTTGGAATGCATTGTCGAATGTTTGCCAATTGCATTTTTTTCCATTCAACTGGTATCACAGTCACGTTGGGGGTGTGGACCCAAGCGTTAGCATTGCTGGTCACAAGATACACATGATAGTCGTGTGCCACAAGTTGTTCAGTCAATTTGGCGCCAAATTTTGATCCGCCGCCCATGATCAAACAAGTTTTCATACTACCAGCTCCGGAAACACCCGGCGCCAATTGGTGCCCCGCAGCTGGTCCAAATGATCAAAATATTTGACATATCCCGAAGGATCAGACTCTACTGTTTCTAATTCTTGTGTACATCTTGCAATATTGAACCAGGAGTTTGATTTGTTTTCAATCAGTCCAGATGTCAACAATTGATTTATCTGTGTGCAAGCAAGTTGCTTGATTGCAGTGGGTGCATGCCTGGCACGTAGATATTGATGTTTGTACAGTTGATTGATTGTGATGTCTGTAATTCCGTGCTCTTGCACAAAATATTTGATAGTATCAGTCAAGTCAGATACACTGCCCACAAACCATACTAGATTTAATCGTATGTCATGACCAAGTGTTTTGATAGTTTTGAGATTGTTAAGAAACTGATTCCAGTTGCCGCCTTGTCTTACATAATTGAATTTATCTTCTATACAGTCTGCACTCACAGTCCAAAGAACATTTTTAAATCGTTTGAGTTCGACAAACACTGAATTAGAGTCAGTGGCTTGACTGATGTTTGAATTGATTCTTATTGGAAGTTCTGTATTGACAAGTTTTTTGAGTAATTTAACATTGTGTTTGATCAACAACGGTTCGCCACCAGAAAGATATATCTCTTTCATGACATACTGATTTTGTTCAATCCTAGCAATAATGTCATCAATATTCTTGTTGTCACTTCGATTGGTTGTTATGCCTTGTTCTTGTGCAATCAAACTGCTTTGAGCCGGATTGCAATACACACATTTAAAATTGCAGGTATTGTCCCAATGTAAATCAACGCCATTAAGTTCAAATGCAGTGATATCTTCATAGTTGATATCAAAGTTTTTAAACATGGGATTATAATGATTGCGTAAATCAAAGTGCTCAGTACCAGTGGTCAGGCGATGACAAGCTGTGCAGTTTTGATTGAAAGTATCTTGTAATAAATCTTGTTTGATTGCCTGTATATCTGCTGACTGTAAGATTTGATCCAGCGGTTGATCATTTATATTGCCAAACGGAATTCCTTTGCTGCAAGTGCGAACAGCACCATCAGAAAAAATTTGAAAATGGTTCCATGGTACTGCACAAAAATGTTTTGACTCTTTGAATAAGAAAAACTTTTTCTTATGGCTCAACAATTTCATATCCATTCTCGTTGAACAACCGTGTTATGGTTGATTCATAGTGTTTCATGTAGTATTCTACAATTTTGTTAAAGTCTCTAGGAACTTGCACTCCGCCCATACTGCACTTCACTACCTCTAGCTTTTTAAAATCAAGAATAACATTGGCAGTGGCATGATCTCTTGTTTTGAGATTTTTGGCCACAGCCATAACTTCATCAATTTGGCCAGTAGGCTTCTTATAGTAGGTCAGGATTAGGTATCTCATTCAATATTACTCAGTTCAATTAAAGTGGCACTCAAGTTGATTTCCTGATCTGCACTCAATGGAATATTCACCATGCCGTTGCGTATGATCACAATGGCTTGATCCTGACGTTCAGGTGTGTCGCCCCACAGATCCAAGTTGTTGTACATCCAAGTAAACACTTCGTCTGCATCGTCCGGGCTGGTGCTTTGTGCAATCAGTGTGCGAGCCTGGCGCACCTGTCCTGCTTTAAACAGTTCAACTGATTTCAGTCTCCAGTCTTGTGTGCCAACATCTGCTCGACCTGGTGGCAACAACGTGCCACTTTGACTGTTGGGCTGTACCAAATTCAAACACTTGCGCAGATCAGGGTATGTTGCTTTGATATACGTGTCCAAGGTGTCCAAATCAAACTCCACACCTTCGGTGACCAACACCGTGGCCACTCGAGCAGTGAACTCTGTGTGATCAGTTTTGATGATATGAAAACTCTGGCATCGACTGTGGATGGGTTTCATGATCTTGCTGGGACTGTTGCAAGTTAATATAAATCTCACAGTTTGTGAGTAGTCTTCCATGAGGTTACGTAGTGCAGGCTGAACTGAGTTCACGTTCATGTAGTCAGCTTCGTCAATCAGCACAACTTTGAAAGTTCCAAATGGCATGGTCTGACAAAAAGAGATCAGCTTGTCTACCCACTCAACCTTGCGAGCTTCCTTGGATCCGTTTGCGTACATCACATCAAATTGATCCACGCCCAGTTCATTGATCAGCAGTTTGGCCAGTGTGGTTTTACCTGTGCCCGGCGACCCCGACAGCATCAAATGTGGAATGCTTTTGTCTCGTATCCATTGTTGTACTTGCTCACGTTGTGCATCATCCACAAACACATAGCCATCGACTGTGCTAGGACGATATTTTTCTACCCATAGTTCTTTCATTAGTATCTGCTTCCTGGTTGTCCGGGTTCATTTGATCCGGTGCATTGTAAGTGGTGATCTGTGGAGTGCGGGCACCGTTTGTTGCCACACGTGGGACAAACAATCATTCTGGTTAGCACCCAGGACCAACCTGATTCTGTTTCTCTGTCCTTGTTGCAATTATAGCAGAAACACTGATAGTTTGCATCCGGATCGGTAAACATCATGTGCGTCCTGGCGGTAGTTTGTTGGTACCCAATTGCCGCTCAAATGAACTTTGTGTTTGTAGTTCATCAGGTAAAGGTGGCGGAACCCAACGCGGCTTGGGTTCTTTTTTGCCAAAAATCTCAGTATGTCTGGCCGCTAGTTCTTCTTGACTGACAGTTGATTGTCGTGGTCTTGATCCTTTGCTCATTTCTTCAGAGCCTTCCACATTTTTTCTTTTTCCAATTGTTCCAGCCACTCTTGTTCACCAGTAAAGGTAGCAGTGTCTTTGAGCATTTCTTCCACAGCAAATTTCACACGATACAAGTCTTGTTTACAAGGCCAATTGTTCCAACCAGTTTCATAATTGTCGTTTGCACCATAGTACATTTTTTGACAGTCAGCAATGACCTTGTCCACGTCCCAGTTGATTATCATGTCAGTTGTGTTGCATATGACTAGGTTTGGCTTCCACGTGAATGGCACCCGAAAATGTTTCATCTTGCGGCTGTTCGTCACTCACCAGCATGATGTCTTTTGGATCTACTCTGCGTAGGGTTTGCTTGCCAGTTTCATCTTCTACTTCAATGCCCCTGGTCCAACGACCATGTGCCACACACACCCATTGTCCCACAGTGACTTCATGTTGTTCTGGACCCACAGCATACACTTGTCCCCAGCGTGGACGGATACCGGTGCTTTTGCCGTTGTCGTTCAGCAACACAATACCACCTGTGGTAAAACGTTCGTCAAAGGTCATGTCAGTCACAATCACTGAATCATTCAGTGGATGGATTTGATTCTTGTTTAATTGATGTGCGGAATATGCTAGTTTCATGGTGATTTCTTGTGTGTCCGGTTGTACTGTCGATTGACTTGTGCTGTCTTGCTGTTAACCACACCGCCGCGATCGTCAACTACATCGCCTCTTGCGTTGACTTTCATATTGCCCACTGCACGAACTTTTTCGTTTTGCAGACGCAATGCGCCCATGTCAATTGATTTTCCTTGAGCTGTTTTATATAAACTTTTTGTCATGATTATCTCCTAAAACAATATTTAACGCAAAAACTCCGCAGGATCTAATTCATAGTATAAACTGTTGATTTGATGCACACCCAATTTGTACAGCACAAAACTGGCTGTACTAGATCCCCGGCCCACGCCCCAAATCAAATTGTTTTGTGTCATTACATCCACAAGGTATTTGAGATAACGCAAGAGATTAAACAAGTCGCGTTCTTGAAACAACAACAGTTCTTCACCACATCGTTGTAGTTCAGCATCTGTAGTGCATAGACTCAGCACATGTTCTGCTATGTCCATTTGCTGATATTGATCACTCATGTACCACCGGCTTTGGCACTCTCGGTCATATTCCTCTGTGGGCATGATGTCCATCAAGTCATTGTAGGCAATTAACTTGGGCACATTGTCCAACATGAGTGCGGCTGTTTCCAGGTCCACTGACGAGTCCACTATCATGCCGTCAAAGCCCGACGGGTCAAACCCACGCATGACTAGGTCAACTAGGTCTGCTTCGTTGAATATCAGTTCACCGTGATTATTTTGCTTCATGCTTGCGAAAGTTGGGATAGATTACAGTATTACCAGTGGGTTCAATGCGATCTTCTGGCCACATGAGGCCATATTCGTGCCAAACATTTGGTGTGACTTTGACCACATTGTCGGGCGTTGATTCTGTTTCCAAGGTATGGTGTTGAACAGAAGGATTGTGCCACCAAGCATCTTCTGCCACTGGCCAGTGTGCAAACACACCAAGATTGTCTTCGTCGTCATGCGAGTACCAAACAGAATCACCCAGCACACTAGAGATATCCAAACTGGTCACAGTCATTCGGCCTTCCATGATAGCATTGAGTTTGCAGTATAACATCATGCCAACAATCTGGTCAACTGGTGCTTCAGGCAGGGTGGTGACATTGGTACCTAGCATTTGAAACATTTCTGCTTTGTCATGATCTGACGGACCAAAGAACACAGTATTGGCCAAGTCGTGATACACAAAGCATTTGAGTCTTTCTAATGCAATGTTACTGCTGGCAGCATCTTCAGTTTGAGTTAGCAAACTCACACTAACTGAATAACTGTTAAGTTGCAACTGGTCTTCGTAGTAGATGCCTGCCAAGAACTCTAGATCATATTGTAGTCGTACATTCATCCGATATTAATTTTGTCTGAAAAGTCGTTATCGCCGGCTGCTTTTTTATAGCTTTCTGCCAGGCGGGCCTGATATGCATTGTAGTATGTTTCAAGGGCCATGCGTATCTGATCGGCAACATGCCCGTTACCAGTTCTTTGTGCCATGCCCAATTTTTTTTGTAAATCGCTCACGGTTTGACTCAGTTGTTCTTGAGTCAAATGTGATATGTCACCGATTAGTGGATGTTCCATAATGCATTATAACATGCATTACCATCAAGGTCAAGCCCAGTTGCCCACAGATATCATCGAACTATTGCCTAATGGAATCAATTTGATGTAACTGTTTGGCAACACAGTTGGTGCGCCGCCGGGTGCCGCCGAATATAGGAACTGTGGTGTGATTGCTGTGGCAGCATTGGTTTTCATAATGCCTTTGAGAGTGATCACAAGGTTCTCAGTGGCCGACGTTGATGCTCCAGTTACCACCAATGCTGTGGTTGATGTGCCGTAGATTCTGCTGACAGCAGTCAATGCAACACCTGTGGATGTGGTAACATCTGCAGTGTATGTAATACTGGTCAACGCACTGGATGCATTGAACAACACGGATGTGGTATGACTGGTAGTACCAGCTGCTCGAGTGATATAATACACCGCTTCAAATTCGTATGTGGTTGACGCAGCAAGACTCACTGCACTTGGAGATGAAAATACTGCTTGTGCTGATGTGGTGTCAGTCAACGTGTTGTTGGACACTTGCACTCGTAAAAATTGACTTTGCAACTGCCCGCGCTGGCTGGCTACTGGTGTTGCGTAAAACACTGTGCCGTCATATTCAAATGCACCGGCTATTGGAGTGGTCAGCAATGATCCAGCTGTAAAATCCAATGCTGCCGCTGATGTTGTGCCGGCGCTGGGATACATGTAACCGTTGATGTTTAGGCCACTGATATTGCCTGTGGCAGTGATCAATCCACCAGTGGTCAAGTTGCCACCAACTACGTTGCCAGTAGAAACTACTCGGCCGCCTGTGATCAAGTTGCCACCTGCTGTGTTGCCAGTAGCAGTGATATTACCAGTAGAAGTTACTGTGGTAAAAGCAGCAACTTTGCCTGCGCCAGTTGCGGTAATATTACCTGTAGCAGTAATGTCATCAGTGTTGATGTCAGCACTGGTAAAGTTGGTCAGCGCACGGTTCAAGTCAAACAGTGTGATGGTACTGCCGCCATCAGATGTGCTAAATGCAAACTCATAATAACCTGTGGCACCAAATGTAATGGTATTGCTCACTCCAGATGTGCCAGGGCTGATGCCTTGAATACCACTCAGCCCCAAACTCACCGCAGCCGGCAGTGTGAGAGTGTGTGCAATGTTGGTGATATTAAACTGTATACGCATGTATCCATACTCGCCCGATATTGGAAAATTTTGGAATGATAAACTGATGCTGCCAGTGGTAGATATAGTTTGATAATGTCCTGTTGCGTAATTAACAGTGAGAGCACCCGAAGTACCAGTTATAGCTACTTTAGTGGCTGCAAAGTCTTTTATCAGGGCAGCATACAACAGATTGCCACCCATATTGTTGTCCAGGGTTTGTCCAGTTAAGGCTGCTTTAAGAATTGCTTTGGCTTGGAGATCGTTAAGTTCGTCTTCAGCATACTGGAAATTCTGCTTGGTGTTGGTAAAGTTATCGCGGAATCCTTGACTGTTGTTGTCTTGTCCAGCTACAGGATATGATCCGTCAATGTTGTTTGGGTTAATATTACTTGCCATTTTTTGTCCTTGTTAAGCCAAAATATTGGCTTTGGGAAATACGAGATATTTATCTGAGCGGTCTGACGGATCGTACATATCCACTGGTTCGATAAATTGCAAACTACCTTGATCAAATATTGTTTCTGTGCTAACCACAGTGGTAGCAGTGATCAAAGGCAGCCATTTTACATAGATTAGATCCTGCGGTGCATTGCCAGGTCTATAGAGGTATGTGCCACCAGTGTATTTTTGCCCTTGCGTGGTGGTCACATAATCATTGGTCACAGTTTGCGTGTATTCTGTTAGGTTTACAATGTAGTTTATGGCTTCGGCATTCATGACTCCGGTAGCAGTAACCAAATTTACTGTGGGCCCACCTTGAACATTGCTAATTGCAAATCGATTGTTGCTTGCGTCTATTGACACAATGTAATACAGTTGATCACTGCTGATGCCGCCAATCAACGTTCCGGTAAAATAAATTTGATAATTTATACCAAGCAACCCAATGCTACCAGTGGTAATCCAATTTCCAATGCTGGTGGTTGCTGTACAAATTATATCTCCGCCGGTATTTTCAAGATTCACAGTGTACATGCTCATACGGTCATTGCCATAATTTGCAGTCATGGTGCCTGCCGCTGTGCTCAACGTCACAGCAGTACTGGATCCTGCTGTGGCTGTAACTGTAAACGCTCCATAATAAACAGTCATAGATCCCGAAGCTGAACTCAATCCCAATGCTGATCCGCCTAGAGTTTCACTGACTACAATTGTGGTTGCTGTAGGAACGTCAACCACATAATAGGGTTTGGGCAGTCCAGTGGCGGCGTATCGAGAAATATTTCCAAAAACTGTGCCGCTGAACCAAACTTCATCACCTATTGCAAACGGAGTACTGCTAGACACAGTGATTCGATTTGACCCTGTTAAAGTAGCACTAGCGGTAACGTTGCTCACAGTTCTTACATAGTATACCTCTGTTTGTGCATTGCTATTTTCATTGTCAATGCCACCAAACGTGGTGCCAGTGAACCACACTTTGTCTCCAACTGTCATGCCTAGTGTACTGTCGCAAGTAATTACGTTTGTGGAGGCAGTTGTGGCTGTGCAGGTTTGTGCATATCCTTCATTTACCAATGGACCATAGTCATAAGTTCCTGGAATGGCCACAGCTGAGCTTGCGGCGCTGTCAAACCCTTCTTCGTCAAAACTGTCAATGTTGTTGGACCAAGCCTGGTTGAGATCACTGTAGTTGCTGCCAGGTGATCCACTGTAGCCTTCTTGTTTGACAAATATTATTATGCTGCCATCTTCCAAATACACCTCAGCATCAGGCGCAGGGAAGCTGCCAATTATGACTTCGGTAGTACCATCTATACCACCTAGGGCGTTGATTTCGGCCAAGGTGCGACCGTTAACATCTGCAAATGCCAGTTCAGTTGCGCCGTTCACTAGACCAAGATCAGTAAATCCAGTGGTGTTCACACGATCAAACGTGGTAAGATTTGGTTGCGGAGTCCAGTCTTGTGTGGTAGTGTCCCAGTTACGGCTTAGTGTTGCATCAAGCTCATATCGATCAACTTTGAAATCAATTTTGTTCAGTTGATTGCCAAAGTATTCTTCAAGGTAATATGCAATTTGTTTGCTGCGATTTGGTTTGGCATAACAGATCACCCAGGCAGGTGTAAATCCCAACACACGACCATTGGATTGTTTGGAAGTCATCCACAGTGGTAGTTTGGTAGAAATTTGCCCCACAACATCAATCACTTGATCTCTCATGTTGATCAAACTGTTGGGATACACTGATGTCAATTGTGTGCTGCCATCTAAGGGATCTATAATAGCATACGGCAGTGTTACTATCTTGTTAACACTTTGTCCACTGGCATTCACTAGATTGTCAATAATTTTGCTGTAAACCACTTCGTATACAACTTCACCAGTGACTGGATCAACTGCTTGTGCAGTAGAAATTTCACCAAGCACTAGATTTTTCCAATAGTGATTTAAATACAGACTTTCCACATAAGTTGAAAAACTGTCAGGAGCAAGTCCAAATGCATGTTCGTATTTCACACGAGTGCTAAGTCCAAAGTTAGGATCGTCTGGGCGAAATATATAGTCAGGAACAAAAATATCTGTATTGGTCAGCAGTTGTCTGAGTAACGCACGATCATTCTGTGGAGGCATAGCCAACACAAAGAGATTTTGGTAGGGTTTGTTGTACTCTCTTATCACTCGAACTGTGAATGTTTTAAACACAGAAATCACGTCTCTTGTGCCAGTGGGTGCCATGACTACTGAGAGGTTTGCTCCTGATCCTGCACCTGTTATTGTGAATGTTGCTGGGCTAGTATATCCAGCACCTTGTTCAGTAATTGTCACAGCAGTAATTGCTCCTGCGCTTGCAGTCAGTGTACCTTCTGCTTGAACCGCAGTGGCACCAATTGGAGTACTAAATTCTATAGTTGGCGAACTGTAACCAATGCCGCCGCTGTTGACAATAACTTCACTGACTTTGTATATAATTTGTTCAGTGTCTTCAGCATAGGCATTTACTGTGAATGTAAACGAGCTGTCCCAAGTGGTTTCTTGAGTGCCTGATATGGTGCTTTGGCTGCGATCAAATGTGGTTTCTCCTAAGTCAATAGCAAACGTATTAAATGTAACACGGCCTGCTATTTCTCCTGACGGCAGCAATACTAGACCTTGTGGCAACTCATTGAATGCGCCACTCTTGAGTCTGTACAGTAGTTCTACGCCACCACGATTCACAGCTTCAACTTTGAGCAAGCTGGTTGATCCATTTTCTATTGATCCAAGATCGCTTGGAGTGAGCCAGGTAACTTCGGCATCAACTGCTCCTGAGATAGTGAGTGTAAATGGATATAACTGACTTTGTGGAATGTCAACTGGCACGCCTTTAAGTTCGCCAGTGGCAGTTGACAGCGTAATGGGCGATCCAACAATGCTGGTAGCAATTTGGAAAGTGGTAGTGGTTGGAATGGCCACAACATAATATGTGGTGCCAGCAGTGATTCCGCCAAAACTGGTTCCTTCAAAAACCACTTCGGCACCAATATAAAAATCTGCTCTTGCAGTACTGTTGCAAGTTATTATGTTTGTGCCAGCTGTGGTTGCTGTGCAAATTACACTTTTTGCCCGTACCTGAATATTAAAACTGTAGGTTACTTCTGTAACACCTTGATCAGGAATAAAGCCATAATACCATCCTGAGTTTGGATCCAATGTCAATCCTGGTGGTAGTCCAAACCCTTGATTGACCGAAATGACGTAGTCAAGTTCGTCTTTGTCGTAGTCTTGTCCAATGAATCTGTATGCATAGTAATTGTCTCCTCGAGCAATGCCAAGATCGCTAGGATCATAATTCAACAAGAACGGAGCACGTTCGGGAGTTTCATCAGCAGTAACAAACACCGAGTCAGCAGTAATGTATGTGTCATCAGCCACAAGGTCTTCACGATTGTAAACAAATATAGTGAATGTTCTTATGTTGCTGGTTTTACCATCAGTGATTTCCAATGTAAATTGATAGTTACGACTCACTGCTGCACTGATAAAGTCAAAAGGTACTGTGGCTATAGGTGTGAGGTCGTATCCTGGAGTTTCGTCTTCGTTGGGTGCAGGTGCAATATATCCTGAAATCAATCCACTGGTGCTCAGTCGCAATCCTGGCGGCAACTCACCAGCAATTTTTCTAATTATCACAGCCTCATTGTTATCAGTAGTGGTGTATTCAATTTGCAATTCAACTCTATCGCCATCATAGTATTCACCAACCACACCGTTGATTGGAGTGCTGGTCATTGACTGGCTGATACTAACTGCGTAGGTACCAGTTCCGCCCACACCGTTGATTAGCCCAATGATAGTGGTACCTACTTCGATGCCAGGCCCTTTGAGACTCATGCCCAGTTGCACAGTTCCAGACACCAATGAAGTAACGTTTAGTGTGGTTCCTGAAATGCTGCCAATAAAGCTCGCAGTATTATTGTCTGCAAACGCACCAGCAGGAGTCACAAACTCTGGAATATCATTGCCACTCACAGTAATTTCAAACGTTCGATCTGCAATACGGTCAGGAACTTCGATGCCGTTTACCATTTTTTCTGTATATGCTCTTAGCGTAAATTTACTGGTAACATCCTCGTTGACTTCTGTAGGAACACCTTGTAAGCTGGCAACAGCCTGCGGAACTCCAGCAATCAATCCAGTGGCACTGCATTGAACACCTGCTGGCAGTGTGCCAGCAATCATTCTGTAGTACAATGGTTTGTACAGTCTGGCTACCAGCAAGCCAGTAGCAGTGGTCAATGCTACAGCAGTGGTGGCAGTGGCAGTGGTTGCAACAGAAAATTGTGTTGCGCTGTTGATTGTAAAAACATAGTATTGTGCCAGTTGCGTCAACCCACCAAAACTAGTACCATTAAAAACAATAACCTGACCAACTATCATACCAGTGGTGCTGTCGCAAGTTATGAGATTGGTAGTAGCTGTGGTAGTAGTACAAGTTATTGGGTCGCCCACTGGTGGTGTGGTTGCCCGCATGGACTGCTGGTAAAATACACCTTCGGGTATGACCCCTAGGTCGCCTGCTGGAGTGATCCAAGTTGGTTGTGCCATATGTTATTTCTTAAGCTATTTGGTCCCAAGCAGACCCGGTCCATAATCTCAAAGCGCCAAAGCTGGTACTGTAATAAAGTTGGCCTGTAACAGGGCTTGCTGGATCGCTAGACGCAACGGGTATAATCATTCTGGATGTGGCCTGTACATTTCCACCGGTGACATTCCCAGCACTTGTCTCACCTGTGACACTTAGGCTAGTCAGTGTTCCTACAGAAGTAATATTGGGTTGTGCCGCAGTGGTCACTGTACCAGCAGTGGTAGCAGAAGTAGCAGAAGTAGCAGTGGTAGCAGATGACGCACTGGCTGCAAAAATAGCATTGGCTACTGATCCAGTAACATTAGCACCAGGAATGAAAGACAAGCCAGCGCCTGAGCCAATGAATAGAGCTGCCACTACGTTAGCAGAGGCTGAAATAGTAGTACCACTGATTACATTGGCGCCGGTGATATTACCAGTAGCGCCTGTGGTAACAAATCCGCCACCAGTGACATTACCAGTAACGGATAAATTGGCCAATGTGCCTAATTGTGTGATGTTGGTCTGTATTGATGTAGTTAGTAATCCGCTGACCTGGGTTGCTGAAACATTATTGGCAATCACATTTCCTAACGCTGACAAGTTGCCAGATGCTGAAACACTACCGCCGGTGACAATATTGGCACCATTGATGTTGCCAGTCACTAGCAAATTATTGGTTATTTTATTAAATTGCAATCCAGATGTGGCATTGGCTGTGTTGTTGTCATTGAACAGCACAAACGTATTACCGCCAGGTGCTGTCAAATTACCTGTGACGGTAGTAGCTATAATATTACCCACAAACAACGGTGCAATAACATTGGCAGCAGCAGAAATCTGACCAGTAGCGGTGTAATTGCCACCACTGATGTTTGCAGCTGAAGTAATGTTTCCAGTAGCAGTGACCAATCCCACAGTGGTTACATTACCACCAATCACGTTGCCTGTAGAGCTAAACACGCCAGATGAATACATGCTACCACCTGTAACAATGTTGCCACCAATCACGTTGCCTGTACTTGATACTACCCCGCCGGTGTTTATGTTGCCGCCGGTGACGTTACCTGTGGATGTGATTAGTCCACCTGTGGTTAAGTTTCCACCAATCACATTGGCTGTCACGCTGACAGTTGTGCCAGTGTGATTTGTAGCAGAAATATTTCCGCCAATGATGTTACCGGTAGCCGTGATCAACCCAGCAGTTCGTATGTTTCCTCCAGTTACGTTGCCTGTGCCAGAAATAGCGCCAGCAGCTTGCACATCACCTGTGGCGCTGACTGTGCCCTGTGCGTCAATGTTGCCCACAACTAAATTTCCATAGTTGTTGACAGTAACAACTTCACTGGCAATAGTAACTTGAACTGCGGCAATCAATTTGTCTGCAGAATTGTCGTAACCAATAAATGCTGATCTTTCAGCTGTGGTAAAATACCAAAGTTGTTCACCACGGTCCTTACCATCATTGGTTACCAATGGTTGATTGTTTGCAGCTCTACCAATACCAATGATTGGATCCTCAACTGCTAGAGTGGTAACATTGGTATATTCTGTGTCGCCTGACACAGTTAGGTTACCAGCAATTACTGCGTCACCGCCCACAATAAGACCCGCCGAAGTCACAACATTGGCACCATTTACATTGCCTGCGGTAGAAATATTGCCGCCAATTATGTTACCACTTATGGTAAACACATTGGAAGTCTTGTCAAAAGTCATTCCAGCACTGGCGTTGGCCAAACCATTATCATTAAAAAGAACTTGTGTGTTTGATCCAGCAACTGAAAGATTTCCAGATATGTTACCAACCACATTGCCAATGAAATTTGGAGCAGTTATGTTACCGCTTGCTGTTACAGTTCCACCAGTAAGCAAGTTGCCACCAGTGATATTGCTCACTGCACTCAACGTGGATCCTACCACCACACTGTTCACAATGTTTGCAGATCCCAACCCAATTATGTTGTTACCAGTGACGTCGCCTGTGGCACTAACTTGACCAGCTGTTCTTAAATTACCGCCTGTGACGTTGCCACTTGCGGATATAATAGTGCTGGTGATGTTGTTGGTTGAGCTGATGTTGTTGCCAGTTACGTTGGCATTGGCAACTATATTGGCGCCAGTTATGTCTCCGCTGGCAGTGATTGTGCCACCAACAGATATCAATCCAACAGTAACAAAGTTGGCGCCAATGATGTTACCTGTTGCTGATACAGTTGCACTGGTTGACAAGTTGTTACTGGTAATATTTCCTGATCCACCAAGCGCATTGCTTACCACCAATGAATTTAAATCACCAAGCGTGGTCAAACTTGAGTTGATCACGTTAGCACTGAGTGTGGTTCCTGTAAGCAACGCAGCATTTGAACTAACGCTGATGCCTGTTAATTGACTGCCGTTACCAATGACGTATGCACCTGTAACGTTGCCTGCGGCACTGATTGTGCCAGTGGCCAACACACTACCTGACAAAATTGCACTGTCACCTATTAAATTGCCAGATGCATTCACAATACCAGTGTTTATGTTTTGTGAAATAATATTGCCAGATGAAGAAACTACTCCAGCTGTGGTTAGGTTCCCGCCAACCACATTTCCAGTAGCAGTGAGATTGGCCAGTGTGCCAACTGTGGTAAAACTGGCCGAAGTTACGTTGGCACTGAGTACATTTCCAGTCAATAATGCTGCATTGGCCTGGCTAACCACACCAGTAAGTTGACTGCCGTTACCAATATAAAATCCGCCGGCGCTGATGTTGCCAGTGGCACTGATTGCTGAGTTTGCTAATAATGTGCCTTTTACTGTGGCACCTGTGCCCGAAACAACCAGCACGTTTGCAACGTTGGCTGCACTCACACTAACTGTTGAATTTTCAACAATTTGAATGTTTGAAGTACCGTTAGCAATGCCCGAAATACCACCAATATTGTAGAGTTCTGTAAAATTGTCATTGACAATTGTGAACGCTGTTCTCAGTGGTGATCCGGTGCCGTCGTTGGCAGTATTGCCAGTATCAATAAATTGTTGTGCCATAATCCAGTCCTAGTAAGCTATTTACCAAAACTCTGTGCACCGCTAAATACACCAGCTCGGAGTAAACAATGTCATATATCATCAATAACAGCAGAGGACAAACAATTGCTGTGGTCCCAGACGGCACTATTAACACCACTAGCACTAGTTTGAATCTAGTAGGTCGTGCTGTGTCTAGTTATGGCACGGCAGAAAACGAAAACTATGTGTTTTTGTTGGAAAACTTTGCCAATGATACTGGACCATTGCAACCAATTTTAGGACAACTTTGGTACAATTCCAGTACTGATGTTATTTCTGTATACAGTTCTGGCAATACTTTCACTGCATTGGCCAGCCAAGATTATGTGCAAGCTCAAAAAATCAGTCCTGCTTTTACTGGAGTTCCCACAGCACCCACAGCCGCTGCCGGCACAGCCAACACACAATTAGCAACCACTGCATTTGTTTCCAACAGTCCACAATTAAGTGGCGTGCCCACTGCTCCTACTGCTGCGGCTGGCACAGCAACCACACAGATTGCAACCACAGCATTTGTTTCCAACAGTCCACAATTGAGTGGTGTGCCCACAGCACCCACTGCCTCATCGGGTACAGCAACCACACAGATTGCAACCACAGCATTTGTAACTGCTGGACCAGCCTTTGCAGGCATACCCACTGCACCAACACCAGCAAATGTGTCTAACAACACTCAATTGGCTACCACTGAGTTTGTGCAAAATCAAAAAGACAGTCCAGCGTTGGTTGGGATTCCCACTGCGCCTACCGCAGCCGCTGGAACCAACACTTCGCAGTTGGCCACTACTGCTTTTGTTCAAGGCGAAAAAGTAAGTCCAGCATTTTTGGGAGTGCCCACAGCACCAACCGCAGTGGTAGGCACAGCCAACACTCAATTGGCCACCACTGGGTTTGTTTACAGTGTAACTGGTAACTTGGGAACAGCCAGTCAGCAAAATGCCAACGCTATTGCAATCACTGGTGGAACAATAACAGGTATCACTCCACTGGCTATTATTGATGGCGGCACCGGCGGAAACACTGCTGCCACAGCTAGATCCAGTTTAGGACTTGGATCAGTATCACAACAAGATGCCAACGCAGTTGCAATTTCAGGTGGCGAGATAACTGGCATTATTGACTTGGCAGTGGCCGATGGCGGCACTGGGGCAAGTACCGCAGCTGGCGCCAGAACCAATTTGGGACTAGGAACAATATCCACACAAAATTCCACTGCTGTAAACATCACAGGTGGTACAATTACAGGCATCACTCCATTGGCCATAAGTGCAGGTGGTACTGGGGGATTCGACGTTGTTTCTGCTAGAGACAATCTTGGACTTGGTACTATTGCTATTCAGCAGTCCAATGCAGTTGCAATCACTGGTGGTGCAATTGAAGGTGTAACCATACAAAGTTTAGCAACACCATTGCCTATTGCCAGCGGCGGAACTGGTGCAACCAGTAATGTTAATGCTCGAATTAATCTGGGTCTTAACAGCATGGCCACACAGGCTTCTGACAATGTCACTATTACTGGTGGTCAAATAAGCGGTATCAGTGCTATTGCAATTGTATCTGGCGGAACTGGCGCAACCACTGAGGTGCAAGCCAGAACCAATTTGGGCCTTGGTACCATGGCCACTCAAAATTCGTCAAACATCACCATCACTGGCGGTACCATCACAGGCATCACTCCGTTGTCAATTGCACAAGGTGGCACCGGTGCATCAGACTCGGCCGGCGCTAGAAGTAATTTGGGATTGGAAACTGGTGCTACCACAAACGTAGGCACCATGGCCACTCAAAATGCCAATGCAGTAACTATTGAAGGCGGTTCTATTACTGGTATCACTCCATTGACAATTCCCAATGGCGGTACCGGAGCGTCCACAGCAGGCAATGCTAGAGCAGCTCTTGGCATTCCTGATTTCCCACTGTCTCTTCTAAATGGTGGTACAGGTGCCACCACTGCGGCCGGTGCAAGAACTGCATTGCAGTTAGAGTCTGGCGCTACTACTACAGTAGGGACAATGGCCACTCAAAATGCCAATAGTGTGGCCATCACTGGCGGCTACATAACTACATTGACTGCACCAATACCTATCGAATCTGGTGGAACAAATGGAGCCACAGCAGCAGCCGCAAGAACAAGTCTAGGGGTTCCTCCATTAACTAGAGCTATCAATACAGGCAATGGGCTGGCTGGAGGCGGCAACTTGGCATCTGATCTCACACTCAGTATTGCAACAAACAGCAATGGCTATGGTGTAAGATACATTTCGTTTGATCTTCCAACTGGTGGTAATGACGGCGACGTTTGGTATCAAATTTAATATATGGCAGAAGTAATAAGAGAAGCAGGGTACACTGGGTTTGTCCAGAGATTGACCTGGGTGCATGGCAACGCTGTGCCTGTGACTGCATACTTGTGGGGCGGTGGTGGTGCAGGCGGCGCTAGGGCGCCAACTGGGTCATTTACAACCAGTTATCAAGGCGATATTCAGCAGGATCCTTGGTTTGGTCCACTGATACCAAATAAATCTGGTTATTATGAACTTGGTTATAACGTTTTTAACGAAGGACCAGAAACCTATTACCCAATAGCATGGGTTGTGGTAATAAATGGAATTATAGTTTATGGTTCTCCAGTTCCGCCACCGCCACCTGCACCAAATCCAGCCAGACTTAATAATCCACCACCCACAATCCTGGCTAACCCAACAACGTTTCAAGGCGTAACAATATACACACAAAATGGAGTACAGTCTCCGTATTTTGTGAAAGTTTACGATTTTGATTATACCACGTACACAAGTGGCGCAGCAGTAGGCGGCACCGGCGGCGGCGGTGCGTATGCACAGGTTAATTTTACCATCAACGAAGGTGACATACTTGATGTTGCAGTAGGACAAGGTGGTGGTGCCGGCGGCGTCACTGCATTGGCCTCTGGAATAACACCAGGCGGCGAAGCTGGTGCTGGTTTACTTACATCGAGTCTTTTTAACACTGTTACTAACACTGCCTCCCCACCTGTTTATCGTGAATTCAGTCCGACCTACTGCACATTTTTAAACAATTACGGAGTTTGGGTAGACCCGCCTTCGGCATCAGTGTTTGACAGAACATATACCGTGGCATTTCCGTCGACTGGCAACTATCAATTTACCATATGCTCTAATGGACGAGCAGATTTTTATGTAGATGGTGAATTTGCGGCATTCAGTTATGATCCACAAATTCCCTGGACTGTGGGAGTTATTGTTACAGCTGGCAATAGAACTATTAGAATAGTGTCAACTGCTGCTACCGGCAAACGAGGCGCCGTTGCATTAGTTATTGGATCTGGTGTTAATTATGCCGGTGCCCGGGGCGGTGATGGAATAGCAGGTGGTGGCGGAGCCGGGGGTGGCGGCGGCGCTACAATAATTTTAAAGAATGATGTGATAATTGGTGCAGCCGGTGGCGGAGGCGGAGGCGGAGCTGGTGGTATCACCAGTGCAGGTGCTAGTGCTCCGGGCGCACGCGGTCAGAATGCCGCAGGATTTTTTGCTGGTCAAAATGGCACCAGCAGAGTGTATTATAATGGCGGTGGCTGCGGCGGAGGCGGTGGCGGCATCACAGGTGGCCGTGGTGGTGCATCCCCAGGTGCAGGCGGCGACGGCGGCACATCAGGATCATTTGGTGGCAGCACTGGAATTGAAGTGCAAAATCCTTCGGGTAGAACTCCTGGTGGCACAACCAACATTTATTATCGAGCAGGTGTTGCATTAGGTGGACAGTCTCAAGCCGTTGTTGGCAATCTTGAAGGAAATGGCAGAAACGGCTATGCGGTATTTGTGTTTGAAGTGCCGGACATACATGTAAAAACTGCTGGCACATGGAATCCAGTGACCAAAACTTTTGTAAAATATACTGGACTATGGCGCTTGGCTAAGAAAAAATTTATAAAAATAAACGGCGAATGGGTACCAACAATTGCATCAACCAGTCCGGTGTTTGCAAATTATCTTGGCCTTGGAACAAATCCATTGCCAGCAGATTTTGAAGAATTACCACCACCTCCTCCACCAAGTGGCGGCGGAGATGGGTATGGCGGTTGGGACGGTGGTGGAGGAGGTGGTGGTGGCAAAGTGATCTGTACAGCACTGTACGAACTTGGCTACATGGAAAAAGAAATATTTGAATACGACCAAGCCTATGGTTTATGGTTGTATCAAAATGATTTTGTGTCTTATCGTGGCTACAGAGCCTGGGCTGATGTACTTGTACAATATGTCAAAGGGCAAGGTCGACCCATGTTGCCTAAATTGTTATTCTGGAAAACCGCTGATGAACAACAACGATTGAGTCAGCAGTTGGCCATATCACTAGCACGAGTCATCGGTGGCGCATTCTCTAAAGAAATTGCTCGACGTGCTGGGCACAACATTCCATTCAGCATTGGAGGATGGGCATGTGTGACTGTGGGTCTTGCAGTTAACAAAGCCATTGGTTATATTGTAAAGAAAATTAAAAAGACCAGTACTATTGATTACAAGGAATAATATGTTTACCATACAAGAACTTACACAGAAATTTCATGCGCTTGATGACAGCACAAAAGACAAGGTGTTTGAACAGGTGACCAAGAACGCAGCTCAGTATAATGAAATTATACCCAACGTCCCATTATTTCTTTACATACTGCAAGGTGATGGTGGTGTTCCTGTGTGGGCCAAAAACAGTTCAATTCTGTTGCAGTATAAGGCTTGGGCATCAAACCCAAAAAATCGATCTAAACTGCAAAGCTAGATCCACAACCACAGGTTGAAGAAGCCTGTGGATTGTTGATTACAAAACTGGCACTCATCAAATCTTCTTTGTAGTCAATTGATGCGCCGTTGAGATATTGCATGCTCATAGCATCCACAACTACCTTGACTTCATCATATGCAAAGTCAAAATCATCTTCGTTTTTGGTTTCTTCAAATGTGAATCCATAACTGAATCCTGAACAGCCGCCGCCCTGCACAAACACTCTGAGCATGAGATTAGGGTTATTTTCTTCAGCAATCAGTTCGCGTAATTTTGACACAGCACCAGTTTCTAAATTCATTATAGTCTTTCGTTGCAAACGTCCCAGTTGATTATCTTCCACACGTTGTTGAGATAACCTTCTTTGTCCGCTTGATAATCTAACGCCCATGCATGTTCCCACCAGTCTACCAAACAGCAGATGTCTGTGCGTACAGCATGATTGGCGATGGTCTTGATGTCACCACCAGTACTCAAATACACCCAACCTGATCCTTGGATCTTCATGGCAGTTTCTTTGAACTGCTCCTTGAAGTCTTCCCAAGTTTTAAATTTTTCTTCTATCAACGCGAGTACTGCGCCGCGGGGACGGTTGGTAGCTTTAGGAGCCCTAAGCTGAGGGAAGAACTTATTGTGTAAAAAACTGCCAGCACGATTAAAATCCGCATTGCCTTCTCCTGCGTTGTAACGCTTTGCATAGCCTTTGGCCAAGTGGTCAAAGTGATAGTCTATTGTGGCTCGGCTCATCACAGGCTCAAGATCCTTGATGCCGTAGGGCAAAGGAGTGGTTTCCAGTTTTGCCGGACGTGTGCTTGCTTCTACAAGATTGATGTGATTGCGAATTTCCATAAACTTATTTATTTTGCAATGTCGGCAATTTCTGCAATCTCAGTTATTTCGCCAGTGTAAAAAAACACCAGTTTTTCGTTAGGGGTTTTATAACAACTTTTTTGTGGGTCCACCCAAGGTACTAGTTTTTCTAAATCCAGTGGTTCTTCAATGTTGTAGACCCATGCTTGTACAGGTTCGTTTTTCAATCTAACTGAATCTCTGTTCCACTGCCCCAACAACATGCCATAACTAAAACTCCACTCTTGTGGTTTTCGATGCACAAAATTTACTTTCCAAACTTCTGGATTGTATCTAATCAATGGCACAGTTTCTTCAGTGCAATGCACTTCGATGGTGATGGGTGTGGGTTTTTGTTCAGTCCAGTCTTTACAAAAACGACGCCACCAGGTTTGTATTTGCATGCCCGTGGCCAACTGTGTTTGTAAAAACTGAGGAATGTATTCTGGATCGTATTTGGTATGACGAACAATTGTACGGTCCAGGCGCATTTGTTGAGCCACATCATCAAAATGCATTTCTATTCCATGGTCAACATTGTCTAGTCCCAACATCTGTTCAAAATGTTCAGTTGACTCGATCAACGTACCAGGTCCCCATTGCGTAAAATTTGATTTAGGAGTACCGTACACAATTACTGGAATATTTTCAGCTGGCAATCCATTCAAGATCAACGCTGCCAGTCGATTGTTGCCCACAGTAACATCGCCGGTGTCACACATCACAAATGGAGGAAAGAAAAACTTTTCTCGGCGGTACTTGTATGTCATGTCGTTTATTTTGCTAATTTTTCTTGACGCATCAGCATCATCAGACTCTATTGCAGTTTTGACCACACTGTTGAAACAAGTTTCTACATATGAATCATAAAACGCCTGGGGAATCCCAGTCAAATAATACATTTTGAGATCAGGCATGGTTTCAAGCCAGCCGGTTCCATATTTGCGAACTATGTAGCTTGGACCGTTTTTTTGATCGGTAAGATATTGTATGCTTTCTTTTACTGACATTATTGTTCCCTCTTTGTTGGCATTAATCGATAACCTAGACCTTTGACAAATTCCCATGACATTGAGTCTGCTTCAAAGTCTTCTCGCATGGCTGTGCCACCATGCAGTTTGCAAAAACTATATTCTGTTGCGTAAAAATTCATTCCAGTAAAATAACTTATGTTTGCTAATCTTTCAAGCCCCAGGCCATGATTGTGAGTACACATCTGCCAACTGTGCCCGGCCACTATCCAATGTCTACAAGGCTCCGGTAACAAGGAAGTGTGATGTAAAAAATCAACATCATTGTTAAAAAAAATACTTTGTTCGTTGTCTAACAAATATCGTTGCACAAGATGTGATGTTTGCTCATGTTGTCCTGAACTTTTTAAGATATTTAATGCAACCCAAAGATCTGCGTCTGTTGGTGTTTCTGTTGGATTGTTTCGTAGATCATTATTGTAAGTCCAACAGTACCGCTGAAAAGTGTTACGCAGACTCCGATCGTTCCAGTCAAATCGATTGTGTGTTAGGCTGTTGACTATACATTTGAAATTGTATTCTCGCAACTGATGTATGAGATTTGCATAAAAATAGTCTTTAAAAAATTGCCCGCCTGCAGGCTCCCAACAATCCAACAAGATCAATCCATCTACAGTTGGTATTGTGTTGGTTTTTGAAACTATCATTTGCGTCTTGTGATACGACCTCGTGATAGATCGTATGGGCTGAATACAATTTCTACTCGATCGCCAAGAAGAACTTTGATGTTGTTGGTCCGCATACGCCCTGACAGGTATCCAATCACCACATTATCTATGCTATCTAATCTGATGCGAAACATAGCGGCAGGCAAAATCTCCTCTACTGTTCCTTCCATACTGATTGTTTCTTCTTGTTTGGCCATATAAGTGTTTACTTATTCGAATTTCAATTCCGCAGTGATCTTCTTCAGTCGATCAAAACGGAAACTGCGCCATTCTTGTTTTTCTAGGTCAAACACACGAAGGCTATGTGGATCAGGTTCCTTGCGCGGTTTTTTGCTTTCTTTAACAATACCATCCACTGGTAATACTGGAGTTATTGCAGCTGAGGGAATGAAATCCCAGTTGAGTGTGCAAAGCATTTCGCGATCGGTGCCATCTGCTTTGACAAAGGTCACTTTGATGGTACTTTTTTGTAGCAGGCTCTTGATCCAATCACGGATGATGGCCTTGTTGACATCATCTGCCTCTTGATATTGTGTGCCTGGCGCTCCCTTGAGCAGTCGCACCACTTCTTGTTTTTCCCATGTAGCCATATCCATTTGGAGTTCTCCTCTATAAGTTAATTGACGTTTTTTCTTCATGCTAAAAATTTTGTCAATGCCAGCACCACATTGGTACCACCAAATGCAAAGCTGTTGTTCAAACACACATCTTGTTCATGCTCAACAACCTCAGTTGGTAGGTACACACCTTCAGGAATTGCAGGATCAGGATCAGTTAGATTCCAATTGGGAATAATTTGATTTGTTTTTAGCACAGCCAAACAAGCCAGCAGTTCCATGGCTCCAGAGTTGCCCAACAAGTGCCCGTGCAGTGCCTTGGTTGAACTGATGGGAACGCCACTGCCAAATACTTTTTGTATACTACTTAATTCAACCAAGTCTCCAACAGGTGTGCCTGTGCCATGTGCGTTGATATAGGTCACACGACTTGGATCAATACCATTCAGTGCAGATTGCATGGCAGAGATCTGACCTTGTTCACTGGGCTTGGTTAGAGTTTCGCTGCCACAACTGATACCATATCCCACAATTTCTGCATGTATCACAGCATTTCGAACCAGCGCATGATCCAAACTTTCTAGAACATAAACAACACTGCCTTCGCCCAAGATGATGCCATCTCGTGTGGCACTGAATGGTGCAGACTTTGTGCCCATGGCCCGCATGGCCCGCCATTGGTCCACTAAAATGGGACTGAGGCAAAATTCGGCGCCGCCGGCTGCCATAACGCTGACCTCGCCATGTTTGATGGCTTTGTATGCTTCTCCAATAGACACACTGCTGGAAGCACATGCCGCTGTGTGTGTGAACACAGGACCTGTGATGTTGTCTTTTGACGCAATAAAACTGGCTGCGCCACTGCTCATTGATGATACCAAACTGTTTGGACGCACTCGACCTTTATCCTGGAATTCAAGAATGGTGTTGTTCACTTCGTAGGCAGCACCTGCGCCTGTACCAATGTAAACACCATCCACACTGGTTTTTGCATCTGCTTTTGCTTGTTGGTATGCCAGCATGGTGGCGCGAGCAAACAAACTTGTGGCCGCAGTATCATAACGATCAAATTGATCATTGATGTTGCTGTGTCCTAATCCAACCTTGGCAGTGTTGGCCTGGAGAGTTTCACTAAAAATGATGCCTGATGTTCCTGCATACATGGCAGCAACAACTTGATCATAACTATTGCCCAATGGAGTAATGCAACCCACTCCTGTAATAACTACTCTATTCATGTTTTGATCAGTCGAATAAATTGTGCCGCATAGTCAACTTCCCACCACTGCTCACGTTGATTCCACCGTTGTGGATTGGCATGATGATTGTTGTGCCATTCTCCAATGACTAGGGCTAGATAGCTATTTGAACTGGTATCCTTTGTGGCATGATTCTGATAGGTGGTCAAACCGTGAGTGTGACACACGGTGTTCACAAAACCCATGGCCAACAATGCTCCTGCATTAGCAATACTATAGCACAAAAACAATACGGGGTCAATGGCCAATAGCACCAATGCAAACGTCAAAACAATCAATGCGTAATAATTGTGAGTGAACTTCATCCAAGGATCTCTTAGATCTCTAATGCCATCCCACATGCTGAGATTGGACAAGTTCCAATTGAACAGTATCACATTGAGAATTCCAATGTCTGGAGCATGTGGATCTTGTGCAGTGTCTGTGTGTACATGATGGGCTCGGTGGATGATGGAATAACCAACTGGTGACCCAAAACAGGCCAAACAAGAACTCACACACAAAAATGCATGCCAAAACGGAGTGACTGTGTAACTGCGGTGTGAGAAGTATCTATGCAATCCTGCATGGTGTGAGATGAACAACAAAAAACTGTAAAAGAACACAAGGTATATTGCGTACCACCAATGCCATTGATATACCAATACTGGTATGCCCAGCATCGCAACAATCAATTGAACTGAGAGAACCTGTTTGGTTCTGTCAGGATCACCTTGCCAAATCATTTTTTAACACGATTGACCGGATCGTTCACAGCTTCGGTCAAACTGTCAATGATTTCTGCCAAGTTAGCTGGCTGACTCATGTCAGCAGAGTTTACTTTGATGCCAAGTTCATCTTCAACATCAAATATCATTTCAATCACAGACAGTGAATCAATCTTGGGATTGATATTTTGCAAGTCTGCAAGAGGTGCATCCTCTGCAAAGTTGTCAATGTCTAGATCGTACTGTTTTTTGCAAATCCTCAAAATAACTGTTTTGACTTCGTCGCGTGTCATGTTTTACCTTTCTATAATTTCATGCAAATTTTAACAAAAATACAAGATACTTTTTCTCATCCACAATCTCAACTTCTCGACTGTATCCATTCATGTGAGTGTCCGATGGCAACAACCGGATGCCGTATGTGTCCCGGAACCATGCTATTGTATCCATATCAGTTTTACAATGCGTTCTGCCTTCTTCTGACTGTCGACACTTTTGCATTCGTACCCAAAAGCCAGCATCACCTAGAATGGTGTCTAGTCTTTTTTCCGGCGTTGAATACAAGTCGTTGTTAGCCACGGCGCATGGTTGCTATATCATGTGCTTCTTCATTTGAGAAGATGGGCACAGCATTGGACTTGTGCATGGTACCCACACCAATCATCTTGGTGCCAGTGTACTGCGGAATTGCCTTGCTGGACACAGGGCCCAACACAGAGTCAGCACGACTAGGAATGTTGTGTCCTGTGGGACGGCCTATAGGTGTGCTCAATTTGTAGTCCAGTGCAGGTGCTTTCATGGCACGAGTGCGGCGCTTTTGGTCAGCATCCACTTCCCACTTCTTTTGCAGTTCTTTCCACGAAGCATCAAGCTCGCGGGCTTTTTTTGCTTCCTCGGCGTTGCGAAACTTGACTTTGCCTTTGCGCTTGCCGCCAAGACTGAGACTGGGGTGGTGGAGGTGCATGCTCATGGTAGGTCTTTCAAAGGTCGCTCAGGGCGGGTGGTACAAAATTCACAGGTGGGATCGTCACACTTGGAGTCAATCCATTCATTGATCACTGGATTGTAGTAAGCGTCATGCTCCGCAGAATATGCAGTGTCTTTTTCATCATTGATCATTTGCTTCTGGCCTTTCTACATGCTTCGCGCATGGCAGTTGAAAAATCAGGGCTGATTTCGCTCCAAGTGCAGTCAATCCTGCGTTCACTTGATTGCAAGGAATTACTCCACACAATAAAAACAAACATCAAAATGGCCAGAGCAACCACAGCCAGCATTATCAATGTGTCACGTATCATTTGCGTAGGAGTTCCATGGTGTACTCAACATCTCGCATGTGAGCAACAGGCTTGAGCCAGCCGTTGTTGATGCATTCTGCAATGACTTGTTTATATTGTGCAGGACAATGATTACTAACTTCAAATCCAGCCCTAGGCACTACTCGAATGCCATCGGGCGAGAATGTGAAATCTGAATCATTTTGACGCAGTGTTTTGTGGGGGCGGCTTGCAGAAATCTTAATCATGCATGCAGTATAGCATATCCTGATTTATTGGTCAATTACTTAAAAAGTATTAAGGCCATCAAAACCGCTTGCACAATGAATCCTGCACCCACTGTGATGATGTTGAGCATGTCTTTGAGCACCACTGCCCGTAAGAACAGCAGGACCAGGCCGGCCCACATAAACAGCACAATGTCCAAACTGGGTGTGCGATCACTAAGTCCGGTCATCAGCGCCAAAAGTGTGGGAATGGTTGCGGCATGAATCACAATGGCCGCTAGCCAACCTAGTGTTTCTGCGGAGATTTTTGGCAAGTGATCTTTCAGCCAAAGTTGCAGGATTTCGGCTGTGTGTTGCAAGTCAAATTTCATCGTTTATCTCCGTAAAAAATGTGTCGGCCAATCTTTTCAATACGCGGTTTGCCCCAGTTGGGATTCACATAGTCTGCATGATAATATAGGGCGTTTTTCAAGCCAGGCAATCGGAAGTTTTCCAACAGCACCTTCTTGGCCACTTCTTCGCTTTCGCGCCACAGTGGAGTATAAACTGCTCGTGTTTTGTGATTGGTTTCGCAGTACCAGGAGAACTGGCATACTACCTTTTCATAAAACACATTTTTTTGATAAACCACGCCACACACGGAATCAGGAAAACGTCCAGATTCCACACGGTTCATTGTGACTTGAGCCACTGCCACTTTGCCTTCAAAAGGCTCTGAGGCTGCTTCCCAGTAGATGTTACGGGTAAGGCAGTCCAGTTGTCGAGTGCGCTCGGCAGCAGACACATAGCCTGCTGGTAGATTTCCTGTTTGTTCGCGCAAGGCATCCAGTCGGCTTTGACACACTGCAATCACAGTGGCAACGACCAACCAGAAGCCTAGGGCTTTCAGGATGCGTGAGCTCCATGTGGCCCACCTGTTGAGAGAGATAGTTTTTTCTTTCATGGTAGTTTTACTTACTGGAATGGTTGCTATCACCGGAATTACCGGGCCAAAATGGTGCCGTTTTTAAACAAACGGCGCAGTTAACTATCAAAACTTGCAGACCGGTATTGGCAGCATCTTGTGCATGTTTCTAGCACGAATGTCTTGGTACCGCTTGAGTTTTTTTCTATCATCTGCTGACAATTTGGCGCTGCCAGGCATGTCGGAGTCCACAGCCTTGCATCGTTGCAAAAAGTCCAAGGCCATCATGCGCTCAAGATCTGGGTAGCTCATGCCCAGTTGACCTTCGTCTGTGCGCCCATCATCCCACAAGCCGTCGGTGGGTGCGGCATCAATGATTTCTTGTGGCAGCCCAAACTCTCTACCCATATCCCATACTTCTGTTTTCATGCAGTCGCCGATGGGGCTGATATCCACACCACCATCACCATACTTGGTAAAGAAGCCCACACCAAAGTCTTCCACTCGGTTGCCGGTGCCTACTACAATACCACCATGGCATTGTGCAATTTGGTACAAGGTCATCATACGCAATCTAGCACGTGAGTTGGCAAAAGCCAGTTCAACTTGTGATGCATTTTCTGCATCACAAAATGGCACAGTTTTCTTTTCAAACGCAGAGAACACAGACGTCAAATCCATGCTCATGTGTGTGACGTTTTTGTAGCGTTCCATCAACCAGGTAGCCTGCATTGAACTGCGATTGTCCAGCTTCTTGTTTTGGCGGATGGGCATTTGCACCACAATGGTTGTGAGTCCTGTTTCGGCGCATAATGCACTCACAACAGATGAGTCAATCCCACCTGAGATCCCTACAACTAGTGTAGAGATCTTGTTTTTTGTTGCGTATTGTCGGATCCATTTTACAATGTGCTTGATACGTTGCTTTGGTGTTACCATTTGACCTCCGGCTTGGGCATTGCTTTTAGTTTGTTCCATACTTCTGCTTTTTCCTTGCATTTCTTTTCCAGCTTGCGATAGCGTTCTCCCAGTCGGCGCAGATCATCCCACTCTCGTTCCAGTTCAGGATTTGGTGTGAGAATGTTCAGGCGTTCTTCAACCTTTTCCATCCAGTCTTTAAGACTCTTGCCATTGATGTCAAGATCAGCTTTGTCCCCTCTAAGACTCATCTTGCCACCTTGTTCAATCGTAGATCCTACTGCACTGTAATTTGCACCAATTGTAAAACTGCCTGTGGTTGTGTTGTTTGTGGTCCAAACAGTGTTGGAGCCAGTGGCACCGTTGAGTCCACCAATGGTGTATCCGCCAGTGATGTTGGTGGTATCACTTATGATTACAGTTGGCATGGTATTTGCATCAAATGCACTTACCAATGGGGGAATAGCACCGTAAGAAGGGTCGGTTGTTAGGTCGTTATATTCGTATTCTTTGAGGTTGAGGTTTACCCAGTCGTTTTTATAAGTTGCCATGTTCCGTCTTTGTTGTCAATCCACTGAACGGTGTCGCCTACGGCCCAGCCTAGTTCGGCGCACAATTCAGTGCCAAGATCCAACAACAGTTCTTCAGGGTTGTTGGGATCCTCAATTACCTGTACAGTCCTAGTCATCATTTTTGATGCCAAACAGTTGCAGTAGGTTCACAAAAATGTTGATGAAGTCCATGTACAATGTGAGCGCACCTAAGATTTCTGCAGGTGTATCTGCGTCATCTGTGGATACCATTTCACGGATTTGTTGTGTGTCGTAGGCTGTGAGGCCCAGGAATATAATGATCGCAATGGCAGAGATAACCATGGTCATCACTGAACTGCCAATAAAGATGTTCACAATACTTGCAATGATTATGGCAACAAGTCCTATGATCAAAAATTGCCCAAAGCTCTCCAAACTGCGTTTGGTAAAGTATCCGTAAAAACTCATGGTAGCAAACAGAATGGCACTTGAAGCAAACGCCATTACCAAACTACCTGTGGTATAAACATGCACAATGGCGCCCATGCTCAGGCCCATTACACCTGCGAATCCATGCAACAGTCCCACAGCCACTCGGTGTGGTGGGTTGTTGGCCAGTGCATAACTAACTCCAAATACTGCTACCAAGGGCAAGAACAGCGTGATCCATTTCATCACTCCAGTGAAAAAGAATGCCATTGCGGCTGGACTGGATGCTACTAATCCAGCTACTACGGCACTGGTCACAATGGCCATGAGCATATGATTGTACACACGCAACATGGCCGAATTGACTTCACCTGCTGTTCTGTAAGATGTTTCCTGTATGGTTGCTTCGTACATGATGTTCTCCTCGAAGTTTACTATAATGGTGAGCCCGAGCAAATTTGTTTTGAATCAATTGCTCGCGTTGCTCTCGGGACATAAACATGGGCCAAGATTCCTCATGTGGTTTATGTAATTGCTGTTCCTTATCCTTGGTCATTTTGCGGCTAGTGCTTCTTTCTCAGCGGTAATTTCTTTACGGCGCTCTTTGATGGCTTTGCTCATCTCTTGCAAGGCCTTGCGGGCACGAGCGGCAGCGGCTTTCACACCCTTGCCAGTAAATTTTTCGTTCTCTGAAATATAAGTTTCGAAAGCGGTTTTGAGTTGTTCATGATTGGTCATAGATGTTTCCTTTGTAAAATACTAATTATACATTGTGCGTCTCACAATGTCAAGAAAAACTTGGAGTTTTGGCACTCCACCTAGATGTAGATGTGGCGCCGGTTCCAAGTGTCCCATACTGTCACTGCGTCCCAATTGTGTGTCCACGAAATTAAAAATCTATCAAACGCTTGTTGATGATGTAGCATCATTCGATTGCCTGACACGGTGGCGTGATCAACTCTATGTTCTTTGATCCAAGCCTTGAGCTGGCTTTCTGCTTGATTGTTGTTTCGTACAATCACAATGTACAGCGGTTCGGCTGTACGAAACTGAGTTATAGACATTTAGTGGATTATGGCACCTTTGGGAATTTGCGGTGCTAGGCGTTCAACAATATTTAATTGCGCGGCAATCTCACCAAAATTTTCTTCTATTTCGATGCGCTCTGAATCATGTTTGCTGGCAGTTTCATCGTCTACACCCATGAGTCTCATAGCGGCACCCACATGCATGGTTCGTCGGCCATTAACATACAGCACTGCCATGATCTCCAACAGCATGTTCTTTGCATAATGGTAGACTTTGTCGTCTTCGTCTTGCATAGTATTAATTAGCACAAATAAAAAAAAGCGGCCCAATTCGAGCCGCTGTTTTTGTGCTGTGTACTATCAGGCTTTGGCAGCCTCAACCAATTGCTCGGCAGTAACAGACTTGGTGGCTTTGGCTTTGACACCTTTAGCAGCCACTTTGACTTCGCCTTTCTTGGCGACTTTGGCACGTTCGGCCAGCTTGTTGGCTACCACGTAGCCGGCATCACCTTCGGTGATACCCAGGGTCTGCAAGTGTTGCAGAGCTTCTATCTTGGTCATTGCACGGGGCAACTCAACCAAGTTGATCTCAGTGCATCCAGCCTTGTTTAGGATCTTGATGCGGGCTACCAGGTCGTTTGCAAAACGAGCCTTAACGGTGCCATCGGCGTTGATTGCGGTACCAGCCACGGTAAAAGTTTTTTCAGTTGCGGACATAATGTTGCCTTTCAAAGTTTACTTACAGAGTTTAAAAAATGTTTTGCATCGCTGCTCAACATATCAATATTATAGCAAAAGAGCAGATTCTGGTCAACCACTTTTGCAATAATTTTGATTTGATTTGCCCAAATCACTGGGCCAGTTCCTTGCTTTGGGTTTGGATGGTTTGCACACCTTTGTCAAACATTCGAGCAATGCCCGAAAAGCCGACAGCACTGACCACCAAGCCTAAAATGAATCCAATTATGAGTTTGCTCATGATGTTTCCTTATACAATTTTAACACGGTTCAGTTGAGTTTTACCATCGCGGTAGCCCTTGACAGTACCAGTAATGGTATGACGATCACCGGCCTTGAGTGCGACCTTGTAACTAAAGAACACCGGCTGATCAGCGTCATTCACAGCATTGACCCAGTAGATGTTGAAGTTCTGGCTGTAACTGGCACTCACCACTTCTACATCCATGCCTACCTTGTCACCCACGGAGCCAACTGTGCCACCAGTTGCTTTCTTCAAGCGGGCTTGCTGTTCTTGACGAGCCATACTGCGCAGATGGCTTTGGGGCAAGCAGGCAATCACTGCCAGTTCATATCGATGTTGTTGCGGAAAGAAGCGATCTGTTACTGCCAGCACCTTCTGAGTGGATTGATCAAAGTCATTCAGCTGACCCTTGAGCGCACGGAAGGTAAGATCATTGCGCAGGAAATTCTGGCACTCCGCACCTTGTGCAATATCTTCTGGCAACAGGCATTCAGGGTGATGCAGGAATTGCAACATGACATCACGGTTACGTGGCGTGGTACTCAGCACTTCGCCTTGCTCACCCATGATGTTGCGACCCTCTTTCAGGTACTCACCATTGATGCGTTGAGCGGCACAGGCAGCGGCCCACACATTTTCTACAGCATAGCCAGGATGCCCGCCACCGGGTGTGACTTGCACAGAACGGCGTGCGCCACGACGTGGGCGAAGCTCATCAGGGGTGTCATCATCAGCATGACCTAGACGTTGCACTTCTCGAGTGCTCCAGCCAGTGACGTCAATAAAACCTGCCATCATGTTCTGCTCCTTAGCAATAAAAAGGTGTGCGGAAACCCAGGGCGGAGTACACACATTCGCGCACAGCAGTGTCGGTGGCTTCGCCAAATTCTGCCTGCTCACTCAATGCACACAAGGCACGATAAGTCTGGGGCCAGGTGAGTTTGTTTTCACGAGCCGACACAACCACGGCATGAACTGCGGCGTTGCCAAGTTCGGTGAACATAGCATAGTCTTTGATGCCGCCTGTCAAGTTGTATTCAATTTCAATTTCCATTTTGAACTCCTTTTTGCTTAACATGTCCATATTATAGCATTTTGGCAATTATTGGTCAACCGTTTCTGCCTGCAGAGCCTCGCTCAACAGAGTTAGGCGCTTGCTAAGGGGGTGGGTGTTTTCGTATGTAGTACCAACATACCACACGCCATCTTTCATGATGTAGTAGAACTCAGCACCACACCCATCAGCCTGCTCAAGGAACTCTTCAAAGGTGTCGGCTACTTTCCACTCACAGCCAGTCTCGCCGCGATCGCGACCGTAAAAGGTGCACCAGCCTTCGCTCTTGACCAGTTCCATCAAGGCCAATTTGGCTTCACGCTCAGGGTCATCTTCTTTGATCTCAAACTGGGAGAACGGATGTGCTTGACCTATCACTGGGCCCAGGCTTGACATGTCACCCAGAGACACCAAGTGGTTGGCGCGAGCACTATCATAGTGATTTTGTAGGATCTGACCATTGTGCTCTAGATAGCCGTCCCAGTGACAGTAAATTGATTTGACTTTGTCACCGTGCATAACACCAATTCTTGAACGTGTACCCATTTTGGACTCCTTTGTGTTAACTAGTCTCTATTATAGCAAATTGGGATTTTTTGGTCAACCAAATTCATACATGTGCTGGGCCATGCTGGGATCCAATTGAACCAGGGCAGTTGCGGCCGCATTAAGCTCGCGATAGCGTCGATTGACTTCTGCACGAGGCAGTTCACCGTCACAGCTGAGATTCTCAGGGCTAAGAGCGCAGTCAATCATTTTGGCCACTCGCAGGCGGCCTGCCTCAGTTTGAATTTCGTACAAGGGTTCTGTACGCTGACCTCGGAACAAGGCCTGGTATTTGTTCTGACGATCAATGTAGGCTTGCAGTGCTTTCATCTTGGCTCCTTTGTGTTAACTAGTCTCTATTATAGCAAATTGGGATTTATTGGTCAACCAAAATAGTTGTCAACGGCACCTTCAATGCCTTCCTCAAAGGTGTCCGAATAGTAGCCTGGGATGTCTTGCTCAAAGAAGGCTTTTAGTTCTTTCTTGGAGGGAGTCTTGCCTGTGAGTTCTTTGGCATACTCTTTGACAGCTTCGATAGCAGACTTAGGTACAGTGATAGTGATTTCCATTTGCGGCTCCTTTTGCGTTAATATGTCCATAGTATAGCAGATCGGGAATTATTGGTCAACCCAAAAAAAAGCCCTACAATCTGTAGGGCTTTTGTAGTACTTGAGTATTACTTTTTGAACTCGCGTTGCACATAGTACTTGACCAAGGCTCGCTGGCACATGGTGATCAAGTCCCCATGGTCCTCGGGCACAATAAAACGATATGGGCATCGTCCCCAAGACTTGTGCGTGACAAATTGATTGTACCAACGTCGATGTTCTCGGTTGGCAGGATCAAACACAGTGTACGGTCGAGAGTTAAATTGTAAAATGCTCATGTTGGTACTATCTAATTTGCGTTACTTTGAGATGTCGTTCTTGCACAATGTCTTTAACAAAATCTAGCAGTTGCTCGGCACTCCATCCGTTGTCTAACCATTCGGTTTGCCACTCATCAAGTCTCCAAAGCATATCTCTATGAATAGTTTTAATGACGTTTTCTAAACGCTTAACATGTGCAGTAGGTCCTTCAAACAGATATTTGAATTCTGCTTCACCACCCCACGCACCTGTGTAGTCTTTGGCACGGCGCTCATGATTGGATGTAATGCCAAAGCCCAATCTATAAGGTCCTGGTAAAATATAAAAGTACATAATTTACTCGTACAATGCTTTGATGTCGTCGTCGATAAAATCCATGATCTTTTCAAACCTGTCCAACATGTGTTGTGGCAATTGTTGTGTGCCCCCCATGCGTTGATACATGTGCAACAACACTACCGCAATGGCGTCATCTTGCCAAGGAAACTTTTCAATATTGTATACTGCCTTGCCCCAACGCTTGTGAGCGGCATGAACTGCTTCGTGGAATTCTGCCAAACCAGCAAAACACCCTTGCAGTAGACCTGCTAACTCACCTAAGAAATTGTCGGTAATTTTAATATTAGCCGCATCAAACCCAGTTTTAATGTCGTCAAACATAAACCACAAAGAACCATTGATAGGATCGTAGTGGAAATATTCATTGTGAAACTTACAAGCCAATTCTAGTGTAGCATCGGGCAAACTAAATGCCTTCATGTGGGTGAAAGCGCCAGGAGTAGTACCGGCATGTGGGCTATCCTCGTCCACTGCATAACAATTGTACTTTTCACAAATGGTTTGTTTACGCTCTGCATCTACGTCATCTTCATCTTCACTGCCATCGATTCGCACACTCATAACTTTGGTGCGGTGCTCATACCAGGGACTAATTTTCTTTTTGCCTTTGCCGTTGATCAATGCAAAGGCTTTGCGAGCAAACGCCTTGTTGTCTGTTTCGATGTATAACACCGGAACTTCAACGTTGCGCCAATCTGTTTCACCTTCAAATACGCCGGCGGCTACCATAGCGGCTACAATTGTGGCAGTATGTTGACCATCTACTGCATGATATTCATCTAGTCCCGGCGCTTTAATACAATACACAACTTGGAGAAGTCTAGGATCAAATATACCAATGGTAGAAATCTTGCGACAATGCTTGGGATCCAATGCACGTTGGATGTCTTCATCAATCAACAATAAACCAAGTTTAACCATTTTAATCATAGGACGCAGACTTGGGCTAAGTTTAATTCCCGAAGTCTGATATGATTCCATCAGCTTGACCCACTCTTTGTACGACTGGAGTTCAGTAATTCTGGTCTCAAGGTCTACCACAGTGGCAATGGTATTTTTTAAAGGATTGAGATTTTTCAGTTTATTCGGCTTGCGCACAACTTCTTCGTAGGCTGGGATCATCAAAGGCTCCTTGGTTAAGATGTATGTAGTATAGCAAATTGGGAAATATTGGTCAACCTAGACAATGGCCGCTTTTTGCGTTTGGCGATCACTGTGGAACACCGTGCCAATCTCTCGAATGGTGTCAGCGGCATGCTGTGGCGATGCCTCAAACATTTCGCGAATGTCCTCGGCTGTGATGCCTTTCACAGTTTCAAACACATAGATTTCATAGTGCCGCTGAGAGTTGTACCGAGCCCGCAGGCGCCAGTGCAAGATGTTGGGAAGTTTAGGCGGTTCTGTACCTTTGAGCAAGGCAAAGGTGGTTTCAGCAGGATCGGGCAGTTGTTCCACGGCCTCAAGGCCATTGCAGTCCCACATCACAGCAAAGCGATTGTGTTTCACAGTCGGAACCTTGCCAACACGGCTTGCGCTTCGGTTATGTCTTCCACTGCTTGGTCGTCTACCAGCGCCAGCTCTTGCATGGCCAATTCTGTACGAGCCGCTTGAAGCAGTTCCAATGCATATTTGTAATCATCTGCATCAGCGTAGAAATGCCATTCTTCTAGCGTTTCTTTGCTGGCGTTCATCAAGAAGTTAAGATTGTCGCGGTCCCAGTCGTTCATTCAAATCTCCTAAAAACATGCTTTAAGTATAGCATGAATGAGATTATTAGTCAAGTACTACTGAAGTATTAGTTTATGCCCAGTGTAGCACAAACGCAAAGAAGTCGCGGTCAGAGTCAAAGTAAAAAATGTATCTGCCAGGGCGGTGATCCGAACTGCCATCAATCAGTTGCCAACGCCACTCATCTATCAGTTCAGTTTTGCACCAAGCCAGCACACGATCCAGTTCGCCGTAGGGTTTGAGAATTTCACGAGCATAGCGGAAGCTGTCCCCTGGGCGTATTTCTTGTGAAGAATGATGTCTTAGCAGGTTCATCAATAGTATGTATTGGCAAATTCCTGTGGTTGCAAATTTTGATCCAGCACATGATTGTACATGATGTTTTTAACTGTGTTCAATCGATCAATTTTTGTTCTACTGCCCAGTACCACAATCACATACTGTTGTCCACGTTGATTGGCAACCAAGCCCACACACCACCCAGCAGCCGAAGTCAGTCCAGTTTTGCTTACCACAATGTTGTCGAATGTGAACAAGATGTTGCCCGAAGTGTGGTCTAACCGAATGGTTCGGATTTGTTTTTTGTGCCGTGTTTCCAAGGCCACTTGTTTTTTAGTACTGGTCTCACGGATAAACCAATAGTTGGAAGCCAAAGTTATCATTGCAGCCACATCATGCACTGTGGAGGTGTTGGCAGCACCCAGTCCCGAAGCATCTTCAAACTGTGTGTGTTTGAGATCCCAAGCCTGAGCTTGACTGTTCATTCGTGCAATAAAAGCAGTTCTGCCGCCAGGATAATCTTCTGCTAGAGTTTCGGCAGCCGCGTTGTCAGATTTTACCAACATGGCTTCCAGCAGTTGTTCTCTAGTGTATTGTTGCCTGGGCAAATAACTGCCCACACGCTTGGTCAGTGTGAGTCGTCTGCTGAGATCCTTGTCATAGTCCAAGGCAACCATGGCAGTCATGATCTTGGTGATTGACGCAATGGCTCGCACACGATCCGCATTGCGAGAGAGTTCAATATGATTGGTACTGGTGTTTAGTAGTAGTACTGATTCTGAATTTGGTGTGGGCCGGACAGGCTTGGCCACAGCCACATTTGCCATCATCGCAAGTATCAAAATCCATCGCATGATTTACTTATGCCCAACGCAACATGAACCAAGCCAGGTCCTTTTCATCTCTAAACCAAAATTTAGCATTGTTGGCATACCAACGCCCATTGGGTTCAGTCTGCCAAGGTGAAGATAATTCTCCAAATGCATGATTGCACCACAGCATCATATCATCCCACAGTCGGCGACTGTCTTGCCATTCAAGATTGCGTGGTTCCACTGTGTGATATTGAGTGCCAAACACTGTGCCAGTATCACGCACCAATTGCACATCTTTGTAGTAGCCCATACTTTTCAATACACTGCGGTCAATCTCGGCGGCAAGTTGTTTGGCGGCTGTTTCAATAATATCTTGTTCTATGTTCATGCCCATTTCAACTGATAAAATGTTGCCAAGGACGGACTGCGGAAAATAAAAGTCACATGCTTAGAGCGTTCTTGAGTGAAGCCATCCCACATGGGCGGATGCCATTCCCACTCAAAATCTTCATGCATGACCAAGCCATCACGCACCAGTTGGTCTTTCAACCATAAGGCTTCGATGGGTTCTATGTCTGTAATGACAACTCTATGCATCGGGCCTGTCCATTTCTCAACACAAACAACATGCGGTCCTGTGGATCACGGAACCACCATACCATTTCATTCACATTGATTTCAGTGATATAACGATCACCGGGCAGGCCAAACGTTTCAATACCCCATGTGGCCACTTCGTCCCACTTGGTTATGGTGTCGTAGGGTCTGCCCCAGGCCAGGTGTGCTCCGTGTGAAAAATCAGGGTCTTGCAAGCCAGTCCGCTCGGATAATGCTATCGCACTTGACCCAATCTCGTTCGTAATACAGTCGATTGTCTTGTATGTTGAAGTGATTGCAGAAACTTTGTCCATATCTGATATTGACCAATGCGTCCCAAGTGTATTCACGCTGCCATTGTTCATAGAGTTCTATGCTGACACTATTGTCTTCAGTTGGTAAATGATATTCTGTAGTCATGTCATTGACCATATTTGCAAACACAGTTTCGCCCATACACACCTTTAGAGTTAAAAAATCAATCCCAGAGATTCTGATAGTACCGACCAAACAAGCGGAAGCCGTTTTGAATACGCTCCTCTACTTTTTTCATACCATCGTAATCGCATTTGTAGGTATCATTAGGACCATGTCTCATTTCAGTGTACTTGTGTTCACCTTTGGGCACTTCATTACCGTCTGCATCCACAGGCACCCACAGTATGTCATGCTCACCTTCACGGAACGCATCTTGCCATGAGTCATCTACCTTGCATTCAAACGCAAAAATCATTTCATCCATGACCCAGTTCCAGCGAGCAAAGTGGTTGCTATCAGTGTCATACTCGTTTTCTTTGGGGGCCGCTTCGGTACTGCGTAGGCCAATTCCTTCGGGCACATCTGAATCATCCACAAATCCAGCGCCGTGTTGTTTTTCTTTCAGTTGTTTCAGCATGGGCAACACAATATCAGCAAGAGTGTGATCCATGCTCCAGGTGTCATAGCGATCAATCTTCACATACTTGATAGCCGGATGCACACGATCCCATACCCATTGAATTGCACGACTGACGGGTGTAAGGCGGTCCGCCCACTTTTCCGCCCACTCTGGACGTTCAATGTATTTGTGTTTGCGTTCTTCTTCTAGTGAACGGATCACAGTTTTATCACGAGCACACTTTGACCAGTCAGTCCAGAAAAACGCATAGTCTAGCATGGTGTAAGGTGAGATCCAATGATCTCTATAACCGCTAATGTAAACCTTCATTTGTTAACTCCTTAATTATTTACACTTGTGATTTGAATGCCATGTTCCGTCTCGGAGCGTTTGAGAGAAGCGATCCCAACACTTGGGGCAATACATTTTTGCAGTGTGATACTTCATTCTTTTACCTTTTGCGGATAATAATATTGACATTCATGACGATAAGGAAACCAATCTCCTGCCATGCCACCCAAGTGTTGTAAAGCACAACGAGCTCGATCTTCTACGTGATTCATCTTGGCAATCCAAGGCGTTGCTGTTTGAGCCACAATATACTGCTTGAGATAGCAAAAACTTTGTTCACGAGGCAACATTACCAGCTTCCATCATCTACCCAAAAACGCACAGTCACAAACAACCAACTTGCACGCCAGGTGCGTTCGTTGGGACTGGGCCAGCCATCATTATATTCACGGCGAGCCCGCGGCATCAAGCTCCAATGCAGTGGGTTCAGTGAAACAATCACTGCGGCACCACTGTATCGAATCCACTTTAGATATCTACTGTGATCAGTTGCCATCTGTCTGCTGATTCCTCATAGTTAATATAGCCTCTGGGATTGCACACCACACGGGTTGACCCAATCCGGTAGTCAAAGTCGTGATGTGTGTGCCCATGTGTCCACAGTTTGATCTGTGGATGATCGATGATGTAGTCATCTAGACTGCTGGAGTAGCCACCATTCATGACGGCATCATCTGCATACCGCGCATGAGTTGACATCCTGCTGGGTGCATGATGTCCTGCCACCACAAACTTTTGATCAAACTTGCCTTCGACAATTTGCTGAATATAACTGGTAAACTTTTTAAATTCATCCACAGCATCCTCAGGCGAAAACTTGCCCACACGCTCACGGAATACAGGTCGTTCTCTATTGTCCACACCGTTGATCTGCTCGTAGGTTTTGTAGTTGACAACTCTGTTGCTGTTGGTTACACAGCGGAAGTCATTCATCATGCTCTTCATGTGATACAGTGTGGTGGGATCTTCTTTATTCATGTCTGTCCACAAGGTGCCACCAATGAAAGTGACATCATCAATCTGTTTGATTTCATTGTCCAACAGGTAAACATTACTCAGCATGTTTGACTCCAACATGCTCTTGATCTTGTTGTAAGTGGTAGCAAAGTCTCCATGGTAGTGTTCGTGGTTGCCCAAGATATAAATCACATGCGGAAACTGAAACGAACAACGTTTGAAAAAATCCACAATTCTATTGCTTCTAGCACTTTCCAAAATGCCATGCGGGTCCGGGCGGCTAATATCAGCCGCAACACAAATGTCGCCTGACAGGATCAACACATCAGCATGGTCCTTGTTGTCAAAATACAAGTCTCCAAATTCAAGATGCAGATCCGACGCTACTGCTATTTTCATTCATTTCTTTCAATTGCTTTTTGAGCACTGTTAGGGCTGACTCATCACCATTGTAAATTGCGGCACTTTTGCTGGGGAACCGTTCACGGAACCGTTCGCGTATTTCTTCCAAGTCCCGACCCTGACACACAAACACCATGGTCTGTGCATTGTAGCACAAAAATTGATCTCCGTCAACCTCTACTGTGAGTGCAATTAGCTTTTCCTCTTCAAGGTCCTGGGCAATGTCACCCAGTTCTTCCGCCATTCGGGCTTCAATTCGAGCCTCAATTCGTCGGGCTATCCAAAACACCAACAAGTTGAATGCCATAATGACCAGGGCCGTTACCATTGCCACTTCGCCCAACCACATTAAAAATTCAGCAATTTCCATAGTATATTTACTTTCAGCCTCGCATGGATTCTAGGGTGATCATCTTGCCCAATTCACGCTCAAAGTCCAGTTCGTCGTGAATCACATACAGTCTGTGCGTGTGGCGATCAGTCTTGTGATCATAAGTGCGGAATGTAATGATCTTGCCGCCCATGGCGTTGCGCACTGTGATGTTGAGTCCTTGCTCACTGTCTATATCATCGGATCCTCTTAGCAGTCGAGATACTTTGCTTCCACGCACAGTGTCTACTGGCACGTTGCCATCGCGGAGATCACGGTTGAAATCCCAACCCCACTTCATGATAAAACTCCAAATGTACCTAATCATACGCCAGCCTTTCTGTTTGCCAAATATTGTTCCCACTGCACCCATTGATTACGAACCAAGAAGCCCCAGTCTCTTTGCTTGATACCGGGCATGAACAAGGTCCAACATTCTACCGCCGGATCCAATTCAACTCTGTGATAGGTATTGGCACCTGCACATCTAAAACTGCCCGCACCACACCAACGAGCCACTTCGTTGATCTTCATACCATTCTCATCAAACTGTGGGCGCCATTCCCAGTATCCACCTTTGAGGATCAAGGTGGCATAGGGCCATGGATGATCATGCACATCGTCTGGATCTGACTTTAGAAACTTGTGTACAAACACATTGAATGGGAATCGTTTTCGATCCTTGAGAAACACATAGTAGCGTTCCAAATACGGCTCACCATTCACACGGTCCATGATTATGCGATATCGACCCAAACGCTGGAAGAATTTTTTAAGCATACAGCTATTATACAGGAAAAGTCAATTTCAGTCAAGAAAAAGCCCTACCGTAAGTAGGGCTTTTGTCAGTGTGTCCAGTGGGATTTGGACAGCGAGTTTGGTTTAGGCCAAACCAAGAGCCATTGCTTTGTAACCAGCGGCTACCAACTTGCGTGAAGGCTTGCCAATCACGTACTCGGTAACTTGCAGGCCATTGCCGGCTTTACGGCTGTTGGCATACACGGCAAAGCCGGCTTGACGAACACGGCTGACTTCAGCACTCATGTTCTTGATGCCAAATCGCTTTTCAGCGGCAGCAGGGGTAATTGCTTCGCCATTTTGCAAGGCGGTGAACAATTTAAAGGTTTTGGTGGTTTCACTAATACGCATTTTTATCTCCTATAAGTGTAGCTGTTGCGTCAGCATTTCACTATTATATAGGATCCTTGTTGTAAATGCAACACAGTTTGGCAAGTCATTTGCCAAAGTATTTTAGATTGGCAACATGCCCAAACTCAGTAAACCCTTTGCCAGGCTGCCGCGTTATATATGTGTAGCCAGGAAGGTCTTGGTCTACAAGTTTCTAACTCAAGGAGATACCATGAAACAATTGATCGCTCTCATTGCCGCTGCCGTTGCAGTTACCGCTTTTGCCCAGGCACCTGCTGCCAAAAAAGAAGAAGCCAAAAAGCCTGCTGACAAGGTTGAAGCCAAGGCACCTGCTGCCGCTCCTGCTGCCGCTCCTGCTGCCGCTCCTGCACCAGCTGCCAAGAAAGATGAAAAGAAAGCCGACGCCAAGAAGTGAATCCTGGTTCGTAGGCCCCACCTAGTTCTCATTGATCCCAATCTGCTAGATGATTCTGAAGTAATTGATTATGGCGAATTTGGTCTGCACCGTGGGTATTCAAGACCCAGAATGGTACAAGACTCAGACAACGATGAAGAAGTTTCAGACCATGTGGCAGTTAGACTGTGGATTGCAAGGCTCAGGGCCATGGAAAAGTTTCGTGAAGTAACTTCATAAGATTTTGCCAAAAAGCCCGCTTCGGCGGGCTTTGTCATTTTAGTTTAACATACAAAGATATAAATAGGCTTATAACATAAGAGAGCGTGACTATGTTGCATACCATAACAACACCCGATGACGGTTTGATCACATTGATCAAAGATGACCCAGTGCGTCCTGAAATTCCAGCCAGTGATCGTGTGAATTCAAACTCTAGAATTTACGTTTGGAAACAGGATGACCAACCTGCGGCCGTGGTGTGTGTGAAGTTTTTGGAAAGCATTCCAGCCGCAGTAGACGACATGGTTGACTTGGTCGGGAGTGCCACAACTGCGGTATTTTACACTATTTGGTCATACACTGCTGGCGCGGGTCGTACATTGATCTTGGAAGCTACTAAAAGCATTGAATCAGAGTTTCCGGGCATTGAAACTTATGTGACTCTAAGTCCAAAGACCGAAATGGCTCGAAAATTTCACCTGAAGAATGGTGCTCGAGAACTGCGAGAAAATTCTACCACCGTTAATTACATCTATAAGTAATTTTGCTCGTGTAGCAATCTTGTCCTGCAAGGGGCGGGGCTTGATCACACACACATTACACAGGAGAAAAACATGAGCAAAACACCTTACGAGATCCGTCTCGAACTTCTTACCTTGGCCAAGGAAATCCTCCAGGCGCCAATTTACGAAAAACGCAGTGAACTTACCAATGAATATCATTCCAAGTTGACCGACGCAAACCGTGAACACTTACCGTTCCCAACCATGCCAGACTTTCCGTCCACAACGGACATTATCAGCAAGGCAGAAGAACTCAAGAAGTTTATAGACCAAGCGTAAAAAAGAAAAGCCCCGCAAGGGGCTTTTTAGTTTGCGCTATCGGAGTTTACTTCTTGTTGAAGGACCAATAGATCACTGCCAATGCCACCAAACCAACCAAACCTTGAGAGCCTAAAGCACCCACGAATTTGATAAGACTTGCGGTCACATCGATTGCCAAGAACGGAACTGCGGCACCAAAAAGGATTTGCAGAACCACGCCAGCGGCAATCAGCTTGATGCCGATATCGATGATACCGACCAATAGGCCATTGGCCTTAGATAACACATTGTCCATAAAATAGACTCCTTAAAAAAACAAGCCTCGAAGGCTTGCGGACAAATATTTAAGGAAGCAAAAGAGATCTGGCCCGTTTAGGCCAGATTATGGTGGGGTTTGGTCATTAACTGCGCAGTTCTTTCACATGTTTACATTCACCACGGAATTTGAACCCTGAACATGTGCAAGACCAGTTGCCGTTGATTTCAGTCAATTTGTAAACATCTCCCCGGCTGCCCTGCACTTCAATCACGCGACCTTCGGGCTCGGGTTCAGCCACTTGGGTTGGAAACTGCACAGGATTCACCATGAACTTGCGCCCACGCATGTCCATGCGGATGGGATTCCGAAACACTTTGATGCTGTTGGTCACTGGACTGCGGAAAGCATACATCTTGCTCTTGGAGTCATCCAACAGGTAAACGCCGTTCTTGATGGCATCCCGGTAGTCAGTTGTTTCGGCAAACCATTTCATACCAATTCTCCTGTTGCATCGTTGACCTTGCCGTAGTAGACAGCCTCGAATCCGTTGCCGTTCTCAAGCCAACCATTTATGTTCCAGTTATCACGGTGCTGGTTGTAGAATCCCGCCCACATGAGTGCATCTTCACGGGTGTTAAACTCTTCCTCACGCTTGACCTTGTACAGGTTGGGTTCACCAAGTTCCACGGGGTGGACATAAACGATGTGTACGTATTTTGTCATTCTTCAACTCCATACTTGGAAAGTTCTTCAAAGGTATCAATGGTGCCGTCTTCAATCAATTCAATCAAGCAATTAAACTCGTCACGCTCACTAGAGCCAAACACTTCATCTTCCTGCTTGTAAGCAAGGGCTAGTAATTGTTCTTTCATTTTGCCATGATCCTTGACAACACTTCCTGCGCCGCGCTCAAGTCTGTGATGGCGAACTCCAAGGGTTCCCAGGCAGTGTAGGGCTGTGTCCAGCGGATGGTGTAGAGTGTCATTATTTAGAGTCCGGTGTGGAAAGGGTTGCGTTTGCGAAGATGGGCCAGTGCGGCTTCTTTGGTTTCAAATCTACCACTAATGGGTGTTTGGTGTGCGCCGCGCACAATAAACCAACCTGCCAAAACGCTGTTATAGATAACTTTCATATCACATGCTCCAGTAAGTTTCGCTGGCAGGGTTGCAACACCATGGAGTGTCTGCGTCAATTTCTACAGGCTTACCTGACATCAAATTGCGAACAGTGATCTTGGGTGCAACATAAGTGTCACGAGCAACAATGCTCAAATCATTCACTGACCAACCTGCTTTATTGCAAAGACGAGTGCGAGTGGCATGGGCGGCACCAAAAGTTTTGTATGCACGGTTTTTAATAGGACCGTCTGTAACAATAAGACCTGTACCTTTTGCGACAATTACGTATGACATTTTGGGCTCCTTTTTGTTAAACTATGCTATATTATAGCAAATCGGGCATTATTGGTCAACCGAATGCTTTCACAAGCCCCGTAAGTCCAATTGCTACACTTACAAGATTCACAAACATCTGTGGTTTATTTGCAACACGGATGCACCATATCAGAAACAGTATGGTTCCTATAAAAAATGTAAGGATATTGTAGGGATAGGCCGCGGGCCCGATAGCGTTGAGGCTGTGCCCTGCTACAATAAACACGGCACCTGCCCACTGCAAAATTTCGTTAGTATCTAATTTCATACCTTAATTATAGCAGTTTGGGCATTATTGGTCAACCAAAAAGTAGTACTTTTGTAGTACTACTTTTTGAGGATTTCGTAAAATTGCTGGTTGAGCGCATCCATTTCCGCCTGACTCACGTAGAAGTCAGTACGGGGGTCATAGTAGGCACCCTCTTTGTTGTCATAATACAACACTCTGCCTGAGAAGTTGAACGGGCCTTCTAGCCCGGCACGAGCACTGTATTTTTCGCGCATGTTGTCAACTTCAAAGACTTTGTAACCCATTGCCAGCTCCTTTTGTGTCTGTATGCCCAAATTATAGCAAATTGGGAATTATTGGTCAACCAGGCCGTTATATATTAGTAGAAACCATTAGTACTAGTGGTAAATACTGAGAAGGAGAAAACCATGTCAGAACTAATGCAAAAATTAGTAGAACGCTTGGCCGAGATGTTTCCAGGCTCGGGCTACCAATCCCGATTGGAAGCATACATTGCCGGCAGACGTCCATGTGACGTATTTGATGTTGAACGATTCCAAAAAGAGTTCAGCCAAGAATTTAAAGGATTTTTATGATTGCTAAATTTTTTAATCGTGTGTTTGAACTGTTGGTAGCCTGGGGCGACACTGTGCATGAGTACAGAATGAGCCGCGCCAGTCGTACCTGGTACTATTAATCTCGTTTGATTAATATTTTATCAGCAAGGCCATATTCAACTGCTTCGCCAGCAGTCATGAAATTGTCACGTTCCATATCAGCTTTGAGTTGTTTGTGGGGTTTGCCAGTGTGTTTGACATAGATATCAGTCAACACAGTTTTCCAACGCAATAGTTCTCGAGCTTGAATTTCCACGTCTGTGGCCTGACCCGATGCGCCGCCCAGGGGTTGATGGATCATGTGGCGTGCATTGGGCAGGATGTAGCGATTGCCCTTGTCGCCAGCAGCGGCCAACAACGAGCCCATGCTGGCAGCCTGCCCCATCACAATAGTGTGAATTTTGGGCTTGATAAAGTTCATGGTATCGTAAATGGCCATACCTGCTGTGACTGATCCGCCGGGTGAGTTGATGTACAAGCTGATGGCTTTGTCGGGGTTGTCACTTTCCAAAAACAATAACTGCGCACAGATCAAGCTGGCTGTGTGTTGGGTGACTTCTCCGTCCAGCATGATCACACGATCTTTGAGCAAGCGGCTGTAAAGGTCGTAACTGCGTTCGCCTCGGGAAGTGTTTTCGATAACAATTGGCACTAGATTTGACATGGGGTCTCCTGGTTGATTGCATAAGTATAGCATTATTCTCGGAAGAAAACAATGCGTGATCTACTCAATTTACTCGACAACATACTGACTGAAGAAGTCAACGCTCAATTTGCCCCTGAACTTGAAGGCATGAAAGACGTGATTTCTAGAAGAATCAAGGATCTTCCAGACGACCCTGCTACTGCAAAAGCTCTTAAAGAAATTGAAGATCTGCTGTCGCATATTTCACATGGTGGAAGAATGGGATCAATCAGTAAAGAAATTGAAGCTGTGCAAGATCAAGCTGTGCAAGATGCTAAAAAAGTTCTGGCAAGACTAGCAATGAACATCATGGAAGAAGTTGGTGCCACGCCGTTGCAACGTGCTGATTTTTTCAATACCTGGAAAAGCGATCGGTTGGTCAACACCCAGGCCCTGCTGAGCAATGAAAAAGTTGACTTTCCTGTGGTATTCACTGGTTATACTGAAAATCCAGTCACAAAAGAATTTGTTGACGAAGTTATGATGATCCAGGAATTAGGCATGGGACGAGGCGAATTTGGATTGAACGTACTGAGCAAAAGTATTACTGTGGCAGGCAAAAGTTCAAAACAAGACAATGACGAGGACAGCGGATCTAAAAAGGGTGACTTACAAATCAAGTCAGGTGGTAAAGTTTACCAAGTAGAATTAAAAACTGAAATGGGTGGTGCTGCCAGATTTGGAGATCAAGAAGTTAGGCCAGCAGAAGGATTTGAAGCATCCGCAGTGACGTTGAATAATTTTGTGAAATCTCACAAGGCATACAAAAATCTCAAACGCAAATTGTCCGGCAGCGGCATGAATTTGAACCAGGCCATAGACTTTAACAAACTTCTTTCTCCAGCAGACAGTGATAAATTCCTGGCACTGACTCAACGGTGTATATCTCTCATATTTGGCAATATCAAAGGCAGTAGAAAAGAGTATGCCACAAGATTGAAAAAAAATATAAATGGCATTATGACAGCTATCGAAACTGGCGACAGCGGATCGGCTGCACAACAATGGAGTCAGGCCAGTTTCAATTATTACATGAGCAAAAAAGAAGACGACGGCGTGCTCTATCTTAACTTGAACAGCAAAGTATTCATATACTACAATGATGCAGAACAATTACTGGCACAAGGACTGAGATTCCACGCCAGTACTCCATACATTAGTGCCACAAAAGATCCTGTTAGATCAGTGTATCCACAGATTGGAGTTCAACAAACATCATTTGGTGGTGACGCGGCTCGACAAGGATTGACACAGTTGTCCAAAGGAAAAAATCCTATGGCAGCTTCAACATTCAATTCTGCGTTGACTGATTGGGTCATGACATTGGCAGGCAGACGTGGCATCAACAATCAAAAGTTAATAGCGCAAATTGCCAAGTCAACCTTGAACATGATAGCTAACAAAACACCAAAAGAGCAAATTATTCCTGCACTAGAACGCCAATTTCCACAGTTGGTTCCAAGAGGGGCCGTGCAGCCAGTGGCACCTGCTGTGGCACCTGCTGTGGCGCCTGTTGGTAGACTCACAGGTCCGGGCGTGAAAACAGCTAGAAACCCAGCACAACCTCAGGTGACTGCTGAAGTGTTGGGCAGAGAACGCAGACGTAATTAACGAGTCACTTGGCTGATGTGATCACAGATACCCAGCCGCAGGGCATCATCCGCACCCAAATAAACGTCATGCGGTGGCAACAGATGTTGCTTGATTTGGTCTTCGCTTAGACCTGTACAATCTATATAATGCTGTACCATGCGTTTTTGTGTGAGCTCAAACTCTTTAATTGTGGCCAATAGTTCATGATGTTTGCCATCACTGCCCCAGGCATACTGGTGACTCATGATTGACGTATTAGGAGTGAGTGTTCTGCGTCCTGGTGTTCCTGCCAAAAAGATCAACAATCCGGCACTGGCAATTTGCCCCAGCCCCACAGCTTTGATTGGAATGACCGAACTGCGCATGACATCAATCAAGGCAAATGCTGAACTCATGTCTCCACCTTCTGAGCAAATCATTAGCAAGAGTTCTTTGCGTTTTTTCTTGGCCACAAAGTTCTCGTGCAGGATCCATTCAATTATGGGTTTGATGTTATCATCATCAACCTCGCCCATAAAAACATACATTCCAGCGTCGGCCAAGGCTTGGGTGTGAGTCTGCTCAATTTGTAGGGAGTTATCTGTGGTCATAATTTGAATGTAGGAAAAGGCAGCCGAAGCTGCCTTTATTTATACGCCGTTTATTGCAGGGTAATTTGTCCAACCACTGCATTAGGCTTGGCCAATGCTTCTGCTCGTTTGCGCTTGTATTCCTCATTGTCCACGTCCAGTAATTTTAGTTCACCTTGTGTGGTGCTTACTACACTAGGAGCCGGTTTTGGTTCCGTTTCCACTTTTACAGGTTCAATTCGACTTTGCGGAACCAAGCTACGTTCAAGATTGGCATCAGTATCTTGCTGAGTTTTGCGCTCAACTGCTTCGTTACGATCCATGTTTTGTTCAGCGGCCCGACTGCGGATTTCAAGTTCGCGTGTCAACTGAGTTTGTTCTCGTCGAGTTTGAATTGTGTTTGCGGCTCCAAGGGGCAGACGCAACAACACATAGACCTTGTAGTACTGCCCGTCATGGGTGGCTTGACTGTCTACCCGTTGAGCTCCACTCAACTCACCATTGGCATTCTTGCGAGTGACCTGCTGGAAGTTTTCAACCAGAGCTTGGCCACGATCAGATCTAAAGTTATTGGTCTGTGTGGTAATACGAGCATACATCTGCTCAATCAACTTGCGTTCAGCTGCCATACGAGCTTTGTCGTAGGCCATTTGTTCGTCTGTGCTGACTGCTGTACCAGCCGCAAAGGTCATCTCTGCGGTATCTTCAGGCAGGCGTACAAACCATTCTGGCGCACGGGGTATCACACGCTGAGGCTGGGCTGGCATGGCATACGGATGTACCGGGGCTTGATACACTTGTGGTGCTGGTTGTGCTACCACCTGTGGCACGGGCACTTCGGCTTTTTGAGCACTGGCACAAGCCACAAGACCGGCACTGATTGCCACAACAGAAAGTTTAACGAGTTTCATACACACCTTTCAGGTTAGTTAACGGATAAAGCATTGTAGCAGATTGATTAAAATTTGTCAACCACTATCCACTTTGCATCTTGCATTTGGCAAATGATTCCTTGTACCACAGCAATGTCTTGTGCTTGGAATTCAGTATCCAAAAACCAACGGCACCGAGCGCCGTTGTGCCAAAACTCTCTATTGCGGTCTGGATGCGGTCTAAACTGGCTTACCAGGCCCACTGTGCCCACTGTGGTCTTTCGAATTGTTTGGTGTTCGGGTCTATCCGAACACACCACAACGGATTCTGTAGCTACAGACGTTTGTCCGCTTCGACTTTGCACTTCTGCTTCTGCTCGAGTTAGTGCAATATTGCATGCTGACTGTTCGGATTGAGAAAGATCAAAAGACTGGTCACCGTGAGCAGTAAGCCACTGGTTTCCAATCCTTGCACGGAAACTCACAATGCATCGTTTCTTTCCATTAATTTCTGGAGTTACAGTCTGTGTCAACGCAGATCTCTCAAGTATCTGCGCACGACCATTAGTGGCTGTTTTGCTTTGTAAAACGCATTCACCGGCTGCTACTGCCGCAGGTAACATGAGAGCAATGACTAGTTTTTTCATGAGCAGTGTTTTAAATGTTGCAGATTCCAATTTATCTGTTTGTTTATGGCACCAGATGCAATTTCTTGTCTGCGTTGATAGCCGTCTGGGTCAGTTATTTGTGTCCAAAAATTGCCAATGTTTCCTAGTCCAGCAAACAGCATCTCATCTTCTGATTGCCTCATGCTTTGCAACATCGCAATCTGTTGTTCTTTGATACGACAGTTGGGCTGGAAAAAATTTAGATCACGCTCGGACATGGGCATGCGACTGACATTGGTAACGGCGCACCCACTACACAGGCTGACAATTGTAACGCAGAGTCCAAAGACGGTGGCGAATTTGCGATCGCTGACGTGCATAATCTTGCTCACTTTGAAATGATTGACGAGGAATTAAATCTTGACTTTCGATCCACCTGGCAATGGCAGACCTATTGGCACAGTCATCTGGCATGATGGCCACATCTATTGGCATGGGTCTAGGTGCTGATGCACACCCTATCAATGTGATCAATAGCAAAGGTGCCAGATGTTTAGTGTTCATCGCGCTGACGGTGTTTGATTTTGCGAGTGTACGCCACCCGCAACCTTTCTACTTTGAGTCTGAAAGGGGTATCGCGTGAGTACAACTCCACCGCACGACGGCGCTGGCGAGGTATTTCGAGCTTGAAACTTAGTGTCTTCATGATGTAATTATAGCAGATTGGCTTTTATTGGTCAATCGGCACGTGAGCTCATGTATGCATTGATACCAAAACTGCGCAGAACGTCAGCATAGGCTTGGGCGCCTGCTTCTTTGATGTCCATGCTCTGGGTGCCTGAACCACCGGGGTTCCACAGATCCAGGCCACCGTGGTAGCTCTTGCGGAAGCCCACACTTTTGAGCGCACGACCCAACTTGGTCGAAGCCTTTTCGCTCACATGCACCCAGGCAAAACCACAGTAACCAGGTTCACCGTGTTGGGCACGGAAGTCTGCTTCGGCACGTTCTGCGGCGGCGGTAGCAGTGTTATGGACAGATTCAATATTGTCTAGTGCAAGCATTTTGGGCTCCTTTTGCGTTAACATGTCCATAGTATAGCAGATCGAGAATTTCCGGTCAACCCAAAAAAAAGCCCTACATGCAGTAGGGCTATTGTAATACTTGAGTATTACTTTTTAGAAGTTGCTGTGTAAGCCTTCATGATGCCTTCGCCAAATTTCACATAGTCAAATTTGGTGGTTTCTTGCACGGCTTTGACAGTTTCGCTGGCAACAGTGGTTGCGGCGTCTGTGGTAGCTTTGAATGCTTTCTTGGTGTATTCGGCTTGATTGTCAATGAACTTGATCATTGCGTCTTTTACCAATTCGTTTGTGACGAAAGTGTTAACCCAAGTTCTTTTCCCGGTTTGTACGGTGTCGATGAATGCGTCTGCTGTAAACATAGTGTTCTCCTTAATTAAGCAAGTTGCGATAGGACCCGGCCTATCCAGCGTCCTATGTGCTATTATATATGATAATTATGTTGCATTGCAACAATTATTTCTAGTGGATGGTCACTAAAAACCAAATCCAAAAACGGCATACTAAATACAACATAGGAGATTGAAATGTTAAAAGCTATTTTTAATTGGTTTACCAGCAAGCCAGTTCCAGGCACAGAAGCACCTGTTGTAAAAGCTGAATCTGCACCTTACAAAGTTGAACCACCACCAGTTGTTAAAGTGAGTGAACCAGCACCTGTTGGTGACCATGTAAGGGTAGAAGCCACTGCACCAGTTGAGTCAGCACCAAAAGCCAAACGAGCTCCTGCTGTAAAGAAGGCTGTTGCACCCAAGGCACCTGCTAAACCTAGGGCAAAAAAAGCACCTAAACAATAAACTCGCGTTATATTATCATAGAAGCCCCGTGTAAATACTATATGGGGCTTTTCTATGAAAACAACAATAACAACATTAGCCTTGATGCTGGTTACAGCTGGAGCCACCGCCACTGAACTAGTACATCAATTTAATTCGCCGTCGTTCAGTGGTATCGGTTACAGTAGTCACGTCCTTACAATCGAACAACTAGAGGCAACACGCCGTCAGAAACTACGAGAAGAAGAAGCAAGCAGGATAGCCAAAGCCGAGCTTGCTGCCAAACAAACCAATATAGCTAAATTTCTAGTCAACGTAGAAAGTCGCATCTACGCTCAGTTGAGCAAACAGTTGGCAGACTCGCTGTTCAGCGGTGGGGGCACCACAGGCAGCATGGATTTCCAAGGCACCAACATCAGTTGGGTCAAAACTTCTACTGATGTAACCATGACCATTCTAGAAAGCAATGGCAATCGCACAGAGATCACTGTGCCACTAGCGAGTTTTGCATTTTGATGAAAGCACTGTTTTTATCATTGCTGTTGGCTGTGTCTGGGTGTGCCAGTTTGGATCAAACTCAATTTGATGTACAGCCACCTCAATTGGTGCCACGACAAAATTTGTTGGCTGTGTTGCCCGAGTTAGATGGTCCAAGAATACCTGTTGCTGTATATGGATTCATGGACAAGACTGGTCAGAAAAAAAACAACGACAAGCTGGCGTTATTTTCTACAGCGGTAACACAAGGTGCTGAAGTGTTTTTGATCAAGGCCTTGCAAGACACCCCAAACTGGTTCACAGTGGTTGAACGTGTAGGCCTGGACAACTTGATCAAAGAGCGTCAACTGATTCGCAATCAACGTGAAGTGTACGAAGGCAAAGATGCCAAGCCGCTCAAGCCTTTGTTGGTAGCTGGACTCATGATTGAAGGTGGCATCATTGGTTATGACACCAACATAACGTCTGGTGGTCGAGGAGCCAGAGTGCTAGGCATTGGTGCCAGTACTCAATATCGTGTGGACGAGATTGTGATATCCATGCGAGTGATTTCAGTCAACACTGGAGAAGTGTTGCTGAATACGGCTGTGAGCAAGACGGTGTTTAGCACAGCTCACAATCAAGGTGTTCTCAAATTTGTTGACCTTGGCACAACCAGTGTTGAACTTGAGAACGGGGCTGCTATTAACGAGCCCACCACATACGCTGTTCGAATAGCCATCGAGCAAGCGGTGTACGAAATGATCCAAGAAGGAGCAAAACGGAAACTTTGGTCATACAAAAAGGGCACAAGCCCAAGGAGTGCGGATGAGGATAGTAACTTGCCCACAAAACAAAAATGAAAATAACAAGATCTCTCAAAGGGACAATATTTGCATTGAGCATGATGGCTTTATCGCATGTTCAAGCTTCAAATGAAATTTACATAGAGCAAGTTGGTGATAATGCCACAGTGACTTTAAAACAAGCAGGCAGCAACAATACCATTGGCTCTGCCCTAGCACCGGCCTTTATTGGTGGCGGCCAAAACGTAGTTTACGTTGAACAATCTGGCAGTAGCAATCAACTGGCCATGTTGGTCAACGGCGCTGGCACTAATGTGACGTTAACAATCACAGGCGACAGCAACCAACAGACCATCACATGCGGAACCAGCATCAGCGCCAGCTGTAGCGGATCTGCAATCACGCATACCATAACAGGTGACAACAATGATGTGCAAAGTATCCTAGGTACCAATGGTGGAGCGCATACCAGTAACATCACAGTGCTAGGTGACTACAACCATGTGACTCATAGCAGTTCAGGATCAGGCGCCAACTCAGCCACAATCAATGTTACTGGGTCAGGCTCAGGTGCTACCCCAAATGCAATCACTGTATCACAGAGTGGTATGAATACTCAAAGTGCAACCGTCAATGCTTCGGGCAATAACATTAATATCAGTATTATTCAGTCTGACTAATACTTGGGCTGGAGTAGGCAAGGTCACTGAACAAACTGGCCCTACTGAAATAGTACGGGCTCGAAAAAGCATATCCAGTGCTGTAAATACCGCAGTGGAAATGAATGACACCATTGTCACAGCCCGATCCCGAGCTGAACTTACATTTGATGATGCTACCAAAGTCAAAATTACTGAACAGTCAAAGCTGATAATTGATGACTTTGTGTATGACCCAAAGTCAGGCACAGGCAAGTTGGCCATGAAAGTGGCTCTGGGCACGGCTAGATATGCATCAGGACAGATTGCCAAGAACTCTCCACAACAGGTTGCAGTCAGCACACCCACAGCTTCTATTGCTGTGCGTGGCACAGACTTTTCAATGACCGTGGACGAGCTTGGGCGCAGTCTAATAATGCTGTTGCCCAGTTGTGATGACAAAACATGTGTAACAGGTGCTATTGAAGTATCCAATCAATCTGGTAGCATACTAATGACACAGGCCTATCAAGCTACTTTAGTTTCCACAGTAGATACACCGCCAACCAGACCAGTTGTGTTGACCATTGATCAGGCCAACATCAACAACATGCTGATCATCAGCCGGCCCCGAGAAATTAGCGAAGAACATAGAGACAACAAAAAAGATGTTCGAACAGCGTTAGACGTTAACTTTCTTGATCGAGACTTTTTAAAACCTGCAGATTTAGACAATCGGTTGGATGCATTCAACCGACTGGATCGCAATGAACTAGAAGATGAGCTGTTGCCCAATGTGTTGGATGCCGTAAATGCAGCCTTGTCGGCCACGCAAGAAGCCATGTCAACTACACTGAGCATGCTGCCAGGCTATGACGCTGGCTCAGGATTAAAATGGCGGGTAGATGATCAAGAACAGCTGGGTTTAACCAGATACAGCACTCATATTTTTGAACTAACTGTTCCCAAAGAGCAAGGGGCAATACTGGATCTCCAACAGGACGGCATTCCTGTATATCAAAAAATCAACACAGGTGGAACCACCACAATTACCATTGTCCAAAGTCAATAAATACTACTATAAAAATAAGGAGCCAACATGGGGGACATCTTCAAGTTAATTGGTGATCTAGGATTTCCAATAGCAGTGGCATTAGCAGGTGGATACTTTGTTTATCTCACAATCAAACTGTTGTTAGCCGGTGTACTAAGTGCAATCAAAGGCATGGCTGGCATCATCACAGCACTCGACAATCGCGTAAAGACCATGAATCATGATGTGGTTCGCATTGATACCATTGTGTCAAATGCGCTGGGCCTCAAACCCGATGTGGATCGTATTGCACGAGCAGATGGTAAGAATGATGCAAGGAGAGATTGATGTTACATCTTGATTACAACTGGGACCTGGGCCCTGGATATATTGTGCCAGACAAAGAATTAGACACTGAAAGACTGGGCTGGAAGCCTGGACAGTTCTGGCAGATGATTGAAGTCAATGGAAAAATAAGATTACACCAGGTGGATCCCATGGTCCAATTTGTATTGGAAGGATCTGTCAAATGAGCGAAGTAGTTGAACTAGTAAACAAATATGGCTTTCCTATTGTGATGGCTGTGGGCATGGGCTACATCATCAAGTATGTTTGGGAATGGGCCACAAAAGAAGTCAAACCTGTTATCAATGATGCCAACACTGTGTTGATTGCTCTCATTGACCGCGTTAGAATGTTGGACAATGATCTTATTCGTTTGAATCAAAAGGTCAACACAGTGTTGCACCTACGTGGCAAGATGATTGAAAGTGATCGTGTGATGGAAGCACACAAAGTAGATCATGAAGCTGAAAAAACGTTCAAGAGTGTAGTGCAAGATAAAACTACTACCAAGCCAGGCGGAAGTTAAGTACTTTAATGACAGAACTAATAGCAACCCTGGTAATGACACACATTACCATAGTTTGCGTCACTTTGTATTTGCATCGTGGACAAGCTCATCGAAGTATAGAATTTCATCCCATACTCGAACACTTTATGCGAGCCTGGTTATGGCTCACAACAGGCATGGTTACCAAGCAATGGGTGGCTATACATCGCAAGCATCATAGGCACAGTGATCAACCAGGTGATCCACACAGCCCACATGTGTATGGCATCAAGAGAGTTTTCTTTAAAGGAGCAGGATTATATCATGAAGCATCAAAAGATAAAATCATGGTTGACGCATACGGTGTTGGTACTCCTGCTGATTGGGTGGAGCTTCACTTATACACTCCTCACAGTAGACTTGGCATTGGCATTCTCTTTGTGCTCAACACCTTGATATTTGGTTGGTGGGGCATCTTAATCTGGGGCATACAAATGATCTGGATTCCATTCTGGGCTGCAGGGGTAATCAACGGTCTAGGTCACTGGTGGGGATATAGAAATGGTGAAACTAAAGATCACAGCAGAAACATTGTTCCTTGGGATATTATTGTTGGTGGGGAATGCCTGCATAATAACCATCATCTGGATCCTGCTAACGCTCGACTGAGTCGTCGTTGGTTTGAGTTTGATGCAGGATGGATGTGGCTCACAGTGTTTAGAGCACTGTATCTTGCCAAATTAAGAACTTAAATTACTTTTCATGGGCAACAAACTCACCGTTCCAGTTGTCGCCTAGGTCCTGTTGCTTCATGAACGCACAACGTTCAATCCACATTTTATAGTACTTGTCCATTTGCCCACCAAACTTGCCGTGCAATTCTTCACACAAGATAACAGCCGCATCAAACTGTTTTTCTTTGTATAAGGCATGCATTTTGTTGTGCGTAGCACGTTCTTTAGTATAATCCTCACCACGAGTGCGTAGCACGGTGTAGATCAAGTCTGCTACTGTTTTGCCTTTGGGTTGTAAGTTATCTAATAGCAAGTAGAAGAAGTCATCTCGAGTTCTGTTGTATGTCTCAGCACCAACAATGGCCAACACACCATAAGCCTTACAACGTGCTTCTAGTCGTGCGGCTGTTGACACCATGTCACCCAAGATGTCATAACTGTGTCGTTCTGTTGAACCCATCTCACCAATAAAGCCGACGCCTGTGTTACAGCCCCAACCCATTGCAGCTGGTGGTAAGCCCTGAGCTTCCATCTCTTTAGTGTAAGCATCTACAGCATCCAACATTTCTAATCCTACTTGAACAATAGTTCTAGCATGGTTAGGATCTTCAATTGGAGCACCGTGTATGTGCATACTCGCATCACCCACATACTTTATGACCATGCCTTTGTTGTCTAGTATAGGGCGGCTGATGCTGTCCATGTAGCCGTTCATGTACCGGCCAAGTCCAGCAACATCATCGCCGTAGTGTTCCCCAATTGGTGTAAAACCACGTAAGTCACTGAACATGACACTTACGTCTTTACGCACGCCACGCTTGATCAAGTCTGGATCTTTTTGCAGTAGCTCTACAACTTCCTTGGAACAGTAGCCTGCAAATTGTTTTTTGATTGCTTGTTTTTGGAGGAACTCTGAGACAAACTTGACTCCGTAGGCGTGTAGCCCGACAAGGACAATGCCCGCGACTGGGAGGGTAACGTCAAATAACCAAAGGTAATTGACAAAACTAAAGTAACTGCCATACGCAAGTACAGCGCATATTCCAACCAACGAGATAAGACCAACATACACCCACCTTGTAAGAATTAATAATAACACGCCTGCTGCCAAGATAACAAGTATTTCAACTCCATCAGCGTAGTCTGGACGCACAATATTGGTGCCTGCTGCCACAGTTTCTAGTACACTGGCTTGCAAGTAGTGCGGATAGACTTCTCCTCTTGCAGTTGCGACGGGGTTGTTGAGCCCGCGAGCTGTGAGTCCGACAATGACAATTCCACCTTGGAAGTCCTCTGGCAAATCAGCCAGGGAGTATTCTTGCGGTTGGGATGACCAATCCACCCAAACTCTACCGTAACTGTCTGTTGGAATTTTTCCAAACTGTGGAATTCTAACTGCTTCAACGCTTCCGTCATTGACTCGGACCTGGAAGCTGGGATCTCCGGCAAGGACTCTAAGCGTTTCAAGACTGATGGAGGGATAGACTTGTTCTCCAACTGTGACGACTTGGGGGACTCGGCGTACAACGCCGTCGATTTCAGGCAAAGTGTTAACAATGCCAATGCCGCTTGCTGTTTCATTTAATGACCTCACGTTGGGTTGAATACTTTGATACGCTATGCCCGGCAAACCAGTGCCTATTACAGACACACCAGGTCTGTAAGGTGCGTACTTGGACACAGTGTTTTCGTTGGTGGCCATGTGTGGCAACACTACTAAACTCTCTTTGAGTTGCCGAGACAGTGCAGAGTCTTGCCCAAAACGATCCACATCGGGCATGAATATGTTAAACACAATCACACCTGCATTGCGATCTTCTAACTGACGAATAATGTCAGCATACTGATTTCTGGGAAAAGGAAACTGCCCACGTTGAGCAATAGCACGGTCGTCAATGTTGACCACATGAATTTGCTCACTTGTTGTAACAGCACGATCAGTGATCAGCATGTCAAAGTAACGTAGTCTTATACTTTCTACAAAGCTAGGATCAGCAATTCTTATACTTAAAATAAGTGCCAATGTAATTAGAGCAGTCCATGGACTTAGTAGAATTTTTTTCAACATCAATTATTTATTGGGGGGGTTTGGAGCAGATTCTTTGGCTTTTTGTTTAGCTTTTTCTGAAGCCGGGCTTGATCTGTGCGGAGTAGTGGGGCGGGGGGTCGAAGGATATCGGGGCGGTTTGTGCTTGAACCAACTCATAGGCTGTGTCCTTTTGAAGTATTTAATTGAGCTCAAACATGATAAAGTTAATTGTTTATTTTTTGTTATAGTTCCAGACCAGTCTGCGCTGTTCTTTGCGCACCCAATGCATACAATCTTCTTTCAGTGACAGATTTTTGATTTTATCACAGTGATGAATACTTACTGTTGCTTGAGCCATGCACATGGCATTTTGCTCAGGATCTTTGATCTTGGTGCAATCATTTAGGTTTACGGCCCATGATTGCATGGGCGCAAACACAAGCATAAACATTGTGGGCCACATGCCTTATTTACAGCCAAAATAATAGGACTGTGTAGTCCTATTATGCTGGTTACGAGTTCCAGCACCTCTCAATCGTTGAGGTCGGTTTGTTTACTTAATCTGACTCCACACACGCTCGCGAATTTGCTTGGTCAACACATCAGGCAAACTCACATAGTCCAGTTCTTCAGCCATCTTCTTGCCATTCTTGAATGACCAGTTAAAGAACTTTAGTACTTCAGCCGATGCTTTTTTATCAGCTGGGTCCTTGTACATGATAATAAAACTAGCAGTGGTCACAGGCCACACTGTGTCGCCCTTTTGGTCCACAATACTAATGCCCATACCTGGCACTGAGAACCAGTCAGCGCCTGCAGCCGCGGCAGCAAAAGTCAAGTCATCTGGACTGACAAATTTGCCTGACTTGTTTTGCAACTGCATGAATGTCATGTTGTTCTTTTTAACATAAGCATACTCAACATATCCAATGGCACCTTTCACACGATTCACATTGGCTGCAACACCTTCGTTGCCTTTGCCGCCCACTGATGATGCAGCCGGCCATTTTACTGCGGCACCACGGCCCACTCGGCTGGCCCATTCAGGACTGACAGTTGTGAGATAGTCTGTCCAGTTAAATGTTGTGCCTGATCCATCTGCACGATGCACTACAGTGATGTTGGCATCAGGTAACTTTTTGCCGGGATTCAACGCCGCTAATTTTGGGTCGTTCCACTTCACAATGTTGCCCATAAACACTTCTGCCATCACTGCACCTGTGATTTGCAATTCACCGGGGCGGAATCCTTCCAAGTTGATCACCGGCACTGTGCCACCAATAACAGCAGGAAATTGCACTTGTCCTAGTCGATCCAAATCTTCACCTTTTACTGGTGCATCAGTTGCACCAAAGGCCACTGTTTTGTTGTTGATCTGGCGAATGCCGCCTGATGAACCAATTGATTGATAATTAAGTCCCACGCCAGTTTCTTTCTTGTAGGCTTCAGCCCATTTAGCGTAGATAGGATAAGGGAAAGTTGCACCTGCCCCTGTGATGTCGGCTGCTTGTGCTGTAACCGTGAAAGCGGTCAGTAGTGTCAGTAAGTGTTTGAACATGATTTCTCCTTTGTAGTTCACAACTATTTAGGCCGAATCACATTACAATTTTGTTACAATGTCAACATTCGGATCAACGCAATGGTGTCAATAGTCGTGAGCAACACATAGTTAGCCAACATCCCAAAACTTCTGCGAGTCCAAGCAGCCCAGGCATAGATAGCACAACCAGTGATCCACACAGGGTAAAGAGCCAGTAAGGGTGGAGTTGGTACAGTGGCTGCCATTGCAACACTGCAACCAATGCTGATAGCCCAAGCCAATACTTCCATGACAAACCTAAAAGGGTGGGTCTTGTAATCACTTTTGATCCATTCAAAGATGCCAGTTAAAATGTTGTTCATCGAGTGGCCAGCCATTGCTGGTACAATTGATCTCGGGCCAAGTTCTTGCCTTTGGCCTCGCACTGAATGTTGAATTGATCAGCAAATGTCAAGGCCCAGTCATTCACTGCTTCGTTCCAATAAAAGTCACTATGGGCTCGCAGTTTTTGCTTTTTGTAGCCCTGTGCCAACAGCGCACTCAAGTCAGGCTTTACTGTGCGAGAGTGGTCAACAAGGCAGTCTTCACGACTAACTGAGTAGTGTAGTGTAGGACGCACACCACGCCAAGACTCACGAACCCGTTGCGCACGTGGGTCCGTAGGTTGGATGTATTCGCCGGTGTTGATCCAGTGGTGATGGATATCCAGCACAAGAGCCACATGATCAGCCACGGCAAGAGTAACGTCAAGTCCATTTGTAAGTTCGTCATTTTCTATAGTTATGAGATTGCGAGCCTCTGGAGACAATCTGCCCAAGGTTCGAAGAAACTTTGCAGGGCCGCCCTTGCCCGAGAGATGTACGTTGATCTTGAATCCGTGATCATGATACGTGTTTCCATACCCCATCCACCGGGCCATATCTGCATGATACTCGAATTCCAGAATGGATCGTTCAACGATTTCATCCGATTCGCTTGCCAGCACACAAAATTGTCCTGGATGAAAGGAAAGCCGAACACCCAGACGCCGAGCAGCGTTGCCAACCGGCGCAAATATGCGTTCGCAATGATCTTGAATTTCACGTCGTTGCCACCAATTGATCCAAGAGGGTTCTGTATAGCCCTGTAACATTTCTGATCCCAAACGAACCATTCTGCGCTCGGGTTCCATTGCGCCCACACGCTCAATCATTTTTAACGCCGCGGCAGCGTTATGGTTCATGATGTCCCACTGACGCTGGTCAGCTTCGGCGGCATGCTCACGGAGCCAGCGCATGGTGGTTGATCTTCCGTTTATATCACGGTCCACAGCATTGACTTTCATGCCCCCAGTTTCCTCGGGGTCATTGAGCCATTTGCAACAAAAGCCAAAACGCGAATGTGTAAGTGTAGTCATACATGTATTATACGACTACTTTATTAAAAAGTCAATTGGTTTGACGATTTAGATCCAATGTTACACAATGAAACCCACCACCCAATGTTCGGCTGTGGCGCAGTTCCAACGGTATCACTTCAAATCGGTAACTCTTTAGTGTTTTGATCAATTCGGTTTGGTGTCGGTCCACAATCACAGTGTTTGGATCCACAGTGAGCATGTTCATTGCTATCCATTTTGAAGCATAAGGATATTGGTAAAAGTCCTGTGGCACCACTTCGTTTACCCAAATTTTCTGCCAGCCATCAAACACTCGGGGCACTGTATCAAACCCAACTCTGCTACCGTTTAACATGACCAAACCTTCGCGCAAGGCCACAATGGTTGAGTCAATGTGTACGCCAGCATAAAAATTACACAGTTCTATTTCAACATCAGGGAATTGATCACACAGCCAATTGTAGGCAGCTCGATTCCCTGATGCTGATTCCAAAAATAGCATTTTGTCGTTGAGTCTTAGTACATTGGCAGCGTCCAGTGTCATGCCTTCATTACGTGGCATAAACAAATATTGGTCAGCAGAATCCACAATGTCGTGATAGCATTGCAGTTCCATGTCTCTGCAGGGATACATCATGGCAGGATCCACAACAGTTGATCCGTACACAAGGAACCGATCACGCGGGCAGTAATTGTACATGCCATCATGTGCTTGGAAGTTGAGTGGATCTGGGCGCACAACTTCTACACCAAGGCTGATTAGAGTAGTTGCTAACGTATCTAAGTCTTCATTGGCTTCGTCAATTATGCGTTGTGGCACAGGTCCACGCGGAACGGGTGTTTCTTTCCAGGTGGTCTTTTCACTCTCCTGAGAGAATACAGGATCGTTTACAGGCCAGTTAGCATTGGTGGCCGAACCTACTACTATACGTTTTAGTGGACTCCACTCGTTGTAACTTGATATCATAATGTTGTCTCTATTTGTTGCAAAAGTGGTTCAATAATTTGTTGCTTGATACAACTCTGTACATATGCTTGATCAAAAAATCTATCATGATTATGCTGTAATTTTTCCAACGTAATACGATCATATGGCACCTGTTTAAAGTTGCCAACATTGCTAACCATTGCTTTTAATCGATCAACCGAGTTAGATATAGCGTCATATGATTCATCAAATAAATTATTAAAAGTTTCAAATCCCAAATTTTTTAAATGTTGCAATGATCCCAATTCTCCCCAAATCAAGAATGGATGATAAAACGCCAGGGCCTTGAATGTTTTTTCACTAATCAATAAAGGTGTATTCACTACTGTCATAACTCTAGTTTCTGCAACTATGCTAAAATATGTATCATCGTACCATCGTGCTTCAAAATGTCGTTGCCCTGGCCAATCTACTACAGGAACATCGAACGGCAATTGTCGACCCATGCCTACATAACTCCAATAACACTTGTCAAGGTATGGGGCCATGCGTTCCAATAATTGTGTTCGGTGGTGTTTATGCAAATTCATAGGCATAAGTGCAAGTTTTTTATAAGTTTTCTGTGGTTGATAAGTGTGATAGTTGTGAGCAATCATTTGCAGACTGTCGTGATACCACATGTAGTCCTGATGGTGCAACACATATCCGTTGCTTGTGGTGAATTTAATACCGGGTTCGTGTAACCCATCATATACGATTTGAAATCCACGTTCTAAAAACTCATCATGCACACTGGTTTTTTTCAATGCATCAGTATAGTATAATGTGGTTTTGGGATCGTAGTTTTTGTCAACCTGATATTGTTCAACGTTAAAATATTCCTGATATAACGGAAGTTCCAAATTAGAATGTATAGTTCCAAGATGATCATATATCAAGGTGAATTTTTTCATAAGTGTCCTGTAATTTGTAATGTGTATCTTGGTTCAAACCCACAGTTGGCAGCCATGTGTGGCGTGTCGTACCGCCACTCCACTGTGTCTCCTGCTCGCCAGTTTGTCATTGGTTGATCTTCATATTCGCCGTAGTGTCCAGGTTTCCAGTCTTCAAGGAATACTACTGCTCGTCTGATATGTTGTTCCTGGCCTTGCAATTTAAACAATTCAATATATTTGACATAGAGATCTTGATGAGTAGGAAGGATTGTGCCTGAACTCATTCTGTAATAGCTGGTGCCCACATCCTTCCAGCCCATTTCTTCGTAAATTTTTACAAATTGTTTGTTCCAACTGGGTTGCACTGATCGCATGTCGCACATGTCGCCAGTGAATTTATTGGCAAAGCCTTGCCCTTGCCAGAGTTCTAGATTTTTTGAATCATTGAATGTTTCATTGATATACAATAGCTGTTTAAACTCGTTATCCCAAAATTTTGGAATGTGGTATTTAAGCATGTCTAGTGTTACCGTAATGCACCACTTCAACGTTGTCTGTAGATTCCAACTTGCGCCATGGGTCAACAATTATACTGCCAGGCAAAATGTCACAGTAGGGTTTGGTGTCAGCTTGATCGCCGGTGTACTCATATGTGATCTTGCGATTGTGTGCCCACAAAAAGATTGCAGGTGTATCAACACCATCTACCACTTTGTCTTTGTTGTCAGCAAGTGGATCAACATACACAACTGATTTACCTTCCATCTCAACGTAGTGCCCAACCAAGGTTGAGTATGAACCAATACAGTATTCTACGTCAGGCTTGTAGGCCTTGCCGTGAATCACAATGGGCATGTTGTCATTCATCACACTTAAATCAACCAAGAACATGGCCAAGTTCTTAGCTTGAATTTCTCTAGCATGCATCACAGTATCAAACAAGTCATACCCAATGTTGTATTCTTTGGCCAACCAACGCAGTGCAATGTTATCACGTGGATGGCAAGCACCGGCATCTCCCATGCCTGCTGTCATGTACTTGGGTCCCATGATACGCATGGTTGAACGTGCAAGAGCATTTGTGACAACGTCTACATTGATATTGCCAATTCGCATGGCAAAGTCTTGGACCATGTTTACAAGGCCCACTTTGGCCGAAATAAATGTGTTGTAAAAAATCTTAATGGCTTCGCATTCGTCCCAGGTACCAATTTCGTAGCGTGGGTCATTTTGCATCACTGTGTCATACAAATCACGAAGTTCACCGGCCAAGGCATTGGGGTTGCCATCTTCAGTACCAATCATGATCATTTCAGGGTTCACCATGTCCCACTTTACCGAGCCCATGGCAATCAGGTAAGGATTGTACAAGAACTGATGCTTGGCATCCAACAACGGAACAAAGTGCTTGCGAGTAGTGCCAGGTAGCACTGTAGAGATCAACACAACCTTCTTGGAGCCAGTCGCGTATTTGTTAACATTTTTAATAGCATCAATCACAGCCGCATGCCCAAAATCTCGAGGTTCCATGTGTGAGCTTGGCACTGATCCATCATAGCCTTCAGCATGTGGTGTAGGCACAGCAATAAAAATCCATTCGCTTTCGTTTACTAGTTCTTCAATGTCGCAGACTTTTACTGAGTCACTGACTCTTGGGTAAATATCGTAACCGCGCACTTCGTGCTTTTCTGCCATGACTTCTGCGCAGTCAAGTCCTAGTTTCCCAATACCAATAAAACCAATTTTCTTCATGAGTGTTCCTTTAGATAGATTATACAATTTTTTGCAAAGCCTTTGCAACCGAGATATCATAATTTATCGCTGGACGCCACATGGCTCAAGAAATTTAGGCGATCTGACGCCAATAAAAACTATACAATATCAGACAGATGTATTATTAACTATCCCCCCAATAATCTGTCATGATCAAGAGCCGTTAAATTACAACTATTGGACTCAACATGATTTTGTACAAAATTCAACATTGATTCTTGAAGAGTCAACTATTGTTGCTAACCAGTTTGCCCACTGGCATTTACGTTCAGCTTTACGCCGAAGACACAAAGCACATGTTTTTAAAAATACCTTATTATGTCATTCAGAACTTAACAGCAAAGAACTAGACAAATACACACAAAATAACTTCACCGGAGTTTACTACTGGGCACATGGATTGATTGCTAGAGATTGGTTTAGATTTGCGCAACTAGATCATAGTCTAAAACAAAAAAATATTCAGTCTGATTTTTTGATTTACAACAGAGCATGGTGCGGCACTAGAGAGTATCGGTTAAAGTTTGCAGAACTTTTGGTAAAAAACAATTTACATCATCACTGTCAGATGGGATTCAATGACACTGATAGCATTCACTACAGTAACCACAAGTTTAACAATCCTGCCATGCAAATTTCTAGCACAGATCTTGACCAAAACTTCAAAAAAAATAATTCATTGCCAACAGCCAGTGCAGATTATTGCACTCAGGATTATCAGCAAACAGCAATTGAAGTTGTGTTAGAAACGCTGTTTGACGACAGTAGATTGCATCTCACTGAGAAGGCTCTACGTCCAATTGCTTGTGGGCAACCTTTTATATTGGCAGCAACTGCCGGTAGCCTTGGATATCTTAGAAGCTACGGGTTCAAAACATTTGACTCAGTGTTTGACGAATCGTATGATACCATCAGCGATCCAGTAGAGCGGCTTCATGCTATAGTCGATCTTATGAACAATATCAAAAACAATCCAAGACGTTTGGAAATATATCAACAGTTACAAGATATCGCCGACTTCAATCAACAACGATTCTTTAGTGATGAGTTTCATCAACAAATCGTAGACGAATTTAAACAAAATTTTTCTAATGCGTATGTAGAAGTGTTAAACAGTTGTACTGGAGAATACATGGAACAATACTTAAATGCCGTACAACAAACTCAAGAATATTATACTGCACCAGTATCAAACAATCATCTTCAAAATCTTAGAAACTGGACAAAATACGTCTATGATTTTATAGATCGGACAACGAGCGAGTCAAACATCCGTTCCAATCTTCCGGCGGCGGAGTGTGTTCATAATCAGTGACTCTGGCCTGCAGATTGTCGTAGAAACTGTCTAATTCTCCATTCCATCGACCGCGCAGGCCTTTGATTGCACTGTTACAATATTCCCAATTGCGGCCTCGATAGGCCTGCATCAAGTCACTGTGTACTTTTTTGTAGGCGTCTAGGGTTGGAAAATCTCCCAAGGGAATATTTTCTACCACACACCAAGCAGTTTCTTGCTTGTTGCCATCTTCAAATGTATCTAGTTCTAGTATGGTAAACTTTTCGGGAATTAGATGAAGTGAGTCTCCAAATATAATGTGCATGTTAAATCCTTTTAAATATGTATCATGAAAGTTGCTTTTGACCTAATTTCTGATCTCCACATTGACACCTGGAACGAACCCTTTGACTGGACTGATCGAGCCACCAGTCCATACGCTATTGTTGCCGGTGACATTGCTGAAGATAGAAAATTGTTATCTGACGCATTGACCAATCTAAGTCGCTGTTATCAAGCTGTGTTTTTTATAGACGGCAATGACGAGCATGCTAGATATTATCACAGTCTTAGCGACAGCTACAAAGACCTAACCAAACGCATTGCCAAAATATCTAATGTGGTTTATCTCCAGGACAATGTGGTGGTAGTTGATGGTATTGGCATATTGGGCACCAATGGATGGTGGGGATTTGATTTTGAACTCAGCATTGATCCTACTCAAAGTTCTTTGTGGTGGCAAGAAAAAGAAAATCTCACCAGTGACATTGCTAAAAAGATATCCAGGATGGCTACCAATGATGCGGCGTACATGATAAACTCTGTGAAACGCTTGCAATCACACAAGGATGTCAAACACATACTCATGGTCACACATACTGTGCCCTGTCAGCAGTTGATTGAGCATGACATAGATCTTGAAGGCAGCATGCGATTCAACATGATGGGCAACAGAGACATGATGCAGGCTATGGCAGCAGACGACGGGAAAAAGATTCATACCTGGTGTTTTGGACACTATCATGGATCAGTAGACCAAATACGCCACGACGTGAGGTTTGTAAACAACTGTCGTGGGCGCAGTGGTTCGCCATGGTCACATCATGTGTACCATCCTCGCAGAATTGAAATTCAGTGAACTTCTTCTGGTTCTAATTTGATTTGTAACGGATAACTTTGTGAACGAGCTTGCAAGGTAACTTCGATGCCTTTTTGTTCGGCAATCTCATAAGGTAGCACAGCAACCACAGCACTTCCAGCTTCGTGAATGTCAACTGTGATTTGTTCAGCAGATTCTGCGGTGTAATCAAAATACTCAACCAAACTACTGACCACAAATTCCATAGAGGTCTGATTGTCATTGATATAAATCACGCGAAACAACGACGGTGGTCGCACTGCTTCTTGTGTGCGAGTTCGTGATTTCGTTTCAGTTTGAGCCATTTTTTATCCTTGTTAGCAGTGGCAGCACTGTGCTGCCACTGTATTTACACAATTATATTAGTTTGTGTAGGTGATCGCAATAGTCTTTGGCTTGGCATCTTCGGGCACTTCACGTTTCAAGTGAACGCTTAGAATACCAAGTTCAAGGTGTGCATTACTGATCTCCACATGATCAGCCAACTGAAATTCCCTACGGAAACTTCTTTCGCTGATGCCTTTGTGCAAATATTTTGTTGTAGTATCCTCATTCTCCACAGTCTCACGACTGTGCTTACCTTCAACAATCAAGAATTTTTTGTCCTTGGTTACTGTGAGGTTATCATGCCCAAAGCCAGCCACGGCCATGCTGATCATGTACTCATCTTCATTGATTTGTACAATGTCATAGGGTGGGTAGTTGGTAGAGGATTGTTGAGCACTCACACGCATGAGTTCATCAAACATGCTATCGAAACCGATACCAAATTTGGTGAGTGTGGGAATGTCGAAACTACGAAGGGTGAGAGTTTTTGTCATTTGTTTTCTCCTTTATATAAGCAAGATGACTTGTAATGTAGCCCCACTATGGGCACTACAACATTATTTATTATACACGAAGAAAAACTATATTTTATTATTTAGGTCAGTTATCAAGCGGTAACTTGTCCATTCTGGATGTTCTGGATGTGGCACCCAGGTCATTGCAAACAGTGTGTAAGATTCGTCTGAATCAAATGTAACCCGCAAGGTGTATTTGAATACTTTAGTACGGTATTTGATATTGTATTTTGCTGCCCATGCACTCAGTTTGTTTCGAACAAAGTCTGAGGACAACCGAAACTCAATGTACATCAGTACAGTTTTTTAGGTAGTGCTTGCTCGGCTAGTTGTTTGCGCCAGCGATTTTTGGCAGCACTGCGTTTGAGTTTGCGAGCAGTAGTGGGCTTGATGTAGTGCTCTTTTTCACGGAGATCATTGAGTATGTTTGACGCTTGAATTTTTTTCTTGAGTTTTCTCAGCGCACGTTCAATATTGTTGTCCTGAACCAACACTGATCTACCATGTAATTTACCCATTGACTTTCTTTAACTCCTCGGGAGTATTTACCATGTTTTCGTCAATTTCTACATGGGCGATGTTTTGTTTAGTATACTCGCCTAGCTTGTACATGTGTGGCAGTAGCACACGTTCCAGTTCACTGTGTAGTCCACGAGCACCAGTTTTGTTCTTGATGGTATTGTCGGCAATTTTGACCAGGGCCTCTGGGGTAAAATCCAACACAATCTTGTCTTGGTCAAACAGCCATTTGTACTGTTCTATATAACTGTGTTTGATATCAATCAATATCCTAATGAGATCATCTCTAGTTAAATCTTGCAATGCTACCCAGGTTGGGAAACGACCAACAAATTCTGGAATCATACCAAAGCGAATCAAATCGTCAGGTGTGACTTGGTCTAGGTGCGTGGTGGTATCCGAGTTTACTTTGGCACCAAACCCTATGCTGGTTCCACGCACTCGACTTTTTACAATGTTATCCAGGCCCACAAATGCGCCGCCTGCAATGAACAGGATATTGGTGGTGTCAATTTCAACTGTTTCACCTGATGGATGTTTGCGCCCACCTTGTGGAACAATTCTACACTTGGTTCCTTCGACTAGCTTGAGCAGAGCCTGTTGTACACCTTCACCTGATACATCTCTTGTGATGGATGCTGATTCCGAACGACGAGAAATTTTATCAACTTCATCTAAAAACACAATGCCACGTTGGCATCGATCAACGTCATTACCAGCAGCCGCAAACAGTCTACTAATCAAACTTTCCACATCATCGCCAACATAGCCTGCTTCAGTAAGACTGGTGGCGTCAGCAATCACAAACGGCACGTCAAGATATCGTGCTACCGATCTTGCCAACAGAGTTTTTCCCGAACCAGTGGGCCCAAGCATGAGAATGTTGACTTTTTCAATTTCGGTATGTTTGTCATGATTGTTGATGCGTTTGTAATGATTGGCAATTGCCACGCTCAACACAATCTTGGCTTGATCCTGACCAATTACGTATTGATCAAGATGTGTTTTGATCTCAATTGGATTCAATGTAGGGGATGTTTTTGTTTCTTTAACTATTAGTTCTTCTTTGAGAAGAGTTTCACATAAATCCACACATTCATTGCAAATTGCAACACCTTCGCCCACAATTAGTTTGGCCACTGCGTCTTTATGTTTGTTACAAAAACTGCAGGTGTCAATGGTTTCAGTCTGTTTCATAAGTTATTGGTTTGTTTAAGACGTTCTGCAACTTGTTCACGTTCAATGTCACTCAACAAGTCCGGATCATACTCACCGGTTGCAATTTTGTCAATGAGGTGATCAATGTATGCTGTATCGTAAGTATAGTTATCTGTAGAATTTTTGTCAATAATAATCCACTCGTTGCCATTGAATTTGTAAACCTTGCTGGGCAATTGATCTACTCTAACAAAAGTATCGCCTTTTGAAGGACTGTCAGGGAATCGTATTCCAAAGCTGGAGTTTGATTGTCTAGGTTGGTCATTGTCAGGCACCAACTTCATCCAAGGTAATTCGTCAATTTCTCCACGATATAATTTACGTCTTTCTTCCTTGAGTGTTCGATCAGGGTTTGCAGTTTTCCATGCTTTGACTGCTGCCTTGACATTTGCAGGCTCATCTTCTTCTTGATCAAAGTTAGGCATGTCCACAAACACTGGCGAGCTTGGTGTTTCAGGTTGTGTAAAACTAATCGTGGCACCAGAAGTAGAGTCAAACACATCGCACTGTTTGTTTGGACAGAAAAGACCTATACCAGGAGCATCTACTAGTTCCGTGCCACACTTGTAGCAATTGATTGGGTCTGGCTTGTCAAACATCCACCCCGGCGGATGTGGATCTTTCGGCAATTCCACACTGGCTTGTATTTGTTCTATTTGGTCATCGGTGAGTGGCCCATCGTCGGGCTCATATTTAGGTTCGTCATGTATGAATCCACCTGTGCCTTGCCGTGCCCATTCAAACTGTTTGTTGGCGGCTAGGATAAGTGTGAGAGCAAGAGGATCAAACACCAGCACAATCATTATGATCATCCAACGCACTGCCCGTTCCAACAGATTGGCATCAGGATTGTCTCCGTACAACAGGGCCGCAATGTATTTTATCGGTCCGACTTCTGCGTCAACTTTGCGTACTTCGGCGGCAATAGGCGCACGGGCATCATTAAGTTCTGCGATAGACTTTTGCGACTGTGATATTTCAGCTTGAAGGCGAGTACGCTCTTTCTGCTGGGCTCTTCGCATAGCCACAGCTTTTTCGGCACCCGTTTCTGTTGTTGAGCGGCCCAGTACTTGGTCCACTCCCTCATCCATCTGTTTAAGTGCCTTACGGTTTGCTTCAATATTCTCTTTTTCGGTCTTGATCTTTTCATCATATATTGCAATCTTGCTAACAACGTCGCCGGACACAAGATTTTGATCAGAGTGTGCCTTTGACAAATAACCAAAGATACCCATACTGGTCAGTATCATTAGGAATGCTATGGCTGGTACCAGGTACAGTTTGAACACAATACCGGCACGTTTCCAGTTGTTGTGCAACCACACAGTGGCCACAATCTTGCCCAGTTCTAGTGAACCACCCATGATGATCACAGGCACCACAGCCGCTGAAAATATAGCAGTAAGGCCGGCCACTGAGTACCAGGCAGCCACGGCGCTTAGGAGTAATGCGGTGGCGAGAATTCCAAATCCAAATATCATAAAAATTATTTACCGGGTAGCGGCAAAGAGATCACCGCATGCTTTACTGCCACCCATGTAGCAAAGGTCTGATCTGGCACTTCAAACCATACAGGCACTGTTTGAGCGGGACTTAGCCCCCAGAGATTATTGTGCTCTAGTCTGCGTTTTACCCGGCTTTGAGTGCGCCAGTTTTTACCAAACATAACACGAGCCTCGTTCATAACTGCATACCATTCTTTAGTAGAATGCAATTGGAACCAAATACGGTGCATGACCAAAGGCGTTATTTCAAGCGAGTCAAGTGACTCAGGGATACTCAACGCAGAGCCCTCAATTTTGACAGTCATTTCTAACCTTTCCAGATTTATCCTCTCGGCATACTCCCAGGGTACCAGCCCAGGTTTTGATCTTACAATCGAGGTCCTTGTCGCAACCTACAGGATTTACGTCCACTTGCCACGGTCTGAGCAGGCCTAGGTTATCGATTCACCCCGCCCTACCATTAGACTACCCAATCTCTTTGATCATGCACAGTAATTATAACTGTGTATGTTGAGATTGTCAAGTGTTTTGTTTTTGTTTGACAAGATTGCACACAGTTTGAAACTGCTCGTATGCATCACGCACAGCCGGATGACTCATCAGTTTGTCTGCTTCGGCAATCATGGCGTTGACACCTGCTTCGGCATGATCTCGAGCACTGCCCATGGTCAGTGCGGCCAGACCATCACCAAACTCTTTTGCCAATTTTTCCCAGGCTTTCTTTTGTCCAGGAGTAATAGGTGTACGCTGTGGCCGCATCTCGCTAGATTTTCTAAGAGCATCACAGATGGCATCTTCCGCTACACGGCCTGCGGCAATCATCGGAGCATAAGCGGGATCAATATTATAGTAGCGAGACCTGCCTCCGGGGTATACTGACACCAGGTGATTGCCTTTTGTAAAGCTATCCAAAAAGTCGCTGTCGTATTCTGTCACAGGCACATACCGACGTCCAATTTTTTCATAGTAAATTTTCTTCATTTGCCAAAATACTTAATAACTGTGTTCAGTGCTTCCACCAAACGAGTGTTACCTGCTACATCTTCGGGGTGCAACCAATATCCGTCTGGATTGGTTTCTGACCGAGGATTCTTTTTCCAATCACTGAGTTCTTTCTTGAGATAGGCTCTCTGCTCCTTGAGAGTTAGTACAGTGATGCAATCAGCGGCTTCGCCGTCCAGGGTAATAGGTCCAACTCTTTTGTTCATTAGCGATACTCCCGATCTAGTTTAACACTGGTCAATCCAGCAACCATTTGAAATTTGTCCCAGGCATCTTTCACTGCCGGGCGAGATTCAAGTTCACTGTCCGGCAATACTGTTTCCAACCAGTATTCTGATCGGCGGCTTGGATGTGTGCCAAACTTGCGTGGCTGGTGTAGTCGACCAGTTTCCCAAAGTTCAATGCTAACACTGCGGAACTTGTCTTCATCTTCTTTACTGTTGAAATCATAGGCACTCCATTCTGCTCGGCTGCCGCCACCATAGCAGTATCCCGCCCAGATGCCTGCCCACTGTTCGTCATCTCTGGGATCAAAATCTGTACGAGTAATCAGCACCAACACATCGTCCATGTTCACACTACCTTCCACAATGTCTCGAACGCAACGGCTGTAACTGAGTCCAATTTTCATACTTTTTCACCTGCTTCAAAGTCACGGAATCTCAAGAACCGGGGGAATCGGAGACTGTATGTTCCGTCTTGGTTTTGGGTGACTGCGTCCGCTTGGACTTCAACCAAGTGACCAAGTAGCTGATCCCTACTGGCCCAATACTCATCGCGAAGAGTATCACTAAACCCACTACCAACATTAACATGAATTCTACGGTCATTATCATCTCCTTCACAGATTATAGCACCCAACCGGTTTTCGTTCCTACCAGTTCCTTCTTCAAAACCCACAATGTTCAAATCAACTGTGATGGTGGGTTTCCATTTCATCCACGAGTCCGAACGTTTGCATTGGTATGGTGCGTCCAGGCTCTTGATCATGATGCCTTCAAAGCCACCTTCCACAGCAGCTTCCGCATAACGTTGCATGATGTCATGTCCTTCGGCTGTGTCCAGGTTCACATCCAAGCCTGGCATGATGCGCAGACACGTAGTCTCTTCCAATCCAGCGCGGGCTGACTCTAGCCATTCCAGACGTTTGTACTGCCCTGCATTCCAGTGCCCTTCTTGAAAAGCTTCAAGTGGGATGATATCAAAGATGTGATACACCATGCCGGTGGTTTCGGCGTTTGATTTGCGATGTGCTTGGCGCATGAGTTGCTGGAAACTTTCGCCCACAATCTCACCATCCAACACATAATGGCCACCGGTACCACGTCCATATTGGAAGTGCTTGCGAGCATCTTCAATGGCATCGGCAACCTGCGGAAAGTTTTCAAATTCTTTGCCATTGCGACTGTATAGTGTGACTGTGGATCCACTAACCACTGCCAACACACGCACACCATCCAGTTTGCATTCCAGGCGCTTGATGCCTTTCATTTTCTTGGGATGATCTGTTGAGTCTTGTGCCAGCTGGCACGAGAAAATTGGTATCTTGTATTCGGTCTTGCCCACAACCTTGTTGATGGTCTTTTCTGAAATGCCGCATCGAAGGTCTTTGATCAACACACGGCGGGCTAACATGTTCCATTCTTCCGAGTCAAACTGCTGGCTCATTTGTTCAACTGCTTCTCTAGCACGATTGCCTGTGATGTACCTAGTGCGTAGAGCTTCTAGCATGGCCCAGAACTGTGTCCAAGGATTGGCACGACCAGTCAGTCCCTCAGTCTCAGGCACCTGGCGGATGCCAAACACATAGAACGGATTGTAGGCTTGGTAGCAATTGAACAAAAAACACTGTGCATCGGCACTGCCAAGCCGAGCAGCCATGAGAGCCTTTTCAATCACTTTTTCTTTGTGAATGCGACTGTCAGAGCTTTCTAGGTCTCGGATCCATCCTGCGGCCATTATGGCATCAAACCTTGAGTAGCTGTAATCGGTTTCATTCATATACTTAACGCCTTACCATGATGAGTTATAAAACACTTTCAAACCCATGAACATCTCTGTTCTAGCGGCTTTGATAAAGGCCAGGTCACTGTCATAGTAGTGCTGGTCTGAATTGTTGCCAAAGAAGAATCCCGATGTGGCTGGCAGTTGACGCTTTTTAACATCGCGTTCAAGGGCATCCAAGTCCTCAGCAGTGAGTTCCATTTCCACGCCGTTGAAAGAATCATATTTCAACTTCTTTTGCTCGGCTAATGTTTCCATCCATCCATGCAGGTTAGGATGCTTGCGCCAGTAGGCAATCTCACGCGGCTTGTTTACCTTTGTGTTCACATAATCTTTGGCGTCGTCGTTCCATTCGGAACCTTCGTAGTAGTCGCGGTGCTGGCCTTCACGGGTGGCCACATAAGCATACATATCAAGACCCATTTGGTACTCCTTGTTGATGACGGTATTCGCGTTTGAGCCAATATTTGTATTTGGCAAAATAATCTGACATTGGATAAGTTGGCATGCGGCCAGTCCATTCTTCTATTTCAAGGCAGTGAGCATACCACTGCTGTTGCAACCAGCGTCGAAATGTCATGTCATTACCCATGTAATTGCTCGGGGATTCATTGCTTGACGAGCTTGCCAGTAAGGCAGAGCCCAAGCCACATTGGTTTCTACCACAATCAGTCGTTTGTTGAAATAGACTTTCATGCTGCCTCCAACATGTTAGCAGGCACTTTCCACAAGCCTTGCTGGGTGCTCACTGTCACATACTTGATAGCAATCTTGCTCACAGTACCTTGCATGGTCATGCCACGTTTGGTGCTGTGAAACTTCACTGTGTCACCTTTGGCAAATTGTCGGATATTGTGTTTACGCAGATTTGCCTTGGCAAATTGCACTGCACTGATGATGCTGTCAAGCTCAGTGTTTGAAAACTCACCAAACATGATTGCAGAGTTGACTTGCTGGATCTTGGACATCTGGGTCATTTGGGGCTCCTTTGTTGCTTACTATGCCTAAATTATAACAGATTGGGAATTATTGGTCAAGCCAATTCTAGTTCTTTGGCAGGAAAACGGATCTGGCCTTCGTAGTCCAGTTGGCTTTGTTCAAACTCTGTGAGGTAGTCATCGGCCTCTACTGACCAGTCAATGATGTGCTCACGGAAGTACTCTGAGTCTGACTCAACTTTGGGACGAATCAAGTCCACAATCACGCCAGGGGCATAACGCAAGGGATCAAAATCACGGATCACATAGTCAGAACCGCCCTTGGCTTTCCAGTAAGAAGGGCACTCACCTGCACCGTCCCAATCGTGGGCACCGTAGTTTTCATAAACTTGGGTGGTGATCAGCAGTTTCATTGTGGCTCCTTTGTTGCTTACTATGCCTAAATTATAGCAAAAACGGCTTTTCTAGTCAACCAAAATAATAACCCTACAATCACTAGGAGTTCTACTACCGTAAAATTAGTACGATAGTAGTACTGTAATACTTTCTGTTTAAGTACTACCAGTTGGGTTTTTAGTGGTTTCATGCCCTGATTATAGCAGTTTGGGCATTATTTGTCAATGTATACTTTAGTTTGCAATTTCTACGCCGCATGCTGGCGGCACAGGCGGTGCTGGATCTGGTTTTATGTCTGCGCCACTGAGCTTGTTTTCAGCCAGTTTCATTTGGTTCTCGCCTTCGCGTAAACTGCCAATCATGGCTTGACCGGCTAATGTTGTGGTGTCAGCTATGTTTTGTAAGAAATCATATGGACCGCAAGTTTGGCATTCTCTGCCGTACTGTGACAGCATTTGAGAAAACGCCACAATTGAATTTTGCTCACCTGACACCAAAGCAAAATAGTCAATACCAGCTTTGACTTGATAGGTTTTCTCTTTGTTGAGATATGTGGCAATGGCAATCCATGCAGTGTTCAATGTGCCGACTGTGGCAGTGTATGTGGGATTGGCATACAGTGTTGCTATGGCCGAGTTGGCATTGGTAATTTGTGTTAGCACCGCGGCATCGTTAGCTGCAACCAAAATATTAGTATAGGCGGTATTCAATGTGGCCAACGCTCCGGCAGTTTGTAGTGTTTGAACTGCTGCCGACGCTATGTCAAATTGCGCTGCCAGATTGTTGTAATCAATTGCTGTGCCCAACACATCACACATGGTAATATTGCCGTCTGTGCCTGATCCAGTGGCCACAGAATTATTGATGTAATTAGTAGTTGCGGCGGCAACAGGATTGGTCAATGCTTCAATTTGGTCCAGACCAGTCATGGTGTTTAGTCCACCAAGTGTGATTGGTTCCCAGTAGGTTGTGTTGTTGATATTGGTACCAGCCGGAACATCATCTATGGCCTGATAAAACACAGTAGCGGGACTTAACACTGCCAGTGGAGGCTGCAATGTGCTGTTAGGATTGACTGGAGCAGCCGCCACAATGTCGTTGGCCAAGTAGTCACTGTTCACGTCCCAGGGATTGCGATCAAAGCCTTGTATGGTTTGTGCCAGTTCTGGCCAAGTGGCTAATGGAATATTTGTAATCTGTTGCACAGCCGCTTGTGTGGACTTGTTGGCCACAGCTTGATCTGGGGGAATAATTTTTGCCAACTCATCACACCCAGATGGAGCAGGTAAAAATGCACCCACGGTCTCGGCTAGGTTCATGTTGACTGCACCATTGGTCTGGTAAATTGGCACAGGACCTGCTGGTGACGGTGTTAGTAAATTGGTATAACTGTTTGGAAACATCACAGCTGGATTTAACAAATCTGCCATGGTTGAAACATTAGGTGTGGTCACTCCCAGTATGTCTAATACATCTTGTAAGGCAGCGTCTGTGATACTGACCAATGCTGGGTATGCTTTTTTCTGTAGTTTATCAAATTCGTTTGGGGTGAGACCACTGGGATTGAACAATGACACTTTGTTGATGTTCACTAGGTTTGATATGTCTTGTAATGTCAGTCCTTGGTCCTGTAATGCATCACGAACAGCAGGCAACGTACCATTGATGGTGTTGCTTACCTTTGACAACTGCGCCAGCAATGCAGCCGGTGTGCCGTATTCATTTAGTGTTTGTGTATTTGTTAACAATCCTTGATTGGCAATATCAGTGGCCAGTCTGCCCAATGCGCCGGGGCTATCATCCACTAGGCTTGCAATGTTATTGCTTACCAAGTTGCTCATGTTTGTAAATGTAGGGCCCAAATACGTTGCGGCGTTGCGTGTGCTGTTGATCAACGAATTGGTGGTGGTGATGTACCCTTGCATTGCCATGAATCCTTGACAAAATTTTCCAAGGTCTCTAGTGTCATTGTAGATGCCTAGATATGCATTACCAGTTTGTTGTACCAAGTCAGCAAATCCGTATGGATCCAATGTGGAAGCATCGCTTTGAGTAGGCAGGTATTCTTGAGTCAAGTAAGGAAAATTTGCCAATGGCAGTGCAGGAATGGCATCGCCTAGTGCTGGAATTGTGCTGGCACCAATACTCAACAACAAATCTAGTGTGCTTTGAGTTTTGAATGTCTGAGCTTGGTAATAGTTTACTGCGGCCAACCAATTCACTATCACTGTTTTACCATTGAATGTAGCAATTGCTGTGGTCAGTGCTGTTGGTAAACTTTTGACGCCTTGATTGTTCATCAATCCGGCAGCAGCGTTTATTTCTAATGGAGTTAATACACCATTGGCCATTATCCTGCCCTTACATCGCCACTGCCACCGGCTCGAGCATGACCACAAGTGTCTGCATCTCCAGTTAGGCTTACTGCTATTCCACCAGCTCGTACTGTGCCCGAACCGCCTGCGGTTGAGGGTCCGCAATGTATGCCAGGACATCCTCTTCGTCCACAACAAGGATGGGCGCTGACACCTTGCCCAGTTGTGGCAATTGGTCTTCCGTTTATGCGTACCGAACCAATACCCGATGTAATCACACCGCCTGCTCCGTTTGCATCACCCACTCGTTGTATTCCTGGCATGTTATCCTACTAAGATTTTCTTTTCTGGCACCTTTATGCCTGTAGTTGCTTCGATGTATTTCATACGCACATTTTCATCCGTCAATGAATGAATAGCAACACAGCTCATATTTAGCCGGGGATTTTTGTCAGGATCTGCGGTAAACATACTCGGCACAAGTCCCATGCCTTGTGGACCTGGGGCCACGCTTACAGGATCCTGTAAGATAGCATAGCCCGACTCCATGTCCACAAGTTTGGCAATCATTTCTTCGCCAGAGTTCAGTTTGAATGTGTAAACTTTTCCAATTTCCATTATTTGCTTTCTGTTAGTTTTGTTCTGAGTTCGGTGAACCCGCCTACCAGTTGATCATCTAAAAAGATCTGTGGTACTGTACGAGCATTTGGTACTGCTTCTAGTAGTTGTTCTCGTGTCCAACCATGCATAATATTGCGTTCTTCAAATTCAATGTTACGTGATTTCAACAACGCCTTGGCTTGGTCGCAGTAGGGGCATTGGTCTTTTGACCATACAATTGCTTTCATTTTATTTTCCTTCTTTTGATTTGTCGTAAGTCTTGGCAAAGATATCTGTTTTTACAACACCGTAGTCACCAGGACCATGTCGAACAATGTAGTCATTGCCACGAGTGTATTCTAAGTTGCCCCATGATGCTCGAACAACACCGTCATGGTCAGCAAGACGAGCAACCTTCATGATCTTCTTGGGCGTAGCAGTGCCATCTTGATTATCATCGTAGTAGGCAGCAAACTTGATAGGACTCACAGGATACCGTTCGCCCTTGGGTCCTGTAATAATCTTAAAACCAACTGTGTAGGCAACAGGACCTTCGAGGGTTTCTATAGTTCCGTTGTCTGTGGCAGTTTCATACTTGATAGGTGTTGGATGCTTGTAGGTTTCAAATCCACCTTGTTGGAACCATTCGTCGTTGATCATAGGTTTGGTAACTCGTCGTAGTCAATGGCATCGCCCATCACGCCAATAACATAATTGGTTGATTCATTTTCCTGCAAGGCAGTTTGCTTCTTGCTGGTGTCCACATGCTTGTTGAACCATGGAATGGGTGTGGAGCGTGGTGCTGGTTCTAGATACTTGATGCCAATTTCTTTCAAGGCATTGGCTGCTGTGTAATCTACAAAGTCTTTTAAGATTTGTGCGTTAAGGCCAATCACTGGTCCCTTGTTGAACAAGTAATCAGCCCACTCTTTTTCTTCACGGATCACATCCAGGTACAGTTGATACACTTCTGCTTCACATTCTTGTTTGGCTTGAGCAAAGCGAGGGTCTTCTTTCACCACTTGATTGATGATCCACCCTGTCCATTCCTTGTGCAGGATTTCATCTTGCAGGATCAACTGAATGATGTTGCCATTGCCAATGAAGATGCGATTTTCTACCATGGCCAAACTGGTAGCAAAGCTAACCATAAAGCGGAATGCCTCCAATGCGTAACTGGCATTGAGAGCCAACCAAATTGCTTTAACGTGGCCGTGATCTTTGACAGGAACTTCTAGTTCTTTTTCGCAGTTGACCATGTGCAAGTGATCGTAATACTTGCCCACGCTTGACGCCATGTCCACAATCTCTTTGGTGTCGTGGATGGTGTTGAACACATCCTTGGGCACATTGTAGATGTTGCGAATGATGTGACTGTAACTGCGTGAATGAATATTGGTTTCAAAGAAACTCCAGTTGTACATCAATGCTTCTAATTCTGGAATACTAATTACAGGAGTAAACACCTGTGCTGGACCACGGCCTTGCAATGAGTCTAGTGCTGTTTGGCGCAATAAATTTGCAGTAAAGATATGCTTGACTGTGTCTGACGCTTCTTTGAAGTCATTGGCATCTTTGCTTAGACTAATCTCTTCTGGAACCCAAAAGAAACCGCGAGCTTCTTGTTCGTACTTGGCCAGTTTGTTGTATTTGACTTCTTCAAATCGCTGAATGGTTACAGGACCTGCAGGATCCAGAAACATCTTGCGATGCAGGTAATCTGTTTTGGTTGATAAGTTGTATTGTGCTTGACTCATTTTGTTATTTTCCTGTTATTCATTTTTTTCTTCTATGGTATAAAACCAATCATCTCCAGCTGACCACTTGCGTGTGCCATCCACTGTAAAAATAGTCTGTGCAGCCTTAAAGTCTGGAAACTTAACATTACCTGAAATTAAACTTTGGTCGTACCACAAACATCGGTTGTTGGGTTGGCAAGCAAACTGACCGTTTTCCAATCTAATAAAGTTGAAACTTTTGTGCTCTTCGGCAACCTCAGTAAAGCCTGTGTCCACGTCCATACCATCTGCACAAAAGTCCACAGTGAACAAATAAGTTCCGTGGTGCCATTCCTTGTCTTTACCCAGAAACTTTACACCTAGATTACGCAGGCCTATTTTTTCAATGATAGTAAAACGATAGCCCATACAGTCCCAAAGTTGCAAGGTGTCTATAGGCAGCTGGCCTGTGTGATTTTCTTGCCACACATAAGCATGGATGGGCAGTTTGTCATACAGTGCTCCGTAGTTGGGCAACAAGGACTCGATACGAAACACCTGCCCACGTAGTGCTTTAAGGCTAACCCATATTGCGGGTTCTAATTCTCCGTGACCTTTTTCAAAGTTGTAGAGAAATTCTCTTTTGACAAAGCATTTGATCGGTGGAAGAGATCCTACAATGTAGCTCATTTAGTATTTTCCCGATGCAAGAACTATCTTACAAATGTGTTCTAATCTTTCAATGTGCTCATAAGCACGCCATGGAGTGACATCAATGGCCACAACTCCGTGACCTTTGATTCCCACAATATCAAATTTGATATTGCCTGCTGAATCCAATCCTAAATTACGGTGACATGCATCAGCAAGTTCTTGGCTGATAGGTGCTACATCTCCCACATTGGGTGCTACTTTAGTGTATCGATTGAGTTCTGGAAATGAATCACTAATAGTGCTCAGATCAATACCGGCATGCATGGCCGCAATACAATAGGTTGGATGAACATGAACAACAACTCTAACATCATTGCTGTGTTGACCCATTTCCATTTGTAGGCCAAAGTGCAGGGGAATTTCACCGCTGGGCTTGAGGTTGGCACTGATGTCAGTATAGTGATCTTCTTGCCAGAATTTTGTTAAAAACGGAGGAATTGGATTGATATGATCAACTAATTTAATTTTTTTAAACTGATCAGGTTGTAGCGTTTGCTTGCGCACACCTGATGGTGTGATATAAAAGTGATCACGGTCGTGATGACGAATAGAGATGTTGCCATCTCTACTGGTTATCCAATTGCGTTTGTACGCATCTACTAATATATCACAACAGGTTTCTAGCATTTTAATTGTTCCAGTGAGTATGTAATTAGCCCAGTTTTTACACTGTGCTCAACAACTAAATTTGTTTGTGGGTTTGATAAAATTATAGGGTTTTCTCCTGGCCCCCAATGTCCGGTATCCAAATACAATCGATCATTGTCTTGTGCCATACCCATGCGCGGCACGATCAACACAGTTTTGTCACGCCAGTGTTCAGTAGGCACCGTTAACACAAAATGTTCACGATCATCACGGCACTGTGTAACATAACTAGCAACCACAGAACCAGCTTGAACTGCTCGCATGTATGGTATCCAGTTCCACACTGTGCTAACTTGTCGATCAAACTGCATGATGCCCGGGGTCAGATGTAGCAACGGCATAGGATCATATGTACAATCAGCAGTTTCACAAATAAGTTCATTTACAGTTTGAACAAATTTATGATCCACATCTACTCCCGGGGCAAAAACTCTATTGGTTTGTTCTTGTACTCCAATGCCTTGCGCAAATGTGTCAGGAATAACCAGTGCCCACAGCTCTAAAAAATATTCTCCAGGTAAGAAAATAGATTTGTTGTCTTGAGGCAAGCTATTCCACAAACCTTCCCACCATAAATTACCATTCACAGTTTCTGTAAATGTAACTGGTGTGGGTCGATAACTGTTGTCATAACGCTCATTGATAAGTTCTATCTTGTTGTCTAAACCAAGGCGTTGTATGATTTCACGTCCCAGCAGATATCTATCATGATCAATTTCAAATGCCCTAACATGATCTGCACCATGCTTTAATGCCAACATTGACAACAGGCCTGTGCCAAATCCAATGTCAGTGCAACGTTGGTTGGCAACATAACGAGCAAGAATTCTGTCGTAGAATTGGTTACGCATGAAGTCGTTGATCATGCCTAGATTCACACCATCATGGTTGAACCAATCAATCCTACTCAAAAAACTCATTACCAGTGCCTTATTGTATTTGCTATGATGAACCCACAGGTCACAACATGTATTATAACCCAAAAGGTCTTGAAGAACAAGGCCAATCGGGCTTCTCGCAAGGTTAAAATGGGCACATCAGGACGGTCATCGTCTGTGTGCCCCATTAGGTGGCCTGTGGCTCTAGCCCAAACTTTTTCTAGGCTGTTCATTCTTTTCCTCTGAAATTGTTAATAAACCAAGCATTGAAAATATTTTAGCGTAAACATATCCAATATCAACTTCAAACCACCTATGTCTATAATTAGGTCTATATGGCATATTATGGTGATTGTTGTGAAGCTCTTCGCCGCCTAGTAGGATTCCAATTGGAAACAAATTCTTTGATTTGTCATTTAAATTTTTATGTCCAGCATAGTCAAACCCAAATTTATGAAAAGCATAGTTGCCAATGAATACACCTAGCCAATTTTTAGTTAATAAATGTAATACCAATGATAATACTGCTCCAAGATATCCAAACAAAATGCCTGCAACTAGATGTTGCACCCAGGGACCTGCAAACCTATATTTTTCATGCAATGTTTTTTGCATCCAGTCATCTGGTGTTTGAATGTCAGGACAATACTTTTTAACTTCATCCTGGTCAGCCTTCCACGGTTGACACATTTGTTTAAGTGTTAGATGATGTGGGCTCTGATCGTCATTTTTTGTATCGCTGGTTGCATGATGTTTACGATGTCTACTGGTGTAAGTCTCTGCCCAATTTGGCCCCAACGTGCCAGAAATCCATAACACAATTCTAAAAAAATATCCCAATGGGTTAGATATTAAAAAATGTCTGTGTGCAACAGATCTATGAACATAGATAGAAAAACACGTGGTAAAAATATGCAGTTGTACCAGCCAAAAAATCCAAAAATATTGCAACTCAAACATTTGATAACTTAAAGTTTACACGCTTCACAATCTTCTTCAAGATCAAAATCAATAATCTCAAGAGGTTCTTCCACTTTCATTTTGCTACCAGCTTTGTTGATAAGACTGTAGTAGAATGTTTTGATACCCCAATGATGTGCTTGCATTAGATTGCGAGCAATCAGTGTGGTAGGTACTTTTCTATCAGGCCAGTGTGCTGGGTTATAAAACGTATTGGTCGAAATTGACTGGTCAATATAAGCAGCCAAAACCGCTGCTGTTTTTAGATATCCGTCACAGTCTTTTTGTGCCCACATCAGTTGATATTTGTTTTTCAACTTGTGATACTCGGGTACAACTTGTGTCAATGATCCAGCCTTGCTTTCTTTAACTGAGATCAGGCTCATGGGCATTTCAATGCCGTTGGTTGAGTTAATTACAACTGAACTTGATTCCACAGGCGCCACTGCCATAAGTGTGGCATTGCGTACCCCGTGAGCTTTCATCTGTTCACGCAAGGGTTCCCAGTCTAGTTCTGGTGCAAAATTCGCAAGTTCGTTAACTCCGTTAGCTCGTCGTTCCCACGGAAACACACCACGACCATACCAGGTGCGGTCCGAATCTTTGCAACGGCCACGTTCTTTAGCAAGCTCAACTGTGGCTTCTGTGAGATAATAGGCTTGGTGCTCCATCCAAGATTTGACTTCGGCCAAAGCATCTGTATCACCGTATAGGAGGCCGCGCTTGGCATGCCAGTAAGCCAAGTTAGTAATACCGATGCCAAGCGGCTGGATTTCGTCATTTGATAATTTTGATTGGATCGATAGGAAGTCTTGGTAGTCAAGGATATTACACAAGGATCTCTGCAGAATTCTACAAGCTCTGCGCATGTCTTCAGGATTCCGGAATGCACCCCAGTTAATACTTCCAAGCGTACAGAGCGCGATTCGCCCATCAGCGTCATCCAGGCGCTTAAACGGTTTAGTTGGTAAGAGAATTTCACAGCAAAGGTTACTCTGATAAATGGTATGATACTCAGGATCAAATGGTCCTTGGTTCATCACATTGTCAATAAACACTAGATAGATACGACCAGTGTCTGTTCGTTCTTTAAGTATGCCTGATTTGAACACCTCTTCAGCAGACATAGTTTTTGTCCGGAGGTCAGATCTAGCTTCATATTTGACATAAAGATCTTCAAAAAGGTTAATGTCTTTGTAGAATGCCTCGTAAAGTTCCGGTACTTCGTTAGGGTCAAAAAACGTGATGTTTTGTTTGTGTTTAAATCTACGCCAGAAAAAAGCAGAAAGCACCACCCCGTAGTCCATGTGTCGGACACGGGTTTCTTCGGTTCCTTGATTGTTCTTGAGCACAATAAGATCATCGAATTGATGATGCCAGATGGGATAAAAAACAGTGGCACTTGCATTTCGAATACCTCCTTGTGAACATGACCGTAAATCACCAAACCATTTTTTCAGGAATGGTATCATGCCTGTGTGCATGATCTCACCACCACGAATGGGTGAGCCCAATGGACGTAGACGTCCTATCTCCAGGCCAATACCAGCACGTTTGCTGGCATACTTGGCCATCATTTCTCCTGAAGCAAAGATGCTATCAAGATCATCATCTGAACGAATAAGCACACAACTACTAAATTGCTTAGTTGGAGTACCAAGGCCGGCCAGAACAGGAGTTGCAAGAGTAAAGAGCCCATCGCTAGCCGCGTTGTAGTATTCTTTAATATAACGCATCCTAGCTGTGTTAGGTTCTTCTTTGTGAAACACTGTGGCAGCGGCCACCATGTATCTAACTTGCGGAGTTTCATAAATTTCCTTTGTGGAGCGATTGCGTACCAAATATTTTTCAATCAATTGCTCAATGGCTGCATATGAATATTGTTCATCCTTAGCATGATCAATTATGTCGTTCATGCGGTTCCAGTCATCCTCTGAGTACCATTCCAACAGTTCAGGAGTGTACAAGCCGGTGGCTACATTGCGTTTCACAATCTCATACAAGTGTGGAGGCTGATAAGAACCATAGACATCTTTGCGCAACATAGAGAGCCGTTGTTTGCCTGCCACATGTTGATAGTTGGTATGGCCCACATCAGGGTTTTGCTCTACATCAATGAGATCTACTATGGCTCGCAGTGTAATGCCATCAATTTCTTTGGTAGTAATACCATCATAAAAGTGTAGCTGTGTGCGTATCTCTATCATGCTTTGACTTACGTCTGCTATGCCTGCGCATACTTTGGCAATTTGCGTTTGCCACTTTTCCAAAGCCAATGGCTCTCGGGTGCCATCTCTTTTAAGAACTGTAATTATTTTCATTTTTTAACCAATTTTTTGTTGTATTTGTTGCTGACTAACACGGTGCCGAGGGTTTTCTGGTCCTGGAGTGATATTTACGATTGTGTCCTTGTCCCAATTCAGTATATATTTCTTTTGAGGCGCATGGACTAAATTGTCACTACCATGATCGGCTAACCAGCATTTTTGCAAGTCTTCACGATCAATTATTGTTATAGTATACAGGATTCCTAGCCCACGAGCAAGCCCACAGAACAAATTGTCATCTAATAGTTGCCAGGGATCAGGCCAATTGTCACGATCGTCCCAGTGTAAATGATAAGGAATCCAAGGAGTAGAAAACCACCATTGATTAATGGTGGTCAAGGCTGATTCAACATCAGCAGTGGCAGCTTGATTTCTCAGTGCGTTCCAAGACTCAAGCCTATCAGCAAAAGTTCTAGGCCACATCAAATGCCAAAGTTTGCTACAGAATACCTAATTGAAGCATTTGCACCAGTACTGGTACAAGTGTAACCCACTGAAAGTTCGGTGCCGCTGTCTGCTGGTGTAAGTGTTACACCAGTTGAGCCATTTTCTGTAAAGTTGTCAACATAACTGAAACCAGTGGTGGTAGCAGCTTGACCACCTGTTACTGTGATTGTGCCTCTGCGTCTGGTGTCAGATCTAGTGATCACATAATCAAAACTAAATGAAGTGATAGCAGTTTTATCAATCACCACAAGATTGCCGCTGCCATTGTCTACCAGTGTGTCTGATATTCCTGCTGATCGTTTCAGCGTTCCAAGATCCAGGCTCATTCCAACGTTAGTGGTGGTTGCTTGCGATTGATAAAACACCATGTCTCGAGTGTTCTGACTCATTGCAATGGAGTTTGTGGTAGCAAGACTGATTCTAGGATAGGTGCCGCTTTGACTGTCATTGCGCTGAAACAAGTCGCCAACAGAAATATTGTTGTTGGCATCAATGCTGATGATAGGCGCTGCTGGTAGTGAAGCGCCATTGAAGTGATTGGCCACATCATAAAACACATTGTAACCAGTAGCATTCAAACTGCATTCTTGAATGATGATACCTTCGCCGTAGATATTATCAAACACATTATGCAACACCTTGAATCCGCTTGGCCCACCATCTACTGGTGTGGCACTGCCCAACACCACACCCTGATATAGCACATCAAACCATCCGTTGCTGACAGTTACTCCGGCAGTTTGATGGTCAGTGTTAATACCATAAGTCATGCCAGTGAATTTACATTTGTCCATGGTAATTTCTGTGCAAGGCAATGCAGTAGTTGAACTGAACAAAACACCGCTTACGTCTTCCACAGCATCTTGCAACTGCACTGTGGTAAGATTGCTGGCAAAGGTCACATTGTCCATACTGACTTTTTGAGCCTTTTCAATCAAACACACATTATGACTGCCTGACTCGGTGGTCTGGAATGACATGCTGGACACTTCAATGTTTTGTGGAGGGCTTGCGCCACCCACTCCAATGTTGACTCCAGTTTGTTGTTGACTATCGGCAGTTCTAACAACCAGTTCTGGCAGTGTGGTAGATTCCCAGTAACTTGCGTTGGATAACAAAATACCAGTGGCAGGCACTGCGGCAATACTACGGTAGTAACTGCCTGAACTTTTGACCAACACACCATCGGCATAGGCAGTGTTGGCAGCCCAAGTTTGCACAGTAAAATAAATAATACTGGAATCAGCGCCTTCGCCGTACAGTTTGGCCCAGGGCGGAATCAGTATGGTGTCTGTGACAATGTACGTGCCAGCTGGGAAAAACAAACTTCGGCGTATTTGTGTGTTGTTTTGCACACAGAACAATTGGAACAGTGCTCGGTTGATAGCATCAGTGTCATCAGTGCTGCCGTCGCCTGTGGCGCCAAAGTCCGTGACAACAGCGTAACTGTCCAGTCTGCTTTGTATGCTTTGGCTGACAGGATCGCCAGACGTAGCGCCTGTTTGCACTGTATAGCCAGCGGCTGCGCCTTGATAGGTATACGCAGTGGTAAAACTGAGAATGTCTGAGAACTCTGTAAGAACTTCGGTATTTCCCACTATTGGAGCACCGTCAGCAATTGAGCCGTTACCAATGTAGAGTTTGCGCTGATCAATTGCCCAGCCAAATTCGGCTCCAGCTAAGGGTTGAGGCAGGTCTGTCTCGAGTCCGGTTCGTTGGGTTATTCTAGATACTTGTACTATTGCCACAGTGTGATTCCTTGAGGTATCACATATTTAGCATGTAGTACTGTTCGACCTTTTTCCACCAGATGGTGCGATATTTTTCAAATTCCGCACCTTCCAGCACAAATTCCTGATATTTGGGCTGTCCTACAATATTGTGTTGCTCATCTAGATCAGGCTTAACACACATCAAAACTACGCCTTTTCGGATACGTGTGCCATGTATTTCGTTATGAGCTTCTGCGTATGCGCACAACTGAACAAAGTAATCGTCAATCCATTCACGCTTTTTGGGCTTGTTAGTTTGCTTGTAGTCTAGGATGGATTCTTCATTTAAATGAATACCTGCACCGTCTGTTGTGCCTGCATACACGCCGGGAAAGTACAAGGGTACTTCAATACCCCAAAATTCCGTAACATTGACCAGGCCTTTATTGACAACTTCTTCTGCCATAATATGGCTAGGCCAACTGAATGGATTTGATCCACGAGCAGGTATAGCACCTTCTCGAATGTACTTTTCAAGATAGGTATGCATTCTAGTGCCGCGATTGGCAGCTTCAGTAGTAATAGCTTGTGCTCGTTCTGCGCCTACTGCACGCCGCCAGTTGTGCAAGGCAGCCTTGCTTTCTTCACTTTTGGTTCGGTCTAATATGGTAGTTACGCTAGGTAATTTGTTGCCATCTGGCGTGGCGTAAAATCGTTTGCCGTCTACAGTAACTCTGGGTATAGGTTGATAGTTAAATTTTGGATTGTACATTATGATAAACAACTTGCAATGTGTTGATACAGTGATGTTGGCCACTTTGCAAACAATGACACTCGCGGATTGTGTTCAGTAAGGCTGTTTTCAGCGTATCCTACACCATGTAATTTGTTTATGTTCAACAAAGTTGGATGTGGATAGATTTCAACTTGATCAACATAAGAAAATGTATCTGGCGGTGGCGTGGCATTAACACCTTTTTTAAATCTATCAGCATGTGCTGGCTGTATTCTAGTTATTGAAAAAAAATTCACCGTGCTGTGACTGGCTGCTAATTCTGCCTGACAATATTCAGGTAGATTCACAATACTTGCCGGAGTCTCGCATGGTGGCCAAGATGGATCTTTGATATTGGCATAGTGTTCTTGCCAAAGTTTTATGTCTTCTGAAAATTCGTAGAACTGAGTAAAACAGTTCTTGTGATTGTCTACTGGAAAAATCAAACTGGTTGTTTTTGTTATATCCACATGCACAGGAATCATACTACCGCCACAAACAATCTGAAGCCTAATTATCGGTTGATCGTCAAACTCTGTTAAAAATGTCCATTGAGATCGAATTTCTTGTTCAATCTCAGCAGGTAACTCAAAGTTAAACATAGTTCCTATTAACTCATTTTTAGGTCCATAAAACGATTGATACTGGGATCGTAAATCTTCTGGAACTCCCATACTTGTATTATACTCTAAATCATGCCAATTTAAATTTTCATAAATGTCTTTTTTAGCCATGCGTTGCCAAGGAAGGTTTTTTACCGCGGCCACAATGTCATTTGACAAACTGATGTTTGGCAATGTTTGATAGTAAAAAGATCTCATACTCTAAAACTTTCTCCGCAGCCGCAGCGATCGCGTTCATTGGGATTGAGGAATTCAAAACCTTCATTAAGGCCCTGTCGCACATAGTCTACAGTGACGCCTCTAAGATACACTTCATTTTTCTTATCAACCAATACCACAAAATCTGCTTGGGCATAGTTGATGTCTGATTCTGAAGGCGTATACTCTTGCACGTATTCTAACACATACGCTAGGCCTGAGCAACCTGTAGTTTTTACCCCAAGACGAATGCCAGCATAGTTTTTGGCTTGCAGTAGTCTCTTTACTTTGGTATAGGCCTGATCAGTTATGGAGATCATGCTTTTTGCGATAATCTTCTACAGCAGCCTTTATAGCATCTTCAGCAAGAATAGAACAATGAATCTTGACTGGTGGCAGCGCGAGTTCTTCAGCAATCTCTGAATTTTTAAGAGCTGCCGCTTGGTCAAGCGTTCGTCCTTTAACCCACTCGGTAACAAGAGAGGATGAGGCAATCGCACTGCCGCATCCGTATGTTTTAAACCTTGCGTCTGTGATGATGCCATCTTGTACCTTGATTTGCAATTTCATTACGTCGCCGCAAGCAGGTGCGCCAACCATGCCAGTACCAATATCAGTATCACTCTTGTCAAAAGAGCCGACATTCCGGGGATTTTCATAATGATCAATAACTTTGTCTGAGTATGCCATGTTACATTCTTACCAATACTTCTTGATAGTATCCGTTGTGCAACACCAACTGCTTGCGATAAGGCACGCCGTCGATATAAACAACATCACTAGGGCTCTGAGACATCACTGGTGGTTGTTGCACTACCAGGGGTCTGGTGATAGCATAAACCACAACGCCTCCAACCACAGCAGGGGCCACCCATCCCCAACCTCCGCCATGATGGCGATGATGTGGTGTGTGTAATGCAGATCCGTGATATCCGTTAGGTCCAGCAAATGCGCTGGAGGTAACAAAAGTTAAAATGGTTAGAAGTCGTTTCATAGCAGCCTCCTTATGTAAGCAGTATACTGTATTTAACGCCTTGTGTCAACCAATGGTTGACTGTTACATTGGACGTTTCATGGCCGATTTGGCCATTTTGTCTACCACTTGTTGTGCTTGAGGAACTGACATTTTGGGTTGTACCGTTTGTTCAGCACCGCCTTTGAACACAATGGGATCAGTTGAGCCGGGTTGGATGGGTTCTAACACATTGCTCAGTGGAGGCTGTCCAACTAGATCCATAATGTTTCTTTGATTGACAGGTACGTCAAGACTTTGTGCAATAGAGATAAAAGCATCTTGACTGATTTGTTTTTGACTGTTGGTGTCGTCTGCACGACCATTAAGAAAATCTACTAGGCCCAGAAGTTTGTCTGGGTCAGGTGTTGCACCAGCAAAGGTATCAACTTCAAAGATTTTCATTATCTACGGCCACGACCCAGTGCGCCTGCTGTGCCCACCGGCTCTTCAGCAGGAGCGGCCATGTCAGCACCTGCATCGGTAGCAGCAGCATCAAGATCAGCACCTACATCGGCACCCATGTCAGCGCCAGCGGCCATGTCAGCACCCATGTCAGCGCCAAGTTCGGCACCTAAGTCTGCACCAGCTGTGCTGGGTGCGGCTTGGCCAGTTACCACGCCAAGTGCTTGATCAAGTTGTTGTTTGGCACCTTGTAGATTTTGCACTAGGCCAGTGAGTGCGGCTGTGGCGTCTGCGTTGAATTGCGAAGCTTGGTCAATGCCTACTTGATTCTTGATTGAATCAACTAGAGCAGGCAGTTCTTTAAATTGCATTTCGCTGGCATCTTCCAACATTGATTGCATTTTGTCAACCATGTCTTGTGCAGCCAACACCACTTGAGCTTGTTGCACTTCAGATTCTTTCAACATGCGATAAGCATTGCGCAAGCGGCTTTCGGCTTTCATCAATGCTGCACCTGCAACAAGTTTTTGTTCATCGGGATTCAATGTTTGACCTGCGGCACTCTTTTTAAGAGCAGCAGCCAACTTAGGATCTTTTACTTGTGCGGCTGGTTGAACAGCGCCAGCAGTTGGTTGAGCACCAGGCACTGGAACATCCATCTCTTTAAGACGTGTGGCCAAGGCCTGTTCCATCATCATGAGTTTGAGATAAGTTGGATTGCGTTCGCTGGTGTGGCGTGCCATTGAGCCTTTGTGCTCACCAAGCAGGCCTTGCACCTTGCGAAGCATTTGACGAGTTTGACCAGCGTTGAGACGTTCAACGCTGATGCGTGAGCCAAAATAACTTTCAAACGTCTTGGTAATCAGACGAGTTTTTTTAGGTGTGGCTAGTTCTTGCAGTTTCATTTGAGAATCCTCTAAGTTGTATATATTTAGCCGAAGATATACATTTTTCAAGTTCGGCTGTGACAGCAGAATTTAGAGAAACTTTGGGTTCAAGTTTGGTTTTCACCATTTCTCTAAATTCTGCAGATCTACTGAGTTTGCCTAGACCACTGCGACAAGCAATGTCATTGTCTAAGAATTGTTTTTTAAAGTCCAACACTTTGATCTGTTGCGATAATGAAGCTTGGTTGTTTTTATCGGCAATGCACCAAGAAATTGCTGATCGTTTGCTGCCAAAGGATCCCACAAAGTTTGCATAATGCCAAACATTAAACACTTGCTGCTCTGGTGTGATGTGATATTTTCCAAACACCACCCATCCACCTGAGTTGTCATCCAAAATCATTTTGTCAATGCTGTGGCGCAGTTCACGCTCGGCCCAGCGTTCAAGTTTTTGTTCTCGAGTCATTTGAGTACGTAGTGCGAGACCAGCCAGCCAACTGTGCCGGCTAAAAATGTTATGATTCCCACGCCCCAGGAAATCAATTGATTGTTGCGTTTTTCAGACATGGCATGCACAATTTCATGCACTTCTTTGACCACTGCCTTGACATCGTCGATGTCTTTTTGCACTGAACTGATTTGCAGTTCCAGTGCTTTGTATCGCTCGGCACACAGTTCAACGTGGGCTTCGAGACTTTTCTTTTCAATATCAGTGGTGTCTGCCATAATCAGTTATTTACCGTTTCAAACCAAATGTTCTGGTCAGGGCGCAGTACTGTTTCTACAACTTCCTGCTCGTCTAGCCCAGTTAGCATGGGCACTCCATTGCAGTCTTGGTGCAGTGCCGCAAAAGGATCATGATTTCCCGAAATACCAAATGTGCTTTCTGCTTCAACTTCAAAGCTAAAACTCCACACACCTTTGTCACAGCGCGGGGCCTGAATGCGCTCTGGTTGGCTGCGCAGACTGATTATTTGAATCAATGTTTCAAAGTTTCGCTGTTGATTTCTTGCTCTGTTCCAGTCATTGATGCTGTTGATTGCTTGACCAACTTGATCTTCAAAGGGAATTTGACCTATGCGAAAATGCCCAGTAATTCCAGTAGGCGAGCAGTCAAAGAGGGTTTTGCACATATACTTCATCGTGTGATATTTACGGCAAAAAAATACCCCGGAGTTTTTAATCCCGGGGTGGTTTAGAACAAGTCTAAAAATTAAGCAGACAGTTTGAAGCCGTTAGCTGTTGCGCTGTCCAACTGATAACCAGTGAAGGTAATGTTGGCAGCAGCCAATGCTGTAGCAGCGTTGGCAAAAGCGCCAGTTGGGTAGTAAGCAATTGACAAAGCAGTTGTGTCAACTTGATACATAGCTACTGTGCAAGTTTGTTGCAGAGCTTGAATAACGTTAGCAACGTATTCTTGCACGCCTGACTGTGTAGCCATGCTGTTGTTGGCAACAAAGCGAACAAAGTCCAGTTTAGGACCAGCTGGTTGAACTGTAGCAGTAGCGCCAGTAGTGCTTGTAGAAGCAGCGATAGGACCGTTTTGTACGTCTAGTGCAAATACAGGTTGTGCATCACCATTTACGGGGGTAAGATAAGCCATGATAAATTTCCTTTAAGTTAGTGGTCCTGGTGGACCTGCTTTTATTTAGTCTTTTGGCAAAAATTATGCCTGTTGCGGATTGTTTTGGGCACGATTTCTAGCAGTAAAATCAAAGCGATTGACTGCTTTGGCATAGCCTGCAGGCGTGGCCATTACCCAACCTTCGTGTCCAGGATCTTTCAAATCCAAATTACGTAGTATGTCTAGCTTTAGATCGTGTAACAGAATAAACAGGGTAAATGCAGCAGCCAGACCTTCTGTGTTTGATGCAGGGCTTTTTAGATATTCAATGATGTTGGCAAATTTTCTTGGGGTGACTTCGGATTGCAACCATTCACCAAACCCTGCCAACAAGTTGTCAAAGTTGCCTGATCCAATTCTAAAATTAATGTAGTCCACACACAGTTTGGCCAAGTCTGTGATTTGCATGGCTCGCAGTTCGCCAGGATTAAACAAGGTATCGATGGCAGCACCTTTACTGCGGCGTATTTGTTTGATTTGTTTGATCAAGGCAGTTTGTCCCTTAGATTGTGCAGCGTCTTGAGGTGTAATACCTTTGCCATAAATTGGCTCAATCAAAAACAATCCTGGTACTTCATTAAATGACACTCTGCTGAGTGGCTGCTTGGGTTCACCTTGATCAGCATACATTGTGTGCATGGCAATACCTGTGGTGCTGTTGCGAATTCTTTGTCCCAGGGCGCTCTTGGCGGGTATGCGATATTGCACTGTGTTGGGCTTGAACACAAGATTACCAGCTTCTTCTGTCCATGGCTGTTCGGGGTAGTACAACAAGTCGCCTTTGACATAGCCACGGAAGTTTGTGGGCACAGCCGCTTCTAACTGTGGCCAAAGGTCAGCATACAATTGTATCAACTTCGCACGTTCACCTTTGCGTGTGCTTTGTATCTGTGCCATCATTCGGGGACTAGTAGCAAGTCCATCGTAGCCTTTGGCGTCAAACCCTGACCCATCTGTAAGCACAAACTCACCTGTGGCAGGCTTGCGGCCAAATATCACAGCAGGCTTGCCGTCCCACTTCACACTGGTGGTCTTTTGTGGTGCATCTGCGGCATGCTGGATAATGGCCAGTGCTTCATCCACGCCGCGTGAACCTTTGCGAAACACAAGATCTTCCAGGTGTTCGATGCCTTTGGCCCGGCCACCCACGCCTGGTTCTTCAGCTTCATAAATTTGATATGGGTTGGCTGTTTCTGTTTCAATCAATGGTGTCATGCCTTGATTTACAATTCTGTCGCGCAACTTGGCTAGAAAATTCACTTCAGTGTTTTCATTCACAGCACCTGGCTCTTGTAGGCCTTCACGGCCCAGGTATTCACGGAAGTCTGCCAGCTTGGCATCTCGGTTTTTGTCTCCGGCCAGAGCAGCATAAATGCTTTCCACGTTCTTGAGATTTGCTCTAGTGGCCTTGGGTCCTAGCAGTGTTTTGGCCACGTAGTCAGGATCCATGCCACCATCTACCAGTTGGTTTGTGGTGCGACTGAACATGCCATTAGCACCCACTTTGAGTCCCTGTTGTTTGGCAATTGAACTCATCAACACATTGCGATTCATGCCTTTGTAGGCCGAATCATCTGCACCACCATAGTAAAACTGTCCCCAGTCCAGATTGGGAAAGAACATGAAGTCTGTTTGCACATAACCATTTTCTGGACGACCATTAATAGGTGTACGTAAGTGTACTTCGCCGCTTTTCTTTACCCAGGCTTTAGGGTCTTCACCGTGACTGGTTGCCCATTGTGTTAGTTTTGCTGCCAATTGTTCTTTGGATATTTCGCTGGCATCCACTGCCATGTCCATGTCGCCTGATGTAGGTTTACGTCCGGTTGATCCCAGCCAACGCTCGCGTGGGAATTCTAATCCTGTGAGTGTTTCTAGCCATTGTACTGTGGCTGCTACATCGCTTTGGTTGATACGCCCAGTAAGTGGTTTACCATCAGCATCTTTGAATACATTGCCGCCTTCTAATAGTCTCATTTTTTTGCCTCGGCCACGGCCATTTGTTGTTGTTGTGGGGCACCTTGCAACAGGCCCATACTGGCCAGCACCTTGTTTAGTGCTGGATCACGTTGCTGTGGAACCTTGGCAGTAATTCCTAGTTGTTGCGCTGTGAGGCCAGCTCGTTGCGCTGCCTGTGCCAACTGCGGTTCAGCTGCATTTTTATTTGTGCTGGCTGCGCCAGATACTGGATTGAATTCAACTTCGTTGGCAATGCCATAGCTCATTTTAGCAATGGAATTCCACAAGTCAGCCAATTTTTTTGCATTGACTCTAGTGGGTTCAGTTATCAACAGTGCGTCAATGGCTTTGTCAATGGTGGCACTCATGTCTCCGACCATGTTTCGCAACTGACCTTGATTGGCATCTTTGTCCACCAAACTGGCAGCATTTTTATAGTCGCTGACTGAACGACCGCTCATTCTTTGAAGATTACCGTTTACCAAACTGATTAATGCTCGTTGCATTTCAATTGGCTGAATGTCCTTGATGCTTTGAACTCCAGCTCGACCAGTTATGGGATTTTTGGCCTGTTGCATCATTTGTGTCACTGTGTCTGACCATTGTGCCTGCAGAGTTTTGGCTAGCGCAGCCACAGCAGGTGCCGAAGCAGCCGCGGCTGCGCCGCTTGCTTGTCCTGGAACAACGCTGGCGCCAGGCGCGGCGTCTGTATTACCACCTGCAGGGATCATGGCTTTGGCTAGATTTTGCCCCACGCCTCCCAAGAATGAACCTGCCTGTGAACCGGCGCCGCCAGGAGCAAAAACTTCTTGCATGCGGCGGCCATTGGTAATTTCATATATCTGCATGAGTTCTCCTTACAGATCTAGCAAACTTTGTGGAATCTTTAAGACGTATGGCATTGAGCAATTTTCTAGTGAGATTTTCAGCCTGATCAGCAGTGTATTCTGTTTCAATTTGCTCTAGCAAACGAATAGCAGATTCTATCACATTGTTGGCTCTATTTTCAATTATTAGACGACGATCGCGTTCCACATACATGGAATCCAATTCTTCTAACAAGCTACGAGTTTTCTTTTGCATTTGCTCGGGGACCTTTGGATTATTTAGCGAAATCTGGTTAGCAATAAATATCTATAACAATCAAGGATTCGCAATGACCAGTCAAATCAACCCTAACAACATCGACGGAAACTATCCAGTAGCCGGCGTTCCCAACAACACACAAGGGTTTCGGGACAATTTCACAAACACTAGCACTAATTTTCAATATGCAGCAGACGAAATAACTGCACTGCAAACCAACGCAGTTTTTAAATCTGCACTAACTGGTGCTACACTTGACAACAACATGAATGACAATCTCATTTATGCTGTAAAATTGCAAGATGTCAGCTATACCTATGTGCCAATTACCACAACTTCTGGCTCAGTCAGCGTGGACTATTCTGCAGGACAATATCAATACGTCAGCACAACTGGCAGTATCAGTTTAAACTTTAGCAATTTTCCCACCAGCGGCAGTGCTGGTATAGTACAGCTGGCCATCAACATCACCAATACAGCTTACACTGTTACATTGCCGGCTGCTGTGACTTTGGGCATTGTAGGCATTCAAGGCATTAGTTCAAATGTGATCACATTTGCCGCCACAGGAACTTATCAGTTTCAATTTACCACTACAGACGGCGGCACCACCGTAACTGTTTACGATCTAAATCGCCCATTGCTGGGCAGCGCAGAATCTGCTGTGGGATACAGCACCGGTACTGGCGGCACTGTCACACAGGCCACCAGTAAATCAACTGGTGTAACACTCAACAAACGCTGTGGACAAATCACCATGAACAATGCTGCGTTGTCGGCAGCGGCTGAAGTGAGTTTTACTTTTACCAACAGCACTATTGCAGCCACTGATGTGGTTGTTACTGCTATCAGTTCAGGTGCCACAGCTGGCGCCTACAACACTCACGTTGATGCAATTGCCGCAGGCAGTTGTAGAATTAGTATAACCAATTTTTCAGCTGGTCCCCTGTCTGAAGCCATAGTACTAAACTTTGTTGTGATCAAAGCGGTAAACGCTTAATTACTTTTGATCTGTCCCAGCAGTTGTTTTAGTTTTGAACTTTGAACATCTGCTGTTACTTTAGGCCCCTGCTCCCATGCAGGGGTTCCTGTGGGTCGGTCCCATTTTGATGGCGAGCTTTCTTCTGGGGCGTCAGCAGCCTTGACCTGGCTGCGGGCCTTGATTGAATCCATAATGGAACTTTGTGGTTTGTTGTATCCTGTTCCCTCGTCTCCACCTTCATCAGTAATGCGCATGGTTTCAATGTTGTACTCCAAATCAATCTTTTGACCAACGCCGGTCGAGCTTCGAGACTTCATACACTGGATTTGATACTTGCCACGTTCTTTCATTGCACGACTTGTAAAGATACCAAACACATTATCTGCTGTGTTAATTTTAGAGATACCACCTGATATGTGTGAGTGATCAAATTCAATTTCTTCCACAGCTGATCTATTCAACTGCGACGCTGTGACCATCAAGATGCCTAGCTCTTTGGCCAAGTTGCGCAGTTCTTCTGAAACATACTTGTCTTTCACAAACAAGTCATTGGGGCTGACCTTTGCACTCACAGGCATCAGCAAGTCTAAATAGTCAATCATCACAAAGTCTACCCGCTTGCCTGTTTGAATTTGATACTCTTTCAAATAAGCACGGATGTCGTTGATATTGCTTTGTGCTGGCAAGCCTTTCACTTGATAGTTGCCTGACTTCTTGGATACCAGCTTGACCTTAAGTTCAGTGGTGTCTATGTCCTTGCGGATATCTTTTGTTGACATATTGGTCAACATAGCATCAGTACGCAATGACGTAAGTTCTTCTGAAAGTTCTAGTGTAATATACACACCACTAAGTCCTTGCTGTAGCCAGTTTAGAGCAATGTTCATCATCACAAGTGATTTGCCTGATCCGGATCCACCTGCAAAGATGTTGAGTTCGCCTCTTGAGAATCCACCATACAACAATCTATCCAGTTGTGGCCAACCTGTGCTTACTTGTCCACCCGAGTTGAAGTACTTCTCAATACGACTCTTAGGATCAGCAAAGTAGTCTGTGCCCATGTCCTTGGTAAGTGATATCTGTACTGCATCTTTGATGAGTTTTTCAACTGGATCATACTCGCCTTTTTCCAGTAAGTCTGCGGCTTTTAAGATAGCACGTTCTAGTTCTTGACGTCGAGTAAATGCTTCAAACTCGCCCATGAACCAATCAAAGTGCCCTTCGTTTAAATCCGGCACGGCTGCTAATTTAACGCCAGTGGTTGCAGAAATCTGTGTACGTTCCGGCAGGGTCTTGTGTTTGTCTGAGTGTTCTTTAATAAACTCAGCCGCAGGTCTCAAACTCTTGTCAAAGTTCTGCGGGTTGTAGATGTTTTGAACACGCACATAACTCTGTGCGTCCTCCAACATCATTTCTAGAAATAGTCGTTGGACATCAAGTCCGTATTCTTTTAACAAAGTTTGTCCTTTACGCTTGTTTCAAAAAAATGTCGGTTGCCAGCAGGTCCGTGGTGCCCGTGCCAACCAAAATTGTCATAGTCTGCCGGCCGATTGATATTTAAGTTGACATCATACATGGAGCCATCAAACAATTTACATCTGTTGTGATTTACACAATAATCTAGTATGTATTGGCTTGGTCCCCAGTGATTGTTTGGATCTAAATTTTTACTGAGATTTACAATAATGTAGTTAGCGTCGCAAGAATCCAACCACTGAGTTATTAAAAATATTTGTCGTAGCACCTGAGTTTCAATCCAACTACGATCACTGATCAACACCGACAATCGATCAAGTTCCTTGTACTGCAAATTTACCAATCCATGATGACTTGCAACATTACTGGGTTGTGCCTGCCAGGTTTTTGTATCAAATACGGAACTTACCAACGCTGTGTCTTTGTAATCGTCAAATATAGTAATTCTTTCTAATGGTGGCAGACCAATGACAAAAAAGTCTTGCTCAAAGTTGTATCTTTGCTGTTCACCTATTAGCATTTGACACACACTGTCAAAACTTATTTTAGATCTGCTACAGTTAATCACAGTACCAACACCCAACTCAGAAGCAGTTAGCCCCCAAAAACTTTCTTGTGGGGAAACACAAACATCTGGTGTGCTATAACTGTCGCCAAACACCCAAAGCCTATTGTATTTTTTTAACAAGTTGTCGTTTCCTTATCTCTATTTTGATTTTACTAGTTTCTCTGGCTGCCATTATAGTTAGCAAGGTGCCCACACGCCCCATGGCAATCACAGCATTATTGACATCTTTGCAGCCTTTGGGCCAGTCGGGTATACTTACCGCCCATCCCAGTTCCACAGCACGATCTACCAGTTCTACACCTGCTAGGTCTTGATCAGGCACCACAGTTATGTCTCGACCCAGATTGCGTATCAGTCGGGCCTGTGCATCACTCACTGTGTTGTGCATCACAGCCACACCACCAATACTCAATGCATCAAATATGCCTTCTGTCACTATCACATTGGTCCAGTCTTTGTGCTGTAAATCTGTGCCAAACACATAACCTGGTTGGCTGTCTGAAATAAACTTGGGTTGACGGTTGTCTAAAAATCTACAAGTGTATCCTACAATTTTATTTTCGTATGTAAACGGAATCACCACATGTGGGCGTGTCCAATGAATACCATCATTCTCTATCTGTACCATAGCAGGAAAATCTTCAGGCACATGTCTACCACGCACATAATCCCAATATGGCCCATGTTCGGGCATCAACAACTCAGCATGTGGTGGCAGGTCTCGTTCTTCAAATGTGAAGCCAGCTAGTTGATTCCAGGCCTGTTGTCTATCTTCTAGTATGCCATGTATGCTACGATGCCGCAGACTTTCCAAATTGAGCATTTCAATTTCGTTGTCTGGCACACCCATCCATCCTAGTAGTCTGCGAGCTTTAACACTTAGGGTCCGACCCATAATAAAACTGGCTGTATAGGCGCAATTGAAACAGTGATAACTCCATCCTGCTTCAATAGCTTTGAGCCCAGCCCGACCTCTTGTGTCTCTGGTGCTGCCATTGTGCTGACAGCAAACCGCATTGAAACTCAACCAACCAGATGGTGTGGGTTTTCTTTTTGCAGGTAGATACGCAAGGATGTCAAGCATCTATACAGTATAGCAGATCAGCCGGGCTAAATCAACGATATTGGAGATTGTCAATATATCCAGTGGTAATCATTACCGTGGCCTGTTGTGTGCCTTGGTATTGAATTGGCAAGTAACCTGAACCGCCATTGGTCACTACAATGGTTGCAATTTGGCCGTCGGCCCCAATGGTGGCTATAGCTTCTGCGCCAGATCCATTTCCCAAGATTTGAACTTTGGGTGCAGCCACATAATTCTTGCCAGCATTGCTCAAGCTGATTCCTGTGACCACACCCTCAGGTGAAACCTGTGCTGTTGCTTGCCCGCCAAATCCTTGACTGTTGTTAAAAGCTGCTCGAATCAAGGGATAAAATCCTACCACGTTGAAATACTGTGTGGAAGTTTCATCAAAAAAGCTATAACTGTCAGTTACATTGTACCAGATAGATTCGTAATCTTGTGCGGCCTGAAATTTCACAGTGCCTGTAAAGTGATCCAGATCCATCTTGACTGTTGTCAAACTCTGATGAGATGTGTCAATAAAACTGCTGTAGAATTCAGTAAGTTGCGTGGTATTTACTGGAGGAGGTGTTAGCGCCCAGTCGGGATAGTTGGTCGGTCCGGGTGTTAGTTGTTGTGCTTTGCCATAAATTGTGGGAATAGTGAGTTCATGACTGGGCACAAACTGCGGTAGCACAGAATCCACAATGTTACAGTCACCACGTGCTTGGCTGTTGGCGTCCACATACACTGCTTGTATGTAATCACCAGAAGTGCGCTGTATTGAATAACTAGCTGGTTGTGCAACTAGATTAATGGTGTCTTCGATGTCCAGCACCACTTTTACTCGTCCTAGTGAATTGCTAAGACTTGTCATGTCTTTTTCCACCAGTACTCTGTCTCCGTTTTGGCTCATCAAACGAAACACAAATGCAGAGCCAGTGATGTTTACCGGTTTCTGTTCTTGATTGATAAATTCAAAGAGTAGAACATTATCTACACCTTTGTTTACAGTTAATTGTTTTGCATACACTGGGTCGTACCTCGCTGTGAAATATCCACCACTGGTGTCAACTAACAAGACTTTGGTAATTTGCTGGTATAAGTAAACGGTGGTTGAATACATAGGATCCTCGAACAATATTTATGGGCAATACAATCTTCGATAAGCTGGCAGAAAAATACCCGTTTATTACTCTTTGCAGTTATGCAAACGCAGAATACGTGGGCATTATACAAAACAGAGATGACAGCGTGACTACCATCTACGACTTTGGATCTGTAGTTGACCAACAAGACAAAATGTTGTTTTTAGAACTGGCCAATCAGTGGTGGTGGGAAAGCAATAGATCCATCCCCATCAACATATTCCTTCGCCAAGATTGGGACAAATTTAGATTTACGTTGCGCACATTTTCCAACAAAGATCTTGAAGTTTTACACGGTCCAGTGTGCAGTTTGATGGACATTGCTCGCAAGAAAAGCAAGCGAAAATCAATCACACTTGTGCGGCGTCTTGATTGAGTAGATTCATGTGTAGTGCGACCAAAGCCGCGTAACTTATACTGTGCGACTTTTTGAATGTGTAACCTTTAGAATCATCTCCGTTCCACACTTCGGCAAACACTTCTGTCCACGGGCGATTTTGTAAGTGTGCTTTGCCCGGGCGAATAACTGAGATAAACGCTGCCATTCTGGGTATTGAATCTGGCCGCATTGACAGCATCAAGTCTGTGTAATTGCCCACATGAACCAACTGACTAGCCCAAGCAGTATCAGTCCACAGTCTCTGCCATGGTGGCACGGCTGCCAACATTTCAGCATAGTGTGCAGGGTCACGAATCAACTGATACACACTCATGTTCAACAGATCTATCTTGAAGTATCCACGCTGTTCTGCTGACTCATAGTCTATGGCTGCACAGCCATTGGGTATGTCTCTAGGAATGTCTGTGACATAGATGCCTGAATTGTGTTTACGCACTTGACCTTGATGCAGTTGCCGTGCGGCAGTGTGCTGGATTAATTTCAGCACAGCCGTTCTATCCGGCACATCAATGTCAATGTCTGCGCTCATAAGTTTCCAAGTATTGTACAGCAGATTGCAGTCTTTGTAAATTGTCAGCGAAGTTTCCTAGCCCTAAATTGCATTTATGACACAACCAATTTCTAAATTCGCCAGTAATATGATCATGGTCTGCACACCATACTGTTTTCTTTTTTACACTGTATCCGTGTGCTTCTTCTTCATTGCGATTGCATATAGGACATCGATAATTTAATGGCACTGCCGGAGCTGTTTTTTTTAATTTTGCAACCAATTTACTTTGAGCTCTTGCGCATTCTTTGCATTCATATCTTCTATATTTGGCACCGCCATCAAATCCAAAACATCCAATAGGTTTTTCGTTACGGCACATCCCACAAATTTTTGTTTGTGTGTTAGCACCTTCAAATAACTTTTGAAAATTATTCACTTGCTGTCAGTATCGCAAAGTGCAGTCACCACCTGCAGTTTTTCTTTGGCCAGTTGCACTGCTGCCAATGCATCTGCCACTGTGGGATGTTGTGCTGCCAGGTGCGCAATGCGCCATTCTTCATCACGCTTGGCTCGTGCCCAATCTAACAGGGTTTCAGCGTCTGTTGTGAGAGTGATCATAGGATGTGCCGAGTGAATCTGCTGCCACGAATTGCCATCGTTTACCTCCATACAGTTCATGCCGGAGTTCCATCTCAACATGCCTGCGCCGCTTGCACCTGGACTGATGTATGGATTGGTGAACGTGCCGCCCGACACTTGAATGTATTTGCTGCCGCTAATAGATCTAATCATAATGCAATTATAGCCACAAGGCCAATGTAAGTCAACTGATGTGCCATCTGATCCAGGCCCAAGTGTGCCCAGAAGCTGGGATTTTGAAGGTCTCTATTGCCCCAGTTCATTTTGGCCCAGTCAATGTGATAGTGAACCACAGCATCTATCACGCCCATCATGATGCTGGCGGCCCAGTACACAGGACCTAGCACACATCCAACACACAAGGCTGTGCCAATGCCGTGTTTGAGACTGTGCCGCATGCCCAACCAATGTCCGTATTGGCCTTTGTGGTTGACTTCCGCCATGCTTTGATCCACAAAGTCAATGTACCAGTGTTTGATCTGTAAAAGTATTAGGGTTAAAAATATCACCGTTTCCATGTCACCAACCTGCCTTGCTTAATATATCTTTTGCGTATTCTTGATCAGCTGGATAGTTGTGAAACTTTTTTTGCCACACATCTGAGTCAATGTAGGGCCATACCATGCTGATTTGATCAGGAGAGAGTTCACCCAAGAACTGTTGTCCTGACTCTGAATTGTAAATTACCCAAGGTGATATCCTACCTGTTGTGACTGCATAGCACATGGCCGGTGTGCTGCCATATCGCAAACAGTCCTGTGGCTGTGCTGAATTTTTCTCTGCCCAGTCCATGCCAAACTCTACAGCTCGTGCTAGAGCATCTGCCACATTCTCTAATGGCAAGTATTGTATGAGATATTCTGTGTACAGTTGATCACTTGCCCAACGATCGATCTTTTTGTTGTTTTTCAACAGCCACTCAAGAAACTGTTTGGGATTGATAGTTCTTGTGCTCACACAATAGCGTCCAAACTTCACAAACGCACGATAGTAAGGCGAGTCAGCAAAGTCGTCAAATGTCTTGAGCCGAGCCGAACCTTGGCTCATTTCATAAAAGCGTATGTAGGCTTGAAAACCCAGTTCCACACCACGCTCCGCTCGTTCCTGTCTGCGCCGTTTGGGTTCACACACATGCACTGCCAAAGAAGTTTCTTTGATAAAATCTTTCTTGCAGTACTGACACTGGGTCATTTTAGTAGATTGTTGTTGTTGATCCATGCAGTCAAAAACATGTTTAGTTCTTGATGAAATCCTGGTTGCCGATGTGCTATTTCTGGAGGCACATACTGAAGAGCTCCTGGACCATAATCTGTTGCTGGAACTCCTCGTTCATGTTGCCATGGTATGGCACGCCACTTGTATCCTTCAACTATTTCAGGTTCACTGTGAAACAATTTTAGTCTTGGTGAATCTAAATAAGATTCATATAAATTATCAGCCTGCTGGAAAACTATCACAGCATGGCCTCTAGATTTTAAACTGTGTATCATAGCAAGTATACGATACATGAGATCTTCTGCACGATCCAGTATGCTATTCAATTCCCATTTGAGTTTGAGTTCAATCATTGCATCAGTATCTGCTTGTGTCCAGGGAGCATCCCATCGCGAACTCCAGCTTTGATTTTGAAAATTAGTCCATCGACCTTCAAAATCACTGCTGGCTTGCAAAATTGGCAATTCTTCTCTGCTGACAAATGTCATTCCCAACACATACAACGTGGGCTGTAGCGTGATGTAACTGTGCTTGAGCGTGGTTCGAATAATACGCGAATTGGCGCTGCCCCCAATGGCCAAACTTATGGCCTGGGGAATTGACAATCGTTCTGCTAATTCTTGATGGCCAAATCCGCTGGCATAGCTCTCCATGTAACTACACCCATTAACCACCAGCTGTTGATATTTCATCATGATCCTTCACCAAATTTTTTGAGATACTCGTTTATTTCTTTTTGTGATGTGATTCCGGCCAGCACACTAATTTCATCATCTTTGAGATGTGGGTAAATTTCTGCCAGTTGTTTTCGCTTGCCGGTAAGTGTGGCATCTTTTTTCTTGGGAGCAATCCAGTTGTGTCGTTGAGCACCCAGGCCAGGACTCACAGTAGTGGCCAGTAACCATTGAAGTTTTTTGTGTTTGGTCGTGCTGATGTTAAAAAAATGTTTGTTCAATCGTTCGTTGGTGGCAATCACATAAAACTCTTGAAGCTCTCGAGATCCTTCCACCGCAGAACCCCAACGTATCATCAAAAAAGGGCTAAACTTTTTGCGTTCTTCATCAGACAATTGATCATAGAACGCTCTGTTCTTGCGATCAAATTGTTGCATCTCGTTGCCGATGGACAGGTTATCATTCATTCGGTTTTGGTTAGTTTATAAATCATTATAGCACGTTCTAGTGCGTCTTGTAAAGTGGGATTGGTACGAGCTTCTCGCCGAATTTCGCCCCACATCTTGTCTTCCATTAGGTGATCAAACAATGGTCGGCCGTCGCTGGTTCGTTTATCGTAGGATATTTGATGTCCAGTCATAGGATCATATCCATATCCAACCAGCACACGAGTAGAAGGATCAGCACCTGACTCACGAGCATACACCTCATTACCGTTGCGCTCGTAGATGTATGTGGCACCTGGTTTAAGGGTTCCCATATTGATAACCGTATTGTAAATGTGCCCAACGCAGGAAACGTTCTAAGCCTTCACGGTCGTCGGGGTAACTTTCCAGATACACTCTGGCCAAGCGATTGATAATTTCAAATATTTCTGGTTCAGTATAGGGCATTACCAGGCCTTGTTGTAGTCTACAATTTCACAATTGCGACTGATGTCCTTTACAAAGTACACACAGTCAGGTTCCGGATCATTATTCAAAGGCACAGCCAACATTTGCCCATTTTTGAGTTTGGGTGCAAACCAGCTGACTTCATGATAGACATCTAGTATTTCAATGTCAGGAAAACTAGGCCTATAACTGGTCAGTGGGTTGAATTGAAACACTCTAAAGCCTCGATCATTGATTGATGTCAAGGGCAACACTTCCAAGTCACCAATGTCAGGTTCACCTATTAGGATTTGCCAGTCCATGGGCATTTTGAGTGTGATATCACCTATGCGTAAAACCAAAGCAGGAGCGTTAAAACTCTCCAAGAAGATCAATGGAATAAAGTGATAGTCTGGGTCTGCAGGATTGGAGTTATCTAAAATTGCAAATCTCAAGTCATCAATTTCTTCTGGCAAGTGATCCAAGTCGTAGTAAGTGTTATCTAAAGTTAGTATTCTCATATGTTATCAGTATACAGAATTTAATTGACGTTGTCAAGTTTTTTCATGATCACACCACAATCTAAAGTTTGGTGTACCACAGTCCATCCCAGCGACTGCAAATAAACCACTGCTGGACCGCACTTGCCAATCCAACAGTCGTTTACGCAATAGGTATCGTCAAATGCTACCACAGCATCGGGACTCAACAAGGGTGTTAATGCAACCATTTGCCGCATGTGCTCAATTTGACAATGTTGATTGCTCATTACAATTCCTTGTCCAGCATAGTCATGCATTTGTTGGCGGATGGCTGCACTCACACTATCAATATCCCAGATGTAATCAAAGTTATCCAAATATAACACAGCAATGTCGGTGTGGGTATTAGCAAATTCTCTAGCCCAGACAGATCCAGATGCCACAACAAAGTCAGTGTTTGATAACGTGTGAGACAATCTACTCTGCGCTTTGCTGGAAATGTCCACAGTGATCAAACGAGTGTTGTGTTGTTGAGCCACTTCAGCCAGAGTTTGAGTACTCCCTTCTCCACGGTCGCTGCCAATTTCCACAAACACTCCACGTGGAGTTTGCGGCAGAAAGTTATTGATGTCTTTGTATATTTTGCCCATGTATTATTTGGTGTATGTTGTTGGCAACTGTTTGCTGAGTTGCACGATCCGTGTGAAACGGTGTGTCGACGTTGGGATTGTTGCCACTGAAATCATAAGCGACTTTTCCCACATTATCATTGTTGAAAAAAACAGGCAGTACACCTGCATCCAAGATCTTGTTGTGCCAAAATTCAAACAACCATCCATCAATGGTGTCTTGAAAATTGTAGTTCATAAAATACTTCATGTACAGGTCAACAGCAACAAGTTGTTCTTTGGTAAAATCAAAAAATGGACTGTTTTCTAAATTCTGCCACACAGTGGAAAAAATTGCAGCCTTGCTATCGCCCACATGCGGCGAACCAGTGCTGGGCATGTGCGGATTAGAATAGATAAAATTCTTTAGGCCTTGAGACGGCTCAAAGTTGTCATGCATGGACAAGTTTATTCTGCTGGCCCATGTGCGATTGTAGACCACAACATCAGCTCCAAGCTCAAGGGCTTTTTGCATTTGAAAAAATATTCCAGCATTGCTAAATCCGCCATGCGCTAGATGGATAACTTGATAGCCATATTGGTCTTCAAGCATCTGACTAAAATGCGCTCGCAGTCCCACCTCTTTGAGATCAACAGTTGATGCAGTACAAAAACTGTCTCCGCACACTGCAACAGTTATTTTATTTTCATCCATTCTAATTTTTCCTGAGTAAAGGGATAGTTAGCTTCTTTATAAAATTGCTTGCGTTTGGTCAAGTGTCGTTTTGCAAATTTGCATGTTGAAGTTATGTCCCAGATTTGAACATGCTCTTTGTCTTCGGCTTTTCTTATGCCGCGTCCAATGCTTTGGATAACGCGGACAAAACTTTTCCCGGGTTCCACAAGAACCAAATTAAAAATCCTAGGGATATTAATACCCACAGCGGCAACACCATAGGTAGCCACAATAATCTTATCAGTGCTGTCCGCCACTTCGTCATATTCGTCTTGTCTATCTTTTGCTTTGGTTGCACCTGACACAAACACCGCACGTTCGCCCAGTCGTTCTACCAATTGTCTACCACATTCGGTGCGATCAACCAGTACCAGAGTGTTGCCTGTTTCATTTACATGGCGTATGAGTTCGGCCATGGCATCCAGTCTGCCTGACTCTTCCAACAAGTATTTAAGCTCGCTTTGGTAGTTGGCGTACTCCACATGGTCCTGCAACTGCACAATGTTCACATGGCACTGCGCCAGCACCCCTTGTTGTTGTAGTTCATTGGCACTGAGCTTGCTGATCACTGGACCCAGGCTTACCAATAGGGCTTGGCTTTCAAACTTCTCTTTGGGCACAGTACCGGTCAATCCCCAGCGAATTGGCACTCTAGCCATTACGCTGGTCAGCAGAGTTTTGAGTGCGTCTGCCTTGGCCATGTGTACTTCGTCTACCATTACACATACCACATCCTCAATAAAGTCCTGTATGGTCACTTCACCAACACCTGCCTTGGTATTCTTCAGCAGTACATTTAAACTCTGCCAAGTGCAGATGGTATGTGTGCGTCCGTGTTCTTTTCTGTCGCCAAAGTAAACGCCCACGTCCAGGCCAAGATTCACATAGTCTTTTTCAGTTTGTGTGACCAAACTCTTGTTGGGCACAATCACAATTGACCGCCCATATGGTTCTATACTGGCACTTAATGCCGCTGTCATGATTGTCTTGCCTGCACCTGTGGCCACTTCTTGTATGCATTGGGGATTGGTCAAGAAGTTGTTTACAATTTCTACCTGGTAGTCACGCAACATGATAGGTTGCCCTTCTGCAGGATGACCCTTGGGCCAAGTCTTGTGTGCAAATGTTTGTTCTGTAACTTGAGCAAACTCAAATGTGGTAGAGTATTCTCTTTGATCGTCCAGCTCAATGTCGTAGTTGTAACGTTCCAAGATGGGCATGATATCTGGTAACAAGTTGGTGTATGTTGATCCACCCAGTTGGAAGTAACTGACTTTACCATCCCACCGACCCAGCCTCACTGCTGGTAGATATCTTGCATAAGGTACATCATACTTAAACGCATTGACCAGGGCCTTGCGCACATCCAGATCGATACCCTCTAGTTTGATGTTTACTTCATCTCGAATTTGTATGGTGCATCGTTTCATCTATATAAACTCGAGTGACGAGTTGTCTTTGTTGTATGTCTTTGATCAATTGGTCGCGTGGAACAGTTTCAATTATCCTTGCAACAGGAAATTGCAATGGCTGTAGTTTGACATGATCAAACTGCGGGTATCCTTGATTGACAAAAAAATCATAGTGTTCTTGATAGTATTGTTGCATATTTTGTAGCATAAGGTCTACAACATTTGAGTCAAGTTCAAATAATCTTACCACAAAATCAGGATTGTAATAATTGAACGGGCGAAAAGCTTCGTCGCCGATATATGCATCATTGTCTATCACAAGATCAAGCAATGTTTTTCCAATCTCAACATAGTTCAAACACACACTTCCAAATGCCGGATTAATTGTACCATACTGATTCATAATCTCTTCAGGCAAAGCAGTATCTTTAGGCACGCCAAACCAGGTGCAAACAAGTCTTGGTTTTAATTTTCTTGACGCTGATTCGCAGCGATGCACCGCTATGTTTAAATCTGACAAAGCCTTTTTTATAGATTCCGGGGCTCGAAGCCACCATAAAGTTTTTTGTTGATTTAGCAAGCCATGATAACGTTCAAAAATGTTGTGCAAATAGTTCAAACAATCCTGGTCATACACTGTAGTAAACTCTCGCTCAATAATTGGCTGATAACCATTGATTATACTAACACATTGTTGAATCATTTTTTCTGCACGAGCAATTTCTTGCTCTCGAGAATCAAATCCGTAAAAACGGTCAGGATGATCTATTGGATACGGATCCCGCAGGTGCATGCGCTCAAGCCAAAGGTCGGCTAAGGGCGTGTTGTGTATTTCAAAATCTAAGGTATAGTCTGCACCTAAGTCTATGTGCAAATATTGTTGGGGCATGATAACAGTATATACTTATCACAGCAAGAAGTCAAAAAGACAGGTACCGTTTTACGGGTACCTGCCACAAAGCCCGGGCCGGAGCCAACCAATGCCCGGGATAACCTTGGAGGGTTAATCTTTTGAGTTGACTAAAGTCTTAATCACGCTCCGTAGTATTCCAGGCACTTCACAGTGAAGCCTGCTTCACGCTGTTCATCTGCTTCGTACTCGGTATCCACTGAGTACAAATACAAGTCTCCATCCCATATTTCATACATGTTAGGCTCCTGCGGGTTTCATAACAGTGGTCTCTGCCAGGCGCTTCCAGTTCAACACTGACATCTTACGCAAGTCTGCAATCTTGAGAGCCATACGCAGGCTCATCTCACGCAGACGATTTTTATTCTCGTCCATGAAGGCAATGATCTCGTCTTGCACACACTCGTCAAAGTCGTAGTCTGCAAACAACACACCGTCCTTGGCAATCTGCTTGATACGCAGGACCTTGTCACGCATGGTGTCCAAGGTCAAGTCCAAGTAGTGGCATCGGCTTTGCAATGCATCCAAGTGGTCCCGCAATTTCTGCGAACGCATGGTGTCAAACTTCAAGTTGGTAATAAAAATTACCGAACCCTTGAACTCAAAACTGTCTGGAATACCTTCGCTCCGCAGAATGCGACTGTCTGACAACCAGGAAATCTTACGCTTCTTGCCGGAGTCCAGGGCACCCTTCAGCAAGTTCAGTGCAACGTCATCCAACAAGATAGAGTCGCAGTCATCAAACACCAACACACAATTGGGATCTGAATACTTGTACAGGGTTTGGTACAGGCCAATGGGACTGGCTGAGCCTTTCACAACCTCAGCCTTAAGGCGTTTGCTGGCCAGTTTGTCAAACAAACAGGCCTTGTCAATCTCTTGCTCAACACCATAACTCTTGCCCACGCCAGGAGGACCGCTCACAATCATTGCACGGATGTCGCCGCTCACACAAGCCTTGGTCATCTCATGCAGGATGTCAAAACGCTCACGAATACGATCCATGGCTTGCTCGTCTGTCTCTGCCACCACAGTGGGCTTGAACTTTACAGTGTTTTCTTTCACATGTTCTCCTGAAGTATACTCAATATCTGAAATGCCGTCTACTTTGATGCGGATGGCAGCAGGGCAGTTGGGAAAGGTACCATCATTTTCTACGGTGACATAGCCACCTTTGGCACCAGTTTGGAATCCACTCACCAAAGTAAACACTTGGTTTTGAATGGCCTTGTTGCGGTAAACGCCGCGAACGATACGAATTGCACTCATGGTTGGCTCCTTGGTGTGCGGTTGAACTTTGCTGTCTATGTGTGTATTATAGCAAATTGGCAATTATTGGTCAACCTTTAGAATTCATTTTATCTAAAATTTCTTGCGACCGCAATCGACCTAGTACTATAGTATACATTAAGTATACCAGTCCCCCAATAGCAATAGTGGCCAGGGCCGGTGCAATCATCTCTGGAGGTGTATACTTTAGTATTAACTGAACTGCCACTGCTATCAGGGCAACATAACCTAAAATAACTACTGTTTTGACTGCGGCTCGAACACGAATATCCATATCTACCTTTCTTTGTATGCCACTATTGTAGCAGATAGCCATTTATTGGTCAAGTCCCGCTAATTTGGCGGGTTATGTAATACTATCGTATACACAATTAAACACCTGATCTGCGGGCACACCATGTTGCTCGTAGCCCTGTACCACCATGTCAAAATAGCTTTGGTTAGGCAGACTGCTATCGTTGCCGGGTTGCATAAAGTAACACTCTGCAACAACCACTCCGTTTCGGTGTTCTACTGCAAATTGCCCACGGTTGTAGTACCAAGGAAAGCCTTCTAGGGTATCCAGGCTGTTCAAGTGAAACTGATCAATGCGCCACAGCACACCATCTACATAGGAACCTAATACAGGCACCACATCAGCGTGAATGGCAAAGCGGAAGGCATGGTCAATCAGGCGTGCGTGGCCTAGGCTCAGTGCGCCCGGACAGCGTTGAGCCATGCCCTCACGATTGGTATTCATTCCATAAGCAAAATATAACATAGCCTAAATTATAGCAAACTTTGATTAATTTGTCAACTCATACAAAAGTACTACATAAATGTATGGAAATTGTAGTAAACGAATATTTAACTTGGGAACGAGCTGAGCAGGCTAACAACTGCCCAGAACCGATGCCATGCAGTAAATTCTTTCCGGAATGGTGGCGCAATCTTAAAGGCGACCTGCGAAGCTACTTGCCAGAGTCTGGTGATCATGCCAACCACACAGCCAGAATGTGTTTGGGACTGCGTGGTGTTAGTCAGTTGGGGTACACTCTACCATTAACTGCTGACATGGATAACTTTTTTCCGGCCAGTGCAACCAAACACTGGAGGTATGGTTGGTTGTTGCAAGAAATGTTGCATGGTAGTTGTTGGGCTGAAAAAATCAATGATGAATATGTATGGGCCAGGCCTAGAATTGTTGCTTGGCCATGGCGTGCTAAAATGGCGCCAGGGTGGCGCATGATGGTAAATGATTATCCATTGGCCTGGAGCAGAGACTGGCATAATTTTTCAGGTTATGTCGAAGCCAGTCACTCATCAAGTTTATGGGGGTGGGAAGAAGAAATGGATCCCAACTACAATTACTACAACTTAGAGACTGTGTTGATCATGCGTAACTGTGAAATGAAAATTCCTACAGATACTGCGGTGTGTAGTTTTGTTCCGGTTTACGAGCCTGGATACACTCCCAAACAAAGTCGAGGTTATCCTTTTTAAAATTAAGCTGATGTTGGGTCAAAAGGTAAAGAACTCAAATCAGCATCAAATGTTACTGTTTGTCCATCCAAGATAGCTAGGCTTCCGGTGCCCATAGTACCGCCACCGCCTACATGACCTGTTATATCATATGGGCCAAGTTCACCGTCCCATAATGGATTGCTTACAATCTGAAAATTACCAGGTTCGTACCCGCATATCAGTAGGTCATTATTGGTGACTGCTATGGTAAATTTTAGCAAGGTACCAAAATCCTTTGTTGGAAGATCTACAACAACATCTACACTGTCATCAGTGGTGGATCCAGCCACCCAATTCAGTGTTGGAGGCACTGTTTTCTGGTACGTTGACACATGCTCGAACGCTGGGTTTTCTACGGTGATTGTTATTTCAGCTGGTCGTAAATTTGAAATTTTTGAAGTTTTTCGTGCATGACATTTGAACGTTAGTTCCATTTATTTTCTCCTACTGTCGTTTATTTATTTTGTTAATCCAATCAACAAGTACCTGTTTGTTGTGTTGGCAGATAACTTGGGAACCTTGATACAATTTGAGTTTTTGCGCCGTTGACAGTAGGGCCACACTTTTAATTGTGGAAAACATGGCACTAAACCGTTCTGGGCCGCTTAGATTGTCATAACCTTCATCCCAAAGTGTGTTAAACGTTTGGAATCCAAGATTTTGCATGCCTTTAAGAAATCCTGGGGCAGCATACACAAACTGAGGTTTTTCAGCTACCAGAGTGCGCACAGTTTTTTCGCTAGGCGTAAAGGTAAATCCTTCAGTCATGGTTTCAAAAGTTATTTCAAACAGATACTGATTTCTAAAACTCAACACACTATCAATCAATGTTGCATTGCGATTTTCACCAACAACATTTTTAATATACTGATCTCCTACACATACACCATCAACGCTGTTTATTGGCGGGTGTTTCATCCAATCAAGCACAGCATCTAGATCTGGCACAATATCTGGTTGTTTCCAACGACCTATGTGATCATAGTATCGTTCAAGTCGCAGCCAGTTTGGACGATGAGCAGGTGCTGTTTCTTGCATGAGGCTCACTATGCAATCATTTTTTGTTTCAGGCATGTGAGTCAAGTGCCATAGGCCTAACATTCTTACAGTGGTTTTACGACCCACAAATAATGCCCAAGTTTTTAAATTCTCAAGATCCAATTCTGCTGATGGCACAAGGTACTCTTGAGCACGATATATTTCATCAGTGATTTCACTGAAACCATTGTAAAACAAGTTGACCCAAGGATGATCTTGTGTCATGTTGTTTGGAGTAAACACAAATATCTTTGAGTCGTCTCGTCCTTGTTGCGCAATCAATTGTTCAATACAGTTTCTTAGTCCGCTGGCAGAAAAACTCAATCCTTCAAATCTAACATGCACTACCACATAGTGATCCAATGGTACTTCTACAAAATTTTTAACAAATTCATACTGGCTTTCCCAGTAGTCTGAGCCCACATGCACATATACAACTGACAGTGGCAGTTGATTGTTGTCCGGCAACTGCAAGTACCGGTTGATCAATCTATTCATTTGAAAGTGGTTGAAATCTTCAGTCATCTAAATTTTACCAATCGTGAATGTGGCACATAGCAATCATCTTGACTGGTAGGGCATTGTCGACAGATCATGTGTGGTTGGCCAAAGTTATCAGCAAACTGTTGAATATCTTCTGCACTGCTTTCTAATCCCACACTGCCGTTTGTGTTGTTGTCAAAATATTGATCCCATTGGTCTTTGTTGGGAGAATCATAGCGAGCCAGCGCATCTGGCAACAGCGCACTGGTACTGCATTTGTATATTCTTCCGTGGTACAGCAAAGGGCAAGTGGTTTGATGGCAATTGGCAAAAGCTGCTGAGGGATTGGAATTCCAAGGATGTGCAGTTTCGTATGTGCCACGAAATGTTTGTGTGAAAATTTCTGGTCGGTTGATTTGAAATCGCAAACCTGTTTTGGTACGCCACCGATCTATGCCGTATTCATGCACTGGTTGCCAATCATACGCAGACCACACTCGTTGAATGCTGGTTTCAAGTTCAGGATGATCTACATGTGCTGTGATTTTTAGTGTGGCATTACCATCTTGATACAACCAATCAACCACATCCCAGTGTTTGTGCAACAACAACCCATTGGTAGGAAAACGTATCTTGCTGTTGGGGAACATAGATCTCACGTCCCGAAGCAACTGCATGATGTCAGGATATATCAACGGTTCGCCACCCATGGGTCCTATGTCTTCAATATCAAACTTTTGTTGCCATTGTTCCAGCCAGGATCGAATTTCAGACCAAGGTGTGTATCCGCGACTGGGTATGTCACTGTATGTACTACACCCTTGGCACACAAGGTTGCAAACTGAACTCAACATGAGTTCTAAAAATGGTAGTTGAGGTTTCATTTCCAAAAATTTTCTATTACGGGATCTTGAATTTGATGTGGTTTGGGCTGGCCGTGAAACACCAATGCACATGCGTCTGGATCAATGTGTGTGCCAGCCCCTGGAGTGTTTTGTTTTCTCAATTGAAAATTCATGCCTCCGTCCCAGGCTTGCCAGCGCCAGCTTTGAAAACGTTTTACATCAAAATATCTTTTTTTGTTGTGATCAATAGTGGCATTTATAAAGTCTTGATCACCCTGCCAGCGCCGAATCACAGCATCATGCCCTTGCCGATTGAACTCGTCCCAAACCCAAGAAAATTTTGAAACATTCCACCACATCACGCTGCTGTTCATATTGTTCCATGAAGGACGCTGTAGGTATCTAAAGTCTTTGAGAGTCCAGAAGTAATCAGTATGCAGTTGGGTTATCCAGGTTAGGTCTGCAACAATCACACAGTCCAAATCAAAGTACAAAAAATCATCCAGATGGTGCGCAGGATTAAACATCTGTATCTTGTACCACCAAGACTTTTTGGGCCCAGCAATTCCTGGCCAATCTTCCAGTACATGTTTTACCATATGTGGCGGCACTGACCTATCATGCTCTGTGAACACATGTAGCCTTGCGCCGCCAGGCAGCCAACGATTTAGCATGTTATGCAATCGTTCAACGTAAATCCAATCGTAGCCCGAGCTGTGTATCACACAGGCGCAATCAGTCACTTGATCAGTGCGGGTTCTATTCTTTTTAGCCATGTTCCTGTGCGTATTTCAGTTAGTGTGTATTCAGTGTGGCAGATCTCTACCAGCCACTTATCTCGATTGATGTCATAAGACTTTTCTATGTTGGCCATGCTCATACCTACCGGGGCCGCCAAACTGCTCTCATGCACAATGGGCCTACAACCTGCAATAGCAGCCTGCACTCCAGGACCTGAATTGTAATTGACCACTGCATGATAGTTAAACCGCATGTCAAAGCTGTCGTAGGTGCCAGCAACCGGCCGCGGTTGTTCCACTGCGACGTCAGGCGGCAACTGACTCAAGTTCAGTCGATTGCGTGGATGCGGGCGTATACTGATGGGCCGATCAGTGTGCTGTCTTACCAATTTAATTTGATCCAATACCCATTGTGTCATGTCCATACCAGAGACTTGTAAACTGCGAGCATGTTGAGCAGCAATAACTACATTGGGACTGGAGTTAAAAGTTATGGCCTGGCTGACATTCAATGTGCGTGGTCGATCCCAATCTAAATTTTCTTCATGTCCGTAGTATCCATCTCTTGTGATATTGTTTACTGCTACCTTCCAAGTCTGCCCACGATACAGCGCACCAATTTCCAAAACAATCACTGGTTTGTTTTGACTGCGATAGTGCTCGTACACTGCTTGATTTGGTGCCATGCGTCCTGCCCAAAGCACACTCCAAATCACAGCCGCATCAGCAGTCATTGAATTTTCTTGTGTTTGTATGCCGCGCGATTGCAAAAGATCCAAAACCGCCGACATCACAGGCCTACTGTTTTGGGCACATTGAGAAGGAAAATAGGCTATGTTATTGATCATAAGTACGTGAGATGAAATACACTGTAATTACCACTTTCAACGCGGATGGTTATGCAAAGTACGGCCAGCGCATGATACAGACATTTTTACAAAATTGGCCAGTTGATCTAGTTGTGTATGCCGAAGGATGCAAAGTAACTGAGTCATCACCTAATCTTGAAGTACGTGATATTGATGTAGTTACCGAGCTCTCTGCATTCAAACAACAGTGGCAAGGGGTTCCCCGGGCCAATGGCGATGTCAGTGCTGATCCTGTTAGATCAAAACGCAAAGATTCAGGTAAAGGATTCAAATGGGACGCTGTGAGATTTGCTCACAAGGTCTACAGCATTTTCCATTGTGCAAAAAATGCACAGACTGATTGGCTGATTTGGATGGACGCAGACACTGTGTGCCATAGTGCAATCACTCAATCTGATTTGGCAAGACTATGTCCGGACACCGTGGATCTTTGTTTTTTAGGCCGGCGCGGCAAATTCAGCGAGTGCGGATTGTACGCTATGAATCTTCAAAGTCCACGCACAAGAGATTTTTTAACACAGTTTCAGCAATACTATGATAATGCTGAACAGGGTATCTTTACTCTGGCCGAATGGCATGACTCATTTGTGTTTGATGCAGTAAGAAGTCACTTGCCACTGATAGAACTTGATTGGTCAAGCCATTTGATCACAGGCGAAGGCCATCCCTTAATCAATTCAGAGTGGGGTGCCTGGCTAGATCATCTCAAAGGCAAACGCAAGGCCACAGGACGCAGTCCTGCTAGTGACTTAAAAGTCCAACGAACAGAGGCATATTGGCAATGAACTGGATTTACCTTAACAAAAATAACGAAGACCAATACATAGAGATGTTTGCACAAGGCAGTCAGTGTCACACTACTCAGTTGGAAACGTGGAACTATGATGACAGCAATGATCCTATTGTGTTACGTGGCATCATGAAACACAAGATATTCAAACGCTGCTGGCAAGACAACAGACCATTTAGGTACATGGACACAGGATACTTTGGCAACAGAGCTAATTTTAGAAATCCACATGGTGTAAAAATGTGGCATCGAATAGTAGACAACAATTTGCAACACGGAAAAATTATCTCCAGGCCAGATGATAGATGGAAACAGTTTAATATTGATATCAAAGCACGGCGTCGTGGGTCTGATATTGTGATTGTGATGCCTGAAGATAAACCTTGTATTGTGTATGGTACCACAGCTCAACAATGGCTAGATGAAACTGTAGCAACAGTTAAACAACACACAGATAGACCCATTGTGATACGTGAACGAAACAAAAATCGACAGGCGAGAGAAGCTGTACCATTTACCAGTTTGTTACGAGATGCACATGCTGTAATTGTATATAACAGTATTGCCGCTACAGAGTCGGTGCTGGAAGGAGTACCAGCGTTTGTTTGTGCTCCAAGCAATGCAGCAGATCCAGTTGCCAACAGAGATCTAGCCAAAATTGAAGATCCTTGGTTCCCAGATCTGGAGCTGGTGCGTGCATGGGCTTGTCATTTAGCTTATGGTCAATTCCACAACAGAGAACTTAGAGATGGCACGGCCGCAAGGATATTAGAGGAAACCAAACATGTATGAAAGCCACGGGTGGTGGTTCCCAGACACCGAAGATCACTTTCCCAAAATGCTAGCCAAAAGTGTAAGCAAGGGTGGACCAACTGAATATCAGTACCAAGTTAGACGTCGAAGTTTTGATCATGTAAAACAAAAACGTGTGGCCTTAGACATTGGTGCCAATGTTGGGTTATGGAGTCGTGACCTTACAAAACATTTTACACAAGTGATTGCATTTGAACCTGTTGCTATGTTTAGAGAATGCTTGGAACGCAATGTGTTTGCCAAGAACTTGCTTGTTGAGCCAATTGCACTGGGAGACCACGAAGGCATGATCCAAATGATCATTACAGAAGGCAACACAGGACATACTCATGTGGATCCAAACAGCACAGCGGGCGACACAAAAATCACACGTTTGGACAGTCTAGAATTGCCTGTAGTTGATTACATCAAAATTGACTGCGAAGGATTTGAGTATCGTGTGTTGCAAGGTGCAGAACAAACTGTCAAACGCTGCCGTCCTATTGTGGTAATAGAACAAAAACCGCATGATGCATACAGCAAAGATTATGGACAGTTTGCCGCTGTTGGGTTACTGGAATCTTGGGGCATGATTCGACTGGATCAAGTCAAAGACGATTGGATCATGGGTTGGATAAAAAATGACATTAATTGACAAAGAATACCAAAAACAATTGGCCAGCATGCACAGTGGTGGTAAATTTAATCATGGCGCCAAAGCCTACACTGTGGTCAAAGATTTTATCAATCAATATCAGCCTGCCACACTGCTAGATTTTGGATGCGGGCATGGCGCATTACTAGACACAATTGGCCAGCATCATCCAAACATTGTGCTATCTGGATATGACCCTGGCAATGCCAGCTTTGCTAAATTGCCCACCAAGACATTTGATGCAGTTATCAGCACAGACGCTATAGAACACATTGAGCCAGAGTTTCTAATAGAAACATTCAAAACCATAAACCATTTGATGGAACGTTGTGGTTGTTTTAGAATTGCTTGCTATCCTGCCAAGAAAAATTTACCAGATGGTCGCAATGCTCATTTGATTGTGGAGAGTCCAGACTGGTGGCGAAACAAATTAACAACAGTGATGGGTGTAAAGGTCGTGAGCGAACAGATTTCAGTAGTTGATAAAACTCACAAATGGCCGCATGTTCTAGGTTACAACTACGATGTTATCGTAGAAAAGGCATGAACTTTTGATAGATTTGCCCACTGCGGCCATCGGCATCCGACCAGTGTGCAGCCGCTAGGTCGTTGATCCATTGCGATCTATCAAAGGTCTGTGGTGACTCTAAATTGGCAATGTTTTTGTTGGCCACTGACCAGCTCACACAACTTTGATCATCAACAAACACCGGAATGTTGGCGCACACAGCAGCCACACTGGCAGAACTGTTAAAAAACACAGCGGCATGAGCATTTTGCAAATCTTGCAACAATGAACTCTTTGCTGGATCTACCACTGTTACTTTAGGTATGTTTCGAAACTTTCTAAAGTCTTGCAAACGATAAGCACCTGGGTGTGGTCTTACCACTATTGGTCGTTTGGTGTATTCTTTTATCAATGTAATTTTGTTTTCTAGCCATCGAATAGGATCCAATGTTTTCATTGCAAATCCTCCGTCTCTCTGCATGCAGATCAGTACATGTCCGTTTGGCCTAACTACTGGTTGCTCAATCATGGGCACATTGATAGCGTTGCGAATTTCGTTCCACTTGGTAGCATCGCTGTTGTGATTGGCATACTCTGCACGATCATAAAATGGGCCGCCAATGCTGTATCTCAAATAAGTTCCGTGATCATCAAGATATTTGAAACAACTGGCATCAATGCACATTGTTTTCAAACCTTGGCGTTGCTGTTCAGCAATAATTTGTTTACGTAGAGCTATATTTGGTCCACCAGTGTTTGTGGTTGCCCAGCCCAACATCACAGCCAGTCTGCTGGGTGTATATTTGTAATCCCACTCTACTACTACATTACCGCCTGAATTTTTGACTCCGTCAGCAAAACTTTCCAAACATTCAATTTTTCTAGAATGTTTTCGAGGATTGGCAACAGAACTGATGTAAACCACTGCATCAATGGTCATTCAGTATTCTCCATGCAGTGCCATCGCGCATTTCTGGCTCAGTGAACTGGCAATATGCAATGTGCCTGGTCCAAGCTTCTACTTCGTCTAGCGTGGGTATTTTTGGATTTTCAATTTCTGATAATGATTGACTGCATAATGCGGCAGCGGCATTTGGACCCAAAGTAATAGCTGGTTTGCCGCACAACAGTGCTTCGCCGGCAGCAATGCTTGAGTAAGTGACCAGGCACCAGATATCTTGTTGCAGAGCCATTTGCATGGTGTCGGTGGTTTGTCGTACTGACCGACCTTGCTTGAGTCTGACCACTATTTCACGGTCAGTGTGCTGTTTTAAAGTAGCAATGGTTTGATTCATCCACTGTTCAAGATCGATGTCATACAAGTTTAACAGTTTTTGGCTAGGAGGGGCCAACAAAATTTTGGCGCCGTCTTGTCTAAATTTTGTAAGTTGAAGATTGCACTTAGCAACTCGGTCGCCTGGTCTGTCAATTATGGGCCCAAAATTTTGCACATCATTTTTGGTGATGCGGTGAAATGTTTTTTTCTTACCATTACCAAAATAACCAGTGTCAAGATAGTAGAAATCTCTGCCTTGCTGTTTGCACACTGCCATCTCTTTGCGTTTGGTAATACCTCGTAGTACCACCGGAGTCATGTTATTTTCTTCTTTTGTCCAATTGCTGATTCTTCCGCCAGCCCCTTGTACAAAACTTTGTAGTATGGGATCGTACATGTGTCCTTTTTCCTTATACTTGAAATCTCCTGGTTCTGTGGCAATAGCTGCAACTGTATCTTGTTTTAGGCCATGTATGGATTGAATTAAAGTATCTGCTGTGACACCATAGTATTCGCCAGCAGCATCAACTCGATACTTTAAGATATCTCTAAACAATTTGTGTATGTCAGGAGGCACCATGTCTAAAACATGCTGAGGTAATGGTGCTAACAGTTCTTCATCTTCTTCACTCATATATCTCTCTGTTGACAATATTCTGTTAGTAAGCGTTCCTTGTGCCACTCGTTACCTTGTGGAGTGTCAGCAAACTCGTGAAAGCATGGAGTGCCCAAGGTATAGTGCAAGAGCTTGGCGTCGGGGTTTGGCCCGTATTCATCGGGCAACCAATTCCATTCTTTAGGCAGTTCGCCTATGCGAGCATCATCCAACCATGTGAATCTATGCAACTCAGCACCTGTAGCTTTTTGCACAAACTCAGGAGTAAGTTTTCGGTTAGGATAACTGTTACAATTCCACAGTATCACACTGGACCAGTTTTTGCGTGGATAGTCTTCGTTCTTGGCCCCTAAATACTTTTCAGTCATCTTGGTTTTATAGTCATGTTTGACTACCATTACATCTGAATAAGCATCTCGCAAGTTCCAAAGTTCTGCAATGTCTCCACGCACAATCATATCACCGTCAATGAATATTGCCCAACCTATGTGTTGCATGAGATGTGGCACAAGAAATCGTGTGTAGATAAAGTGATTGCTGCCGTCTGTGTGTGTTTCGCTGTAGTCCTTGAACAAATTAAGTGCAACTGGAATGATTGCAACAGGTCTGCTTGAATTTCGAATAATAGAATTTACGCAGGTGTGATATGCAATTGCTTCTCTAGGATCGTATCCTACAAATACTGGTATAATATCTTTCATCGGCGTTCGATATCTTCTTCTACACAGTTTTCCCCAAACTGTATTTCAATCAGTTTGAGTGGACGGTCTGTTTCGTTGCACAATTGATGCCATTCATTGCGATTGATCCAAGTAGCTTCATGCACAGTTAGGTGATCTTTGATGTCTCTATCTGTACTGGAATCTAGTGTGTACACCGTGGCTTCACCTTCAGCCACAAACCAAAACTCTGATCGTCGGTCATGCCGTTGCATGCTCAAACAAGTTTTGGGTGCCACAGTAAGTTCTTTAAGTTTGGTGTTGGCGCCAACTTCGTGTAACACACGATAGTATCCCCAGGCTCGCGAGGTCTTGGGCTTTTTCCATTCTTCAAGAATCCATGAACTGCTATTCTTTTTATCCTCGCCGCCTACACCAAATGCAAATTCTAAATTGCTATCTATCACATCCATTTCAGGAATGTTTTTGTCAGTGCGATCACCACCATTGGCAAATATCAACGTTGCGTCAGGGTAGTGTGCTCGAACCTGTCGGATAAACTCTTTAGCTGAACCATCTGCATCGTCAAATGTGTACACTTCGTCAACCATGGCAAGATTGTTTATCACACACAATCTTTCCGTCCATGGCATGAATGGCCGACCTTTTTTACGAGTCAGCCATTCGTCTGAATTAAGTCCCACAATCAGCATGTCGCCTAAAGTGCGGGCGGTTTTGAAATAGGCAATATGCCCAGAGTGTAGCGGATCAAAGCCGCCAGTTACAAGTACAATTTTCATGCAGGTATTTACACCTGGATGTCTTCCATGCCAGCAGTTCTTAGCCGCACAACATGCCCCATTTGCCACTGTTTGGTATCCAGACCCTTCATGATACCCAACCAGCGATTGCGTAGGTATGCCACTTCGTTGATTATGGTTTCGTAATCAATCACTTCATCTTCGCCATCCACATACTTTTCTGCGTCGCGACTAGTGAGCGCACGGGCATAGCCTTCCAGATACTTTTGGAAATGCTTTCTGCGGATCTTACGCAGTTGGATATTGAGGAAGTTCAACACAGCTTCAATTTCTTGAAGCTGGTTGTATCTAAACTCAGTAATGCCAGGAAGTGCTGTTATGTTTTTTTCAACAATTCCAGCAATGCGGCAGTCTTTTTTAGCGTCAGTTATTTCACGCTCGTAGTGTGCTATAAAATCTGGAATAGCATCAAGATTAGCAACTACTCGACTATACCACATTAATTTTCCCAGTCGTCTTCGTTGGGATCCTCTTCTTCAGGATCCTCTTCTTCGTCGTCTTCTGAGTAATCTTTGTCGTTGTCAAGATATACAGTAAGTGCTCGTTTGATGTCTGAATCACCTTTGAATGCGTTACGAATATCTTCAGCGTCACAGTCATTGTCCATTAGAATTTGAACCACAGTCTCTGCTGCTTCGTTGCGGTCAACTGTGTTTACATAACGCTTGAGCTCTCCCCAAATTTCTGCTGCCACATGTTCACTCATTCTGCTTCCTCCTCGCCGGTACTTACCTCTTCCTTGATATTTCCAAAGTCTTTCATCACAGTGTCAAGGCAGTTGTCATCGTTGCGTTCCCATCCTTTGCGGAACTTCTTGATGATTTCACCATGACTGGTAGTAAACACCAGACTGTTGCCTTCTTTCTTGAGCAGGCCTTTTTTCTCAATCAAGTCAGTTAGTCCTGAGTACGGACTCATACCTGTTGTGTAAGGAATCTTAACTTGCACGCCTTCAAACGGTTTGGCATAGCGTGTTTTCATAACCTTGCAACCAGCACGTATGCCCATGACATCAGTGATCTTGTTGCCGTCCTCGTCCTCTTTGAGTTTCATCTTCTTCATGGCCACTACAATTGATGAGGCGTAAATGAAACCTTGACCGCCGCTAATTTTATCGTCTGGGTCAAACATATCCTGTGAGGCGTATGTGTGGTTGGTACAAACCAAACCCACATTGTATGAACCAAACATGTTCACACAGTTACGCACCAAGGCGGTGAGAGCTTTGGGTTTACGTCCTAGATCACCCTTCATTTCGCCTGCATCAAACTGATTCACATCAGTGGGTGTCAACAACATACCCAGTGAGTCAATTACAAACATGACCTTGGGCCGCTCGCCATCTGGCAGAGCCTTGTAGTCGCTCATGAATGTGGAGATAGTTTTGGCCACGTCATCAATCATGGCCATGCTTAGTTTGAGCAATTTGCTGTCACTTGTGTCAACACCAAGTGCCTTGAGCCAATCTTCATCCAGTGCGTTTTCACTGTCAATCAACACCACAAAGATACCTTGCTCTTGTGCGTTCTTCACAATGTTGCCCGAGCAGATATAACTCTTACCTGCGCCAGAATCTCCAGCAAACACAGTTACCTTGCCCAGTGGAATGCCACGGTTAAAGTCTCCTGAAATCAGGTAGTTCAGTGCATAGTTGCCTGTTGAGATCCAGTCTGTTGGATCATTAAAACCAATCGATAGGCCGTCGATTGATTTGGTAATTTCCTTACGAAACTTACTTACGTCAAATGGTTTTCCCATGTATCACCTGTTATAAAAATAGAAGAACACAAGAGGTTGCCCTCTTGTGTTAGTGCAGAGATTACTGCTTGTTTTGACGAGCGCGGATCATGGCCAAGATGTCTTGAGCATTACCGCTTGGCTTGGCTGCTGTGACTGGCGCAGCAGCTGGTGCTGGTTCTTCATCGAACGCATCCTCAGCCGCAGGTGCTGCCGGAGCGGCAACCTTCAGTGCTGGTTTGGCAGCAGGTGCCGGAGTATCTTCTGCATCACCGGCAGCGGCACCACCAGGTGCTGCCACGCCAGCAGGGCGGAAGTATTGACCCCAACGCTCAGTGTCGTATGGCTGTCCATCTACTGATGCTTCAAACATCTCTTTGATGACCTTTAGCTCAACGTCGCCGGGACGCTTGGGCAGGAATGTGCTCAAGTCATACAAGCCGTGAGTTTCAATTGCAGCCTGTTCAGCTTCTGTGAGTGCCGACTCTTTACGAGCCCACTTGGAACTGTTGTAGTCAGCAAAACCACCCTTTTGTGTCTTGGTGATACGGAAGTCCAATCCACGCATCAAGTCAGTTGGCAATTCTTCCAGTTCAGGATCCATCAATGCACCCTTGATTAGAGTAAACAACTGAGGCCCAATGATGAACTTGCGGATGGGATTGTCCGGAGTCTTGTCATCAGCAATGGGATTCTCACGCACAAAACCTTGGAACAAGTATGAACGCTTCTTCCAGTACTTGCGACCCATATCTTCAAGGCTCTTGTCCTTGAACCAAGTACGAACTTCTGCCAGTACCGGGCAGGCGTCTCCCCACATTTCCACGCAGGGTACTTGTACGAATACTTGTTTTGATTCCATCTCTCCTTTGACGCCGTTGAATGGCAATCGGATCATTGCTCGTTCGACCCAGAAAAATGTGTTTTTTGTGTTACCGTCAGGTAGGAAGCGTAGTGTGGCCGATTGACCTTCTTCCATGTTCCAGTGTGGATAAATTGCTCGATCGCCTCCACCTTGGTTTGAGTTGCCTTTTGTGTCAGCTGCCTGTAGTCTTGCTCGGATTTCTGCTAAAGATGCCATAGTTTATTTCTCCTTAAAAAGTTGCCTATGTGTTGCCTATCTAAAATTAGATCTTTGTTGCCTGTGACGCACAAACAAAAAAGCGCATACACCATGTAGTATATGCGCTATTTGCCTTGGTGTCAAGTGTATTTATATCATTTGAGCAAAGCCAGTGATTTTATTCTTGCCAATTCGTCAGACTCGTAATAGCTGCCTGTAACCGCGCCATTGTAGTTGATTGCGTCCTGTGGTGCTTCACCAATTACTGGTGCCATGCCACCGGCTACTGTGCCCATTTCGTACATGCCGCATTCCATTAAACCATGCTCCGGGCAGTACTCACCTTCCATGGTTGAGTTGCAAGAGCCTTCTTTGGTCATTTTGCGACCCAGCATGCCGCCACCAGTACTGCCTGCGGCACCACCTACCACGCCACCTATTGCTGCGCCAATTGGTCCGCCTGCAAGAGCTCCTAATGCAGATCCAGCAACTGTTCCGCCAACACCGCCTAATGTTCCGCCGGCAAGTTCGCCCTTCCAACCTTCGCTTAATCCTAAATCAGCATAAAATCGATCAGACACCCACTCATACGGATCACCATCTCTGGCTTTTTTGGTGCCATATGGCATGTCATCAAAGTAATAGTCGTACAGTGCATGATAGAGATCATCATCCAAATCGCCGCGTTCTTTAAAGTCTGCAACTTCTTTGGTGAAACGTTTGATGATGTGATCCATGGTGTGACCAGTTGAATCTGTCAACACACTTTCTTTCATTGGCACACCAGCATATTTCAGCATGGTGTTCAGTTCTGCGTTTTCGGCCACAGCTTGTTGTGTTGGAATACCAATTGTAAATGCACCGCCTACAGGTTGATCAAATCTCCAACCTTTTTGTCTAAATGTATTATAGTATGGATTGATTGCTTTGGTAATATTTTGCATTGTTGCACCGTCATTACCTGTTGGAACTATATATCCACGTGATGGCGGATATGTACGGTCGTTAGGATCTGGGTTTATTACTATTCTAACAGTGCCGTCTTGATTTGGAAAATCTTTTACAGTTGCACCGGTTGCTTGTTGCAATGTCTGCACAATTTGTTGAGCATACTGTTGAGTTGCTTTGGGATCTACTCCAGCAGCCGGAATTGCTTCTGCCATGCCTTGCTCAGGAAGATTTGGGCGGGGGTGTTTGCCGCTAATATCTCTAATACTCTGTTTTAGACTGGTTATTTGATCTCTTGATGGCAGGCCTTTTCTCTTACCAGCTGTGTTGATACTATGTTCGATGCCTGAACGGCCAATGCCAGCTCCCTTCACTAACGGATCAGTACGATCATAAGCACTACCTACGCCGCCCATTCTACGTTTTTGTCCAGGATCGTTTTCTGGTCGTTCAGGAAAATCGTAGCCGTACCCAATATCATCATATTCGTCACTGTCACCTGGTTCTTGAGTGTACAAGCGATCCTTGTATTTAGGGTCACGCCATTTAGCAGCCTCAGCCATACCTTGTTCAGGTGCGGTGTCTTGTGCAACATCAGCAGGTTCAGCTTCAGAACTCTGTGGTGTTTGGATCCCTAGTTCAGCCAATCTAGCTTGCACATCTGAGTCATCCCAAATGTTGGCACGAGGATCACGGTCAGCCAAGTTGCCAAGGATATCAAACAATTGATCGTCACCTATGACATCGTACAGTAGTTCTGTAGCGTTGGTGGCGTCTGGACCAACAATCAGCTCTCCGGTCATGAGTTGATTGAGTTTTTCCTGTGCTTCTGGATTGTCTGGCAAGGCCCATGTGCCTTCCATGATACCGTTTACCCAGTTTTCAAAAATTTGTGCTTCTTTCATAGCGTTTCCTCGTTGTTGTATTTTGGCCAAGGTAGGCAAGGCCTGTTCAATTCTTGTGTCCAATGTTTGTTCAATGAACATGTTGCGTAGATCTTCTACCAGTGATTCTTGTTCACCAATGTCTGCTGGTGTCCAAGATTCAAAATAATGTGTGTACCCGCGACCAGTGGCCAGGTGTTTTAAATTGCTTTGCAGGGCTTCGTAATATACATTGGCGCTTTCAACCAGTTGCTGTGTAACACCTTCAAACATGCGGCCTTGCTGTGCTCTGCGGAATCTTGACAGCACTGCCATCTCACCAACAGTTTCTGTGATGTGTTGTCCACGGATATCGTAGGGTCTGCCACCTTGGCGCACATGTTCCAGCATGGCTCGGCCGCCGACCAATTTGACAAATGGCAATTTAAAACGTTCACCATCCACAGTTTCAATAAACAAACTTTCTACATAGCGATAGCGTTTGTCGTTTTCGCCAATCATGCGGTTGTGTTTGATTACCAATCTTGCATCAGTTTGCTCGCCCATGTAGCTGATTTTGCGTGTGCCATAGTAGCCTTCAAACAAACCTTCTTTGATGGCAGCCATGCCAGTCATTGTGTGTTTGAGAGCATTGATATTCTTTGGGCTAAAAGTATTGAAGTTGTGACGAGTACTAAAATCTTTGAGTTCTTTCATGAATCCAAACCACTCATCTTTGTCTTCAGGCGCCATGCCCTTGCCAAGATTGTCACCGTAAAACAGCATGAGCTCGTTTTCATCGCCGGCCACAATCACTGCGGTGCCATAGTTGTTGCCGTTAGATGATACCCAATCAAACTTAAAAACTTTGCCGTCAGCAGGATCAGCTGCTTGCCCACGCTCGTCAGTGATATCCACATCAAAATTACGAGTGTTTAACAGATCATACAGATCATTGCCAATTTGGATTTCTTGTGCCATAGTAGTGTATTTAGCGCATCATTGATATGAATGGAAACGGCTCAACAATCATGTCTCCGTGGTCTTTAAGGTGCGAATCCAAGTCTGAGTGGTAAGTTTGTAGCATTAACAGCATGCGTACAACCAGCAAACTGGCCATGACCAAATCGTCTGTTTCGCCGGGTTTGGCAGCATAGCTGGTGCCCATGGCCACAAACGTTTTGAGTTCTGAAACCAAGGGCCTTGAGTTAATTTTCATACGCCCAGATTCCACTAGAATTTTGAACTTGTTGCAGGCTGTTATTTTGCTTTTGTTTGTGGTGTTAAAGCCCTTGCGGAATCGTCGACCCGTTGTGCCTGTTACTGAATTGTCGCTTAAAAAATATCCTGGAATATTTTCTTCACCGTATTCAGCAATACTGATCAAGGCCGCTTCACCAATGGTGTTGTTTTCTACTGAATAGTAAATGCTTTTTTCGTCTTTCACTACCCCATGCAGTTCTTTTATAATATCTGCAAGAATTCTAATTTGTGTGGGAATGTCAGTTTTGTTGTGGCGCCATTCAGCAATCTGATCTGTAGTTCTAGCATCAAATACTTGTATGGCAGCAGGATCGCCACCTGTGCCCAAGCTGGGATCCAGTGCTACCACATACATGCCATCTTTAGTGGGAGTCTTGTACCAGCGTACCTGTCCAGTTCTGTGCATGGGCTCTGTTCCTTCAAGATCCATCAGCTTGATAGGTGCTATTAGTGTTTCGTCATTGATAACAAATTCGCAATCCATTTCTCTGCGAAAACGTTCTTCGCCCAGCTGAGCCAGTTGTTCTGCACCCCATTGATCTCCACGATCAGGGTGCTCGCGCCAGAAACTGCGAAAGGCACGGAATCCGTTGATGCCTAGTTCTGTGGTATTGCCGTGTTCATCTTCTGTCTTATTAGCACCTTTCCACAAGAACGCAAACTGGTCCTCGTCTGAGTTGGGAGTGCTTGTGATAATTGCTTTACCACCAGTGGCCAAGGTAGGTGAAATTGAAGTCCAAAACTCTTTGGCAATTGTGGGTCGCACAAACGCAAATTCGTCAGCGTACAGCAAGGATATTGACATACCCCGTCCGGTTGTTTCTGTTGTGGTTTGACTCACAATACGCGATCCGTTTTCAAACTCCACTGACCCTTTGTTGTAAGAGGTAGCACCTGCTCGTATGTGATTGGGGCACAACTCATAAGCATATCTTATGCGTTGCATGATCTCTTGTGCGCCTGTGTATTTGTGTGCGGCAATAAGAATTGTGGAATCTGGCACAAACATTGCATACCACAGCAGGTATCCAGCAGCTGATGTGGACTTGCCTGTTTGTCGAGGCATCAAGGATATTGAATATCTATAGTTGTGATAGGTATGGATCAGTCGCTTTTGATAGTCAAAAGGATGATACAACATCTTGCCGCGTGTGGGATGCTGGATAAAGAAAAAGTTATCCATGAAATACAGCGGGCCTGTGACGGGATCAGCACACAGCGCAAACTCCGTGAGTTCTTGTTCAGTGTATGTTTCAACTCTGTGCGGTGCTTTGACCAGCACTGTTTCTAGATTATTTGATTTCATTCCAATCATACAATTACTTATTGCGTTGTTGTTGTATCCATAGATACAATTGGGTTATGCCATGCTCCAAACGATCTTGTGGTTTCCACCCCAGCACCGACTCAATCAAGGTGTTGTCACTGTTGCGCCCCATTACTCCCAGTGGTCCAGGTATGTTTTGTATTGCAACTGGTTTGTTGACTACATTGGCTATCAAGTTTACTAGGTCGTTGATTGATATCATTCGATCACTGCCAATGTTTACAGGTTGAGTATGACTGCTGTCCATCAGTCGGTGTATGCCTTCAATGCATTCTTCAATCCATAAAAAACTGCGAGTTTGCGTGCCTGGTCCCCATACTTCAACAATACCATTTTCACTTTCAGCAACTTTGCGACACAATGCCGCTGGTGCTTTTTCTTTGCCACCTTGCCAGGCGCTGTCAGGACCAAACACATTATGCAGTCTAGCTATTCTAACATCAAATCCATGATTGCGAGCAAAGCTGGAGTAAAGATGTTCGCTGAACAGTTTTTCCCATCCATATTCACTGTCTGGGTTGGCCGGATAAGCACTGGACTCTTCACAGTTGGGATTGTCAGGATCAACTTGATTGTGCGCAGGATAGATACAGGCACTGGAACTGTAGAAAATCTTTTTGCAACGTTTAAAAGTCATCTCATGTAGAATGTTGAGATTGATCAGCGCACTGTTGTGCAAAATTTCTGCGTCGTTGACCCCAGAAAAAATGTATCCTGCGCCTCCCATGTCTGCTGCCAGTTGATAAATTTCATCTATTTCGTTTGTGATCAAACTGGTCACTCGCCGTTGGTTTCTTAAATCGTACTGATAAAATTCGTGGCATTCATGCGGCCCAAATTCTGGATGTTTTAGATCAGCACCAATCACATAGTGACCTTGTGCTCGTAAACTTTTTACCAGGTGTGTGCCAATAAATCCCCCAGCACCACAAACTAAAACTTTTTTCATTGTATTTCCTTGATATAGTAGTTAGCCACTTGTTGATGTATGGCAGTGTCAGTTATGTGATAGTAGGGTCTGTACAGTGCGGTATTGCCATGGTCCCAGAGATTCACTTGGCTGCGATACTGATCAAACTTGCTAAAATACTGTTTGGTACCGCCAAACTTTGGATGTTCAAAGCCGCCTTGGTCAAACAAAAAAGGTATTTTGCTATCAACTAATTTTTGGAGAGTGTTTTCAATGACGCATTGATTTTGGTATATGGCAAGATCAAGATCAAAAAATTCTGTGTAATAGTGTTTGATCAATTCTAACTTGCGTTGATCAAATGGCGTGGTTGCTGTGCTGGCTGTGAGAAAACTGTAAGGAACTATTTGGTCTTGATATCGTGTTTGGCTGCGAGTGCAACTGGTTCCTTGCACAATCACAAAGTCAGCTTGATCCTCAATGGCACCATCTACTTGCATGGCTATCATGAGATTGGTAGCACTGACTGTCGCTTGATTTACCGTCTGAAATTCTACGCCCAATAGGTCTACCCAGCAAGGTCCGTATTCTGGATCTGGCACACAAAAACTATCACCGCAAATGTACACACGTTTCATGAGTTTACAAAATTTTCAATGTCTCTTATGATTTCATTTGCAAATCGTTGTTGCACCAACTGTTGGTTAAAAAATCTATTGCGATTGTGTTGCAATTTTTGTTCAGTCAATGAGTCAATTGCAAATTGATGCGGCCAATACTCACGTACAGCGTCAACAACAACTTGTGTAACTTGAGTATGCCGTTGCTCGTCATTAGCAATGTTGTCATAGCTTTCGTCCCAGAGATTACCAAATGTTTCAAATCCTTCGCGATGCAAGTACTTTAATGTTTCATAAGATCCAAACACAATAAAAGGATGATAGTAGGCCATGGGTTTGAATATTTTTTCGCTCACTTCTGTTTTGTAGCAAGGCAAGCATGGGCTGTTGGTCCAGGCGTTGGTGCGCATGTAGCTTTCTACCACCACACTAAAGCAAGTGGAGTCGTACCAGTCTGGATTCATGTAGTACAACCAGTAAACTGGATTGTTGGGATTGTTGTGATCGCAATCGCCTGGCAACAGGTGTCCACGTGCTACATAACTCCACAGAGCTTGATCAAGCACAGGAGACAGTGTTTTCAAAGTGAGGTCTTTGTGTTCTCGTTCTTTGTTCATTGGCATGAAAAAACTGTGTCGATAGCGTCTGTTAGGGCGGTACTCGTTGTATGCCACAGCAGTGTAGTACAAACTTTCTCTGTACCACAGCCAATTGCCATTTCTCAGTGTTAATCTTCCATCTTTGGCTATACTGGGCGTGTCTACATCACTGTCCCAAAGATGGTCCACAATCATTTTAAATCCGCTGTTGACAAACGGCTGCCACCATTGTGGAGTTTTTTCCAGCACACTAACATGATTGGTCAGCACCACACAATCTGCAGGTGAATAGAATACATCATCAGAGTAAGGCACCAGGTCAAAGTATGGATCAACCTGCGGGCGAACACACCCGTGAGTAAAGTTCACAAACTCATTGGGGTGATATATTAGTTTGATTTTGCTCATATTGTAACAACATGGTACTGGCTATTTCACGATGTATCTTTGGACCACCGTGCATGTGATCTCTTGCATATCCTATGTCTTCTCTCGATCTTGTCATTGTAGTGTCAGTGTCTACAGAACAAAATTTAGCACCTGCATTGGTAGACATTTGCTGCACAGCAAAAATGTTTTTTTCTTTGTTGATCAAGTGATTTTCTTCTTGCATGAACCATGTGTTGAGATACACATCTGCAGGGTTGAAATACTTGCTCTGGCTCTGTGGCATAAAAGTATCTGCTTTAAATATATCACTGTCTTGGCATTTTTCTGCAAGAACTAATTCAATTCTAGCTTGCGGTGGTGCAAGCATGCAAACCACTTTGGCATTGAGTTTTGGTAGCCAATATCTAGCCAATCTAAAACAACTGTCAGCTGAATAGCCGCCCCAAGCCAAATTAAACACTTTTAAATTCAATGCTTGTCCTACTAGGCTGGGCCACAAGCATTCTACTGGCAACCCAATGCCCATGGTATAACTGCAACCCAGTGCCACAACACACGGCAAGTCATCAAACTCATCGCATCTGAATCCTTCGCTGTTTAGATTGTAAGTGATAGCACCTGGCTTGTCCCAACCCATGTTTTGAAAATATTCTCGATGTGCAGAATTTTGCATCAAGTTGTCAAAATGTTCTTTGGTGTCAGTTGGCATCCAATCCAAACATTGGTCTGCTATGTGAATGCCAGGATGATATGGTTTTTGATGTGTTATCATAATGAATTAGCAATGGTAGGCCAAAGAGCAGCAAAACTTGTTGATTTTTTAAGCTGTTGCTCAATGTTTTTATGAAATTCCAAAATGTCAAAGTTGTAATCAGGAGATATCAAATAACTGTTGTCTTGCAAAGTCATGCGATATCGTTTGAGTGTGTCTACTGCACGACCCTTGTGATCTTGCCAGCGTTGTACAACTTTATCTATTTCTTGTATGGCCAGTTGTCTTAACGCCTCAGGGTATCGTCGAATGTCTAACTCCCAAGGATGAGACAGTTCACACCAAAACAAATCAAGATTGTGACGTTCACAATATTCATAGTATTCCACAAGGTCTAATGCACAATAAATTGAATAGGCCGGATGCGCTATGACTTTTTGTTGATCTTGTTTCATCACAGCAATGTTTTTTTCAAACTGTTGCCAATTGGCTCGATCCCGCACATATTCAAATTTTTCAGCATTGGCATTGTCAAAGCTGATCATCCAGTCCACGCTAGGCCAAGTTTTAAGTGTTTGATAGATTGTGTTGGTAGTGATATCCATGCTGAGATTGGTAGTAACCATTACTCGTACTTTGTTTGGATTTATAAATTTTAGAAACCTGTCAAGCCCTTTTTGCAACAATGGTTCACCGCCGCCCAACACAAGACCTTGAATGTTTTGTCCTTGTGCTTGTGCCAATTCGATAAGGTCTTCATGTTCATTTTTAACATGATTGATTGGTATGCGTTTGACACTTTGCCAAGCCGTGGAAGTTTCAGGATTGCAATACACACAGGTAAGATTGCACAGATTACTCCAGTTAACCACAAGATGTTCTAATTTAAAAAATTCAATGTCTTGATCAATAGCTGACAATGTGTCTGGATCTGCATGTCGCACTGTTCTACCACTGGAGCCTGTGGTTTCTTCAAGTTGCTTGCACCAAGTGCATGCTGCATGCCACTCGCCTTGTGCCATGGCATTTTTAAGTTCTCTAGCAGGTGCATTCAACAACACCTGTTGTATGGGTATTTCTTTGATGTTGCCCAGTTCATAACCTGAGTGCATGCAGGGGAACACACGACCAGTTTGATCAATATTCAAACTGGTCCAAGGTGCTGAACAAAATGTAGGACTTTGTGTAATCATAATTTTTCTGAAAGCCAACTGTAACTGCACAGTCTAAAAGAGTCAGCAGGAACTGGCGTTAGCATGGCATGCCATTGTAAATGTCTCACACCTTGACTATCTGGTGTGTTGATCATTATATAACCACTGTTGGGTTGCATGGTAAATTGATATCGCAATGAGTCAGGATTTTTGTAGTGGTAAAACGAAGTGCCCAACTGTGCGTCAGCACCAATCCAAGTCAGTTGCATGGATCCCGGCATTTCGCCATCAGTGTGCATGGCACAAGTGAATCCTGGTTCGTCTACCCACCACGCTGTGCCTTGATATCCTTGCAGTTTGCGCCCAAGGCCATGTTCAATTTGATCAATGTGCTGTTCAAGATATTGGTGCCATTCTGGCATCCAAGGCAAAGAGTCATTGTTAATTTTTCTTCGTGGCCATAGTTCTTGCCCTTCTTGTTTTTGCCAGGGCAGAGACAACCAGTCGGTAGTCATGACTTTTTGCACAATGTTTTCAGGAAAAACATTTTCAATCAAGAACAAGTCATAATACTCATCAACAGCAGTTATTTGCATAGGAATGCCAGTTCTGGCCATAGGCGTTGAAATTCACCAGCTTTGTCTGGATGATACTTGGTCTCGTTGTCATGAATGTGTTTGAAGAACGCTGTGTCAATCTTGCTGATTTTGTTCTCACTCAATCTGGCTTGATAGGTAGCTAATGCATTGTCAAAGAACTGGCGTTCAGCAGGGGTAGCAATACCCATCGCATAGAAACGTTCAATCTCTGTAATGGCTTCCCGAGCAACACCAGCACCGTGCAAGAACGGATCAAGGTATTCGGGCTGAAACAAGTTTTGCCACAGCACTGTGGTGCCTGTATCCTCAGCAAACTGTCTTAATTCACAGATGCGAGTGGCATTGTAAATGTTGTACACCGCATGTATGCCGCCCCACTGACCTTGTGTGGTCATGAGATGTTTGATCTTACTCAAGTTTTCTTTGATCAATGACCATGTAGCACCGTGTCGCACATACTCCACTCGTTCACCGGTGTTGTCAAAACTCATTGACCAGCCAACTCGATTGCGTGTTGACAACTTTTGAAATATCTTGTTTGAATCCAAGTCCACGTTTAGGTTTGTGATCAGTGTGACTATGGCATCCTTGGGTATGACATCTAGCAGTCGATTGTTTTCTGGCAGCAACAAGGGTTCACCACCCACAAGTGCTACTTCGTGTATGTGTTCATAGTGCTGTTCAATAAAGTCGCATACTGAATCATAGTAGGGTCTTGCACCACTCTTAAATGGAATGCCTTTGAGGCTGGCCCATTTTGAACTGCAAGATTCGCCACAGTAGTTGCAACTCAAATTGCAAGTGGTATTCCAGCGCACATCCACAATAACAGGATAGTGATACTGGTCCCCAGCTGTGGCATAGTCAAAGTTGGGATTTACATTGTTGTGCCATTGGCGTTCGGAATCTGCACCAAAACGTTCAGCTCGCACACAGTTAGAACAATACTCATGCGGCTTGCCTTGTGACAAGCTGGTGCGTATCTCTGTCATGAGATTGGAGTTAAGGATCTGTTCAATTGTTTGGGTATTGAGGTTGCCCAGCATGTTGGGGTTGCCAGCACAACAAGTTTTTACATCGCCTCGGGGATTGATATGTAGACCGCGCCAGGGGGCCGCGCAATAAAATTCTTTCATCCCGTATTTACGGGCGTTTTAGTTGCACCAAGATGTTTTGGCTTCGCCGTAGTATTCACGGGCAAATCCGTTGGAAATGAGCATTTGACGTAGACTTTGCCCGTTTAGCAAAACATCACCTAGCACACGACCGCCATATTTGTCCCAGTCCATGAGTACAATTTGTCGCTTTTGTGAATTGGCAATTGCTTGCTTGGTAAATGCTGTGGCTGCTTCGCCACGTTGGGCTTCGCTTGGACACTGTGCTCTGTGTCCTTTTTCAGGAGTGTCTACCCCAAACACACGAATGCTGAGTTCTTGTTTGAGTGGTGCTGGTAGCCATGTGGCTGCAATGCCCACTGTGTCTCCGTCAATCACACGAGTGATCACCGCATCGTAAACAACGCCGGGTTTTTGTTTGGGTTGTGCAAATGCCAAGCATGGCACAATCAGTAAGAGTGTTAAGAGTTTTTTCATATTAGGTTATTTCCTGCCATTCTACGCTGGCATATACGTCTTGGTTGGTGCCTGTGGTAGCCATGGTAATTAGATACTCGTATGGAGTGCCAGTGAATGGTTCGCGTTCCAATTGATATTCAAACGAAAATGGCTCTTGTGTGGGCGCACCAGTGGTTTGATTGGTTGAGTTAACAAATGATTGCTCAGCAATGTCGCCTGACACCAAGGCCGTGGGCGCAAGATTGTATTGAACTGAACTATCTGCGGCTGAATCTACCCAAGTTCCACCTGACGTGATAGCTCTTTTATACACACGGAATGCAAACACACTGGCAGCTATTGGAATTAAACTGTAGTTTATGGGTATGACCACAGCGTTGAGATTGGTGCTCTTGAGACGGATAGCAATCACAGGTTTAAAACTTTGATCATTAGGCAACCGCACTGGAGTGCCCAATACATGACTAGCTGCACGCGGATTGCCTGAGCCTGACAGTTGGAAGCCACCTTCTGAAATTACACTGCTACAAATCTGTGTCATCTGACTAACACTGGCCACTGTTGCTGTGTTGGTTATTTCATAGCGAATGGGCAAACTGGCTGTGGTCATGTAGACTTTGGTGTTGCCCGGCTGATTGGCGTGATTGAAGGTGTGGCAAATAATGTAAGCACCGTCAATCACAAAACCCACACGCACTGATCCTACACCCAGCCACTCTACATCAGCATAATAAATTTGTGTACGTTGTGGGTACAATGTGATACCTGATGGGTTTGTTGCACCACCGACTCCGGTGAGTTGGTCACCGTTCCAGGCATCTTGACGCACACGCTCTTCTACACCGTATGATCCTGAACGGATCACCATGTAGTTGTATGTGCCGTCGTTTTCAAAGAACACACCGTCGTTGGCATCAAACAAGCCCACACGCTGGCGTAGATTTGTTTTGGGAGTGTTCATACAGAATGTGTTCAGTGTGAGTTGACTTTTGCCAGGCTGATAAGGGAATGGTTTCAGTGTTTCTCGCAACACTGAATCGCCCGACGCTGTGCCCACGTTGAGTTGGTACGAACTTTGATTTTGCACATATACCACGTTGCCTGTGCCTGTGACGTTGCTTGCAAACTGTCCATGATCGTAATAACGTGACTGTGTGTCAAATAGAGTAAAAGGATTGCTTACACGCAGTCGTCCAAACGCATCAGATACTGCACCCGAGAATCCTGATATGATCACATTGGCGTCGTTGTTGAGCGTGGCATTGATATTTCCAGATACTACCCAAGGGCTGGTGCCTTGTGTGACGTTGACGTTGCCGACAATGCCTACGTTGCCAGTAATGGGGTTGATAGTAACATTGCCAGTGATGCCTGCTATGTTGCCAGTGATGCCTGTGATGTTGCCTACCACAGTAACTGGCAGTGTGTTGCCTGTGAGATCAACGTTGCCTAAACTACCAATGGCTACATTGCCTACAGATACGTTGCCTATAATAGCAGCATTGGTTCGAATAAAAACATTGCCAGTCGCGTCGTCAAGCTCCAGGGCTTGATTGATATTCCGTAGATACCACGGTGCTACTTGAGTTGGGTCTGGGATTGCCATTAAAATCCTATCAGTGGGTTAAATTGTATCATTGATTATTCTTTAAGTGTAATATACAATTTCACCAGTGGTGGGATTGTAAGCCAATTGAAAAAATCCTGCAGGAAGTCCTGAACTACCGCCGTTACTAATACCGGCAGCAATCTGTGTTAGTGCGCCAGAGCTGTTGCCAATATACACTTGATCAGTACTTTGATCAACTACCAGTTCACCAGGTCTAGCATTGCCATTGTAATTTGCCAATGTTACTTGTGCGTTGTCTTTCATTACAGCACGGCTTATGCCTGTGATGTTGTCGTATGGTGGGGGTGGGTTTGCCATTATAATTCCAATTTGAATTATTTAGCAAAAAAAAAGTTTAGCGAGGGTAGCCAGCAAATGCCTTTACAGGACTGGTTGTGCTTACAAAGCTGGGTTCTGTGCTGTCAGGTGTTGACACTAGTTTTTTGCCACCAGGTGTGTTGGTCATTGCCAACGCTTGATCAATAATTTCAGCAACGTTAGGACCCATGCCTTCGACCACACCATGTTCACCAAATGCTGTTTCATCATGCCAATTGGGAATGTGATTGGTAATTCCATCTTTGCCAGCATCACTTCTGGCTCGTGCCAATGCCACACCAAATCTATAGTTGCGATAGGGGTCGGCTGCACTCAGTCCTGGAATCACATAAGTGTAACGCATGGGGTCAGATTGCTCTGGTGGCAAAATAGCTGCTTGTTCAGTAATGAATTCTCGTGCTCTCATCTTGGATAGCCCTGGAATGCTTTGACTGGACTGGTGGCATTCACTGCTGGATGTTCTTGCGAAGCCAAATCGCCATGATTTAGGTCTTGGTGATGACTGCCCACTGCTTGATAGGCCTTTTTCAACATGGCCTGTTCTTCAGGAGTGTATGGTGCTGCCACATTGTTGCGACCGCTCCATGATTCGCCGTCAAGATCAGGTACAAACGTGCCATCAGTAGATGCCACTGCCATCATGATTCTGTTGAGTTCATACACGCGGTCAGCAAACTGCTTGTCTCGAAACTTGTTCAAGCCTACTGTGGCATTTTGATTGCGTTTGCTAATCGTGCCAACTTTGTCTTCTGCAATGAACTCTTGTGCTCGCACAATCAGCTGCCTCCGCCAATCACTCCAGATGTGGCTGAACTGGCTGTGCCAAGTTCTGTTGCGGTAAACGGGGCAGTAGATATCACTGTTACTTTGTTGCCAGCACCAGAATAAGTTTGATACACAGTGTTGGCTGGGATATTAACTGGTACAGAATACAAATTGCCAACTGCGTTGGCTGTTCCTAACGCAACAGCATACACCTGCAACCAAGCATTGGCTGTACTGGTGCTGATTTCAAGTTTGTCAGTGTAAACAGTAGTATTGCTTAAGGTAGTATATACATTGGCCATTATTTGCTATCCTGATTGGGTTGAATCACCACAGGGCGAAACAACTCACGTGTTTGATGCAACACTCCAGGAATTTCTACTGGCTGTTGTCGGTACCCACTGGTAGCAGGACTGTGAGGGTTCTGCTGTGTGGGCGTGTTCAAGTTTTCGTTATAAGGCTTGTATACCATGTTATTACCCCTTGTAGGCTTTCCATTGATTGGTCAAATCAAAAATACTTTCTTCAACTTTTTTTTCTTTTTTGTCATCAACGGCTTTCTTGAAAGGTTCTTTCTTGTCGCCATCTTTGTCAACATCTAAAAAATCAGGTTTCTTGGCTTCCTTAATACCAGCAATGTCACGCATGCGCTGTAACTCTGCTTCGTAGGTGTGTTGACGATTTTCTTGGCTGGCAATCACAGGCACAGTGGTTTGACCAGTTGACTTGGGACCGTTCAGACCGCCACTGTACATCATGGCATCTTCTGTGCCTTCTTCTTCTGTGGGCCAATCAGGAGCATTTTCATCAATAGCCTTTTCAATATCACCGCATCCGCAATCGCCGCTGCCACAAGTTGGACAAGAAACTTTGCTGCCCATGTAACTGCCTTCATCACCACTGCCACCAAGACCTGCGTTTTTCAACAGCATGCCTAATTTAAGTGCATCTTCGTCAGACGCTGTAATGGTCAGGCTCTTGCCGCCTTCTGTGGAGTCGCTCATGTTGATGCTCATTGATTCAGCAATCATGGCTTCTAAGTCACGATTCAATGAATCATAGATGCCTTTGCCAAACCCAAATCCGCTAGACGCTGTTGGTGTTCCAGTACCGCCTTCTTCTTTGACTTTTTTAGGTTTGTCTTCTGAAGATCCTTTTTCTTTGGCGGCCTTTTTCATAGGTTCTTTTTTGTCGCCATCGCCATCAACATCGGCAAAATCAGGCTTGCTGCCAGAAGATTTTTTCTTTGGTGCAGAGTCATTATTGCTTTCAGGCTTGCTGTCAGACTTGCTAACTTTGTAGCCAGCTTTCTTCAACAATGCCATTGCAGCTTTAAGATCGCCGTGGTCTTCACCAGGATCAATGTCGTTTTCTTTGGTCATCAACTTTGAACGACCTGATGGTCCTTTGGCGCCCATTTTGCTACCTGTTCCTGCAGGACGTCCACGGCCGCGCTTGGCTGGTTGAGCATCAGCAGTGTCATCTGCGCCCACTGAATGACCTTGGTCATCCACTCTACGAGTTACTTTACGGCCAGTGGCAGTGTGTTCAATGTCGTGTTTGTGACCGCGTTCAACTGATCCAACCTTTGGTCGATCAGCACGTGGCTTTTTCCATGATGTAAACGGATTGTTATCATCGTCTTCGGCAGTTTCTTGTTTGCCGCCTTTGCGTAACATAGCAAAGTCGTTGGCATCTAGTTTGCCATTTTTGTTCATGTCAATTTTCTTTTGCTTGGGACTAAGTGCAGCCTTCATTGCTTCAGCAGCTACATCGCCCAAACGCTCGTCAACTTCTTTCTTGGCGCCGGCAATCTTGTCAGCAAAAGTAATTTTGTCTTTAGGTTCAGCAAGTGCAGCAAAGCTCTTGGCCTTGGCTGGTGACATTTTTTCTTTAACTTGCTTGGGATTGGGTTCTGCGCCTGGCTTCATACCAGTCTGCGGAACACCCATCTTGCGTTGTAGGTCACGCATCATGTCAGCATCGTCGCCGTGGCCTAGTTTGTTTAACACAGCGCCGCCAACTTTCTTGGCCATACCGCCAACTTTCTTGGCCATGTCGCCCATGCTTTCTTTGGCAGTTTTTTCAGTGTCCATGCCTTTTTCAGCATAGTGACCAAGAGCAGCTCCAGCAGCGCCACCCAGCGGTCCGGCAGCCAATGCTCCTAATCCGCCACCAACAGCAGCACCAGTGGCGCCTTCGTCATACTTGTCGTATTTTTTGCGAACAGGATCTAATGCCTTGCCTTCACGTCCAGCTTTGGCCAATGCTTCCATACCTTGCTTGCCATACTTTTCATAACCCTTGGCTGCACGGCTCATGTCACGTTCGTTAAGTTGACCGTGTGTGGTTTCTGGCTTCTCACGAATGGAATCCAGCTTTTTGTTTAAGTCGTAAAAAAATGTCATTTTGATTATCCTCTTGGGTTGGCGCCGGTTGCAGGCTTGGGTTGACGTTTGATATTGGTCATAGGGCTCTTGTTGCCCTGGGGAAGTTGGTTAGTGGTTTTAGCAGGTGGAGTCTTTTCTCCAGCAATAGTAAAATCACTGCGGTAAGCATTTTTCAACACAGCATGATCGTATGGACCAGTTGAGTAGTCTTTGCTAAGTGCTCGCTGAGCAGCATCAGGTGTTGGATAGTCTGTGTCAGCCAACAAGTTTTTGTTTTCAGCTTCAATCTTGTCTGCTTCATCAACCAGGCCATCAACGTGAGCTTGAGTCTGCATCACAATAAGATTGGGATTGCCACCGAGCATTTGAAACAGTTGTTTGATCTGCGGCTCAATAGCAGGATACTTGAAACTCACATCAAACATTGTCACAGCATCATTCTGATTGTTTGGAAAGTCTGTGAGGATCTTTTGAATAGGAGTGGTCTTGGCATCGCCCAACTTAGTTGGATCAAATTGATCCAGCTTGGTTTTGAGTTGACGCACAAGATCGTCTGGAATGCGGCCGCACATTTTGATACGATAGTCGTATGTGCGTTCGCTTTCTGCTAGATATTTGGCAAATGGTTTCATGTCAGGTTCCTGTGATATATTTATTCATTTTGTGCTTTTTGGTTCTTGGCACCAATAATTCTGTCCAACAACTCATTGCGACTGAGCACATGGCCTTGGCCTTGCTGTGGCTGTTTTTCTTCAGGTTGTTGCTGATCTAATCGTGCTTTTTTCATTTGCAAATCGATCATCTTGAGTTTTTTGTCCAGCTTGGCAGTTTTGGCTGTGATTGCATGTCCCAGCATGTTTGATGCTACTGAAAATATTTCGCTGGCAAATCGACTGTCTACCTGCATGCCAAGATCCATTAGGTCTCGGTAACTGGAAGTGGCGAGGTCACTAAGCTCGTCCATTTCTTTATCAGTAGATTCCAAGCCTCGCACAGCCGGCAAGGCCGCATCTATTTTGTCAATGGCTTGATCTAATGCAACGATGGTGTTGCGATTTTCCTCTAAGGCAGGAACAGCCAAGTCTATTTCTTTGTCAGAAGGGGGTAAATCGAAGAGTTCTTCTAGTTTTCGTGTCATGCCATATTTATGGACTTACGGACGACCGTTATGAAACATGTCATTTTCGGTGATGACTCGAAACGTCATACCATTGCGTCTAGCCCATTTGGTTGCAGCGTCCCATTTGGCATAGTTGATTGCTACCACTGCTCGGTCTCTACTGCTCATTTTTGATTCCACTACACTTTGCTTTTTGGGCTTGATTTCAATCAACTCTGCTCGCACAGTGTTGTCTCTATTGCGATAGGTAATCAGAAAATCAGGTATGTATTGGGTCATTTTACCTGTGAGCGGATGGCGGTATGGTATGGCTATGCTTTCACTGGCCCATTGCAGTATGTGATCGTTGCTGTCACAAAATCTCATAAAGCTGTGTTCCCACCCAGAACGAAATCTAGGTGTGCCCTTGCCCACGTATTTGGCAGGGTTTTGAACTACGTATTGACCTTGGGCCCAGCGACTCATTGCAATACGTTTCTAGCCACGTATGCGTTTGGTACCACTGCCACACCCACACCCAGCAGTGTGGCACGGCTGCGTATTTGATTGAGGTAGTAGGCCAAGCTGGCATTTAGATTTACTCCATTGGTGCCCTGAAATTCTTTGAGCAATGTCAAGGCTGGAATGTTAGTACTTGAAGCAACTTGAAACAAACTTGATGTAAAGTTTCCAGCTGAATTTTTGTTGCCCATTTCTTTTAAGAAATAGCTGTAGACCACATCATATTCAGCAGCCGGCACGTTGACTTCAAATTTGTAAAAGTTATCAAAAACTCTTACAGTTGCATCAATGTTAGGGTTAACGGCGTTTACAGTGCTCATGTGTTATGTTCCATTAGGAGTTGATGGTGATGTCTTTGGAGTTGGAATAAACACACCAGTAGGACGGTTCATCACTGATCGTGTGGCAGATGCTACTCCGCCCAACAACACTTGAGTTCCAAGTGCAGTGGCTTCGCTTTTTACCACTGCTGCCAGGCCTGGGCCCTTGTTGCCGCCAAAAGTTTGATATGTGCGCATGGCTTTTTGTGCTGCTCCAATTAGTCCACCCACTGTGCCGCTTTGCAAATCACCAATGATGCCTGCACCTGCATCTAGCAAGCCGCCTTGACCAAAAATTGTACGATTGCCACCCGGACGAGCAATTGGACTGACTGTGGTGTCATAGTGACTGCGATCAGCAAATCCTTGCACGTTAACATCAGGTCTACTGCTGCCAACTGCGCCATCATAGTATTTTACAGTTTCATAATCTATAGTCATGGTATTTTCCATGATGCCACCACCTTCAGTGTAGTTATAGGTATCGTGGTTCCAGTTTGATATTACAGGATTGATTAGCACATACTCAGCAAACTTGCGCTGATCCAGGCCGTAGATTCGGATGTCTCTAAAGAAAGGAGGCTTGCCACCGCCGGTGCCTGAACCAGTGCCATCCAGCCAGCTTTCACCTGAATATCCCCAGCCGTTGCGATTTTGAATGGTATCAGAATAGATGTCTCTGGTGTTGAGACTCGATCCAGTGGTTTGATTGTTTACTGTACCATTAGTGCCGTTGGTAGCAGATGCTGCCAAATACTGTTGGGTCGGATCTTTGTAGTAGTAGGAATAGTAATAGTACCACAACTTGCGAGCATTGTCTCCACCATCGTCATGAAAGGTGAGAGTCACTGGCTGGTAATCAATTTTGGTTTGAATTATTCTTTTGCGATTGTATTGATTCAGCGTCTCAGTGGCCATTTTGTATTTTGGCAGTTCAGCTGTTTTGACCAAGAGACTGAGGTCATTGCGTTCTTGATTTCCAAATACGCCTGCTGATCTCAAATAAGGAATGGCATCTGTGTTTATGGTAAAACTAACGTGGAACAAGAACTTAAACCGAGGTTTAAGTTCGTAACTGTTCGTGGTGAAAGTTTTACTTGCGTGAGTGTAGTCACGCAAGGTATTGTTGCCAATGAATCCCTGAAGGATTTCATTACCAATGCCAAAAGGGCCGCCACCGTTGGCCATAAGTTATCCTTATGCGCCTTGACCAGCGCCTGTTACAACATCGTTAATTGTGCGGCCAATTGCACTGCCAACTCCTGAGCCTTCAGGTGTCTGGTTGGCGTTATCGTAAGCAATGCTCATTTCAATTGTGGCTGCTTCGTTGGTACCATAGTTCAAGTCACCATAGTTGGCACCTTTGAGGTAGCAACCATACAACTCCCAAGTTTCAAGAACGTTGATTTCTGTTGCGCCATTGCCGCCGTCAAGCACTTGAATCTTGGTCAAGAACTTGTAGTCGATACCAGATGCAGCAGAAGCCATTTCCAAAAAGTCCATTTGCTTTTGAAGTTGCTCGCCAATCAAGCGTGAAATTTGTCCTGATGCATCATCACGCAGCGACACTGTGATGTCGGCCCAGGTGTGCTTGCCGGCCAATTTCAATGTTGAATTATAAATTGGAATTGTAATTTCTTCAAAAGTCAAATTTGGGCGTGTGGCGCTGACAACTTGCTTTGTAAGTTCTGTAGTTGGTTTTGAAACACCAAAGTTCTCAAAAAACACTCGAAAGCGATATTTGAGTTTGGGCATCAACAGACCCTGAGCATTCGAGCTTTGGTCGCTTGCCAGTGGTACTGTCATTCTCTGTAGTGATGAAACTGCCATTTGTAGTAATCTCCTATATTGTTATTTACCTGGAATGGAGGCGGATTAAAACCGCCCCCAATTTGGTTTAGCCTCCAGCAGCGATTTCACCAGTGTTCTTGATACGCAATGGAATATAGATAAACTCCACTGCCTTCACTGGTTCTATGGCAATATCAACCCACAACTCATTACGGTCAATACGAGCTGGAGTGTTGTTACTCAAGTCGCACACTACCAAGTAGTCATAGATTGCACGTTTAGCAATCAAGTCAATCATCAAACTGTTGCAAGTGTTGGTGATCTCATTGCGTGTGATTTCGTCATTGGGCTCAAACAAATACAGTTTACCAATTTCTTCAAGACGTCCACGCAAGAATGCAACCAGTCGTGCAACGTTGATACGATCCAATGCTGTGGTAACAGTGGTCGATGTCTTGTTACCAAAGTTGGTAATACCCACACCTGGAATAAAGGTGATTGGGTTGATGTTACGCTCATACAGGATGTCACGTACAGCTTGTCCAACGCTGAGTTGTTCAAATTCGCCAGTTGCGGCATTGATGTAGCCGATGGCCACAGCATTGTCAACAACACCACGACGTGTGCCTGCTGGTGCCAACCATGGATAGCTCACAGCGTCTGATCGTAGAATTGTACGCATCATCATGTGACTTGGCGCACTAACCACAGTGTTTCCGCTGAGATCGCTTGTTTGGCAACTTGGGTAGAAGTTGGCGGCGTAGTTGCTGGTTGATGTCAATCCATCTTCAGTATCTAAACCAAGTCCAAGGTTGTTGGTAGCCCAGCTAACCAAGCTGTTGCCATCTGGTCCAAGACGCATTGGTGTATCACCAACCACAAACAATGTGTTGTTGCGCTCGTTGCTGAGTGCAATCATGTTTGGTGTCAACTCAGGATATGCTGTGGCAGAAATCAAGTTGAATCCATTCTGCTCTTCTCTTGCAGCAGCACTGGTATCAATACCTGACTTCATTGCTGCCACAACCATCTTGCGTTGTGCTTGACGTCCAGCAAACATTGCACCAGTATCTTTGTTGCCGCTAGCTGTCAACCAGGTATTCTTCACAGCTGGCAATGTATCATCTGGGAAGTCTGTGGCATTAAAGTAGTCGCTTTGATAGCTCTTGACATTGTATCCTGATCGACGAGTGTTCCATAACAACATGCCTTGTGGATACAGGGCAGGATCTGGAGCATCCAAGTCTAAATAGTTAGAACTTGCCAATGCTTCAATGGTTGGGAATGGATCACTGATCGGATCTGTGGTACCATTTGTGGCCCAACGAGCGTCGGCAAATAGTATACCATTTTCTGTAACTTGATCAGTGGTATTGATTGCTACCCACTGATCAACGTTGTTTACTGATTCCCAACGATAAATCAATGGATAGTTTTCAAGATCACTTGAATCAATCCACAAATCACCGTACTCCAAAGGAGATTCAGCAGCATTATTTTGTGTTGTTGGTGCAGTCGCAGCCACAATAGGTCCACTTGCATTGGTAATTGTCAAATCGTAACCACGAACATCATTAGTTACGTTTTGATATCCAATCCAGCTGCCGTTGTTTTGAATCATGATATCAACTTGACTTGGAGTGCTGTAATACCACAAACGTCCGTCATCTGGATCAACGTCAGGTGCAGTGTCGCTGGCTGTGTAAGTGAACAAGTCAGCTGTGACCCAGTTGCTCAAATCTAAAAACGTGTCATCAGTTTTATTAAGGCGGCATTTGGGTGTTGCGTCTGTAAATCCAGCTTCAAGAATTGGTGTCCCTGAAACTTCTTGCAATGCAATAGATCCGCCTTGACTGTGTGAAAACACAATGTTACCAGCTGAGTTCACACTGGCTGATACATAAGGCACATTGGCAGCACTTATTGCTGCAATAAAATCAGCCACTGTTCCAGTACCACCAACAGTTGCAGTGCCTTGGTTAACTGTAGTTGCTGATCCAGCAACAGACGCTCTTATAAGAAGCGAATCACCAACAGTAAACGATGGAGGCACAGTAGTACCAGTAACTACAGTAGCACCAAGTGCAATTCTTTCAAGGATTTCAAAATTAAATTGTGGGAATCCAGAAGCAGATTCTACAGCTTGTGTTAGCACATAGGTCGTTCCTACTGGAATATTTTTACCACCACCAGATGGATCTAGATCATAATTGGCAGCACGGTCTGAAGTATAAACGCCACTAACTTGACTTACCCAAGCACCCAAGGTGGTGCTGTATTTTTGCACTTTCAAACTCATGCCATTGTTGGCAGAGCTGATGTTGTTCCATATAGATCCAGTTGGACGAGGACTTGTATCAGTGGTTCTCCAGCGTGGAGCTTGATAACTGTACCCCACAAAGTATGTGGGTGCAAGATAATCTTTAGCTTCAATGCCTAATGCTGTCAGTAATGCTGCACCGCTGGTTGGTCCAGCTTCAATTGACACAATGCCACCTGAGCCAGTAGATCCGTCATTGGTAGCGTCGCTGGTGGCAAAAATTTGTAACTTACCACTTACTGCGGCGGCTGTTACACCAGTTATAGAAGCAGCAGTAATAACTGCCGCTAGTCCAGCAACAGTATTGGTAGCACCCACTGTGATCAACGTATCGTTGATAAACATGCTTGCACCAACAGTCAATGTGGCAGGACTTGCTGTGCCTGCCACTGTGGCCCACGATGTTTTCCACTCATCAGTACCAATTTGCACCCAAAGATTGCTAGAATTTTTGTAGTAGCCTGGTATAAACTGCGCAAATGCAATTACAGCATAGTCACCAACACTGCCAATTGATGGCAATGGCTCATAGTCTCCGCCTGCGGCATCAACAACATCATCTTCGCTAATGATTTGAATTGGTGTTTTGACAGTGAAAACATTGGTAGTTTCATTCCACTCTTGGATGCCCCAAACTGATGTTGAAGTATCTAACCAATAGGTACCGTCAGCTGGCTCACCTACCGGACGAGTCAAACTAGCAGTAAGCTCTGTGAGATCAATATCACAACGTTGGATATAGGCACGATTTGTAACGCCTAGTGCCGAATAAGCAGCCAGTAGACCATATTCGTTGAGTTCGTAACCGTTGATTGGAGTGCCAGTTGTGGTAGAATAAAAGAATGGCACACCAAATGTGGCCACCAAATCTCGTTGACTGGTGATTAAATAGGTTTTGTTGGCGTTGGCAGCAGTTGTGCCAGCAGCAACAGTTACTCCATCGCCTGACACTTTGTTTTGTGCAGTGGCAATGAGGAAATACGGTACGGTGTTAACGGCTGAAGGGATATATTGACTTTCGTCAATTACTGTTACTTCTACGCCTGGGGATACTAGAGCCATGGTGGGTTCCTTTTCAAGTTGTAGATATTTATGGGTAGATTCAAAAAACGGTGTCGTAGACTGCCCTTACCGTAAGGTTTGAGCATAAATACACCATGAGACCCATGTGCCCGGCCTGCAATCAACGACCTCGAGCTGTAAACTGCCATAGAGATGGCAAGATATACTATCGCAGTCGTTGCGAAACTTGCACGAAGAAAAATCGCAAAATCAAAGCACCGGTGCCGCGCTGGCAGTCAAGCGGATATAAGAAAAAACCCACATGTGATCGATGTGGGTTTAAGGCCAGACATCACAGTCAGTTGCTGGTATACCATGTGGATGGCAACCTCAATAACTGTGAGCTTCGTAATTTAAAGACTGTGTGTATGAACTGTGTGGCGGATTTAAAACGCACAGATTCTACGTGGAAGCCCGGGGATCTTGAACCAGACTCTTGACCTGTTGATACAAGTCGTCTAGTGTGCCGTTGTTGTCTAGCACAGCATCAAATTCAGTTCCCACCCAGGCAGTTTCTGACGCATGAATTGCTAGTTTTTCCAGTTTGCGTTGACTCAGCGCCCAGGTTGAATTGCCATTGGCACCACGATTGACACTTACGGCTGCATTATACCAAGCAGGTTCAGGACCACGCACCACACGCACCACACGTCCGCCTGCGTTCTTAATGGCTAAAATTTCATTGGGGAAACGGCAGTCTGAGATCACAACATCATCCTGGCTGTGGCGCAGTTTGTTTTCCAAGCTGGCAATCCAAATATCATCATGAAACCCGGCTCTGCACACTTCTGTGCCCCAGTATTGTAGTATCCAACGAGGCGTTAGAGTGGGCATGTGCAAGCGTTCTGCCCACCACGGATCCACTTGTTCTCGCCATTCACGGGCCATTTTTGTGCGGCCTTCCAGCATGGTTCTGTCCCACCCAAACACTTGTGCCACAGCATCTTTTAATGTGCTCGCAAAACTTTCTCTACGAAAGTGGTGCAAGTTTACAAGATAATCAGCTATGGTGTCTTTGCCAGACCCAATGAATCCACATATACCAATGATCATACAAGTTCCATAAATTTTTCTGTCAGTGTGTTTGGGGCCACTTGGTCATGCAGCATGAGAACGTCAATTGCTGATCCGTTGTAACCGTATTTTGCTAACATGGCAGCGGCACGATCAAGTTGTTGTTGATATCGTTGCTTGTTGACAGTATAGTTATGTTCTATATCATTTGCAAGAGATTCTGGATGCTCTGTGGCCAACTTATGCAACGCCAAAATGTTTTCATAAATTAGTTCCAAACGGATGTCATTGTTAACTTCCTGATCATACCCTGGATTGGGTAGGTGTTTTTCAAACGTTTTGTAGCCTAGCGACTGCAATCGTTCCAAGGTTCCTGCTGGGCCGGCAATCACAAAAGGATGGCGATTGTTGATTGCTTTGTAAGTTTTTTCTGTGGCCCGAGCAGTCAACGCATTGGATTGTTCAAACATGCTTTCACTGACCAAACTCACGCTGGTATCAGCAAATATTTTTGCATCATAATCACAATAATTACAAACGTGAATGCTGGACCCACTCACTATTGGTGTCACCCCATCAGGACTGCCTTGCAGTTGCATAAACTCTTGCCATTGCTGATCAGCTGCATGAGGAATCAACTTGCGTACTTGATTTTCAATTTGAACAGGTATAAACAACGACCAGCTCAGTTTATCCAGTTGCTCACGCTCATAAAACTTGTATAACAGTGGTGCTCGATGTGGTCTATCAGGTTTGCCAATTAAAAATAAAATGCGACTGCCTTGCTTTGCAACAGGCGCAGGAGCATTGTGGATTGTTTTTAACAACATGAAGTCAATATAATCAACATCTATTCCTGGCAAATGTTCTTGAGTGTATTGAGTGTAAAAATTAAAAAACACACAAAATTTCATGCCTAGATTGTGTATGTGTTCTTGCAGTGCAAGAGTTTGAGCATAGTGCTCTAATGGATTGCAATCTTCTTCCCGACAACCTAATACCAAAACATCTTTGCTTTTTTTAGCAAGAACAGCAATGCTGGTCAACAAGTTTTCATAGGATACCGGGCTAAATTTTCCGCCAAAATCAAACGTAACCACCTGAGTCATAGCAACTTATTTCAACTCCCGAACATTGAGATATTTAAGTGTATTTTGTAACATGCCTATTTGTCTGCGGCAGTCTTCTAGTGCATGGTGAGTGGTGGGAGGCATGGGTTGGCCGGGCCATAAACTGAACACTGTGCGGCTGTCTCGTACCATGTAGTACTGCCAGGGTAAGGGTTTGTTGTAGCTCTTGTAGGCATGCTCCAGGATGTTCATGTCGTATGTCGGTCCTTGCGCCCACACACGCTTGGCATGCCAAATTAATCGGCCTAGTCCATCCAGTGCTTGGTCTAATGGTATGCGATCTTCATCAGCAAAGGCTTCGTCACGCACCACAGCAGGTTGTGTGGCCCACCATTCTATGGTGCCTTGCTGTATGCTACGAGTTTCTTGACTTTCCAGTGTGACTCTAGCATAAAATGATTGTTCGTAACAGCCAGAGCCAAACGGATCAAACGCCTGAGCAGCAATGGTAAGAATAGTAGTGTCGGGGCCTGTTCCCAAGCCCTCAAGATCAATCATCAGGTCCATTTGATGATTATAACAGATTTATGACTATGTGTCTACTGTGTGTTAACCAATTACCCAAGTCAACGGTTGTGAGCCGTCTACATACATTTTGAGTTGTTCAAGAAGAGCATCCATTTGAGTTTGCGCTTCGACTTTCATGGCAGTGCCATTTAGAGTGCCGCCGCCTTGTGGGCCTGCAATTTGACCAAACTTCTCACGGGCTTCACCAATGATCATTTTGCAGTTGGCAACCATGTAGTCTTTGATCCATTGTTGGATTTGGAAATCACTCAACAAGTTGATTTCAGGTTTTAGATTGTAAGTCCACAACAACACAGCTTCGCCGGTGCCTTTGGGATCACGAATCAATTGCAGTTTTTTGGTTACAGGATTGTATGTGTAGTTCATGTAGCCACCAAACATTCTGGCAGCCAGTTCCACATACTGTGAGTAAAAGTCGTATGTGGCCAAGCCGCCTGCCACGTTGAAGTTCATCAGATACACATTCAAGCTGGCCTGACTAAACGGATCAAAGTTTGATGCAAAGGGTCCAGTTGAGTCACCAAATGTTCTGCGAAATATCTGACGCACACTTATGACTTCTTGCGGCAGCTGGTAGATGTTTTCGTCCTTGACCAGGTACATGAAGCTGTAGCTTTCTTCATAGGCATTGTTGGCACGTTGACGATAGGTGCCAATGGTCTTTTGATATGCTGCTTCGTAATGTTCGGGATCTAGTTCAAGATCGATAATTTGACTGCCCAGCTGAAGCTGTGCATAATCTATGAGATTTTGCTTGAGCGTGGAAAGTGTATCTTGTTGCTGTTCAGCCATTGTGGACTCCGATAATGTTATTTACCAGGGGTTATCCATTTTTCTAGCTTGGATGCAATCAGTTCATGCCCAAGTTGATTGGGGTGTGCAAAATTAGGTCTAATAAATTCATTGTCTGCAACATTTAGTAGGTGTTCTCCGTGGTAGTCTGTTGCACCAAACCAGTCTGCGGCTGTTTCTGTTCCTTGTTTCCAAATTTTACTTGTGTCAACTCCAGGCAGCCATTCAGGATATCGCACCCATCCAGCAAAGTAAAAGTCATTGATTTTGTAATGCTTGGACCAAGATTGCAAGGCTGTTATTGTGGCCGAAGAACGCATGACTTCGTGTCCTTTGCGATGAAAGTGCATGAACACCTCACGTGCCCATTCTTTGGCGTCTGTAGGCCAGTGTTTCCACTCACGATCTTGTTCGTTCCATGTTCCAAATCTAGGCCAGTGTGTAGACCTACCTGGATTTGTTAAAAAAAACACAGCAGTGATTTCGTCATCAGTGTTGTGATGATCAGCAATGTATTCTTGAAACTGATACAACATGTCCTCATTACTGGCTCCAGCAGATCCGTAGTTGAAAAATTTATCAAAACCCATTTGACGTTGCAGTAGGTCGCCGTATGGTACCTCATGGGGTGGGGTTAGCTCTCCGCCTTGTGGCCAGCTGTCGCCAAATGTTAATAACGTTTTATGTGTCATTGGATGCAGTGCCTTTGACTGTGGGGGTAATAATTCTATTGATTCCTTTGTCTGGACAAAATTTACATTGTGGAATTGGGTGCTTTAAACTTTCCACCCAATCATCTTTGTAGAGTTCAAAGTTGTCCAAGGTCAGTGGTCGGTAGCTGTTCATGATCTGGCGATCTGATTCAGAAATGTCAAATTGATTTTGTTCATCAAATTCTGGAAACAGCGCCGCGGGGCCGCATTTGTATATTTTTCCGCGAACAAAGTGATAGCATTTAAATTTAACAAATCCGCACTGTTGATGACTGCGTATAGGGTCGCTGTCATGAACAATAAATCGGCCAGTGTTGTTTAACTGCACAGCGGATGTTTGGAAATTGTTGGCTAGGTGCATGCAAACAATCACACCATTTTTATCAACCACAGTCCAGTATGAATCCCATCCTTGCCAATTTGGTGGTGGGGGGAGGTCTAATTTAAAACCAAATTCTACTACAACGGTATCAAGAAAATCCAATATGTTTTGACGCAACATTTCAAAGTCTGCTATGTTGTGCAGACTCACTCCAATGTGATTCACTGGCCTTTCTGGCGGTCGGGGTCTGGTCATTGCCTCATACAGTCCTGGGACATGATTCAGTCGAGTGCCATTGGTCAGTATTTCTACATCGCAATTGAATATTTCATTCAAGCCCACTACCCATTCTGACAGTGTGGGATTTAGTGTGGGCTCGCCACCTAAGATAGTTATGGCACGTAGTTCAATTTGTTTTGCCCACTGTTGATAGATGCCTTCGTAATCGCTCCAGCGTTGCCATCCTGAAAATTTATGATTGTTAAAACGGTTGCAATTATCGCAGGTGTAGTTGCAGACATTGGTAATGTAAAATTCTACTTTTTCATCAAATTTCAATTTCATATAGCCATATTTACCAGCTCTTGAGTATGATCAAGTTCTCTGTGCCACGGGCATTCCATGCAGTTTCTGTGGCTTTGATATCCTTGAATGCTTTGCGGGCGGCTGGCTTGCCAGCACCTGTAATACCTTTCAGTTGTTCTGCTGGTTTCCGCAGAGTTTTTTGCATGGTTTCCACAGTTGAGAACCCAATGATTGAGTTGTTCTTCACAGTGAATGCCTGTGTGTGGCTGTCTGCCACAAGGTGGATGAGCTTGCGTTTTTTGCTGTCATACAACCAGGCTTCTGTTTTGTCCACAAGGCTTGCGGCGGGCAAACTCTTGAGTTTGAGCTCTGCAAATTCTGCCAAAATCTTGAACTTGGCCGCACGTTTTTCAGGTGGCACTGCCTTGACCTTGCGTGGCTTGCGTTCCACTTTCTTGATCTGCACATAAGCACCACAGTCGTTGACCACAGCTTCGCAAAACTTGATCACATTGCGCAGTTGTATTTTAGAAAGGTAACTGTAGCCTTCAACCAATTGAGGGTCTTTGCCTTCTGCCACACGCTCAAACTCTGCGAGCTTGCGTTTCCAGTTGTCAGAAATTTGACTGATCAGTTGTGGTGCTATGTTCAATCCACGCATGATTACCACAGGCTTGAAGTCAGCAGTCATCTTAGCGCCACTCAACATAAATTCATCAAATAAGCCTTCCAATTCACCGTTACACTCTGCTGCCTTTTCGCGCAGTCGGTCTTGGATGGTAATTCTTGGTGTAGCGTCTTCCACTACTGCTTCGGACGCAACTTCATTCTGCTTGCTGTCCAGGATTTCTCGCAGTTGGTTTTCCAGCTTGAGCTGTTCCTCGCCATGCAGTTCCAAGCCCACCATACTCATGCGACACAGCCAACCTGTGGTCAGTCGAATTGCTGAGTCTGGAATGCCTTTGAGTAACCGCACATCGGCTTTGCGGTCATGTGCTTCGAGATAGTTTACAATCATGTCCCGGGCATCTTTTTTGCCGTAGAAATAGTTGTACCAAGAGAACGCTTTGCTCAGTCGACTGGTGCGATACTCTGTGGGCTGGATTTGCCAAGTAGGCTCCATACCTAGGATGTTAGTGTCAGAACTGCGAGGGTTTAGCAGTTTAATTTTGAATGTGGTGCTCATGTGTGTCCTTACTTATTTTACAGGTAAATCTCGGCAGAGTTCAAACAATTCCGTAGCACGTTTGAGTTTAAAGTTTTTGTGGTTGTACATGTACTTTCTCTTGCGCTCTGCAATGTCCAAAGCCTCCATTAGACGCCATTTGGTGTCAAAGTCTGACTGCATCAAAATACGATTCATATCCACAATGTCCAGGCTGTATTCCACCCATTTTTCTGTGGCTTGTATACGATCATAAGGAACCACTGCTTTGGACTTGTTGGCAGTAGAGTACTTTGCAACAAATTTTGCTGCCTTTTGCATACAGACTCCTGTAGTGAACAAGTGTGTATTATAGCAGATTTTGATTATTTGGTCAAGCAGGCAGAAAGTAGTACTAAAGTAAGATCTGATTCCCTGCGGAAGGAAATCCAGAATGGACGATTGGCGCGGCCGTTGTTTTTACCAAAGTAAGCATGCCAGTCGTTGGTGGGCATGTAACCTTGGCCTCCCAGTTTGGCTTTGCATACTTGTTCAAAAGATGTGCCTTCTCCCAGCCAACTATCACATCGCACAGCAATCACATGCCCATGCTGTTTGAATTGGCGGAATCGGTTGTTCAGTTTAACTACTTTCATGCCCAAAGTATAGCAGGTTTGGAATTATTGGTCAACCTGCCCATAAATATATGTTATGCCACGCCTAAGTTTATACCGCCCAAATCGCACAAGAGACTACCAATTTTTTGACCGTACTATCAGTGAAATGTACACTGTGGGCGGCTTGGATATCCTTGTTCACAAGTATCTAGGGCCAGAAACTGGCGGCCAAGATTCTGCATTCAGCGGCAATGCTGATGCTACACAACCTGTTTATGAAACGCAAAGTGTACTGAACATTCAAGACTTGCTGTTGCTGGAAAACAGAGATAGAGTGTATGACACAGATGTTTATGTCATGCGTGGTGTGTACAACACACAAGATATTGACTTTGATCTCACACAATTTGGTTTGTTTTTGAACAACGACACGCTGTTTATCACGTTCCACTACAACGACATGATTGACACATTTGGTCGTAAACTCATGAACGGCGATGTGCTTGAGATTCCAAATTTAAAAGATTACAATCCACTGAATCCTGCTATCCCAAAAGCATTTCCAAAATACTACGTGATACAAGATGCGTCGTTTGCTTCTGAAGGATTTAGCCAAACTTGGTTGCCACACTTGTGGCGTGTGAAAGCCACGCCACTGAACGATCAACAAGAATACAAATCAATCACTGATAAACCTTTTGTGGCTGAGTACATTTGGGATCCGGGCGATTTTTACCCCATGGGTTCTATTGTGAACTATGGAGATGTGTATTATCAAGCTCAGAAAAATACGCCAGCAGGCACAGAAATAACCAACACTGAATTTTGGGTGCCCTATACTCCTGCCACCATTAGTGATGTTCAAGGAACTCGTGCCAAAGACACTCAGATCAATGACGCCATACTCACACAGGCCGACGCAGAAGTTCCATTGAGTGGCTATGACGTAACTAAATTTTACATTGAGCCCACACAAGATGGTCAACCTGCCAATCCAGTAGGCCTTGGGTCAGAAAGCACTGTCACAGTAGATGGCACACAAGGTGGCATGAATGTCACACCAAAGTCATTTGGTTATACCATGGGTTACCTCACTGGCGACGATATGGCACCAAATGGCCTGCCTGTTACACCTGGCGTGAGTTTCCCAACCAATCCTGTAAGTGGAGATTATGCCTTGCGACTAGATTATCAACCAAATCGACTGTTCCGCTATGATGGCCGACGCTGGGTCAAAATTGAAAGCAATGTGCGTACAAATCTTAACAATGGTCCTACCAATGATACTTTGCGCTCGACCTTTGTGAACAATACATACACTGTGAATACTACAGACCTGGGTAACATACCAAGTAGACAGAGTCTCAGCGAGATATTGAAACCCCGTGCTGACAACGGTGATCAAGGTGGGGACAAACCTGCTAACCCTAGACCTGGCACACAACCTGGACAAAAGTCAAGTTAACAATGCAACAATTTTTTTACGACGAACAGATACGCAGATTCTTACTGCAATTCACTAGAATCTTTTCGGGGTTCCAAATTGAGTATGGCAGAGAAGAAGGCAGCGAGAATGCGGCCTTGCTTAGAGTTCCAATCAGATATGGTGATTCAAGTAGAAACGCACAAACCATATTGCAGGACAACTCACGCAACAGCTTGCCGTCAACTCCGTTGATGACATTTTACATCACTGCACTAGATTATGATAGACCCAGAATCCAAGAGCCTTACCATGTGAGTAAGGTTTCTGTACGTCAACGCACCTACGATACCAGCACTGAAACTTACGAAACCACTCAAGGCAATGCATTTACCATTGAACGCCTGATGCCTGTTCCGTACAAGCTGACTTTGAATTTAGATTTGTGGACTTCAAATACCAATCAAAAATTGCAATTGCTTGAGCAAATTCTAACGCTGTTCAACCCCAGTTTGGAAATTCAAAGCACAGACAATTACATTGACTGGACTTCATTGAGTGTGGTAGAACTAGATGGCACCACTTGGACGTCTAGAACTATCCCCATGGGTGCAGAAAATCCCATAGATATATGCACACTGAGATTCACATTGCCAATCTGGATCAGTTCACCTGCCAAAGTTAAAAAATTGGGTGTGGTGGAAAGAGTTATTGCCAGTGTGTTTGATGCACAAGGCGATGCTGTTGATGCTATCACAAACAATGATTTGTTGTTGGGTACTAGACAAGTGATCACACCCTACAACTATGCCACAGTGTTGATTGGCAACAAAATACAAATTTTGCGACCTCCAAGTTCTGTAGAAGAACCCAGCAACAGCAGTCTTACTCCAACTAACATTGTAGGCAACAGCAACTTGTTGTGGCCAGCAGTTATTGATGCATACGGTGTTCTGCGGCCCGGAATAAGTCAAATTTATTTAGAACAACCAGATGGGTCTGAGGTTGTTGGTACCATTGCCCTTGACCCAAATGATGATCGATTTGTGTTGTATGATATAGACATTGACACTGCGCCACAAAACACACTGGATGCAATTGACGCTGTGATTAACCCACAAGCAAGTGGCCCGTTAAACGGATTAGACAGTGCGCTAGAAGGGCAAAGATATTTGCTTACCGAAAGCACAGGATCTGCTGGCAATTCAGGACCTGCTGAGGCCTGGATAGGAGCCAATGGCAGGCCACTTGTTGCCGAAGCCAATGATGTAATTGAGTACTCAAACAACTACTGGCGTGTGGTTTTTAGAGCCAATGGACAACCTGCTGGCCAGTATGTGACCAACATAACCACCAGTCAACAGTATATGTGGACTGGTGACGCATGGATGAAAAGTTATCAAGGATACTACCCGGGAGGCCAATGGAGACTGGTGCTGTAAAAGCTGTGGGTGTTTGGTTTAGAGCCAGCAACACTGGCCGTTATCTTTATTTGTTGCGCAACGATTCAAAACATCCAGGTGCATGGGGATTGCCGGGGGGCAAAGTGGAAACTGGCGAAACTCTACTGGGTGGTATGGAACGCGAATGCATTGAAGAACTGGGAAGTTTTCCTGTTTACCAACGCCTGGTTCCTTTGGAAAAATTCACATCAGCAGATTTAAACTTTGAATATCACACCTGGGTATGTGTGGTTGCTGAAGAATTTCAACCCACACTAAATCACGAACACTTAGGATATGCATGGATAGACAAAGGCACCTGGCCCAAGCCCATGCATCCAGGCTTGTGGTCAACTGTGAATATTGTAGCAATTCAGGACAAGATAGACATTGTTGAACGCTATCTTGCCACTGAACATTAAGCCTGACTTTCTTGGAAGCTCAGTTGAATTTCACCCACTGGAGTTGACTGAGTTGACAGTGCAGTAATTTGTACAGCCAACACTTCTGGTCCATTTGGGAAAGTTCCTGTGCCAGGCACTGCACTGGTACCAATTTGTTTGACTGAGCTTAGGTTCAACACTCCTTGGTTTGTAGAACTGACTGGAATAGCAAACAGTCGCTCGCCACCATTAATGTCAGCAGTGATAGCTTGAATTGTCAGCGTTAAATCATTAGCAGTGGTTGATCCACCTAGCGCATTACCAAGAATTTTAATAGTATCTCCCACAGCATATCCAGTACCAGCTACTTGAACTGAAATTTGAGTGGTTGTGGTATTATATGCGGTGCCAGCAGCAGTCAGTGTCACTGTTAAATTTGCACCTGTTCCAGAACTTGATATGTTGGTTGGAGCAAGGTTAGCATACACTCTTTGGCCACTGGTGGTTACTTTTACGCCCGAGCGACTCATACCACCAGTGGTATTAAAAGGAGCACCAGTCAAACCACCAGTTGATTCTGAAGTGAAACGAGGCGCCACTGAGAATTGACTAAAGCTAGGCTGGAAGCCACCGCCCGAATTGTTCAGCCCCTGCCAAGAAGTGTTGGCAGAATCTATATTGTTGGGATTCAAAATACCTTCAATTAGATATCTACCAGCTCCCACTTGCACGTTTAGATCGATCAGTGTCAACTGCGCACGATTGATCAAATCTCTTACTCCCAAGTCACCAATGATACCATTGCTAACGCTAGGAGCCAATCGCATGGCAAATGCCACTTGCTTTGCACCAATTGTGGCTGGCAAGCCGTAGTTTGATCTATTGTAGGTAAATTGATAGCCTTCGTCACCATCAAAATTACCGTCCATGATCACTGAACTACCCCAGTGATTAACCAGCGGAGTACAAGTATTGCTGATCAATATCACACCAGTGTTGTCAGTATGCGAAGCAGCTGGACCTCCTGTGAAGCTGCGACTTGCACCTTCAACCCATTGTGTAAACGTTGCATTTCGTGTGCAACCAGTTAGGTCATTGCCACTCTTACCTGAATACTTAATAATCTCACTGTCAATCATCACATACACTGGATATGTTACGCTGGCCGCAGGATAGTCTGTTGCGTCACGTAAACTAATTGTGGTGTCTGCATCTGTAATGCCGCCATCAAGACTGCTGGTAGCAGTTTCGTTAATGGCTTCGTATCTTGCTGGCAAGTTACCTGAACGCATGTAAGCTTCGTTGTTCAAGTTGTTGTTAGGACGACGATGTGCATGAATAAATCTGCCATCTTGTCCACGCACCATCCAAGTCACGTAGCCAGCACCGTACCATGAATACTCAATTGCCAACATCTGCATTTTGTTGGTATCAATAGTATACCCGCTTGCGCCTGTGCCATCAATTGGATCAATGTTATAGTCACTTTGACGAACTCTAATTTCATTACGCAAAGTCATTTTTACACGAGTCTGATTGCTCACTCCGCGGAAAGTGGGCACAATGGTCATGGCATTGTTGTCAATCACACTGGTCACTGTGTGAGTCATGCCCTTGATTACCACTACGTCACCGTTGTTGAGTTGATCTTGGAATCTACAGTTTCCATCACCTGTAACAAGGTTGGATCCCACTCCAACTGACACAAGGCCAGCTGTTTGGAACGTGCTGGTGCGTTGAACTGCATTCAATGATATGCCATCAGATTCCCAAAATAGTCCGTTTTGATCATCAAAAATTCCAGCACGGATGCTTGAACCGTGCCAGGCTGTGATAAACAATCTTGGTTGTTGCCCTAACTCTGGTGCAACACTTCCTAGCGAGCCTTGCGCCTGTACAACAAAACTGACATCTGATGTGATACTGGTCACAATATACCCTGAAGCATCGTAACCACTAGTAGTAATACCACTGATGGTTACTGTTGCGCCAGCATTGAGACCGTGTTCAACATCTGTGGTAACTGTGATATTGCTGTTGACTGTTGTTCCGTCAGCACTCAGAGCAGAAATGTCAAATGTTGGCTTGAGCATGGTACCAGATGAAAACAGGATACCTTTACCAGATTGATAACGGAAATATTTTTTGGTCTGTCTAGTAGCGGAAGCACCACGTGTGGGAGTGCCTGGGCCTAATATAACGCCGCCGTCAAATGGTCTTGGTAAAAACACTGCGTTACTTCGCACATTAATTGTACCAGCCAAACTACCGCTTACTGCGGCTCCAGTTTTGGCAGTGTATGTAAATGTAGTTGTGCTGGGCACAGAAATTATAAAAAACGATCCTTCAGCATAAGCTTCGTTAGTACCTGAGCTCAGACTGACCAAGATTGGAGTGCCAGGTACCATGCCATGTGCATAGGTTGTGGTCACTGTGATTGTGCTAGGATTGCCGCCATCACTCACAATAGACACAACGTCCAAATCTGCACCAGTATACGGGAATGCCTGTCTGATTGTGGAATCAAATTGATTGATTGGATAACCAGGTGCTAGATTCAAACTTCTACGTGGATAGTAAAAGAAATTGTTGGTGTTTGCAGAATATACCAAACCAATACCTTCAGCATTAGAACTGGCTGAATTTTGATTGCTTACATACTCGTTCACATCAATTGGAGTGTCACTTTGATTAACGCCAACTTGAGGAAGATTGTTAGATCCTGTGGCATAAAATATTCCAGTCAATCTCACCATTGGTGATCCTGCGCCGGCTGCTGTCAATGCTGTGGTATTATTGATGCCTCTAGAAATTGTTTGAGTTCCGTTTACAGCAGTGCTGATCACAGTATGTTGCACAATTTCTACGTTACTGCTGAGTTTTTGCATGACTGTGCCTGTAGCAAAAGCATTAGCAGCAGTGGTATTGTACCAACCTCTGTTCAAGTTAATAGCTGTGCCGTTGCCCACACTCTGCACTTGCGCAATTTCTAAAGTACTTACAGGATAGATGTTTGCGCCAATGATGATGTTTGCGCCAGCACCGTTAGTGTTGTTGGTCTGTCGAGTAACTGTTAAAGCATTAGCAGCTACGTTAGTCACTGCCATGACTTCATACACGTTGCCAGTGATTGTTTCAGCAATAACATAAGAACCATCCACAATACCTGACGCATTGGCCACGTTAACTGTGGTTGTTGCAGTGCTGGTAATATTGGCTACTGCAATTGTGGTACCACCAGAAGTGGGTCTGCCAATCAATATCACGTTATCCAATGCAGTGAACCCAGTGGTACTGGCCAAAGTAAATGTTCTTTCTGCTGAACTGTTGACTGCGGTTGTGAGATAGTTGCTAGTAAATGGTGTGACATTACCTTGTGTTTGACTGATGATCAACGCATAGTCATTGGCTACCCATTGGGCAGTGCCAGGATTTTGCAATTTGAGACTGGTATCAACGTTGGATGTAATAACATCATCGCCGGCTATCAAACTAATATAACCATTGGTATTGATTGTTAAATCACCTCCAATGTCTTCAAAAAACCCAGGAATGTTGTTGTTGGTTGAAACGTTTTGCCACTTGGTGTTTTGCAAACCATATTCAAAGTCAGCGTCAATCAAGGCTTCTGGATTTGAAATACGATTACGTCCAATTGCGTCTTCGCCAAACGCCCAAGGTTCAACTACTAAACTACGTTCTTCAACATAAACTGCTAATTTATCAGTGTTAACGTATGCACTGGTATCTAAATCCAAAGTGATAGTTGTTACACCAGCATAGGCTGTGGGGAATGTTGCAGTTGGGCCCGCTGCCCATGACACTGTACCACCCATGGTAGGATCGGCAAAGTTGTAGATAGCAACATTGTATGTTGTATCATAGATAGCCAGAATGTCAGCCAGGTTGTATCTGTCTGGCACCTTCACTGTGCCTAAACCAGCAGTTCCTGGGGTAAACGAATACTCGTATAATCTTTTTCTTGCCATCTTTTAAACTCCAAATATAATTTGTCCGGCAGTTAGTCTAGCTTGTGTACTAGCACTGAACTTGTCATAACTCACAGCACCTGTGGCTATTTTACTGTTGATAACAGTGGCATCGCTGGGTGTGCCTGTATATAGTGTGTCGCCAAACAACAACGCAAAGAACGGTGTGTTGTTTACAGGTGCTACAGAAAAACTTATGGTAGAAGCTGTTACGCTGAAATCTACACCAGGATTTAATGGAATGTTGTTTAGCACTACCAACATTGCATACGCAGTTGGTGGTGTAAAACTCACACCACCCACAGTGATGTTGAATGTCTGCGTGGATCCATTAAAAGTCAACGCATCCATTTTACGGTATTGTCCCAATACAGGTGAATAACCTACATAAGCCATTATAATCTTCCTACAACAATTTCAATCGTACCTTGATCGCCATCAAAGTCTTGCAATGCTTTGCCTATCACTGTGCCCATTGCAGGAGTAGCACAGGCCTGCGCACGACCGTTGATTGCTGACACCATCATGTCGCCTTTCTTCACAGGTCCAATCACTTGCGCTGGAACTCGTCCAGTTAGTGCCACTGCCACAATGTGTTCAGCTTCCATCACACTGTTCATCAAGTGTGCAGGATTGGTAGAAACCACACCAGCCACTTTGGGGTCACTGACCTTGTTTGCCATTGTGACTTCGTTGTCACCGCCAAACACCAACACAGTGCCTGGTGCATACACGGCATCGGCAGAATAATTTTCTGCCAAGTCAGCGTATTGTGCTGTGGTTGCTTTCAAGAAACCAGTGTTGAAATACACTGTTGAACTACCAATGTTACCAACGCCGTTGCCGTTGCCATTGATAATGTTGCCGCCAGTAATTGATCCTGTGCCAACTGTTAATCCAGCAAATGTTGGAGTTGCACCTGTTGCTACTGACTGTCCAATACTAATTGTAACAGCACCTGTTGCTCCACTTACGCCAACACCTGTGCCAGCCACAGCTGATGTAACACCAGTGTTGGTAATTGAAACTGCACCAGTAGCATTGGTATTGGTGCTTAATCCACTGCTGGTGGTGATGTTTGTAACACCTGAGTGAGTGTGGTCTGCTCGGGCAAAAGTTGTACCTGTTCCAACTGCGGCTGACCCAACTGCACCTGGTGAAGTTGAGCTGGCTTGACCAATAACAAATGCAGTAGTTGCCACTTGTGTAGTATTGGTATTTTGAGCTGCGGTTGGTGCTGCCAAGTTACCAGCAGTTGAAATATTGCCGCCTGTGATGTTGCCAACTGCACTCAATGCAAGCGTGGCATTGACGTTAGCGCCTGTGATATTGCCTGTGGTTGCTACAGCACTGATAATGTTACCGCTCAAACTCAACTGAGCTGCCAACACAGTGCCAGCTGCTGAAATGTTAGCTGCTGCCAACACGTTGGCTGTGGCACTAACAATTGATCCTTGCACTAGTGTGGTGCCTAAAATATTACCGCCAGCAATGTTGCCAGCTGATGTTATGTTACCAGTTGATGTAATAATTCCAGCAGTAACTAAATTACCGCCTGTGACGTTGCCTGTTGCACTCACACCACCTGAACCTGCTGTGACTGCTGTGGTTGCAGTGACATTGCCACCAACCACGTTGCCTGTGGCACTAACAGCACCACCTGCAGATATAGCACCACCTGTGATAATGTTGCCGCCTGTGATATTACCTGTGGCACTGGCAATTCCACCAGTAAGTACGTTTCCACCTGTGATGTTACCAGTGGCACTGACTGAAGTACTTTGAACCAATGTGGTTGCAATTACGTTTCCGCCAACCACATTACCTGTAGATGAAACTATTCCACCAGTATTGATGTTACCACCAATCACATTACCCACAATTGACAATATACCTGTGCTACTTAAACTTCCAACCAGTGTTGTGCCGCCGTACCATTTGAAAAATTGCGAACCGTCATTGCCTGGCACGCTGTTCCATAGCGTACTGATGTCAATACCAATGGCATAATCTGCATTGGTTGCACCCACCGAAGGGAATAATGTAATTTTAGTACCAGCACTTCTTGTGGTATATGCCGGAGCATCGGTACCGTTTGTGTTGAAATCAATTCGATTGTTACCAGCACCATTCAAGAAAATTTGGCCTGCATTAGCCGCTGAGCTGCCAAGTTTAGATGATATTATCTGACCAGCTGTGGTTATGTTACCACCAATTACGTTAGCAGTGGCGCTAACTACACCACCAGTTGTGATGTTGCCGCCTGCTATGTTTGCAGAAGATGTTACGCCACCGTCACCAGTGATTGTTCCCACCGCTGATATTGTGCCACCAGCAGTGATATCTGTAGTTGCCGCAACTGTTGTGCCAGCACTAACACCATTTGCTGCACTAAAACTGTCTCCGTATACAACACCAGCTGCCGAAACTGATCCAGCTGTGGTTACGTTACCACCAATGACGTTACCACCAGCGCTGGCTTGACCAGCTGTGCGCAAGTTACCACCTGTGACATTGCCAGTGGCCAATACCAAACCGCCAGTGTTGACGTTTGCACCAGTAATGTTACCTGCGGCGCTGAACATGCCGCCTGTTAAAATGTTACCAGCAGATATGTTAGCTGCTGAAGTTATGTTGCCTGTGCCAGTTACTTCGCCAGCTGTGGTTATGTTACCACCTGTGACGTTGCCAGTTACCAAAAGTGTAGTTGATCCACTTATGGCACCAGTTACAACAAGGCCGCCTGACCAAACTGTGGCAATTGTTACTCCATTAACGTTGTTAACAATATTACCAGCTGCTGATGGAATAATAACTCGACTGGTACCATTGAAAATTTGACTGGTCTCAGTTGTAATACCACTCAGCAATGCACCGTTGCCCAAAATATATGTTCCACTAACGTTGCCTGTAGCACTCAAATTGGCCAGAATCAAATCATTGTATGTGAAACTGGCATTGGCTGTGTCAACAACTGTGGTTGGTTTGACGATTAGATTACCAAAGAGTTTGTATTTGGCATCTGTGATGTCACGGAAATATCCAGAATAACGTGTGTTGACGCCATCAAAGTATTCAGTGATCACACCAGAATCGAATGTGTCACCCGGATTGGCATTGGCCAAGAAGATAAACGGATCGTTTACCTCTAAACTGTCTGTGCCTGTTGTGGTAAATGTTCCATTAACTGTAAAATCGCCCACACAGGTAATGTCGCCGCCAATATTTAAGTTACCAACAATGCCTGCACCACCTGCCACAGTTAATGCGCCAGTGGTTACATTGCCACTGTTAGTAGCATTGGTAATGGTCACTGCTCCGCTGGTGTTGATATTACCAGTAACGCCAACTCCACCTGTTACTGTCAACGCACCTGTTACATTGCTGGTTGATTCAACATTACTACTGAAAGTGGCACGATTGCCACCTGCCACAGTCATGACCATTGTGGTAGCATTTGGCCAATATATACCAGTGTTGTTGGCTGCTACTGAGTACACACTAGGTGCGCCAACTGTGCCAGCGCCAAATGCGTTGGCTGTGAGATTTAAAGAGTTAAGTGCGCCTGCACGATAGGTAACCGTGATGTTGTTGGTACCACTAGGAGGTGGTGTTTGAAACAACAAACTTACATTTTCGGCTTCGTAGTCAGTGAATGGACGTTGTAGAGTTTGGTCAATCATCACGTCCAAGTCAGACGCTGATGCAACGGCTCGACCCAAAGTGAACTGATATGCTACCGCATTGCCACTAAAGGTCTGTGTGCTGGTGTTCAGCAGTTGTTGTTGCGGATTTAGGCCAACGTAACTCATTATGTGATTTCCATTATGCTCATTACTGCATCAATACTGGTAGCTGCGCTACTTTGAACTTGCAATTGATCTCCTGTGACCAACACAATCTTTTGATCGCCGCCTCCTACAACCAAACTTGACCCTGCTGAAATAGGTGCATTTACTGCCAATCGAGTGGTTTGCGCTGCGTTATCTAAAATAATCACGTTGGCTGCAATTGCACTTGATGTGACATTGGTCAAAGAAAGTCCAACCACAACTGCGGTTGTATTTGCCGCAACTGTGTACGCACCAACTGAGGTAGCTGTGGTTCCAACAAGTCTGCTGAGTTTTCGTGTAAAAGTGTTTGCCATTTTTTATCCTAATGCTATTGCCAATGCTGTTGCGTCTGCTATGGTTGCCGCCAACTGTCCAGCAATATTTATGTTACCTGTAGCTGAGATATTTCCACCTGAAATATTGCCTGTAGTGGTGATATTTGCAGTCATTGTGATTGCAGAAACCACGTTGCCACTCAAGCTCAATCCTGTGGCGTTGACATTGCCACCAGTTATATTGCCTGTTGCAGTTATTAATCCACCTGTGGTCAAGTTGCCACCAATCACGTTGCCAGTGATACTGACTGTGGTTCCTGTGTGATTTGTAGCTGCTATGTTTCCACTGGTTATGTTACCAGTTACTGTGGCTGTTCCTGCAGTGATAATATTGCCGCCTGTGATATTGCCAGTTACGGTAGCATATCCAGATGCTACTACGTTGGCACCAGTAGCAAGATTGCCAGTTGCTGACACTAAACCTGCTGTGGTTACATTGCCACCAATCACGTTACCAGTTGCGCTGACCGTTGCACCTTGTACCAATGCTACACTGATAACATTGCCGCCATTTACGTTGGCAGTTGCACTCAATGTGGTAGCCGAGATTACATTGGCACCAGTGATGTTACCACTTGCGCCTGCGGTAATAATGTTACCGCCAGTGATGTTACCTGTTGCACTTACTTGACCACCTGTGGTGATGTTTCCGCCCACAACGTTGGCAGCAGAAGTGATTGTACCTGTTGCAGTTATCAATCCACCTGTGACAATGTTACCGCCTGTGACGTTACCAATACCGCTAATTTGAGCACCACTCAAAACGTTGCCGCCACTGATGTTGCCAGTACCAGTCAAAATGTTACCAGCTACTGAAATTCTGCCGCCAACGTTGATGTCTGCTGCCACACCGTTTGTGGCAAATGTGCCAGTGATGCTGAGTGCATTGGTAGTTTTGTCAAACACCATGCCAGCAGTACCACCAACAATGCCGCCGTCATTAAACAACACTTGAGTATTACTGCCTGCTAGGGAGATATTACCTTGCAAGTTACCAATAAATGTGGTTGCTATGACATTTGCACCAGTGATGTTACCTGTTGCTGAAAGTTGACCAACTGTTCTGATGTTGCCGCCGTCAATATTGCCTGTAACACTGAGTGTGGTACCTGTATAATTTGTACCAGAAATATTTGCGCCTGTAATGGCACCAGTAGCACTAACTTGTCCGCCAGTATTGATATTGCCACCAATCACATTGCCCACTGCACTGAGAGTGGTACTTGATAATATGCTGCCACCTGCAATTGCATTGCCTGTTGAAATATTGCCGCCAGCAATGTTAGCTATAGCTGTGATGTTACCTGTTGCTACAATCAACCCAGCAGTTGAAATATTGCCACCAGCAATGTTGGCTGCGGCTGTGATATTACCAGCTGCGCTAACAGCACCACCAGTTGTTAAGTTTCCACCTGCTACGTTAGCAGCAGAAGTGATAGTACCAGTAGCAGTGATCAATCCACCAGTAACAATATTACCGCCAGTTACATTACCTTGCGCACTTACTGTGCCGCCTGCTGTGACATTGGTTGTTGCACTAACAATACTGCCGTTGACATTGCCACCAGTTACATTACCTGTTGCACTTACTTCACCAGCTGTTGTGATATTGCCGCCAGTGACATTACCAGTTGCTGTTACCAAACCAACTGTGCGTAAATTGCCACCAGTTACGTTGCCAGTGATTGCAGCCAAACCACCAGTGACCAAATTGCCACCTGACACATTGGCTGTGGCTGTTACTCCACCGCTAACTGTTAAGTTGCCGCCATCAATGTTGCCTGTAGCACTAAGTCCAGCACCTTGTACCAAAGTGGTAGCAACCACATTACCACCTGCAACGTTGGCAGTAGAAACAATGTTGCCTGTGGCTGTGATCAATCCACCTGTGACAATGTTGCCACCAATCACGTTGCCAGTAGCTGATATTGCTGTTGTGGCAGAAATCAATGCACCTTGCAGATTACCACCAAAAATGTTGCCTGTGGCTGTGATTGTGCCACCTGTCAGCAAGTTGCCACCGTCAATGTTGCCTGTGGCTGAAACTAACCCTGCTGTGCGTAGATTTCCACTATCAACGTTACCAGTTACACTCAAGCTAGGTAAAGTACCAATTGCAGTGGCAACCACGCCAGTTAACAAACTACCATTACCAGCATAGTAGCCGGCACTGATGTTGCCTGTGGTTGTGACGTTAGAAGTAGAGTTCAATGCACTCTGAACATTACCACTCAAACTCAATCCTGCGGCATTCAAATTACCGCCTGTGATGTTGCCAGTTGCCAGGATCAAACCTGCAGTTGATACATTTCCACCAACTACGTTGCCTGTGGCTGACAAAATACCACCAGTGATGTTGCCACCAGTGATGTTGCCAGTTGCACTTACTATGCCCGCTGTGGTTAAATTTCCAGTGGCTGTGTTAGCAGTTACATTCAGTCCAGATGCACTGATTGTTCCTGTGGTGTCAATATTTCCGCCGGTGATATTGCCAGTTGCTACAATCAAACCAGTTGCACTAATTGCTCCGCCAGTAAGAATATTACCACCAGTGATATTGGCTGTTGCGCTAACTGTGGTTGCTGTTAAGATACCAGTACCAACATTGCCACCAGTGATGTTGCCTGTGGCACTAACTTGTCCAACAGTTCTAACATTACCACCTGTGACATTGCCTGCGGCACTGATCAATCCTGCTGTGGTCACGTTGCCGGCTGCTATGGTAGCAGTAGAAGTTACAGATGCTGCTGCCAATGCACCAACCACAAATGTACCGTAGCTGTTGACTGTGACAATTTCGTTAGCAATGCTTACGTTGCTGGCTGCAATCAAATTGCCTGTGGAGTTTTGATAACCAATAAACGCTGAATTCTCAGCAGTGGTATAATACCACATTTGTTCGCCACGATCTTTGTTATCGTTGACTGTAAGAGGTGTGTTGTTGGCACCACGGCCTAATCCAATAATTGGATCTTGAACATTTAAGTCTGTGATGTTAATGTAGATAACATTGCCATCAACAGTCAAGTCACCACCCACAACTGCATTACCAGTGATGTTAAGTGTGGCGCCGTTGACTGTTCCAACTGTGATTAAATTACCGCCAATGACGTTGGCTGCGGCACTGATCAATCCACCTGTGACCAAATTGCCACCAGTTACATTGCCTGTAGCAGTTACTATACCACCTGTGAGCAAATTGCCACCTGTGATATTGGCCAGTGCACTGATGTTACCACCGGTGATGCCTGGTCCAACTATGATATTTTCAGCAATAACAGTGTTTGTGCTAGTGATATTTCCAGCTGTTCCAATATTGCCGCCAGTGATATTACCAGTTGCTGAAACTGTATTAGTAGACAACAACACACCCGAAACTGCAATATTGCCGCCGGTGATGTTACCAGTGCCTGTTACTATACCAGTGCCAAAATATACATTACCATTGAACGCCGCGCCATTAACATTGCCGCCTGTGCTGATTTGAGTACCAACTCCGCCGCCCAATATGTTACCGCCGGTGATGTTGCCAGTTGCAGAAATCAATCCAGCAGTGGTAATATTGCCGCCAGTGACATTGGCAGTTGCAATGATATTACTACCGCTTAATATATTACCTGTGGCACTTATGATGCTACCAGCAACAATGTTGCCAGTACCTGGGCCATTAGTAACTGTTAAATTACCAACTTGTGCATCACCATTACCAAGTAATTTGAATGTGCCAAACAAAATGTTGCCACCGGTGATGTTGCCCACGGCACTAACTTGTTCCAATGCATTCAAGTTGCCAGTTACAGTATTGCCAGTTACACTCACACTTGGCAGTGTACCAATGCTGGTGGCCACAACGCCAGTTAACAGAGCACCATTGCCTAACACGTATCCACCGCTGATGTTGGCAGTGGTTGTGATATTTGCCGCGCTGGTCAATGCACTTACAACATTGCCACTTAGACTCAAGCCGGTAGCATTCAAATTGCCGCCAGTGATGTTGCCAGTTGCAGAAATCAATCCAGCAGTTAATAAATTACCACCAGTTACGTTACCTGTAATATTGGCTGTAGTAGAAACTACCAATGCAGCTATGTTACCAGTTCCAATAGTTACCAAATTGCCACCGGTTACATTACCAGTAGCACTGATCAGTCCAGTTACAAACGCACCAGTATTGGCAAACACTGCCACATTGGCAATACCACCAACAGAAATGTTGGCGTTACCACCAGTGACACCAATATTGGCTTCTGTAGTACCGTTAGCAATCTTTGTAGGAGTACCGGCTGCAATGCCTGACAGCAATGCACCGTTACCCAAAATGTAATTACCAGCTACGTTACCTGATGCGCTGACATTGCCAACTGTGGTCAAATTGCCACCGCTGACATTGCCTGTTGCAACAACAACACCAGTTGCACTCAATGTTGTTGCTGTGATAACGTTGGCACCAGTAATGTTGCCGCCAGCGCCTGTGGTAACAATGTTGCCACCTGTGACGTTACCAGTTGCAGAAACTACGCCAGCAGTCAACAAATTGCCACCAGTTACGTTACCAGTTACAATTGCAGTGCCGCTTGTGACTATGCTTGCTACGTTGGCCGTACCAGCTGTTACCAAATTACCACCAGTTACGTTGGCAGTTACTGATACTGTGGTACCTGTGTGAGTGGTTGCGTTGACATTGGCGCCACCTAAGATATTGCCACCAGTGATGTTGCCAGTTACCGAGACTGTAGTACCTGTGTGAGTGGTTGCATTAACGTTAGCACCACCTAAGATATTGCCACCAGTGATGTTGCCAGTAGCACTTACTTGTCCTGCTGTGGTTAGATTGCCACCAGTCACGTTGGCAGTTACTGATACTGTAGTACCTGTGTGGGTAGTTGCGTTGACATTAGCACCACCTAAAATATTACCACCAGTGATGTTGCCAACAGCACTAAATGCGCCAGACGCTGTGACTATACCTGTACCATTTGGTGCCAACGCAATGTTGCCGTTGCTACCTGTAATAATTGTTAAAGCACCAGTGTCTACAATATTGCCAGCAATATTCAAGTTACCACCAGTAATGTTACCAGTAGCACTTATTTGACCTGCTGTAGTTAGATTGCCACCTGACACGTTGGCAGTTACACTGACTGTGGTACCTGTGTGAGTTGTGGCGTTAACGTTAGCGCCACCCATGATGTTGCCACCAGTTACATTGCCTGTAGCACTTACTTCGCCAGCTGTGGTCAAATTACCACCTGACACGTTGGCTGTAGCAACAACTTGTCCTGCTGTGGTCAAATTACCACCTGACACATTGCCTGTAGCACTGATCAAGCCAGTAACATATTCGCCAGTTGCAGCATATACCGCCACATTGGCAGTTCCGCCAACCCCAACTGCTACGTTGCCACCTGAGCTTACAATAGAAACATTTGATGTTCCGCTGACAATTTGTGTGGGTGTACCTGTTGCAACGCCTGTCAACAATGCACCATTACCAACAAAGTAATTGCCAGTCACGTTGCCTGTGGCACTGACTTGACCAACTGTGGTCACGTTGCCAGCTATCACATTTCCTTGTGCAGATACAACTCCCAACACAGTCATTGTGTTGGAGTCTGTGTTATATGTAAATCCTGCTACTGCGCCAGCATTGCCATTGGCGTTGTAAAGCACTTGTGTGTTTGAACCAGGAACAGTTAAGTTACCAGTAATGTTGCCGGCAAAGTTACCCACAAAGTAACCTGTAGTGATAATATTACCTGCGGCACTTACTGTACCTTGAGTGCGTATGTTTGCGCCGTCAATGTTGCCTGTAGCAGTGATCAATCCTGCTGTGGTCAAGTTTCCACCAGTTACGTTGGCAGTTACTGATACTGTAGTACCTGTGTGAGTGGTTGCATTAACATTAGCACCACCTAAGATATTACCACCGGTGATGTTACCAGTTGCACTAATCAGACCACCTGTGGTCAAGTTTCCACCTGACACATTGGCTGCTGAAGTAATATTGCCTGTTGCGCTTACTTGTCCTGCTGTGGTTAAATTGCCACCTGACACATTAGCAGTAGCAACCACTTGGCCGCCTGTGTTTACATTCCCACCTGTGATGTTGCCCGAAGCACTGATTACTGTGCCAGTTACGCTTTGAGTTGTATTAATGTTGTTAGCAATAACGTTGCCAGCAACGCTGACCAAACCAGTTGAAACTAAATTTCCGCCACTGACATTGGCAGTTGTGATAATATTAGCAGTTTCAGTACCACTGGCCAAGTATGTTGAAACATCTGAGTTGGCATATCCTGCTGGCAAGCCAGTCAACGCACTGCCATTACCTAAAATGTATCCGCCACTGATGTTGGCTGTGGTTGTTATATTTGCCGCAGACACTAATGCACTGACAACGTTGCCACTTAGGCTCAAGCCTGTGGCATTCAAGTTACCACCAGTGACGTTACCAGTAGCTGTAACCTGCCCTGCTGTGCGTAGATTACCGCCATCTATGTTGCCAGTGACTGAAACATTGCCCACGGTCAATAGGTTATCATCAGTCCGGTAGGTGAGATCCACATCCGCCCGTGCTATCTGAGCTGTGGTGCGATTCTCTACAAACGTAGGGTAGTAAATGGTTGTTAGGCCGTTTGTGTCTGTTACATCAACAGTTACGGAATTGACCCCTGTGAGTTGTGAGCCATTACCTAAAATGTAGTTGCCTGAAATGTTAGCAGTAGTTGTAATATTGGCTGCTGAAACTAACGCACTAACAACGTTACCACTCAAGCTCAATCCTGTGGCATTTAAATTACCACCTGACACATTGCCAGTTGCTGATATCAGTCCAACAGTGCGTAAGTTGCCACCATCAATATTGGCAGTTACACTCAATGATCCGAGTGTACCAACACTTGTGATATTAGGTTGTGCGGCTGTGCTCAATGTACCGGCAACATTGCCGCCACTGATGTTGGCAGTGGTTGTTATGTTGCCTGTTCCGCTAATAACATTTGACCCTAACGCGGCCAATAATGTTGTAACATTTGAATCTGCATAGCTGGCAGGTAAACCGGTCAGTTGACTACCATTACCAATAAAGTAGTTTGCTGTTACGTTACCAGCAACACTCATTCCTGTTGAGGCAAAAGTATAAACGTTGGTCACGCCACCAATGTTACCAACCACGTTGCCGTTGGCCACAGGAATATTAAATTCTGTTGTGCCGTTTGAAAGTTTGCTTGCTGATCCAACATTTGAGCTGGCAGTAACGCCAGTAAGTCCAGCACCGTTACCAATGAAAATACCGTTGACAACTTGTATGTTGCCGTTGGCAAGTAGTGCGCCAATGTTGCCCGAGTAGGTTGGCAAATATGCCTGAACATTAGCGTTTGAATATGTTGCTGGCAAGCCAGTCAGTTGACTACCATTACCTAATATATAACTGCCGGTGATGTTGCCTGAAGTACTAACTGTGGCAGCAGTTACTGCTCCACTCACTCCAACGTTGCCGCCACCTAGGTTACCAGTGTAGGTTGGCAGGTATGCAGCAACGTTTGAATTGCCGTATGTTGCAGGCAAGCCAGTCAGTTGGCTACCATTACCAAACACATATCCAGCAGTGATGTTACCAGTAGTTGATATTGGGTTGGTGCCTAGTGCAGCCAAATTAGCCACAACATTGGCATTGCCGTATGTTGCAGGCAAGCCAGTCAGTTGTGAACCATTACCTAAAACATAAGTGCCCTGAACATTGCCAGTAGTGATAATGTTGCTAGTGTCTGCGCCACTGGCAAGATAAGATGCCACATTGGCATTGCCATAACTTGTGAGCGTACCGCCACCGCTGATTACAGTTTGTTGACCACTTTCGTTGGTCATTATAACAGCAGTTGAGTTGGCACTGATTGTGGCATTGCCTAGGAAAATAGTGCTGTTGGAAAGATAAAGATCGTTGAACTGTGCTGTTGGGCTGCCAAGGCTGTAGGTTAGATTGGCAGCAGGAAGAATATTGGCTTTGACTGTGACTGTGTTGGTTCCAACCACAACCACATTACCGGTGCCAGCAATACCAACAGTGACATTGCCGCCTGAACTTACAACAGCAACGTTAGATGTTCCACTTTCAATAGCAGTTGAATTGCCGGTGGCAAGCCCAGTTAACTGTGAACCGTTACCAATAAAATACGTACCGTAAACATTGCCACTAGCAACAATGTTATTGGCAGCAGTGATACTGCCTACACCCAAAATATCATTGTTGGTCAACAGCAAATTATCGCCACTGGCCAGCTCTTGAATCTGTGCGCTACCTGTGTTTACTACTAACGGAATCTTGTTTGCCATTATCTTAATCCAATTTTATCATTTATGTGGTATACACAACCACGTTGCCGGTGCGAGTCAAAACATTAAAACTGTTGTTACTGGACAATGGTACGGATACCGGAGTGGTTCTAGTGCCCACAGTTAGTGTTCTAGTAAAAACAGTGTTACCAATGTAAATATTGCCAGTGGCATTGATATTGCCGCCAGTAACGTTGCCCGAAGCACTGACCAAGCCAGTGCTGAAAATATTTGCAGCTTGTAGGTTGCCGCTGAGAGTGAGGCCGTTGTTGTAAAACACAGCCACATTGCCAGTTCCGCCAATGCCAATTGTGACATTACCACCTGAACTGCGAACAGCTACATTTGATGTGCCGTTAGCAATGGCTGTGCCGTTGCCAGATCCACCAGCAATACCTGTAAGCAGGCTGCCGTTGCCCACAAAATACGAAGCATAAACTGTGTCAATTCGTTTGGTTGGCGATCCTATGTCATACACAGCATCAATTGAAGGCATGATGGAACTATTGGCCTGAATGTTTCCAATACCATTGGCAGCCAGCACCAAATTGGAATTAAGACCGTTGACAGAAATTACATTGTTGGCAATAACAACATTGCTGCCAACAGGACCTGCGGCATAAATTTCTGTAAAATTGTCATTTACAGCATCGAATGCATCACGCAACGGCTCGCCCGTGCCATCATTGGCCGCGGCGCCGGTGTCAATTATTTGTTGTGCCATAGGTTTACAGGATCCTCTGGTGTATTTACCATAAGACCCAGTTTACCGTTTTAGGCAACTTTGGTGAAAGTAAGGTAAGAACCTGTTTTAGCGGTTATTATACCGGTGGAATTTTGCAATCTCAAGGTCACTGCGGTATCTACTGTGTTGAAGAAAGTACCCGAAATTCTCAGTGTTCTAGCAACGGTGCCGGTGCTGGCATAAGTGGTTGCCACGTCATCACTTGTGGTTTTTGTAGCTGTGGCAAATGCAGACGTACCAGTGGTTTGAGTTTCTGTAGTGAAGTTACAGGTGCCTGATGAAAAATTAACGCTTGGAGAAATGGTCATTGATCCGTCTGGGACCAGTGTAACATAACTCACAAAAGAATATCGATTGTTAGCAGCGGCTGTAAATGTCAATGTTCCAATGTTGGCCGGGGTAGCTGAAGAAATTGGAGCATCGCTAGATTGCACAACAAAATTTGGTACTCCAATACCGTTACCAGTCAGCAGGGTTCCAATACTGACGTTGGCGCCAGAAACATTTGATGTGATAACTGCGTTTCCAGCATTGACATTGGCTGTCAAGCTGGCTGTGGTACCAATAAACACGTTGCCGCTGGTAATGTTACCAGTTGATGTGATAACACCTTGGCTGACCAAATTACCACCTGTAACGTTGCCAGTTGTGCTGATGCCGCCGGCTCCTGCGCCAATTGCACCAACACTGATCAAATTGCCGCCGGTGATGTTACCTGTAGCTGTTATCAATCCAGCTGTGGCCACATTACCACCAGTTACATTGCCCGTGGCTGTTACCAACCCGGCTGTGCTTAGATTGCCGCCATCTATGTTGCCAACTATGGTCAATGTGCTGGATCCGTACATGGTGCCACTAACTGCAAATGTGTGCAATGGTGCAGTGTTGGCAATACCAACGTTGCCAGATGCTCCAATGATAGCAATACGAGTGGCTGCTGTGGTGTTGGCTGTTTGAATTAAAATATTGGCATTGCCAAGAGAGTCGGAGTACACAGCTCTGATGGCAGCGGTAACTCTAGATCCTGGTGCTGCATCAGATGTAAACCATTCAATTGCTCCAATGTTGGCACCAACTGTGGTAATAGCAGTATTTGCATCAGAAAAACGCAGAATTCTGTCTGTAGTTGCACCTGAAGTATAACTTAAAATAATATTGCTTGATGCAACAATATTTCCACCACTGACATTGCCTGTTGCTGAAATCAATCCAGCAGTTAATACGTTACCGCCTGTGACATTGCCAGTCACAGATTCTGTTCCTGTGATAACCACACCAGTGGTTGACCAAACTGCCACATTGGACACACCACCTACTGAAATTACTGCATTGCCACTGGCAGTGGGAATAGCAATACTGGTGGTTCCGTTAAAGATATTATCGCCAGAAATATTACCTGTGAGTGCGGCATTGCCAGTCACTGAAAGGTTACCGTTGATCACAACCGTGGCTGCATTGGCTGTCAAGCCTTCAAAAGTTACTGTGTCGGTATTTCCTACGGATTGGAATACCAAATTGCCTGCGACACGATTGTAGGTAGTCATTTAAAGATCCTTTGTGTTATTTATGCGGTTTTGAAAGTCTTCCATTTGCATGGCAGCTAGATTTTTAATGCCCCGTAACTCAGCAATTGCCGCTGTGGTTTTGCCCATTACCCGGAAAAATCCAACGTCTGGAAAGTCCTTGCACACTCTTTGCAGTTGTTTGACCCAATTTCCTGTGTAAGTTGGGCGGGCAGAGCTTTTTTTATAGAACTCAGTGTCTGCGTACACATTGTTAAATCGGTCCCCGGCTGTGGGACCCATATCAAATCCAATGAGATACACTGCACGATTTTGATCTATAGCCGCAAGAGCCACTGCAATGGGTCCTGAACTGAATCCAAAATAATCATCCGGGACTCTATGTGCTCCTAGTCCCGGTATGGGTTTTCGAGTGTACATCCTGTGTTCACTGGCATATCCACTGTGTTGAATGGATTCGCTAATGGGCTTGTCTGTGCTGACCAAAACCGTGGGTGCAAATTCTCGATACAATGCATTACATCCATAGATTGGACCAAGCTCTTTGAGAGTTTGCAAATTCAATTCTAACCGACTGACACCATTGCCTAATACAAAACCAAAACTCATAAAAAATCCTCCTAGTAGTTATCTAGGAGGATCCAGGGGTTAAATCAATTAAGAAGTAACGTTGTCAACAATGGCCAAGTCAAGCAGATTTTGTTGTCCGCTTTGTACTGTGCCTGAGTTTGCTGCACCAGTGGTACCTGATTTGATAACTGTACCTTCGTCTGTAAAGAAGTTGGTTGCATAACGCTTGTCAGCCACAACGCTGGCAGGGTCATAGTTTGCGCCGCCAGTCCAATCCAACAAGAACTTGTTGGTCAATTTGGAGATAGTAGTAGCAGTAGAATCAGTAACTGTAAATGTGATAGCCATCAATCCAGCTGCTGGAGTAGTGTCATCGGCCAGTACACAAACACCCACTGAGAATGCTGCGCCGTTGCCAGATCCACCAACAGAAGTTGCTGTGAAAATTGTGCCTAATCCAAAGTTACTAGGAGCACCGGCTGCGGTCCAGTTAGTTGTTGTTCCAACAACACTAATTTGATATGCTTGCCCAACTACAAAACTGCCGTCGTTAACGCCATTGGCATCACCAACTAGGTATTTGTGTGAACCTTTTTGACGGATAATATATCCATTAGCAACGCCAATACCGCTGCCGTCAGGGGCTGCAATGTTCACAATTACGTCAATTCTAGGATTGGTTGCCGAAGGCGTATCAGTGGGGGCTGCACCACCCACCACGCCAAGATATTCAGTAGCACTGAGTGTGTCGCCTGTGTTGGTCACAGGGGCAGTTAATGATCCAAAATTTGGAAAGCCAATGTCAACGCTAACGGCTGCGCCGCCGTTGCCTGAACCAGTGCTTGTTTTTTGTATTTTAAGAGGACGTCCCATTTTTGTTTCTCCTTACAGAAGTCCGATGCGAGTTCTAGTCGCTACGCGGCGGGTTAAACCGCATAAAACACCGTATTGTGTTGACAAGTATTTATGGAAATGTTAGAATGTAGTCATATAGCCATTAAATAGTACCATGGAAACTGATTTTTTAATTTCACAAGGCAACCAACATCGAGCTGACCGACAATACGGTGAAGCCCTGCAATGTTATGCATTGGCATTTGCCAAAGACATGGATTCAGCAGCGGCATTCAACAACTACGGCAATGTCATGCGAGAAATTGGACATCCTCAACGAGCCATACCGTTCTTGCAACATGCTGTTCTCTTGGATCCAAATAACGTAACTGCTAGATTCAATTTGGCAGTGGCACTGTTGTTGATGGGCGACTACACCAATGGATGGCCAGCTTATGAAGCCAGATGGCAATACGAACATCTTGCTGGCACTGAACCCAAACACCAACAGCCTCGCTGGCGTGGCGAAGATCTCAAAGACAAAACTATTCTTGTGGTAGGCGAACAAGGCCACGGAGACAACATTCAGTTTTGCAGATTCTTGTACAACTTGCATGTGGCTGGAGCAAAAATCAAGCTTCAGGTTACCGACGGATTGATTCCTTTGTTGCAATCTAGCGACGTCATTCAGCAGTTGGGAACATACACTGACGACATGGGTGAGTTTGATTATTGGATTCCTATCATGAGCATCCCTGGCATACTTGGAGTAACGTTGGAAAATTTGCCCAGGCCAGTGAACTATCTCAACGTAGATCAAGGCCGTCAGCAAGAGTGGTTGCAGATACTGGGTCCTAAAACCCGCATGCGTGTGGGTTTTTGTTGGAGTGGGCGCAGAGATTCTTGGCTTAATCAACACAAGAGTGTGCCGTTCCCTGTAATGCTGGACATGATCAAATCTAATCCTCAATACGAATGGATCAATTTGCAAGTTGACGCCGATCCTGAAGAAGAAGAAGCAGCCTTGCTTGAAGCAGGAGTGCAGGCCTATCCTGGCAGCGTTAAAAGTTTTGTAGACACTGCGGCATTAATTATGGCCATGGACGTTGTTATTGGCGTAGACACTGCTGTGTCACACTTGAGTGGCGCATTAGGTCGGCCCACATGGATAATGCTACAAAAATTCAGCACAGACTGGCGTTGGTTGTTGAATCAAGATTCTAGTCCTTGGTATTCAACTGCTAGACTTTTTAGACAAGAAAACTTTGATGACTGGACAGCAGTTACCAAAAAAGTCAGCCAATATCTAGGGTGGATGAAAGTTTAATTTAGATCTTGCCAGGCGCCAACTACGCCATTATATCCACGAAATTTACCTGTGTTAATGTTGTAGTAAATCAAGCCTGCTACACCTGCAGGATCAGCTACCAATCCTAATAACTGCATAGTACTGGAAGTAGTTTTGCCAACCGCACTGACATTGCCTACATTTATAATGTCGTTATTACTTAAATTAAGATTGTCACCAACTGCTATTTCTTCAATTTGACTGCTCGCTGAGTTGACAACCAGCGGAATTCGATTAGCCATGAATTATTTATCAGAGGACAAAAAAGCACCCCTCGGGTGCTTTTTCGTTCCTTCCCATCCCTGGGTTGGTTCTCTGATTAGGAGAATGACAAGTTAGATACTGCGATCTCACCCACATAGTCACCGGCGTTACCGAATGACGATGCAGTGTTGGTCAACTCAATGTAACCATAACGTGTCATGAATGACACCACTGGTTCAAAGGTTGATGGATCCAACACAACACCACTGCTCATCAACGGAATGTATGGGCAGTAGAATGCAGGAGCGTCAGCTTCTGAAGAGCCTTTGTAGCCAACCAGAACTGGAGTTGTATCGCTGGCATAGCTGTCAACGAACACACGCATAGCGCCGTTTAATGTGCCAACAAACTTGGTGTTTGTAGGTGCTTCGAAGGTGCCTTCTGTGGTACGAGCAAAAGCTGAAGTTGTTGCTGATTGCAACACTGTCAGAGCAGCTGAACTCACAACAGCGTAGTTACCAGCGCCACGACGAGTACGTTGGGCGATCAAGTTAGCAACACGGTTGATCAAAACTGCCAATGCGGCATGTTCGTCACCAACGAATGTAGCTGTACCTGAAACGGTAGCTTGGTTGTATGTGAACTCAGTGGATGCCAATGAGCGCAAGCTCAAAAGAATCTCTTGGTCGATTTCAGCGGTAATCTCTTGAGCCAGAGCAGCCATGATTTCTGCTTCAACGTCAATACCATGCATGGCTTGTGCGTCTTGTGCAGATTCAAAAGTCCAGCGAGCTTGCAGCTTGCGGGTCTTGGCTTCAACAGCTTGTTTCAAGATTTGAACGCTGATTTGCTTACCGCCGGTACCTTCCATGCTGGCTGTTGAGCCGCCGGTGTAGGTAGTAGCTGTAGCTGTGCCTGCTGGCACAGTAGAGTAAGCAGTTGCAATTGTGAATGGGCTCAATGCTTCTTGACCAGCTGTAACGCTTGTAGCGGCAGCTGAGTTGTCAGTCAAGCTGTTGGCGTAACGCACACGCAAGGTGTGAATTTGGCCAACTGGGCCTGTCATGGGCTGAACGCCAACCAACTCGTTAGCAATAACGGTAGGCATAACACGACGAATCACTGGCAGAATCACACGGTTAAGTGTGGCGATGTTGCCAGAAACAGTACTTCCAGAAGAAGCATTCTCTTTCAAATAGCGACGAGTATTCTCAAGAATAACTTTCATGCTATTGCGTTTGGTGCCTTGGAGGCCTTCTAACAGGGCCTCTTTGGTCTCATCCCAACGACTTTCTAATAGATCTTGTGACATTTAAGTCTCCTAAAAAATTTTAAAGCCCTGCCAGGCGCTTCAAGTCAATCACATTGCTGCGATCTTCCTGGGCGGTCTGCTGGTTCGAAACATTTTTATCACCAGTAACTGCGGTGACGTTTTCTGTGATCACTTTATGGGCTTTCACGGAACGGTCTTCCAACACTGCTGGTAGATACTTTTCAAAAGCGTTTTTCAAACGGTTAGTTTGGACGCTTTCGAGCAAATTACGCATGACTTCTTGCTTTTCCTTGTTCAAGGGACGTAGCAATTCATCCAATGAGCTGTCACGCTCATTAGATTCTTTAATCATACGCAGTTCGCGCTCTTTATTCTCAACCAGGACTTTTGCTTTCATGGTGAGTTTAATTGCCTCAGACAATTTCTTGTCCTTGTGCGCAATTGTGTTATGCAACTTACGAACTTCGGCTTTCTCATTCAAGTGAGTAGCACCAAATTCGGTAGCATATGCTTCAAAGATACGACGACCAAAATTGTTCTCGCGAGCAACTTTGATGTCTTCTTGCAACTGGTTTAATTCAGCCTTAAGATGTTTGCTAACAGCCTGGCTCATTTTGTTGGCACTTTCTTTAACAAATCGTGCTTTCAAAGTTTCAAGTTTGTTACGTGCTTCACTAACTAAACGCACTTTGGTTTCCACCAAGTCACGTTTGTCAGCAGCAAATTCTTGAATTTCTTTTGCCAATGCATGCACCACGAAGTTCTCAAGTTTTGCAACTCCTTCTGTGTGCATCTTACGGTCTTTGCGCAGTTCAGAAATTTCTTCAGCAAGTTTAGTAACCAAGAAGCTGTTAAACTTAGTGGCTGACTCTTTCATCTTGTGTTGAAACTTCACACGGTCTTCAGCCAATGCTTGCTTTTCAGTAGCAATGCTGGCTAATTCTCCTGCGAGACCTTCTGTTACCATCTTATCTAGGGCTTCTACCATCACTGTTTTGTCATGCTCATAGCGTTGTGCAAACTCCTCGCGAAGTTCTGCACGCACAATCTCACGAGCTTCTGTCAGTTTAGATTCCCAAGCTTCGTTGAGTTCTTTACTAACATCTTCGTTGATTAATCCGCTGTCAAGCAATGGTTTAATAGCATCAAACATGCCTGGTTCTCCTTAGATTTTGAGTTCTCGGATAAGGCGTTTAACCTCACCTGCGAGATACTTCTTCACTTTGTCGTCCTGACCAGACTCTCTAGCCATCTCTAAGATCTTATGACCGTTTCTCATATTCATGAGACCTTCATAGATTGCTGTAGGATACGCATTAGGAGCACTGGGTTGGGCAACCACATCTATAGTGACTATTTCAAAGTCACTTACATGTCCGGTTCTGTCATCGACATTACCTGATCCACGACTGCTAACACCCAGCTTCACGCCTGATGTCAACAGAGTCTTTATCAATTCACCCATTGGGGTTGGCAGAATTTTCAACTTGCCGCAACCGGCATGTCCGTCCATCCACATGCCTTCAACTGTGTGACACACACGATCTAAATTGATTTTTAAATCATCTGGATGGTCCACTTCACCTAAAACGGAGTTACCGTCACGGATCTGCTCGTTGATAGTTTCTACTGCTTTGATAATTTCGTGTCGGGGGTAGATACGCTCATTTGCATTGCGCTTGTCGCCTTCAATGCAGATGCCTTTGAGATAGAGATGCTTTTTGCCGCCAACATCAGCTTCTTCCAAAACTTGGATGTTGGCCTGGCTAAAAGTAAGATCTTCTCTTAGGTACTTAGATGACATCTAATTAACCCTTACGACCGCTTGGTAGTGGGCTTTTGGTGTTTACACCACTGGCTTGACTCTTTACAGGCGCAGGAGCAGCAGATTTAAATGCTTTCTTTCCAGCGTCTTGAGTGGGAGTTACGCCAAGTTCTTTTACTGTATTACGATATGCGGCACTGTCATGCACGCCGCCCATGCTGGTGCCAGTGTGTACTGGCTTGCTGGCCATACCAGCTGCACCTGAGTTAAATGCTACAGGACCTGCTTTGCCGTTGCCTTGTTCAGCGGTAACTGGCTTTGGGGCTGCTTTCATGCTGATGGCTTCCATCATGCCTGGTTCCATTTCGCCTGTGTCGTCCATTTCAATGGCATCGCCACCTTCTTCGGGACCAAACCCGTCGCCGTCGCCCATGTCACCCATGTCGTCGCCGCCCATCAAGCCTTCAAACTCGGCCATCAACTCATCTAGTTTGTCTTCTAGATTCATAACGTCATCTTTGGTTGCTGGCTCATCGCTGCCGCCCATGTCGTCACCGCCCATGTCGTCACCGCCCATGTCGTCGCCGCCAAAATCTCCGCCTTCGTCATCATCGCCCATGTCATCATCGCCTTCGGCTTCCATGCTCATGTCTTGTTCTTCGTCAGCTTCAATTTCGTCAATTAAATCATCGCTAGCATCGCCGCCCATTGCACCTTCGTCGAGTTCTTCGTCGTCAGTTTCTTCGTCGTCGGAATCGTCAGCTTCGTTTACTTCTGCTTCGTCAAGGTCTTCATCAGCCTCTTCTTGCATTAGATTTTCGTAGATTTCACGGCTTTTGGCCACCACGATGTCATGGAAAAGCTCGCGAGCTTTTTGGTCTTCGTCGTTGATCACGTATTCAATCAACTGTTCAAATTTGTTCATAAGGGAAAACTCCTATAGGTAAAGTGTGCTGTTATTTACATAACAACCAAAAACTCTGCTGTTTAAGGAGTCAAAATGGCGATAAATGCCAATTAAGCCATTGGGGCTGGGGGAGGTGAGTATTGTTGGCGCACTAGTTTGAGTTTTTCTTTGTACTCAAATGCACGGACGTCATTCATTTTTCTCAACTTGTTTAGTTGTCTCAAAGTCAAACGAGTTTTGCGCAGATCACCCAGTTGCGGTTGACTGTTGTCTTGCGATAGATCTTGATAGGCCTCAGGATCTTTTTTGAAAAATTCTTGTAGCAGCATGATTATATTTATACTCCGCCAGGTGCAGCCCCAGGTGCAGCCGCGCCAGGGCCAACCATTTCGCCTGCGCCAGGCTGTTGCATTTGCCCAATTTCTTCGCCAGTGGTAATATCAGTTTCCATGCCGCCAGGCGTGATACCCACAGAACGTAAGTCAGCACCGCCTGAATTTTGCATTTCAGGGCTATCACGTTCTTCTCGCCAGAGTTCTTCGTTTTCTTTGATTTCGTCTTCACTCAATCCCAAGAAACGCTGTAGCATAAAACGTTTTGACATGTAAGGCAGTTGCTCCATGGCTGTGAATGCTTGAATTCTTGTGTTGTCTAGTTCGCTTTGACGATAACTTGCAAAGTTTTGAGGCGGTGAAAACTTCAAATTAAACAGGCTAGAGTCTATGTTAAACCCACGCCATTTCAAAAACATCTTGAATTCGTCGTCTAATTTTTGTGAAATATGCCCTTGCAAACGCTCACAATACTGGTTGAATCTGTACTCTTGTATAAGAGCTGTGCCTACTTTTCCGTCTGAAAAAGCACGGTCTGAATCGTCAGGACCAGTGGGCAAATAGCTCGATGGCACACGCAGACCACGGGCCATTTTGTTGTTAAAGTACTTTAAGTCGTCAATTTCGCCTAGGTTTTGACCGCCTGGCAATGTCTCAACTGAGCTTCCGCGGCCGTCTTGTCCTTGTGGGAAAAAGTAGTCTTCGTTGATTGACAGTGGATTGTAACTGCTATCCATCATGTTGGCTCCGCCACCTGATACCGTGGGGATTCTACGTTGATGCATTTCGTTTTTAACACGTTCCACAAACGCCATGGCCAAGTGTGATGGCATGTTGCCTACGTCAATTTTAAAGATTCGTCGTTCAGGAGCACGGCTCACACGATAAATCAAGATTGCATCTTCCAGCAGTTCTTTTTGCTTGAATACTTTGTAAATCTGTTCTAGTACACTGCGTCCAAACGGCCAAAATACGTCTAGGCCTTCGTTCAAGCTCATGTGTATCACATGCTTGGCATCTAAACAAGTTTCGTTCATGGCAGTCATAAAGCGACTGTTGCCCACGCCGCCACCTGACCCACCATTGGGCATGGTGTAGTTGGCAGCGCCAGATACACTGCCTGTCACAGGATTGGTCATGTAGTCTGTGGTGGTCTTTGCTGCCACAGTCATGTTTTGGAAGTTGGGGTTGATGTCACGGATCACATATTGTTCAGGACGTTTGCCTTCAGATTCGTTCACAATAACTCTAGCAACTTTGGTCATGTCAACCCAGTACATTTCAAATGTTTCTGGATCACGCACAAACACCTGATCACCATACTTGATGGTGTTACGGAACAGTTTAAATATGCGCTGATCTAGTTTGTTCAGCTTGACCCACTGTTGCAGTTGTTTTTTAATGATGTCAACTTCGTGGTCTGTGGGTGTTTCGTTGTATTGAATGTCAAACGGGGTGGCGTTTGACTCGTTGATCTGTGTGGAAAACTCAGCAATAATATCCAAGCAGGCATTGATCTCTGAGTCCATGTCCATGTTCTCATACTGATTGTAACGCTCTACTCTGTTGGGATGGCCTGAATAAACTTCGGGCAATCTGCTGGCATAGTTTCGAAAAGTAAAATCATTTATCATCGAATCAGAGCCGTCGTTTTTGCCGTAGTTGGACAATCCAAATTGATTTTGTCCAGAAATTGGACTCATCACTCCGGATGTGTCTGCAACTTTGAAATATTTGCGCCAGCCTTGTTGTTTGGGTTCTGCCATGGTTGTTTATTTACCGTTAGTTTGCACTCACCTGGAGTATCTTCTTGCTGATGTCGTTGGCTTCACTCTGCTTGGCAATTAGTGCATCAATGCCGGCAATCAGCGCATCTGTTTCTGGGGAAGCGTTTTCTTTGGCTATTTTATTTGCCATTTCTGTTCCCAATACTGTCATAGCTTCTTTGAACTCTGCAAACATTAAATCAAATGCTTCTTTCTGATTCACACCGTTTTCGGCCACAATATCATTCAATCGTTGACCTAATAGGGGGCCTGCGCCGTCAAACATTTGAGTGCCTATTTTCATAATATTAGTATCAAAATTTGTTGCAATGCCTGAATTTATAATTTCTTTCCAGGTTGCTGGATCAGTGATGGTTTGTGATGCTTTATCAAAAGCCCCCATGGCTGTTGCAATTTCTTTAACTGCGGCAAGATCAGTACTTACTGCTCCTGTATTGTAACCCGTATATTGATTGTAGCCCATGACTGATGGGCCAATGCCGCCTTCGGCCATTACATCTTTGAAATCCAGCTTGATCGGAATTGGCTTGGATATATTCAGTGGAATTTCTTTGCCATCCATGGGAATCACAGCTTCTGGACCTTTTTCACCAATCAACGCCAGTGTGGCTTTGTCCACCATGCCGCCATCACCAAATGCCGGGATCTGTGCATGGAAGTGGCCACCTGTGGCATTTTTAGTGGCGTTGTGGTACTCATCTATAGCAAGACTGGCTCCTGACTGTTTGAGCCAACTAACAATGCTTGCACCTTCTTCTCGTGTGGGCTTTTTGTTCAGCACAAAGTCCATGGCCTGGCCTTTGGTATGCAAGCTATTTGGACTTTTTTCATTGTGGAATTGATCGTTAAATCCTGTAAATGCTGAAAATCCAGGCACTAGACTTTGAACATTTTTAGCCAGCTCAATCAGCTTAGGGCTGATTGCCGCGCCTTCAGCTTGTACATCACGATTGGGATCAAATTTGAGGCCCATGGACAACAAATTGTTTTCATTGGCAGTTTTCATGCCTTGGCCGCCACCTGGGCTAACACCGCTACCTCCGCCCATGCCCCCAGCTGGTGGTGCTGCTGGAATTTTTAGGCCAGTGCCTCCACCCATGCCTGGCGCACCGCCTGAACCCGCAGAACCACTTTGTTCAGATTGTTCTTGCAGTAGCTCTAAGTTTTCACCCAATATCTGGGTGACACTGTCAAGATATTTTTTGTGAAAATCCACAAACTCTTTTGTGCGTTTGGTGTCTTGATCAGTGTAACGTTCAATGCGTTGTATGTCTGTCAAAGTATCACGTTGAGCTACAATTACTGATTCTGTTGTTTTTTTGTTTTTATCGTTTAGCTCGTCAACAGATCTCAGTATTGCTTGATATGTGCTACCAACGTTTTGTGTGGTTCTCAAATTGTTAGTCAGTTCGTCATTGGTGTTAGTAACCACAGTTACAGAACTGCCCATCACTTGAGATATCATATCAACACTGACTTGTCCTGAAGATACAGAAGAAGCCATTGACTCAAACATCTTGCTTAGTTTGTCATTGTTTATAATTTTTCCTGATTGCTCAGGCACCATGAGCTCTGGACCACGTTCGCCCACAATGTAGGGATTTCGTCTGCTGACAGGTCCGCCAGCGGCACGCCCAGGAGGAGTTAATGCGGTACCTAATGCATCAGCGCCCATGCCTAAATATTTGCCAAGAACACTACCAAGGGCAGTGGCAATATATGGGCCAATCTTTCCACCTATAGCGGCTCCAGCCACAGTGCCCGCAGGTCCAAAAAGAGAGCCAACTATTCCACCTGCATAAGTACCAGCTATTTTACCACCCGCCGCACCAGCTAATGCACCAACACCAGTTCCAACCATTTCACTGCCGCCAGATCTGTAAAATCCGCCCATGCCGTCTTTTTGTGTGGCTTCTACCACATCAACAGTTTTACCAACAATGAATCCTAGTTTTTCGGCAATCCAGTCTGTGAGTTTGACCATTTGTTTCATAAACTTGTCCATCACTGGTTGCAGTTCTTTAAATGCAGTGGCAATAGGTTCAGTAACTCCGACCAAAGATTTGCTCATGGCAATGGCAGTGCTGATTGATTGCGACACTGTGGTCTCAAATTTTTCATTGGCATTGCGCTGCATTTCACGCAGTTCAGCCATGGCCCGAGTGTTGGCATCACCCAGGCCACTCATCTGTTTGTTTTGTTCAACGACAATTTCAGCAGCTATCTTACTGATGTCTTGCTGGGCAAAAATAGCCAGTTTTTGTCCCTGTGCATAATCAATTGCAAAATCATTCAACAGGCCCAGCTGAGCCGTAAAGTTCAAGTCCTTATTGAATTGGCCAATTGAGGTACCAATTTGTTTGACAGCTTGATTGGCATCAATTTGACCTGACTGCAATGCTTCACTTGATTGCATCAACTGACCTTGAGTGCTGATCACGCCCTTGACAGCAGCATCGCTGGTAAGAGCTCCAGATTGAATGTCTCTAAATGCTTGTCCTAACTCTGGAGCCTGCTTGCTCAACATAAGATTAGCTCTCATCAGTTGATCAGCAGCAGCCATTTGTTGAGGATCCTTGGTCGCTCGCATGGCATCCAGCTTGGCACGGAATCTCTGTTCGCTGAGAGCAGATTCCATTTGCTTTTCAATTTCTTGACGTTGCATGCCTGTGAGCTTGCTGAGGCCGTCCATTTCAACAAGATATTTTCTAGCACCAGTAGCCAGTTCTTGGTTGGTTTTGTTTTGACTCTGACCAATCAAAGTTTGCAGTCTCAAATAGCCAGCTGTTCCTTCAATCTGATCTTCCAGACTGATACCAGCTGCCTCTAAGCTGACCCGGAAAGGCTTCATGGCCGCACCAATGTTGGCAAATGCCTGACGTCCTTCAAATGCTGTGCCTTTGAACAAGGCCAATTCTGCGCTGTTGGCTGCTACTGCATTGGTGTATACACCCAGCTCTTTCATGCTCAAGCCAAGCTTCTTGGCGTCGCGGAAGATGCCCATCATGCCATCTGAACCAGCCAGGCCAGCTTTGGCCATTTTGGTATTGGCAGCAAACAAGTTGTCGGCCATGTCGTTGGCCGCCTGAGTCATCTTAATACTAGCGCCAACTGCGGCTGTGCCCAGACCAATTAGAGCTTTGATCAAGAACCCGCCAGGCACCAAGAAAGTCAACGCAGCACCGGCTGCGGTAACTGCTTTGCTCATGCTGTCAAGTGAACTGTTAAATGCTGCGGCGCCTTTTTGGCCATCGTACATGGCTTTGCCGGCTGCAAGACCTGCACCTGCTAGGTTTCCCAGCGCACCTGCTGTTAACGCACTGGCCTTGTCAAGTTCTTTTGCTCGACGGAAACTTCCTGCTGCCAGTGCTGCCTGGGTATCTTCAGTAACTCGCCCAAAATTTCTAAGGTCGTCAGAAACTCGTGCTATGACTTCAGCCATTTCTTGTGATGCTTGATTTACGTCCGCCATTGAAAAACACCTATAAGTAGAAGTATATTTATGGGTACACTATGAACCAAAATCACAATCCACTTAGACAATTTTTTAGACAACCAGCAATTTACTTGCGGTTGCCCAGCCAGGGCAAATACTGGCCCGAAGGCAGCTTAGACGTGCCTCAAAACGGTGAGCTGCCTGTTTATCCCATGACAGCCATTGACGAAATCACCTATCGCACGCCAGATGCGCTGTTTAGCGGGCAAGCTGTGGTCAATGTAATACACAGTTGTGTGCCGTCAATTAAGAATGCCTGGCATGCTCCTGTGGCAGATTTGAATTCTATCCTAGTTGCTATTCGTATTGCCAGCTACGGGCATGAGCTTGAAATTGAAACTACATGTCCTGCTTGCAAACACATTGAGAGTTTTGCGTTAGACTTGCGCAATGCACTGGATCAGTTGACCATGCCGGACTTTTCTGCCACAGTAACTTATGGTGATTTGGAAATTTATTTTCATCCCATGAGTTACGAAAAGCAAAATGAAATCAATCTTGAGCAGTTTGAAAATCAACGCATGATGCGCAACATCAGCATGGATACTGAGCTCACCGAAGACGAAAAGTTACAAAAACTAGCAGAAGTGATGAAAATACTAACTCAGCTGACCATGCGAGCTCTCAAGTACTCAATTTCAGCAATTCGTACACCAAATGCTGTTGTGTCAGAGACTGAGCACATTGATGAATTTTTGCAAAACTGCGATCGTCAAATTTTTGTTGCTGTTAGAGATCACGCAGTTGACTTGCGCAATCGTACAGAACTGAAACCTGTGCATCTCACTTGCAGTGAATGCAATCACGAACATGATCAAGCACTAAATCTGGATCTTACAAATTTTTTCGAAGCCGCCTCCTGATCCTCCCAGTAGAGGAAATTGGCGAGTACATTGACAGCCTTGATCAGGAGGCCAACGCAATTAGATCAAACAGTTTAAGATTGGCTTGGTTAATGCGCGGCGGACTCACCTACGATCAGGTGTTGGCACTAAGTTTCACTGAAAGAAAAATGATCAGCAAGATAGCCGAAGAAAACATGGAAACCACCAACAAAACTAAACTGCCGTATTTCTAATGGACTTAGATACAGTTAAACAAGATATTGAAAACTGGATTGTGAACTTTGTAGAAGTTCCACATCCTGCTCTTGGAGGCTGGGCTCCTTGTCCATACGCACGCTCAGCACGCATGAAAAAAAGCTACGATGTACATGTTGGCGTAGATCCTTACTTTGATCTTAAAAATCGAGCACGATGGGGCATGGGCGATAAGGAAGTTATTATCTATGCTTACGATCCTGTGGAATGGCCATATGAATTGTTCAGTGACAGTTTGAAAAATGCCAACAAGGAACATTTGTTACGCAACGATCTACTTGCACTAGAGGATCATCCCGCAGACGTTGAGATGGTGAACGGTGTGTGTATGAATCAAGGCAAGTATGCTCTAGCTCTAGTGCAAAGTCTCAGCGACTTAAACAACAAAGCCAAACTTATGGCTGAGAAGGGATTCTATCACAACTGGCCAGAAGAGTATCTTGCGGGACTGTTTGAACATCGTAAGGATCCAAGATGAGCTATCAGTTTGCCAGAATCGATCTCAGCCAGACCAACTACACACCAAATGTAAAGTGGGAGTATTTGCGTGAGCCCAACATCAAACAGCTAAACTCTATCTACAGAGACTATTGCAAATACAAACATTTTGCAAGTGTGATGCCTATATTTGACTGTCGTTACACAGACCCAATGACAGATGTAATAGGATATTACGATCAAAATCGATTGGTTGCATTCAGTTTGATCCGACGCTATGATGATCATAACGCACTGTGCGATCAATTTGCATGGAACTACAACAATCCTAAACTACGGTTGGGAATTGAAACAATGAAAACAGAGTGTGCTATCTACAAGGAACGAGGATTCCAATACTTGTATCTTGAGCAAGCACACCTATACAAATCCAACATGGACGGATTTGAAATACTAGGACCACTGGAGTAACTATGGATTTATATACAATTTGGGCAGACAAAGAAGGCGACATCTCAGACTTAGACTGGGTCAACGGAATGAAAAGTTTCTTTGATCATTTGATATCAGAAGACAAGATGGTAGACTATCGTATCACAAGATGCAAGATGGGATTCCGTTCAATTGCGGACATGCCTGAATGGATGATTATCATGGAGTTCCGAGACATGGGTCAAATGGACTCGGCTTTCAAACGAGTAGCACCGCTTGAGGGTGAACTTGAAGTCAAACACAAGTCATTCAATCAATTTGTGTCAGGCAATATTCAACATGCTTTATTTAGAGACTGGCCAGACACATTTGTATGAACATCCTCGATCATGTACCTGTAGTACCTGATTGGCCCAAACCAGGTATTAACTTTTTTGACGTAACTGGCATTCTTGCCAATCCAGAAGCATTTGATTACTGCTGTGGATGGTTAAAGCATCAAGCACATTGGTATAATGCTTCCAGTCTTGTGGCTGTGGAAAGCCGTGGCTTTGTGTTTGCGGCACCTGTAGCAAGACAATTAGGACTTCCACTAATCCTAGTACGTAAACGTGGCAAATTGCCCGGCCCCACAATACAACACAGCTATCAAACTGAATACAGCACTGATACCATTGAAATGCACCCACACGCTCCAGTAGGCGCACATCCATTGATTGTGGATGACTTGCTAGCCACTGGAGGCACTATAATGGCCACAGCAAATCTAATTCGCAGTCATTGGATTGACACTAAAATTTCTGCTGCTGTGATTATAAACTTGCAGAACTTGCCTGGAGGGACAGCATTGACTCGGCACAATATTATGTGGGAAGGAATGGTCAATGTTGATGAATGATATTATTTTAATAGCTATTCGAGCAGAAGCACCAGATCTCAGCCACATGATGAACTTGTTTTACACTGGTGTGGGCAAGGTTAACGCTGCCATCACTGCCAGTGAAGTTATCACAAAGTATCGTCCCCGGCGTATCATTAACTTTGGCACAGCTGGTGGTATAACAGTCGCACCAGGATTCTATCAATGCACTCAGTTTGTGCAAAGAGACATGACTTGTGAAGCATTAGGGTGTACCCCAGGACAAACACCTTTTGAAACTAGCACACACATTGGCAACTCTACTGGCTTAACTTGCAGTACTGGTGACAACTTTGTGATGAATCCCATACTACAAATACCAGCAGATGTTGTAGACATGGAAGCCTATGCCATTGCCAAAGCATGCGAGAAATATGGAGTTGAGTTTGTGTGTTGGAAATACATCAGCGATCAAGCCAACCAACACGCACACAATGATTGGCAACAACAAGTTGCTCAAGGACAATCACATTATGTCAACAAACTCAAAGAGTTAAACTTATTATAAGACTTGCTACGCAAGTCTATTAACTTCGCTTGCGCTCGTTAATTGATTGATTTTCAAGAGCGAAGCGATTAAGTATTCATGTAGATAGATCTAGTCAGACGGAACCGTTTTGCGCGGTTCCGCTGTTGTCTTCATGTGAGTATCACTAGCCAAGACATTGGAAGTAGGTAATTTATTATACACCGTATGCTAAAGGACTCTGTGCTTTTCCTTCCTACCACGATACACATATTTCTACGTGCTCTAAACCTCGTTCCTAGTGTTTAGATTTTTATAGCCGGTGTTCTCGTATGCTAACATTCATACTATATCAATGCGTCGGCCCTATTGTTCTAGCCTCAGACTCACTTCCAATTTTTCAGGATAGTCAGATTTACTGACGGGAGTGCCTCAATATGTCACGTGTCCGGTTATTCCCCGGTTTTTCCACAGCGGTATTACAAACTGGCCCGCCAACCTTAAGTGTTAGGTAAAATATAACCTTTTGGAATCCAATTAACAAATTTTCCACCGCAAGTGTTGCAAACTATTTTGCCTGCATGCGGTCCGGTAGGTTTGTTGACTATTTCCCATTCATGATTTTCGTGTATGCCTAATTGTTGCCTGAGTTTTTTTCGTTGTTCGTGCCATGCTTTATCAAATCCTGTCTTTGGATTAGTCCAATACGGATCATTCAAAAAGCCAGTGTCGCTTTTGTTAGTTTTACTGTAGTCAAGTTTAGTCATAATTTTCCTACGATGTGTGAGCCATGCACACGAACTTGAATATGGCCGTTATAATAATCTGTTGATTCCAATACTTTTCTTGTGAACTGTTCTCTTGCTTCAATGTACGAACATTCTGATTTTGATTTACAATAGTAAAGTATTTCTCTGGTAAAGTTTTCGGTGCCTAAAGTGATTACGTCTGCGGTTAATTCTGGGCTTGACCCGTAGTACTCTCTCCAATCTGAATCAATCTTTGATCGTATCTTCTTCCGCTTCTTTGTGCCGTTCTTTTGTTTGACTATTTTGTATGTTGTTTTGCTAAATTTTGCTAATTTTTTGCCTATGTACTTGCGTCCAGATAGATTATTTGTGATTAGATAAACAAAACCTACACATTCTTCGGGCAGAGTCTCAACTGGGGTGTCTTGATGTAGCCATGTCATGTGCGTTTAGTGGGTTTGCCTTTCGTGTTATAGTTATGATTTATGATCAAAGTTTACGTAAAAAGTTGCCTCTTCTATCACTGTGTTTGGACCAACAGAGATAGCGTATGTTATAAAATTGCTAATATCTTTTAAATTAATGCCGTTTCCTGTCCAGGTGGGCCGTCCACGACTTAGTTCTGTGTCCAAGCGATCAGGTGTGATTAGCGTGGTTCTGAACTGCACCAGATTTTGTTTGAATGACTGGGTGCCCTGCCTGCTGGCATGTGCCAGTGCCGCCTTGGCCACGCGGTACGTTTCAAATCTAGGCTCAGCAGCAACAATATGATGCTCGCCCACTGATCCAATATTAAAGATGTGCCCACTTTTGCCAGCGTTTTTCCACTTGTCGTATACTGCCATGTACAAGTTTGTTTGTGCAAAGTTGGCCCAGGCTTCTTGTGGTGGCCCATCAAATGCATTGTTTACAAACACATCATAATTCAAACTTTGTTGAGCAATCAATTTGACTGCTTGGTCATCAGTGATATCCAAGTTTGTGGATCTGCTGACACTGTCAGCACCAAACACATCCACTAGGTGTTGCCCCAGTCCTCGGTTACCGCCTGTAACTAACATTTTCATCTTTTGCTTCCTCCTTGATCCCAAACTTTTGTAAATTTTTCACCGCATGTCATAGCACATTCAAACAATCGATCACGAGTAAACGATTCAACTAAATCACTCCACATGGGATTTTCAAAAACACCTTCGAGGCTATTGTTATGAATGTTGAGATTATCTAATCCGTAACACAACAAAAAGTCTCGTACTTGATTGCGACCACCGGGCTGACTTAATGCATTTGCTCCTGGCATTGATCCATCATAAAATCTTGCATCATACAAATTGTGATTGAAAAAGTTGCATGGTAATACAACACCTTCGGCGTTGATAGCTACTTTGCGTCCTTGCAAGGCATCACATTTGATAGTAGTAGTAGCAAAGTAGTTCTGTTGCTTTTTTAACTCAGGTAAAAATGTCATACTGCGATTCTTGTACTGTGCATCACTAGGTGGTTCAAGTACATAGTCACTTTTGGCCACTGGCCACACAGGCATCTCTTCCAGGGTGGTGTGATTCAAAAATCTACCAGTGTTTCGAATTAGTATGTTAAAAAATTTCATACTGCTGGCCAGTTGTTTGGCCTGCTCAACTTGGTGCTCGTTGTGTTTGAATACAATATAGTTCCATTGTGCTCGTCCTCCAGCATTTATAAACGCAGCGGCGTTTTCAATAACTTTGTTGTATTTTACATTTTTTCTATACAAATGTAAAGTATCTTCTAGTCCGTCAATACCAAAGTCAATTTGTCCGTAGCCGTTCATGATACTAGAAACTTCTGCCCAGTAATCAGGATCGTGTACTCCGCCATTGGTATGGAAGTATAACCAAAGTGTAGGAGCTTTCTTTCTAAAGTCACGTAGTATGTCTAAAAAGTCTGGATGCATGATGGGATCGCCATAACTGCCGCAAAAGAATACTTGACGTAATCTACTGCACAATTCTTCAGAGAATGCACGGTCAATTACTTCACGTGATAAGTGTGTTAACGGCATGTAAGGATTGATACCATGTCCGTTGAGGTTGCGAGGACACTGGGGACAGGCAGCATTACAATAGCTGGTGATCTCTATCTGATACTCGTCAATAGTTTTATAATCAAACATTTATTTTAAAAAAGTCCAAAGTGTCTTTGAGTATGTCATTGCCACTGCGATCCAGTGTTTGTTCTGGACTCACGCCTGCAGGATTGATTGTTTTAATAATCCAATTCAATACTGGCGCATCAAAATTCAAAATCCATGTACCGTTGTTGCCCAACCAATGACATGGCGTAATGCACTCCAAACTGTAATCTGGGTACCAACGTCCTTGATGCGTTAGCATGCAATGTTCATGATGATCTAAATCTACTCCGTCGACCACAATAGATTTTAATTCAATATGACGATCATGTTCGGCATTCTGATGTTTCCAGGCATGCTTACCAAAGTGTTCTATAGTCAATGTGTGAGTACCTGGCACTAACTCTGTGTTCACAACAATTTGTTTTTTCACTGTGTCTTGATACAAGCATTGTTGATCAATAAAAATTTTGACTGTAGGGATACCAAAATAATCATCGTAATCAAACTCAAACAAAAATTCAGACATTGGCCAACTCCGTAAGATATCGATCTTTGATAATACTCAAGTGATCATCACCTTTCCAGATAGTATATCCCAGATCTTCGGCCAACTTGTGCAGTTCAATGCGTCGACGCACACGTTCTGCATAGTCAAGTTCAGGTGTTGTGGTACAAATCCAATTGATGCCTTTGGCGGTGTCGCCCTTGATTGGAACAATGTTAAATTTTGCAGGATTATCAAACATAGGTGTTCCTTGTTCTACTGTCAATCCTGTGCCTAAGTTGCATCCAATAATAGTTCCTAGTGCAACATATTTCTGCCAGCGTCGTAGCAAGTTCTTGGTCTCTTCAAAGTCGGTTTGTGTTTCATTTGGAAACCCTACCAGCAACAACAAGAAGAATTTCATTTTGTACTTGCTGAACTGCTGTATGTTAAACTCAAGATCTGCGTTTGAAAATCCCTTGTTCATGATGTTTCGCAAACGTTCGCTACCAGTCTCAACTCCAGTTTCAAACATTTCTCCTCCGGCACGACTTAGCAGTTCAAAATTGTGCTCTTTGAATTGAGTTTCACTTCGCACAATCCAATAACCACTGAATGTAAAGAATCTGTCAGGTAAATTGTTTTGTTGATAAAACTCAATGATGCAGTTCAAAAATAGTTTAAAATCTTTGACGCTGCCGTTCATCAACGCATCGTTAAAATAAAAGTTACGCACACCATACTGTTGGTAATAGCCAATCATTTCATTAGCTAGTACCTTTCCGTTTTTGTATCTATATCCTCCAGCATGTGTGGGGATGTCACAAAACGCACAGCTTCTAACACATCCACGACTGCTTTCAATTGGCAATACCCCGCCGGGGTAGGCAGTTACATATTGTTCTATTGCAAAGTCACTATAATCTGCGATGTTGTTAGTATCAAGATCAACATCATTGACCAACACATCACTGTCTAATCCAGGTACATTGCTACCAGTTAAAAAATTGTAAAAACTGTTTTCAGCTTCTCCAGCAATCCAATGATCAATTAGTCCTTGATTTTTTAACTTGTGTGCAAAATGCATCTTGGTACTAAAGCTACCGTTTTGTTCATTGATAAGACCTTGTCCGCCTACAATGATTGTGCCTGTAAAATTTTTACGCAACAATGGAAAAAAGTCAAGACAAAATCGTTGACTTTCCCAACTGAATACACTTACTGCAATGATCTTGCAATCAAAAGCCATTAATTTTTCAACCCATGCTTGCAACCAACTAGAGTAAGTTGTTTTCTCCTCAGGCAACAGATTTTTGTTCCATTGTATCCAATATTGATCAATGGCATTGGCAGTTGACGGATTAGAAGATTTAAAATTTTGATAAAAGTCCAAATTAATATCAAAAACTTTTGAAGTAACGCCCGCACGATTGCAAATTGATTTGAGTATGCCACAGGCACTTTGAGGCCGAGTGGCACTCAAACGTGGTATACTTAAAATCAAAACATCAGTCATGCCACTTCTATATCTGTGTTGTAGCTGGTAAAGCCATTCTCTTTGATCACTTTGAGAATGTTTTCAACTCTGCTAGTAAGTTCATCTCTATGACTAACCAGCCAGATTGACTTGTGGCGTTCGCGACTCATCTTCTTCAACAGGCCTAGTGCATTTTCCACACCTTGTGTGTCCAACCCGTTGTCAATCATCTCGTCAATAAACAACAAGTTGATGGGCGAGTACAAACTTTCCCAAACATCACGGAATGCCCAGCTCATGCTTAAGATCAATCGATTGCGTTCGCCACGACTCAAGTTGTCAAAATCCAGTTCACGACCCAGTTCTTCAATGCTCACTGTCAAGTCGTTCATGAACTTCACTGTGTGTGGTAAGCCAATTCTATCCAAGTAGTGTGTGAGACGTTGATTCAAATAGCTCAAGTTCTGTTCAATAATCTTCTTACGCACAAACGAGTCTTTTGAGGTCAAAAGTTTGAGCAAGAAGTCCTGATGGTCTTGCACTCTAGTAAGTTCGTTTAAGTGATCGTAACTCACAACCTGTAGGGCCTGTTGTTGCATTTCGGTAATTTGTTCTGTATACGGATCGGTCTCTAGTGCTTTGCCATTGATCTGTGTCAGCAGGGTGTTCATGCGACTGCGATGATCGATTGCCTGTGTTTCGGTATCATAATGTGTGACAGGTTGTGTGCCAACTTCTACAGGTGTGTGTTCTGCTAACTGTTCAGCATAGGGATCTGTTTCTGCACGTTTGGCATCAATCTTGTGTTGAATGTTTTCCAACTCACTAGAATGTCGAATAGCTTCTGTTTCTGTTTGGTAGTGTGTTGTGGGTTTGGCACCCAACTCGCCCAATGCGGTTAACGCATCTGTATTTTCCATCCACTGAGTATTGATAGACAATGCTTGTAGTGCTGCCTCTTGCAAGGCCTTTTCTTTTGTTGCCAATACTGTTTCGTGATTGGTATCATGGAAGTCTTGCCCGCAAGCATAGCACTTGTGATTTTTTAATTCTTCAATTTCGGCTTTGAGTTTGTTGATGACCTTTTGTTCTTTGGCCTCGTCTGCTACACATCGAGCAATGTATTTTTCTAAGTCTGTAATGTCTTTGGCTTTTTGAATGTAAGCAGCCAAATCTGTGTGTGCTTGAAGTTCTGCCAAGATGTCGATATGACTGAGTTTGTTGTAGGTTGATTCTAGCTCACCAATGTCTTTGTGTTGTTTTTGTTTCCAAGCAGTTTGTCGACCAACAAGAGCAGTATATGCATCTTGTTGTTGTTTTCTTGCAGACCACACAGCTAGATCTTTGTGAGCCAGCAGTTCTAGTTCAATATCAATCTTTGCTAGATCGTCATACTGACCAACTAGATAAGCCACGTCACTGTCGTACTTCTTTTGCCAAAGCACTTGCCTACGCTTTAGACTCTCAATCTGTTCTTCGATGCGTTTGTTGGCTTCTTGCACAGCACGAATTCTAAACTCTTCAGACTGGATAGCATCTTTGGTTTGTCGGTTGAGTTCTTTGATGCGGTCCGCACGTTCACTCAACAAGGTAATACCTAACAACTGCTCAATGATTGTGCGCTGGTCATTGGCCTTCAAACTTAGAAACGGTTCTGTGTAGGTGTTCAGCGCCAGCACATGTTTGAACATGTCATGGCTCATGCCAATAATACGCTCTATGGCGTCTTGTGTCTCTCTTGAATCTCCCTGTGCCTCATCCTCTGCGGCCTTGTGTTCGTTGTTTACATAGAACTTGAGTACGTTGGGTTTGCGCCCACGTTCAATTTTGTAGTCTGTGCCGTTGATATGAAAGTCTAAGCTGACCAACATGTGTTTGGCATTGGTTTTGTTTACTAGATTGTCTTTGCGGATGTTTGACAGTGCTTGGCCATATAATGCATAACTTAGTGCATTGATGATTGTGGTCTTACCTGTGCCGTTTCTCGATCCATCGCCACCCAAGTCTAAGTTTTCACCCAGCACCAGTGTAAGATCATTGCGGTCAAAGTCAATGGCCTGTGTGGCTGCGCCTACACTCATGAAGTTTTTAACAGTGAGATTTCGTATTTGTATCATAAGTTTTGATAAATCTTTAACAGTAACTTGTTGTCGTAGAATTCTGATTCAATGTTAGTGAGTTGGTCTGTGACAATTTGATCCACTGACTCAAATTTAATCTCGCCTGGCGCCATATCTGTGTCTACATCTGAGTTTTTGTTTGGAATAAGCGACATCTCACGTAGGTCGTAGTCTTTCACAAACGTTTCTTTGATGAAGTTGGCTTCTTCATATGAAATCTCAATGTCTAGTCCAACACGCACATGCATTTTGGGCTTAAGAAGAGCCGGAGCGTTGTCAATAAGGTTGGCGAGTCCGTATACTCTATACGTCGGTTGAGCAGGCCAAGCATGAAAAACAGGCGCTGCTCCCCACTCCAATATAGTAAGTCCTCGTTCGTCGTCACCAGCATCTGCATAATTATGAGGGAACGCATTACCGATGTAGGTAATATTCTTTTTAGTCTGTCGCTTGTGGAAGTGTCCGGTGAATACATGTTCAAAATTCTCAAAGTCTTCTCTGCGCACTTCGCCATGGTCTGGCATCTCTACCATGGCATTCATCAAGTAGCCGGGCAGTTCAAAGTGTCCAAACATGTACTTGCCAGTTAGTTTAGGAATACGTTTATGGTCATCGCCGCAAAGCCAAGGAGCAATAACGACGTCACCGCTACTAAACCAATCGTTACATATTTCCACATTGGGGAGATGACGTGCCCACTCCACGCTCTGAATATCACGCTTGTCGCGATAATAAAGATCGTGATTCCCAGGTATAAAATACACACGGTCAAAATTAGCATTTAGGTGCTCTAATGATCGAAGGCTATAGTTTAGGGTAACAATATTTAGGCTGGCTCGATTGTTGTGCCAGTCACCCAGAAACATGGCAGTTTCGCACCCTTCCTCTTTGGCCTTAGCAGTGGCCCATTTTACAAAGGCCAAACAATCTTCATTGTGCAGAGTTGAATTGCTTTTGAGTCCAAAATGTATGTCAGTGAAGATTGCGGCTTTGCGGAATAGATTAGTCATCCTGCTAGTATACTACTGATCCAGACTAGATACAACCGGTCCGGACATGGCAGCCATGCCAGCTTTGCCGGAGTTCTGTCTAGTCCACGATGGGTTCAAGCCGTTCATCTCCAGGATGTCATCTCTGATATTTTGATTTTTCTTTTCAATGTTAAGAATCCGTGTAAAGCTATTAGTGATAGCAGCGGTATAGTAAGCAAAGGGGTTTTGCGATTTAGATTCGTCAAATTGTAAACCAATTTGACTAAGTTGAAGTAGAGCTTGTCCACGCATTTCCTCGTTGTAGGTGTAGCCACGCCAGTTGGAACGAGTGGCATAGCGTTCACACAGTTTCATAAACATCATGGCCAGCTTCTTGGTCATGTTGCCGTGATCCTTTGAAAACTCTCCTGTGGCCAAATCGCCACGCCAATGACTCTTGCCCACCAAAAACGGTACCTTTTGCTCGTCAAGTCTGTAGTGAAAAAACGGGGGAAAATTCACACGCACATGTGTGGGGTCTAGCACAGGTTCATCTATTAAATCTGCCAGCGGATCTTCTGACACATCATCCAAATCAAGTATGTCTTCCAGTTTCTTTTTCTTGGCAGCGGCTTTGGTAACTTTTTTGGGTGCCATGGGTATGTGTTCCCAGCAGGTGATTCTAAACACAAGATCTGTGTTGGGGATCTTCTTTTGATCAATCACTTCACCAGTTTCACGTTTGATACGATCTGCTCGATTTCTGCGAGCTTCAACAATGGTGCGCTGATTGATTTTGTCTAGACTGGGCAAAATTATGTCGTATTGGTGATCAATTGCTGGATCACGATAACAACAGTAGGTGTTTTTGCTCAGGTGTATTTCTTTTAAAATGTCACGATTGTTAAGGTAGTTTACCTTAGGTGCGGGTTTTGCAATTAGTGTCATGCAAGGGTCTCCAAGTATGTACTTATTGTAGCAGATTTACAACACTTGTCAACCTCTTGTTAAACTATGCCGTTTTTATCAGCAATAAATAAGGTATAGGAACAACAATGGCTACTACAAATTCACCAGCTGAACAAAATCCTGCAACAGACCCAGAGCTGCCGCAACCGGCTGCCCCAGAAACCATTGAGTCTCGTAATCCAGCACCAGTCGGAGATGAAGGATTAGATGCAACCAACGAAGCTGAATTGGCACAGCTACGTGAAGCAGAAGGCGTTGCAGTTTTTGCACCATCACCGGTGTTCGCATCAGGCGATGAAGCAATAGATGCAGCCAATGAAGCTGAATTGGCACAGTTACGTGAAGCAGAAGGTCGTGCAATATTTGCACCAGCACCGGCGTCAGCATCAGGCGATGAAGCATTAGATGCAACCAACGAAGCTGAATTGGCACAGCTACGTGAAGCAGAAGGTCGTGCAATATTTGGACCAGCACCAGTAGCAACTGGCGACGCAGCATTATTGGCAGCAACCGAAGCTGCAGAATCTGCGCAGGCTGCCAATGTTGATCCCAATGATTTTGAAGCGGCAGCTGGCGCAGCCGCACAATCACAACTGCGTGATCAATTCACACTGCAACAGCGATTTAACACATCCTCGCAAGGCGATTGGCGTGTGAGACTGAGATTGGCTCCAGGTGCAAAATATCTCTACAAAGCAGAAGATCCTGGCATTTTACGCCCATTGGTTCCCACAGATGGAATAATTTTTCCCTACACGCCAACAATATCAACTCAGTACTCAGCCAAGTACGACAGTTACAATCTCACACACTCAAACTATCGTGGATACTTTTATCAAAGCAGTCAAGTTGGTGATATAACTGTTACTGGAACATTCACAGCACAAGACACTGCTGAAGCTGAATATTTGCTGGCGGTAATACACTTTTTCCGTTCAGTTACAAAAATGTTTTATGGCAAAGATCCGCAACGTGGCTCACCGCCACCATTGGTTGAGCTGTCTGGATTTGGCGAATATCAATTCAACAACCATCCTTGTTTGGTTGCCAGTTTCAATTATACCTTGCCCAATAACGTTGATTACATACAGGTCAAGCCTAACAATCAAGGCTTAAACATGTCTGAGAGAACACCTAAAGTTTCAAGTTCTCCAGCTTCTACTATTGAAAGTGTGTTACGAAGACTAACAACTTCTCATTTACCAAAAGGTGCGCAAGGAACGCCAGCAGACTTGGGTGTGGTACGCAACACAGTAAATGGACTGGGCCAAACAACTTATGTTCCTACCAAGATAGAAATATCAGTTGTGTTGCATCCACTACAAACTCGACAGCAAGTCAGCCAAGGATTCAGTCTAGAAAACTTTGCCAAAGGTAACTTACTCAAAGGAGGATTCTGGTAATGGCCACAAACTACGATGCAACCAGTCCTTACTATCAAACTGGGTACTCGCAATTTTTCTTGGATGTCATGGTCAACAGACCTATTCCCAAAGAAACTGATGATATTTTGTTCACTATAAATTTAACCTATCAGTACAGACCCGACATGTTGGCCTATGACTTGTATGGCGTGCCAGGTCTTTGGTGGGTGTTTTATCAACGCAATCCAAACACGCTGACAAAACCTCCACTGGATTTTGCTGTAGGAACACAAATTTATCTTCCCAAAGAGTCAACACTAAAATCTACATTGGGGTACTAACACATGGCCACAACCGCAGACGTTCCAGTTACTTCCAATGCTGGTGGAGGAGATCAAAATACCAATCCTCCAGTAAAAACACTAATTCAAACACAAGCCACAAACGGAGATTCTCGTGGTATTAACATATACACGGAAGATGGCACATTATCAAATTTCAGAAGAAATCCTGAAACAGGAGATTTATATAATGCTGCTGGCCTGCCTGGCGGCGTTGATTTAAAAACTGAACCAGGTGTTGGCGCCAATGACAACAATCCTGCACCAAGCACAGTCAACACACAGGCCACAGTAAATGCCACAAGTCCCACTAACGAACTGATCAAGCCGCAGCCTAATGTACTAGATAAGTTTTCAAGCTATACCTATCAAGCATCAGTGTACTTGATGTCTAACGCACAGTATGCAGCATATCAACTGTCTGAGAAAAAAACAATTAACGGTTATAATTTGCTGTTTCAAACTGGTGGAGCCCCCAACAACATTGGCGGTCCCCAAGGCCCCAAGGCTCCCCAACCACTTGCGTTTGAAGCTGGCCGCAATCCGTTTTTTCCTTACGACTACTACATAGATTCAGTAAAAGTCACCAACAAACTGTTTGGCAAAAATACCATGGCAGCACACTCGGTAACTGATTTAAAGTTCACAGTGATTGAGCCAGCCAATATTACCTTGATAGACAACATTTACAAAGCAGTGCAAGACATAGCACCCAAAGGTGCTGCTGGCGCTGTAAATTATGCGGCAGCAATATATCTCATGGTGATTAGATTTTTTGGTTACGATGCAAATGGAAATTTACAAACAGTTGGTGTGGCAGATCCAGTCTCTGGATTATCAGACTCTAGTTCTTTGATAGAAAAATATATTCCGTTTAGAATCAAAAATATCAACTGGTCTGTGGCAAACAAACTGGTCAGCTATGATTTTGAATGTGCTCCAATTGGTCAGTTGATTGCGGGTGGTACCAAGAGAGGCACCATCCCTGGCGACATAGAACTCACTGGCGCTAGTGTGTCTGACATGCTTAAAGGCCAAGCAGTTTACGGCGAACCTCCTGCTGCTGCCACACCCGGGGCAACAACCACAGCAGACCGAACTCAAACAGATGGTCGAGGACGTCGGACTGCTTCCAGTGATTCAAGAGTTCCGCCTAAGGCAACTGCTGCGCCCAACAACAAAAAAACCATTCAGCGTGGATTAATTGAAGCCATGAATATCGAACAGCAACGATTGGTGTCAACTAACCAGTACACAGTAGCAGATGTATATGAATTGGAATTTGCTAACGGCGCCGAATTGATTCAAGATGCCACTGTACAAAAACCAGGAACTCCTGTGAACAAATCTGCTACCGCAGTAAGTGCCCCAGTAACAAGCGATACTTCTGCTGCCAGCCCAGATAAGGGTGCCATGGATACCAAAACCAGAAGTTTTGGTATCACAGCCGGCATGCAAATACTGCAAGCAATTGAACTGATTGTGAGAAACTCCAGTTATATTACTGATCAAGCAAATTTGATTCTCAACGAAGAAAGCGGCAATCCAGAAGTCAAGCCAGGATCAGAAACGCAAGACTTCAAATGGTTCAACATTTTGATGTCAGCCACTCCGTTGGAGTATGATGAAAAACGCAACGATTTTGCTTATCGAGTAAAATTTATTATTGTGCCTTACTCACCAGCTGAAATGAAAAGCAGTTACTTTCCTGGAGTAAAGTTTCCAGGCTTGGTCAAACGTTACCCTTGGTGGTTTACCGGAGAAAATACAGCGGTGTTAAGCTACACTGCCACTTTCAATAAACTGTACATTCAAACATTAACTGGATCCAGTCCAGAAAATTCAGCTCTGGCCAGTATTAGAAAAACACAGGCTACCAGCATGAGAGAAATTCCTTTTATATCTGTTCAAAGTCGCAGCACAGAATCTTCTCAAGGAGCAGGCGGCAAAGCCAACGAGCTGGGAGCCAGCGCAGCCGAGTACCTGTACAACCCATCTGACAATGCCAGTGCCAAGATAAAAATTCTAGGAGATCCTGCCTGGATACAACAAGGATCTGTTGCTGGAGCATTGGATGCAAGTAAAATTTCATACTCCCCATTTGCACGAGATGGCACAATAAATTTTGATATCCGTGACGTGCTGTTTGAGTTGGTGTGGCAACGTCCAGAAGACTACAACTTAAACACAGGTCTTGCCGATCCATATAGCCGTACTGAAAAAATCTACGGTGATCGACAGCCCATTCAAAGTATTGTATACCGAGCAAAAGAAATTGTAAGTAGTTTTAATCAAGGACGATTTGAACAAGACATTGACGCTACAATTTATTCTGTACCAATCCCACAAAAAACAAACACAGCCACACCTGTGGCCACACCAGAATTTGCCGGACAAACTGATGAGTTTGGCGGCGTAGATGAGGCTGTGGCTGCAAACGCCGCAAGAACTGCCGCAGCCACAGTGCGAAAAACCACAGCTACTGGACCAAGAAATGCTCCAATACCAAGAGGTGGTCCAGGTGTGGCCAGCGACTCATTTGCGCAAGCCGAGCTGGCTAGATTTAGCAACTACACACCCACCCCCTTTAACCCGTCTGAACCAGTTGTTAGTAATGGGCAGGTGGTTGGAGCTAATACAAATCAAGGTGCAGCTATAATCTTTAGAAATGCCAACCCTCGTGGCACACAAAGAGGCGCAAGAGAAACTTAAGGTAGAATATGGCAGAAGAAATTGAACGCAGTAGAGGAAGACCGTCAAACTACAAACAAGATCGTGGTGGGGTTCCTGCTGAGTACGGTCCTTATGTTGGTCGAGTAATGAACAACATTGATCCTGCACGACTTGGAAGACTGCAAGTGTTCATTGAAGCATTCAATGCCGGCAGCAACAACCAAGATCAAAGCAAGTGGACCACAGTAAGTTACATGCCTCCGTTTTATGGAGTGACGCCTCCGGGCAAAACAGCTGACAACGATTCAGGTACCTATCCGGGCAATCCCAACAGCTATGGCATGTGGTTTACTCCTCCTGATCTTGGCCTGCAAGTCATGTGTGTTTTTATCAATGGCGATCGTTCACAAGGTTACTACATTGGTGTGTTGCCAGAAAATGGTCTCACACACATGATACCAGCCATTGGCGCTGAAGCAAACTATGTAACAACCAATGTAAATCAAGAATCATATTTTGCTGAATCACCACTGTTGCCAGTAACAGAACTCAACAGCAACAACAACAAACTAGACAACGCTGGAAGATTTTTTGATCAAGCCAAACCAGTGCAAAGCGTAGTTGCAGCGTCGTTGTTCCAACAAGGATTGGCCAAGGACACCGAACGCGGACCTATTCGCAGTTCAAGTCAACGTGAAAGCCCGTCAGCAGTGTTTGGCATTTCCACACCTGGAACAGCAATTTACCAGGGTGGACTGAAGCCTGCTGACATACGACAAAAACTCAACTCTGGTGCAGTAAAGCCAGCAGAGCTAGAAGTAATTGGCCGCATGGGCGGACATACATTTGTCATGGACGACGGAGACATCAACGGAAGAAATCAACTGTTCCGCCTGCGTAGCGCCAAAGGTCATCAGTTCATGATGAATGACTCTAACAATTTTATCTATCTGATTCATGCCAACGGACAAACTTGGATTGAGTTAGGACAAGAAGGTACCATTGATGTCTACAGCACAAACTCAGTAAACGTGCGCAGTCAAGGCGATGTTAACATTCATGCTGATCAAGACATCAACATGTACGCTGGGAGAAATTTTAACATCAAAGCCAAAAACAACTTCACAGTTGAAGCTGGAGTAAATGCATCTATTACCGCACAGGCTGATTTAAAGTTGTACAGCAAAGCCACAATTGGTGTAAAGGCCGACGGGACATTGGCTTTGGAAAGCGCCAGCGGAAGTTGGGCAGCTGGCAGCAGTTTTGTTGTATCAGCCGGCGGGATTGACTTAAATGGGCCTGCTGCTCCAGCAGTAGATGCACCCAAAGCACTGGAAAAAATCTTGCTAGACTCAACCACGTTCAGCACTTCAAAAGGATGGGAAGTTGAAAAAGACAAATTAGAAACTATTGTGCCTAGAGCACCCACACACGAACCCTGGCCTTATCACAATGCTGGTGTTGCGTCTGAATTGGACTTTGAAGAAGGCCAGCCTGATCCTCCACCAGGCGCTGAACCTGTTCCAGCTGGAGTAGAGATTGTGAAAACAGCATGAGTGAATTTAAATTTTCTTTAGATGCGGCTGGAGAAGTATTCACAGTTAAGGCTCCTCCAGGCATGACGTTTGATCAGGCCAAAGCTATCTTTGACAAACAAGCAAGTACAGGAAGTCTAACAGGTTTAAAAGTTGGCGATGCGTTGAGTGCAGTCACCCAAGCAACACAAGGATTGTCGTCTGCCGCAGCCAGTTTGTCACAAGCTGCCAGTGGTATTGGCGGCACAGTGTCGGGAGCATTGCAAGGTGCATTAAAAAATATTCCTGGCGGTGTGGCTGGTGCTGCTTCAGGTATTGCTAACAGACTCACTGGTGGCCTTGGTGCACCGGGAATTTTACAAGCAGCTTCAGCATTGCCAAGCAGCATTGCTGGCGCAGTGAACTCAGGAATAAGTGTAGCTAAACAAACACTTGGCAGCATACAAAGTGCCGCGGCTGGAGCATTGGCTCCAACGGCTGCTATTGGCATACCAGATTTTGCCAAGCAAGTGCCGGCATTGGGAGGCATTAGTAATCTATCAGTAAGCGAAGTAACTGCCAGTTTGGCGTCTGCATCTCGATCAATAGGACAAGTGGCCAATCAAGTTAGCAATTCTATAGGCGTTGGAAAATTTGGGTTTGACGGATCTCAGCTGGAAGCTGCTGGTGTTCTTAAACCTGGCACAGTATCACAATTTTTATCCAGTGGCACCAACACATTGACTAGTGTTTTGAAAAGTCCCACGGTGTTTACAGGCAAGGCCGGCATTACCAGCCTAAAAGATTTGTTAGGATCATTGCCAAAACAAGAAACCATACAACAAGAATTAATGAGCAATGGGTTAACTGGAGTTCAAGCCCTGGGTATTCCTACAGATAAACTCAGCGTCGGGGCCTTGGCTGGCACAGCATTAAATGCAGCCAAAAGTATACCCAATACCATGGACTGGGCACAAGGAAAAGCACTGGCCAGTGATGTTAAAACTGCACTAAATGAAACAGCACGAAATGCAAGTTTTGCTGTGGATTTTGCAGAGACCAAAGTTGACGATGCAATGAAACAGTTGGCTCTCGGAGAGCCAGTGTTTGACACAGTAAACAGAGTCACACTAAATGCCGCTGCCATACGGGTAATTGGAAATCCAAAAATACCTCCAGTGGAATATAATAACACACCACCAAAAGTTACAACATCTGAGCTGGGAATTGAGTTTGGTATTGCTGTTGAACAGACCAATGCTATTCTTGATCAATCTGTTATTACTCTCAGCAAGAGTGATGCAAAACGAGCTAGGTTAAACAGTTACGGAAAAGACATTGCAGACCTTGAAAGCTATATCAATGACTATAATGCTGTTGATGGAAGATTGCAAGGACTCCTTCGCCAGGCCAAACTAGCAAATGATTCGGCCCTTGTGGCCAAAATTGAAAAAGAACAACGACGAATTGCAGAATCAATCAAAGTAACCGAAAGCGCAATTGACGTGCTTAGACAGAACCTTGCTTGAGCCGATAAATATTAATTATGACCACATTCATTGGCTTCAACACCATAAATCAATATAAAAAATTTACCTTGGTTGACTTTGAGTTAATCAAACGAGATCTGCTGAATGCCTTCAACATCCGTCAAGGTGAATTGCCTGGCCGCCCGCAGTACGGCACTGTGATGTGGGACTATGTGTTTGAAAATCAAATCACTGAACTGCAACGCAATATTGAAACGGAAGTTCAACGTGTGTGCGGCGGCGATCCAAGAATACAAGTTACGCAAATGGCAGTGTTTCCTCAAGACAACGGGTTTCTAATACAGTTAGAAATAGCAGTATTGCCAGGAACTGATGCTGAATTTTTAAGTGTGTTCTTTGATAATCAACAACGCAGAGCCAGCTACGTATAACTGAGCCGTTTTTTCTGGTAATAAATACAAGATCTAAAGGCAAAGAGGCATGGCAAAGACCACAAGACAAACAGCAATATTTGGTGTAGAAGACTGGAAACAGATCTATCAAACCTATCGTGAAGCTGATTTTCAAAGTTATGACTTTGAAACTCTACGCAAAAGTTTCATTGATTACATACGCCTCTACTACCCAGAAACTTTCAACGACTACATTGAAAGCTCAGAATTCATTGCGTTACTAGATGTAATTGCATTCATGGGTCAAGCCTTGGCCTTTCGCACGGACCTAAACACCAGAGAAAACTATTTAGACACAGCAGAACGCAGAGATTCAGTTGTGCGCCTGGCTAATCTAGTCAGCTATACTGCCAAACGCAACACCGCGGCCCAGGGATATCTCAAAGTATTCAATGTTACCACAACTGAAAATGTGATCGATTACAACGGAGTGAACTTGAGCAACGTTACTGTGGACTGGGCAGATCCAACAAACCCAGACTGGCAAGAACAATTTACCACTATCATTAATGCCGCGTTAGTAGACAGTCAACGCATTGGTCGTCCAGGCAATAGACAAACCATACTGGGTGTGCGCACAGATGAATATGCTGTCAATCTTGTGCCAGGATTCTTACCAGTCATTCCGTATAACGCCACAGTGGACGGGATTTCAATGCCGTTTGAAGCAATAACTTCAACCAGTGTTGGTCGTGATTACATCTACGAGCCGGCGCCGCAACCAAACACCAGTTTCAATGTGTTGTATCGCAATGACCAACTGGGTTATCAATCTGCCAATACCGGATACTTTTTTGCATTTAAACAAGGCACGTTACAAAATCAAGACTTCAACTTGGCCGAGCGCATTGCCAACCGCACAGTAAACATCAACATTGAAGGCGTAAACAACGAAGATCGTTGGTTGTTTCAACTTGACAACGTGGGAAGCATCAGCCGTGAATGGCAATACACAGAAAACATCTACGTTGGTGCTGCTGAACAACTGACTGGCCTACGATCAATCTATTCCACAACCAGCAGAACAAACGATCAACTTACTATGATATTTGGGGATGGAGTGTTTTCAGAAATTCCAGTAGGAAATTTCCGTGCCTATGTGCGCAGTTCTAATGGACTGCAATACATTATCAATCCTGAAGAAATGCAAAACGTAGTTTTGCCTATCAGTTATACTGACCGCAACGGCAATTTGCAAACTATCACCTTTACTTGTGGTATTACTCGTCCAGTAAGCAATGCCCAAGCACGCGAGCCAATTGATGAAATCAAACAACGTGCGCCTGCTAGGTACTATACACAAAATCGCATGGTCAATGGTGAAGACTACAACTTGTTTCCTTACACACAGTACAATTCAATTATTAAATCTAAAGCATTGAATCGTGCGTCAATTGGAACCAGTCGATATCTTGACTTGGTTGATAATACCGGCAAGTATTCAAGTACCAACAGCTTTGGCAGCGACGGTGGATTGTGGCAACAAAATATTTTACCAACTATTTTGTTCAGTTGGACCAATCGCAATGAAATTGCTGATGTGATTACCAATCAGGTGCAACCACAGTTGACTGAAAGTACCATGCGGCAGTTTTACTATGGGAATTTTCCAAGAAAGTTAATCAACACTTTAGATATCACTTGCACGGCCACAACAATTACAACCAATGCAATTACCTGCGCTACTGCTGCATTTTTTGATTATGCTTATGTTGGCATGCCAATCACATTCTCAGGCACAGTGTTTGGTGGCATTACTGCCGACTTGCCTTATTATGTGGTCAGTATAAATTCAGTCAACAGTACATTCACTGTAAGCACCACAGCCGGTGGATCAGCAGTTACATTAAGCTCGGCTACAGGCTCAATGAGTGCAGTTACTACTTTGAGCACAGGCGGAAGCACCTGGAATCAAAGCACCACCTTGGCCAATGAAACCACTGGTTACTTTAAAAACAGTGCAGGCACACCCATTGCAGTAGGTGATGAATCTACAACCAATTTCTTGTACGCTATTGTTGGTAGCCTGGTACGTTTTGTGCCGCCACCGGGTTACTTTTTTGATAAAAACAACAAACTGCAATTGGGCATTCCAACCAAAGCAGAAGAGCGTGTGGAAATTTGGGCCAGCCCCATACGAGTAACTGGCGATGGTATGAACTCAGGACTGGGTAATCTAATCAATGGGTCAGGGCCAGTCATACTCAATAACTTTGTTCCTACTGGCGCTATTGTAGACACTATTATTCCGTTATTTGTTACAGACTTGCCATTGTCGATTGAATCTGCAATGAGTGATCAAATTGCATTGTTTCGTAATTTTGGCCTAGGATACGACAATGACGGATCCATTACAGGTACTCCGTACTCTTGGTATTTGATTCAATCTACCAACCTGAATCAGGACGCTGCCTGGAGTCAAGAGTACGCTGGTAATACTAGTGGTGCCAACTTAGACTCTTCATGGCTGATCCAGTTTGTGGTTCAAAATCAAAATTACACAATTACATTCCGTGGACTTGCATACAACTTTGGATCAGTGTTGCAAACAAGATTCTTCTTCTACGACGGTGCGCAAATCTATGACAGCCGCACTGGCACAGTGATCAAAGATTTTATCAATGTGTTAGCAGTCAACACTCAACCAAACTCCAGTGAACCGCTTGAAGGAGACATTTACATGACCATTACTGGTCAACCAGTTGAAAGCGACGGTTATGTGGATGACTTCCAGGTATTAGTAGGATACAGAGACTCAGACAATGATGGTGTGCCAGACAACCCAGACTTCTTTAGTGAAATAGTAGGACCAGCCGGAACCACAGGACCTTATGTGTTTTTACAACAAACTGTGGACTTTGACAACCTACAGCGTTATTTGTTGGTTGAAGAAGGCGTGGTAATTTACAGCTACGCCACCCTTGATGATATTGAATTGGTAAAAACTGAATGGTCATCTGGGCAGGTATTCTATGCCTACAGCGAAGATGCATTCTATCAATTGAGCTTGACAGTAACAGGAGTGTTGGAACTCAATGCAGTCACAGGATGGATTGCAAGAACAGGACGACAAAGTTTGTACTATCAGTACAGACACAACAGTCCATTGACCAGTAGAATTGATCCAGGAACAACCAATATCATTGACTTGTATGTGGTCACTTTGAGTTATTATAATGCCTACCAGAACTGGTTGAAAGATACCACCGGTACAGTCACTGAACCTGAACAACCAACCATTGACGATCTAAGTACAGAATATCAACGACTACAAGATTACAAGATGGTGTCAGACAACATTGTGGTCAACTCAGTCAATTTTAAACCGCTGTTCGGACTCAAGGCCGCAGCAACATTGCGTGCCACTATCAAAGTGATACGAGCACAAAATTCAACAGCATCAACATCTGAAATCAAAAGCTCAGTACTAGCAGAAATGAACAGTTATTTTTCAATTGACAAATGGAACTTTGGTGACACATTTTATTTCTCAGAACTTGCTGCCTACCTGCATCGACAACTTGGCACAATCATCAGTTCTGTAGTACTAGTTCCGTTGGATCCACAAAAGAGCTTTGGTGATTTGTACGAAATTCGTTCTCAACCCAATGAGATTTTTGCCAATGCCGCAACCATTGATAACATTGATGTGATTGAAGCATTGACCAGTACTAACCTGCGCACAGCAGCAGGCAGCGGAGTAATTTAATGGCACGAGTACGCTCAGTAGACTTTCTTCCGCAAATTTTTCAAACTGACACTAACAAACAGTTTTTAGCGGCCACACTTGATCAACTGATTCAAGAACCTAAATTTAAAAAGACACAAGGCTTCATTGGCCGTACAGTCGGCCCGGGTGTAAATCCCAACGACAAGTATGTGGTAGAACCAACAAAAACACGCAGTGATTATCAACTAGAACCAGGAGTGGTCAGTTTAGATCCTGCTGATACCACAACAATTAAAAATACCATTACCTATCCAGGTATGCTTGATGCATTGGAGTTCCAAGGATCACCAACGCAACGACCAGACAGATTGTTTTCAAGTGATTACTATACTTGGGATCCGTTTATTAATTTTGATACATTTGTAAACTTCTCTCAGTATTTCTGGTTACCCAATGGACCCAACGCAGTTGACGTTGCGGCCACAGGAGTGCCGGTAACAGACGACTTTGAAGTCACAAGAGCCAATGGCGTTTATACATTTTCTGGAATATCCGGCGAGAATCCAACTATTGAAGTGGTGCGTGGCGGCAGCTATACATTCCAGGTTGCACAAAACTCTACAGAAACTGTAAACTACCGTGTTGGAAATTCTGGTATTTCTGCATATACCATTGACTTCCTCAACAACCCCACACTAACGCTGGCTCGTGGAAACACCTATGTGTTTAATTTGAACTTGCAAGGCGATTTTCCGTTCTGGATCAAAACTGAACAGACACTAGGATCAGCTAATCCTTATAACGATGGTGTCAGTCGCAATGGATCAAACTTTGGCCTTGTGACATTTACTGTGCCAAGAAATGCACCAAACACATTGTACTATGTGAGTGGCACACAAACTAACATGCGCGGTACGCTGAACATTGTGGATGGAACACCTGGCACTGGTCCAGGATTTTGGATACAAACAGAGCCAGGTGTGTCTGGCAAAATTCCTACCACACCCAACATCAGTTCACGTGACGTGTTTGGTGTAACCAACAATGGTGAAGACCTTGGCACAGTGATTTTCAATGTGCCTACAAAAACAGCTCAGAGTTTTTATTACAATTTGCCAGTGTTCAGTCAAAATGTTGATTTGCTCACAGAACTCAAATTTGAACAAATCAACAATCAACCTCTAGACACGTTCATTGAGACCTACGGCGGCATTGACGGAATAACCAGTCTCAACAACAGAACTTTAATTTTTACAAATTCAAACACTGATGCTGAAAGTGGTGGGTGGATTCGAACCAGTTTCTTTGACCCACTAGAAGCAGGGTCTGCCAATAACGGATTGATTGGCAGCTTTGACACTGAACCATTCTCTTACACAGCAGAAATTGCCCCAGAAGATAGATATCAACTTTGGCAAATCAACTACGTAGTAAGTGATGGAATTACCTATCTTAGATTGTCTAGAATAGCTACTATTGACAATTTGAACAAATGGACCATTAGATATGGCACTGTGTACAGCAGTACCAACTGGTACAAAGATGCCGCAGGTACGTTTAGACAAATCCCTCTGCTGACAGCTTTGTTAAACACCTTGTACTATCAAGATGGCACAGATCCAGAAATTTTTGGTACAATTAAACTGTTGGATGAAACAGAAAGTTCTACTCTGTTCATTGATGACATTTTGGGACAAAAAAATTACACCAGCCCTAACGGTGTATCTTTTACCAACGGATTAAAAATAGTATTTCGGGGCGATGTTATTCCAGCAAGCTACAGTAGTGGAACAATATCTTTTGTTTGCACATCTACCAACGCTGGGTTCAACACAATTAGCACAGCAACCACAGAAGATTTGTATGTTGGTCAACGGGTAGTATTTACTGGCACAGTGATTGGAGGATTAGTTGCTGGACAATCGTATTACGTTCAGAGTATTGTAAACTCGTTTCAATTTACGGTATCAAGTGTAGTTGACGGCAGTGCTGTGACTCTAACCACAGCCACAGCCGACATGAATGCCACCGCTATCAACTATCGTGAATATTATGTGGCTGGCGTAGGTACTGCTATTGAGTTGTTGCCTGTTACAAATTTTGTCACTCCAGAATCTTATGTAATCAATGACAATGATTCTAGCTTGCCAGTGCCTGAAGAATTGGATTATTTCACAATTGATCGTGCAAGTCAAGACCTTAATTCTTGGACACGTTCAAACCGTTGGTTCCACATTGATGTGATCAATGCTACGGCTGCTTATAACAACACTGTGGCCACACTAGACAACAACTATCGTGGCAAACGTCCAATTATTCAATTTCAACCAGACATTAGACTGTTTAACATGGGTACTCAGGGCAAACAACCTGTGGACATAATTGATCAGTTAGAGACAGATGCATTCTCTAACATTCAAGGATCAACTGGATACTCAGTAGACGGATATACTTTTACAAATGGTACCAGAGTTATTTTTGCTGCTGACGAAGATCCAGATGTAAGAGACAAAATTTATGTAGTAGAATTTATTGTGCCTGACACAGTGCCGCCACTGATTGCACAACCTATTATCAATCTCACACTGGCGTCTGACGGCGAAGTATTGACTGACCAGTCTACACTGTGCTTGTCAGGTGACACGTTGCAAGGATTAACTTTCTGGTATGACGGAGCTGCTTGGATTGAGGCGCAACAAAAAACTGGAGTTCAACAGGCACCGTTGTTTGACGTGTATGACGCTGATCGAGTTAGTTTTGGTAATCAAGCAAAATATCCCAGCTCAGACTTTATTGGTAGCAAACTATTCAGTTATGCAATTGGCGACACAAGAATACTTGATACAGTTTTAAAAATTCCATTACAGTATCTCAGTATCTCCAATGTGGGAGATATTGTGTTTGACAACAACCTCTACAAAGATACATTTGTATACACCAGAGATAACGTATCAGTAACTGTTGCTATTAGCTCTGGCAGTGCTAGAGAATATGCTGACAGAACAGCATACACAAGATTAATTGGGTGGCAGAATGCAATTACTACTACCCAAATGTATCAACAATTTAAGTTTACTTACAATACTGGAATATTAAAATTGGATGTGCCAGTTATTAACCAAACTGGTAATTCTGTACCAGTGGTCAAAGTTTATGTTGGTAGTGTATTCCAAGATCCTACCAAATACACTTACGTTGTAAGTGGCAACAATACTACCATTACATTACTCAACACTTATGTAGTGGGTGACATTATTGAAGTTTTGGTTTTAAGCGATCAAATTAGCGCCGCGGCCTTTTATCAAGTGCCATCTAACCTGCAGAACAACCCGCTTAATGCCAACAGCACCAGCTTTACACTAGGAACCATACGTCAAAACTACGAAAGTATTTGCGAAAATTTACCAGGCATCCAAGGTGCTATTGCTGGTGCTAACAACACTAGAGACCTTGGCAATATCATTCCTTATGGATTGACTATCCTACAACAAAGTGCTCCAATGACTTTGGCTGGATATTTCTTGCGCAGTGAAGAATACAACATCTTCAATGCATTGACCTACAACAGTAGAGAATACACTAAGTTTAAAAGTATCATGCTGGAAAATGTGACTCAGCAAGAAATCAATTTTCAAACTACTGCTCAAATCTTAGACACTGCTATTGAAGAAATCAATGCTGGTAAAGTAGAAACACAACCATTCTACTGGTCAGACATGCTGCCATCGGGTGCGGTGTATACTGAAAACACCTACACTGTGAGTTTTATTACGTCTAGTGTGTTTGATACTGTGCAGGTATACAATTATACATCTGCAAATTATTTAGGGTTGAACGTATACCTCAATGATCGTTTGCTCACTCGTGATTTAGAATATTCTGTGGCCACAGACGGACCTCGTGTGACTATTTTGGTCACACTGTCGGTGGGCGATCAAATTGCCATCAGAGAATATACAAGCACTTATGGCAACTTTGTTCCAAACACTCCTACCAAACTTGGTTTGTACCGTGCTTTTAGACCAAGAATTACAGTTCAACAAACCAGTACAGGCGAACAAACAGTACTGATCGGGCACGATGGATCAGTTACAAAAACATTTGATGACATTAGAGATGATGTGTTGTTGGAATTTGAAACTAGAATTTTTAACAATTTAAAATTAGACGGCAATCCTGTTCCTATGGTGGCAGCTGATGTTATCCCAGGACAGTTTAGAGACACTGGATTTACCTACAGCGAAGTCAACAATATTTTGTCACAAGATTTTCTTAGCTGGGTGGCCTGGAACAAACTTGACTACAACACACAAGACTATCAAGCCAACAATGAGTTTACATGGAACTATAGTGAAGCGCAAAACAAACTCAACAATGATTATTTGTTAGGAGCCTGGCGCGGTATCTATCGTTACTTTTACGACACTCAACAACCAGAATACACACCTTGGGAAATGCTGGGACTCAGCATCAAACCAGACTGGTGGGATGACACCTACGGGCCTGCACCTTACACTGAAGGTAACTTAGTGCTTTGGGACGACATGGAAGCTGGGTATGTCAGAGACCCAGTTGCACCTTATTATCTGCCAAAATATGCAAGACCAGGACTGACATCAGTTATTCCCACAGGCGGCGAAGGAGCATTGCTAAGTCCATTTGATTCGGTAGTAGGGACCTGGGATGAAGGACAATTCCGTAAGAGTTGGAGCATTGGCGACGGTGGCCCAGTTGAAGCTTCATGGTGGAATTCAAGTTCATATCCGTTTGCAGTCATGCGCCTGTTGGCCTTGACACAACCAGCTAAGTTTTTTGCATTGTTTGCTGATCGTGATTTGTATCGCTACCAAGAAGAATTTGGACAATATCTATATGATGACCGGTACAGACTAGATGCCAATGGTATTGAAATATACGGCAATGGTGTGAGCAAAGCCAGTTACATTGACTGGATTGTGGACTACAACAGACAATCAGGAATAGATTCAACTGAAGATTTAACTGCTGACCTGGCCAATCTTGATGTGCGGTTGTGTTATCGCATGGCCAGCTTCTCAGACAAAAAATACATTAAACTTTACACTGAAAAAAGCAGCCCAGCCAGCACCAATACCAGCTTTTTGATTCCTGACGAAAGTTACAATTTACTGCTGTACAAAAATCAACCATTTGACCGAGCCAGCTACAGTTCAGTATTGGTTCAAACAGTGCCAGGCGGCTATGCAGTATTTGGCTACAGTACCACACAGCCTTATTTTAGCATACTGCAAAGTCAAAGCGGAGGGCAATTGCGCACCATAACTGTGCTGGACACTAGAATTCAAGTGCCAAAATCTTATACCAATACTGTGGTACAAGTTCCGTATGGATTTATATTTGATACCAAAACAGCAGTAGTTGACTTTTTGTTGAGTCTGGGCCAATATTTAGAAACTCAAGGTCTTACTTTCACAAACAGAGCCAATGGGTATGAGCTTGACTGGAATCAAATGGCCAATGAATTTTTGTATTGGGCAGCACAAGGCTGGAGCGATGATGCATTAATTGCATTAAACCCATTGGCATTCCGACTTAGTGTTACTAAGGAACAAGCAGTTGTTGACTCAATTCAAGCACAAACCAGTGAAAACATTCTACTAGATCAAAATCGTAGAGAGTTGCCTACTCGACAATTGAACATTGTTCGCATTGACAACACATTCAGTGTTGAGCCTTTAGCTGATCAAACTCTAAGTTTTATCGACATCAAATATACATCTTACGAACACATGATTGTGTTGGACAATGCAAGTGTGTTTGGAGACTTGATATACGATCCAGTGACTGGTGCAAGACAAAATCGTTTGAACTTGGTATCCACTACTTCTACCGAATGGAATGGTGCTGTGGACGCACAAGGATTTATTCTCAATCAAGACAATGTAGAAGAATGGCAAAATTATAAAATTTACAGCAAAGGTACGATTGTCAAATACAAAGGCACCTATTGGAGCGCCATGGCAATTGTTCAGCCTAGCGAGACATTTGACTATAACGAGTGGGTACAAAGTGATTACTCTCAAATTGAATTGGGAATGTTGCCTAACCTTGCAAACAAAGCCAATCAGTTGGCCAACAGTTATGATATTAATGCTGCCAACTTAGAAAGTGATAATGATCTATTGAGCTATGGCCTTATTGGCTTTAGACCTCGGCAGTACATGGCAGCATTAAATTTAGATGATGTGAGTCAGGTAAACATCTATCGACAGTTCTTGGACTCCAAAGGTACTATCCTAAGTGCAGAATTGTTTAGTCAGGCAGTGTTAGGAAAAGAAACAGGCGACTATAACATTTATGAAAACTGGGCGGTACAACGTGCAGTATACGGAGCCAACGCCAATCGCAGTTATTTTGAACTGCGATTGAATCGTGCGCTGCTAGATGCCAGCCCAAGTTTGGTGCAGGTAATATTGCCTTTGGAATCCAGCAAAGCTGATCAAACTGTTTTGTTGGAAAATGTATGGAAAGAAAGTTTTAAACTTACTTCGCCTAACATTCTTCCAACAACAACTGAATTGCCAACAGATACTGCACTTCCATCAGCTGGATATGTAAATCTTGACGATGCTGACATTACAGCATTTGACATTGATGATCCTGCTAGCCTCGAAGCCAACATTAATAATATCAACGTAGGTACAAGTATTTGGGTCGCCAAAGTCAATGACTATGATTGGAACATTTACCGAGCTGAGTCAGTACCAGGTACAATCAGTCATGTATGTGATAATTTGAATAACACCAGCCGTGTGATTTTTACTGCTGACCACGGACTTGTTGCTGGCAATAGAATTATTATCAGATTTTTTGATACAGAAGTTGATGGTGTATATGATGTGTTGTCTGTTGTTAATTTGAACACAATAAACATTGCTTTTAGATTTTTAAGCAATCGAACAGTAGTTAACGGTACTGGCCTAGCGTTTACTTTAAAAACCATGAGAGTAAGTCAAGCCAGCAATGTAGACACTCTTCCATATGCCAACAGTTTGCTGTTTGGTGCAAAAGTTTGGGTTGACGACAATGGAGATGGTTTGTGGCAAGTGATTGAAAAACAAAACATTTTCAGCGAAGTTACTTCAATTGCACCAGAGTATCTAGATGCCACAGAGGCATATGGATCAAGCGTATCTCAGGCCACTAATAGATTTGCTGCTTTAGTCGGCAGCCCAAGATATGGATTTCCAACGTCTGCAAATCCAAAAGGCGGCGTTTACACTTATGTAAGAAGCACAAGCGATGTTTACCAGCCAGCTAGTCCTGTATCAAGCGGCGATGCGCTATTGACTTTGGATATAACTGGAGCAAGAGCGTATGGTACTTCAGTAAAATTTGGCAACAAAGACTGGGCAGTTGCAGGAGCACCATTGAGCTTGGGATCAGCCAGTCAAACCAATAACGGCTATGCCTGTGTAATCTATCGTGACACTGGATCTTATTTGCCAGACACCAACCCATATTTTAATTGGCAACTGTTGACCACTCCTGGTAGTGTGAGTGCAGACCAAGGAAGATTTGGCTATTCTGTAGCAATGAGTCTTGACGAACGTTGGATGTACGTTGGTGCACCTGATGTAAACAAAGTGTATGCTTATGGCCGGGTTGACTGGGAAGATCAGTACTTTAGAACTGTAGGCAACGGATCTACAAAAGTATACTTGATCAATGATTACATCACTATAAGTGCAGCCACACAATTGCGTGTCACAGTTGATGGTGAGATTCAAACGTTGAACACAGATTACACAGTAAATGCTGCGTTGAACACAGTGACATTTGTGTCTGCACCTGTAAGTGGATCTGATATTATCATTCGTCGTATTGCATTGCAAGATCTTGATGGCGCTGATTATTTCAGTGTAACAGCCACTGGTGGATCGGGATCAGGAGCCTTGTTCACAGTTAGCAGACGTCGCGGAACTGTCACAGTTGGCGTTCAAGATGGCGGTACAGGTTATACTGTGGGCAATACATTGACTATTCCTGCTACCAGTTTTGGCGGCGGCACAGTGCCAGCCAATGATATTACATTTACGGTGGGCAGTGTAATAAGTGGTGAAATTATCACTATTAGCACACCATCGTACACACCGCCAGCATTGGCAACTGTATTCTCATTAAATGAATATTTCTATCAAGTTGCACTGACAGACAGCACAATATACAGTTTTCAAATTGAAGTTGATGGAGTGCTTCAACGACCAAACATTGACTACACATTTAACACTTCAACCAAAGATGTTACCTTCTTGAATTCACCAGCCAGTGGCACCAGTATTTTGGCTCGAGCCAAAGACTATTGGTTGTATGTTGACACACTCACTGCTGGCGGTCTAGCTGCTGGCGCTCAATTTGGCTACAGCGTGAGTTGTAGTACTGATGGTCGTCAAGTCATGATTGGTGCGCCGTATGCCACTGCTGATGGAGAAACTGAAGCAGGTGTGGTATATGTGTTTGATCGCAATGTGCAAAAGTTTATCTGGAACAATGATCCAAGCTCGTCAAGTTTCACGGTGCTAGGTACACCAGTTGCGCCGGTGAGTGTGATTGTAAACAATCAGTTCTTGACCAATCAAAACTCCACCACACAAGATGCAAGCAATACCTTTACGGTCAATGGATCTACTGTGACTGTGAATCTTGCAAGCAATTTACAATCAGGTGATATTGTTGAAATTGAAACCAATCAGTTTGAACTGTTGCAAATCGTAACACAAGACGCTGTAGCTGAATTTAGCAACTTTGGGCAGAGTGTTGATCTCTGCAAATACAATTGCAGTCTATACGTTGGCGAACCGCAAAGCAGCATCCAGATTTACAAAGGTGGTGTGGTTGAACGAAGTCTAAATCAAAGCAGAGTGTATGGTGTAATTACTGCGCTGAATGCCAGTCCTGCCCTCACAGCTGGCAATACTTTGCGGGTGAACAATATGGATGTGGCGGTACCAACAGCACCCAACAACACTGTGTCTGGTTTGGCCGCAGCCATTAACGCTGCTGTGCCCAATGTAACAGCCACAGTGACCAGTGGCCTGCTCACACTCAGCGTGACAAATTTTGATTCTGCGCCTGCTGGAAACAAACTACAAGTGGCCCCAGGCAGCATAGGAGCAGCATTTGACAGTCTTGGATTTAACACATTTGAATGGACACAAACAATTCAAAGCCCGTACCCTGTAAAATTTGCTGGGTTTGGCTCCAGTATCAGCGTTGATGATACTGCAACCACTTTGGTAGTAGGTGCTCCTCGTGGAACCATGTACTTGATCACAATATTTGATGACTATGTAGAGTTGTTTGATGCAGGTGCAACATCATTCTTTACCACTATAGATCAAAGTGGTGCTGTTTACACATATGATTTGTTGAACAGTGCCAACAGTAGCATAACCAATCCAAGCAAGTTTATTTTTGGTAATCAGATTGCCATAACTTCAATTGATTATCTGGATCAGTTGGGAGTTTCGGTTGACTACACATCTGGAGTGCTTTGGATGGGCGCACCTGGTACAGACTTCGGGGACAGTAGCAGTAGCAATTACGGTCAAGCTCATGTGTGGCAAAATGCCACACGATCACCAGCTTGGGCTCCAATTAGAATTGAACAACCAGTTGTTGATGTGCGTCTGTTAAACAGCGTTTTCTTGTATGACAGAATATCATCGGCCACAACAGAATTTTTAGACTTCTTTAATCCATTGCAAGGCAAGATACTTGGTGCTGCTCGTCAGAACATTGATTACATTGGCGCAGTTGACCCTGGCAGTTACAATGTAGGACCAGTTGGAGTGCGCGGCACCACCTGGGGCGCAGAACATGTGGGAGAAATTTGGTGGGATATCAGTACAGTAAGATTTATTGATCCCAACCAAGACGATATTGTTTACGCCAGCCGACGTTGGGGACAAGTGTTTCCTGGCAGCTCAATTGATGTGTATCAGTGGATTGTGAGTTCTGTTCCACCTGCTAACTATGCTGGTCCTGGAACACCTTACAGCATATCTAGTTATACTATCAACACTGTGTTAAGTCGAGATGGCAACTTTAACACTCAATACTTTTTCTGGGTGCGTGGTATCACTGATGTGGCCACACAGAAAAATAAAACTCTTAGTGCAGCAACTATTTCTCAGTATATTGAAAATCCTCGATCAACTGGCATTGCATATCTAGCACCAATTAATTCCAGCACAGTTGCATTATACAATTGTGAAACATTAATTGAAGCTGAAGATACCATACTCCACATTGAATTTGATAAAGAACTAACCAATGCCAATGTTCACGTGGAATATGAACTGATAGCTCAAGGGCGTGCTGATGGCTTCTTGAGTGATAATCTCTATAGAAAACTACAAGATTCATTCTGCGGAGTTGACACAGCAGGTAATATAGTGCCAGACATTAATCTGGGGCCAGCTGAACGTTACGGAGTACAATTCCGTCCTCGACAGTCAATGTTTGTTGATAGATTTGCGGCACTAAAAAATTACATTGTTCGAGCCAATACTGTATTAAAACAGTACACAATAAGTGAAAGCCGTAGCTTTGCTTTGTTAAACAGTGCTGAACCTGAACTGCCATCTACAACGATAGTTAATGGAGCAACAGTAATTAACTGGAACAAGCGGATACCTAACTTAGAAATTTTAACTTATAATTTTGAAGCACCTGGCGGCGACGCCATTGGTTACAAATATCTTGTGGTTAGCGACAGTGACAATCGAGGTCTTTGGACAATTTACACTGTAGAAGAAAATCCAAACACTGGCAATCCAGAATTGGTATTGAGTCGAGTGCAAAATTATCGCACAACAGACTACTGGAGTTACATTGACTGGTATCGTCCAGGATACAATTCCAGTATCAAACCTGTGGCAGAAGTTCCAACTTATTCTAGCTTGGCAACAATATCTGTGACCACAGGAGCCAGCGTAAAAGTAACTGCAAATGCACAAGGCAAATTTGAAATTTATCTAAAAACTGATCTTGGATTTGAGCGTGTGGGACTTGAAGATGGAACTATTGCAATTTCTGCAGAAATCTATGATTATGCTCTTGGAAGATTTGGATTTGACGTTGAAGTGTTTGATGCACAATACTTTGACCAAGAACCTGTAATTGAAACAAGAAAAATTATCCAAGCTATCAATGAAGAATTGTTTGTGGATGATTTGGCCATTGAACGAAATCGCAGTTTGACTTTGATGTTTGACTTTATACTCAGCGAGTTTGCTGCTCCTGAATGGCTGGTCAAAACATCACTGATTGACGTTGATCACAGAATTCGAGAATTGCTGCCATTCCAGAATTACAGCCGTGACAATCAAGAATTTGTGATTGACTACCTTCAAGAAGTAAAACCATATCACGTGCAAGTGCGCGAGTTCAATCTCACGTACTTTGGCAACGACTTGTACCAAGGAGATTTAACAGACTTTGACGTTCCAGCGTTTTATAACACCACATTACCTGTACCACAATATACAAGTCCTATCTTGTTGCCGTACGCACACAGCGCGGCTCAAATTAGTAACACACTAAGTGATACTGAATCAACTGATCAAATTTGGACAGAGTGGCCTTACAGTCAGTGGTACAACAATTATCTGTTGAGCGTGGAAACAATTGTTGTTACATTCAACGGAACTGGATACACTACTGCACCTCAGGTTACCATAGTAGGAGATGCGGTAACGCCCGCAGAAGCCACTGCTTTGATTAATTCAGCAGGACAAGTAGTAGCAATCAACGTAACCAATCCTGGCAGCGGATACCAAGCAACTCCCGCCATAGTGTTTTCAGGTGGTAACGGCACAGGCGCTCAAGCCTATGCCAACATGATTAACAGAAACTCAGCTGACTTTGATGCACAAGTTTACAACGTTAACCCTGCGGTAAATTTTGATCAATGGGAAATTGATACCAATAGCAACATACCTCTTACCACGGTGAGAGCATTCAAAACAGTAATCAAGTACGACCGTTATCAGTATCAAACATCAGTACAAACTTGGAGTTCTACTGGAATTTACCTCAACGGAACTTTGGTACGTTATGATGATCGTGTGTGGAGTGCTGACAGTAGCGACGGAAGTTCAGCTGTGGTTGGCCCTACATTTGATCTTGAAGATTGGGTGGAAGTTGACCCGGGCACATTGAGTGGTGTAGACCGTACCATGGGCTACTATGTGTCTGGCATTAACTCGCCAGGACTTGAATTGCCTTTGTTGATTGATGGTGTTGACTACCCAGGAGTTCAAGTGTGGGGTGATTACTTCTTGGGCACAGAAATTGTTGATGCTCAATACGAAAGTGAATTTACAGACATTGAATTAGGGCTACGCAACACAGATGTCAATGTAGACGGCGGCGAATTTATTGGGCCTTACGAAGGACATGCGCCAGAAGAATTGGTCAACGGATCAGAGTTTGATACATTGGACATAAGAGTTTATACTCGACCAGGATCTGACTGGCAAATGGACGGTCATGGATTCCAAATTGGTGTTATCAACTATGTGTACAACCCAGCAACATCTTATATTTTGAGCTGGAGCGGAGTGGTAGATCATCCAGTGCAAGTACTGGTTAGCAATCAAACGTCAGGGCGTACCATGACATTAGATGTGGATTACTACATCAATTGGGGCAACGAAACTGTAGAAATTGTTCCTAGCGAAGGATTTGCCACTGATGATGTTGTGAACATTTCAGTATATGAATTAGGTGGCGGCAACCAGTTGTATCGGGACAACTATACTGGTGCAGAAATTGGAAATTCAGTGATAATTCCAGTAGACGATGCAGAAATCTACACTGTGGCTATTTTTGTCAACGGCGAATCGTCTGCTGTCCCGTCTTGGGAACCATACTACGATGCAGATGCCTGGAACATTTTGCAAAGTTATCCAATCAACATGGTGGTTATTAATACCAGTGTTTACTACAGATCAATACAGGCAGTACCAGAAGGCACTGATATAACTGACACAACGTATTGGGAAGTGTATGTTCCCACATTGTTGACCAAAGTAACTTTGGCCAGTACACCCGGCGATGCTGACGGTATCGCATTGGTAGCATTTGGAATTCAAACACCAACACAATACTCATGGTCTACTCCACAAGTTCAATATCAAGTGGTTGATGCAACAGTGATCAGCACTAGTGGATTTACATTAGATAATTCTGTTGCAGGAACAAATCCTGCCAACATGATTGTAACAGTAAATGGACTGCGCTTGACTCCCCCAGCTGGCATTGAGTGGCAGGGAGACGACAGCTCAACCAGTTTTGGCCTGCCACAGAGATTGGGAAGTAGCTTTTTACAATCAACTATTAATGCCATAACAGATATACAAGTATACAAAAACAGTGAGTTGCAAGTACAGAGCTTTGGTGCAACAGCTGGTGACTATTCTGTAACCAACTGGGACGGATCTAACACTCCAGGAAGACAAGTGGTGTTCAATGCTGCGCCAGCGGCTGGTGATACAATTTTAATTTCAGTAAGTACCCTGGCTGATTATAGTCTGGCAGGATCGTTATTGCAACTCAATACAACACCACCATTGGATAGCATAATATCAGTAACCACATTCAATGAAACCACTCAGCAAAGTATTGCCACATTAGTGTTTGTTGGACCAATTGTTGAAGGTATTACTATTGCAGAACCCTACGACAGCACTGATTTTGATACTGGATCAGTCAGCGGATTGCCAGGATCGTTTGACTACAGCGCAGGTACTGCTATCAGCAAAAATGATTTTTATCTAGATCGTCCAGGCATTGAAGCAGGCAGACTATGGGTAACATTAGATGGTTATCGTTTGTTTGAAGGTCAAGATTACACTGTGGTAGACGACTACATAATTTTGGCCAGTGGTGCAATTGGCACATCTCAAATTTTAGCTGTTACAGAATTTACTGAAAGTCTAGTGCCCGAAGCATCCGCATTCCGCATATTCCAAGACATGCGTGGAGTTCAAGGAACTTACAGAATTACACCAGCAACCACAACCACGCTAACACAACCTTTGTTGGCTGCTGGCAACACAATTCATGTGGCTGATGCAAACGCATGTGCTGAACCCAATTTGCCAGAAGGTATATTTGGTATAATTACCATCGACGGTGAGCGAATCATGTACAGAGAGCGCAATGTGGGCACACATACCTTGACAGGTCTGCGTCGCGGCACAGCAGGAACAGGTGCAGCCGACCATGAAACTGGCGCAGATGTGTATGACATGAGCCGCGGCAATTTGTTGGCCGAGCAGTATCAAAACTATGTGGTAAGTGATACCAGTGTTGGCGATGGTTCAACAACAATATTCTATGCCCCAAGTATTGATATCAGTGACTTTGGTGATTCCAGCAGCATTTACACAGAAACTATAGAAGTATATGTTGGAGGTGTTCGTCAGTATAACTACAGCGATAGTTCTGTATCAATTGAGCCCGGGCAATATCGTTGGATTGTAACTGATTTTGAACCGCTAGCAATTGAGTTTATTACTGATTCAAACCCAATTGATCCTATGTTAGCACCTCCTCCAGGCGTGGAAATAACCATATTGCAACGCCGCGGCTTGGGCTGGTACGGAACCGGAATCAAAGTCAATGACGGTTTGGCCCTGCAAGAAACTGACACACCGCAGGCAAGGTTCTTGACCGGGCGGAACGGAGCATAAATAATAGACCATGTCAAATACCGAAGTTAATAAACCTCAGAATCCCAAACCCGCTGATCCACAGCGCCGCCCAAATGAGCAGGGCACTATTTCTGTGCAGGCTCACATGAGGATTTTTGATCCAAAAACCCAAAAAACTTATGTGGAGGGAAGAGCATGATAGTACCAGGACTGTGCAAAATTGAAGGATTTGTAAAAATACATGACCCAGTTTCGGGCGAAATTTTACTAGATAAAAAGAACGCAATTCACTACGAAAATATATCCATTGCCATGGCCCAAACACTGAGCAATAGAGGACTGGGTAGAATATACGAAATGGCATTTGGCAACGGCGGCAGCTCTGTAGATCCCACAGGCGTGATCACTTACTTGCCCCCAAATACCACAGGACAAAACGCTGATCTTTATAACGAAACATACGCCAAGGTTGTGGACGATAATGATGCAGCAGACACTGACCCAACCAATAATAAAATGACAGTGCTACACACATCGGGCACAGTGTACACAGATATCTTGGTAACTTGTTTGCTGGACTACGGCGAACCACCAGAACAACAGGCTTTTGATAATTCTACCAATTTCAATGGTGAATTTGTTTTTGACGAACTGGGACTCAAATCCTGGAATGGATCTGCTGACGATTTAAGATTGATTACACATGTGATTTTTCACCCTGTGCAAAAGAGCTTGAACCGTCAAATTCAGATTGACTACACACTGCGGATACAGACGCTGAGCAACATAAACGCTGTATAAATATTCGAACTAGGAACAGGTAACTGACATGGCATATACAATTACACTAACAGACGGCACAGTTTTTGCAACTATTGCTGATGGTGCAACAAACACCGCAAGCGCAATGACATTAGTGGGCAAAAACTACGCTGGATACGGTCAATTTTTGGACAATAACTTTGTTCGATTGTTGGAAAATGGATCTAACACTTCGGCGCCCGCTGCTCCGTTGACCGGACAGTTGTGGTGGGACAAAACCAACAACTTGCTGAAAGTTTACAATGGTTCTGTATTCAAAACTATTAGTGCTGCCACTGCAAGTTCTAGTGCTCCTGCATCAAACGTCACTGGCGACTTGTGGTATGATACCACTAACCAGCAGCTGAAAGTTTGGACTGGCGCTGCATTTATTGTGGTTGGCCCAGCATACAGTGCCAGCCAAGGAACGTCAGGTGCAATTCCTGAAACCATTACAGACTCAGTTGGTGGTACAAAATACATTACCAGTTTGTATGTAAACAACAACCGTGTGGGTATTGTGTATGATACATCAAGTTTTGTTCCTCAAGCCAGCTTGCAAGCAACATTCCCCACAGTTTATCCTGGCATTACATTAACAGCTACTAATAGCCCAATTTTTGCTGGTACTGCAAACAATGCCAGCTACCTTAACAGCTTGACCAGTTCACAATTCATGCGCAGTGATACCAATACTTCTACCACTGGTATTTTGCGTGTGTTAAACAATTCAGGATTGTTTGTGGGTGCAACCAACGCATTCAGCGTAACACAAAGTTCAAATGATGCACAAATCCGCGGAGACATTTCAGGCGGCAATTTGATTATTCAAGCCAACGTGGGCGGAACTATCTACAACGTTGCTAGAGCATTAGGAGGCAATGGAACATTTGCAGTGGCCAATGCTGCCACAGTTGGCACCACACTTGGCGTTACAGGCAACGTCACAGGCGGTAACGTATTAACAGGCGGATTGGTCTCAGCCACAGGCAACGTCACAGGCGGTAACGTGATTGCAACCACCTTGGTACAAGGTGTCACAGTCAGTGCCAGCGGAAACGTACAAGCTGGCAACTTGCGTACTACTGGCCTGGTGTCGGCCACTGGTAACATTGATTCAGCTGGTAACATTGCTGGCACTTTCTTCCTTGGTAACGGCAGCCAGCTCACAGGGTTGAGCGCAGCGGTTAGCGTGACCAAGATTGTTAACGGATCCACTGAAGCCAACATTGGCGCACCAGGTGGTAACGCCAACATTTCTGTAGGCGGAACAGGAAACGTAGCAGTGTTTACAACTTCTGGTGCAATTCTTACAGGCCTAACTGTGCCTAGTATTGACAAGTCTGGCACAAACGCTGTAGGCAACATTGGGTCATCTGTGAATTATTTTAACCGTGTGTTTGCCACAGCTACCACAGCCTTGTACGCTGACGTTGCAGAACGTTTTGAAGCAGACGAGTTACTAGAACCAGGCACTGTGGTTGAACTAGGCGGCACAAAAGAAATCACTCGAGCACGTAAAGATCTAAGCGAAAATGTGTTTGGTGTGATAAGTACTAGACCAGCTTATACCATGAACGGTGGCGCAGGCGAGGACGATACACATCCTCCAGTTGCAATGACTGGGCGTGTACCAGTTCAAGCAATTGGTGTAATACACAAAGGTGATAGATTGGTCAGCGCAGGCAACGGTGTTGCTCGTGCTGCACAAGCTGGTGAAGCCACAGCCTTCAATGTAATTGGCCGATCACTAGATAACAAACTAGACGCTGGATTGGGTACAATTGAAGCTATTGTGACAATAAAATAACGGGATACAAGAATGACATATTCATCAGGCGGCTTAATTCAGGCCACAGATTACAACGGTTTTGTTAGCACCACTGCTGGCGCCAACGTTAACGCCACCTGGAACACAACATATGGGCAAACAGCAGTAGGCACAGTGAGTGCTGCTGGCACAGTAACAGCCACACAATGGGCCAGCTTGGTAAACACTATCAGCTCGCAGGCCAGCCATCAAGGCACTACAATTACTGCCAGAAGTGCTCCGACCACAGGAACTCTTGTGAGTGTGTTGGCAGCAGTAAACACTGACCTTACCAATACCTACAACAATCGATATCAAGCTGTGGCTGTTGGCTCGCAGTTTACTGGCTGGAGTGGTACAAATTCTAAAACAGCAGCCACATCAGGTGCTACCTGGACTATTACTTTTACTAATACTGTTACCTTTGCATCATCTGCTGCTGCTCAATATTTTTTCAATGCTGGAGGCTTGGTGAAAATTGACGTGGCCAAATCAGCAACAGGACAAACAGGCGATCCAGAATGGAATGACTTGGCCTCAACCCTGTGCGGCGATATTTGGATTTCAGGACTGGCATCAGCTCACTCCATCGCTGGTACATCATACACTGGTGTAACCAAAATTGGCGGAACTGGTACACCAAATACATTGACCACAGGCAACGGTTGGGATGCCCTAACCGCTGGTGGAGCTGCCGTGATAGTTTACAAACAATTTGCTGACACAGCACCTTACACTGCAAACTTCATTCAGCACTCGCTTGCTAAAAATGCAGGATCAACTGCATTGACTATCACCACGCTTTGGTCAGCATCTGACGGCGACCCAATTTCAGGCGGTACGGCTGCTTCAGGTGCAACACCTGGCACAGCGCCTTGTACCATTGTGACCTACTATCCACCTAGCACAACATATCTAAGCGCAAGTTGGGGAACCCCTTCAGTCGCCGCAACAACAGCTTAACCAAAAGGGTTGTAAACCCTTGCACTCTCTGTTATAATTCAATATGGATACTGAAAACTTAATTGCTCATGCACGAGCAAGATTTGATCACGCCACCGCCAAACGTATTCTCCGAGAAAAATACGAAGCACGGATGATCTTTGCGCACGACGGCGGTATGTGGCGTGCTGGCCCTGAACTCATAAACATCTTGGCCACTGTGCCTCCGGGCAATGCAGTGTTATTGGACTTGTATGAAACTCCTGTACAAGTTAGACCCGAAGAATTGCGTGGTATGGCCATGACTCGCTGGCAAGAGCAAATGAATGCTTGGCTTGCAGAACACAACAAACTTAGCAAAAAGAGATGACCACTGGCGCACTGATATTTGCTTTTGACAACGAGCAAACTGATTATATTTCTATGGCAGCATGGTCTGCCAAAAACATACACCGACATCTTGGAATTCCTGTGGCTGTGGTAACTGATTATGAAAACCCGCCAGGCGACTTTGATTATGTCATAAATTCTCAGGCACAAAGTGGTGGTACCAGATACTTTGAAGATTACAATCAAACTGTGACTTGGCACAATGCTGGTAGAGTAGATGCATATACACTAAGCCCGTGGGAACAGACCCTGGTACTAGATGCAGACTATGTTGTGGCCAGCTCAGACCTCAAAACTGTTTTGGCATGTGACACAGATTTCATGTGTCACAAAACTGCTGTAAATCTTGCTGGCGGCCATCCGTTAACAGGACTCAATGTATTTGGACGTCACAACATTCCCATGTATTGGGCCACTGTGATGATGTTTCGACGATCAAACACTGCACAGTACATTTTTGATTGTATGAACATGATTCGTGACAACTGGCAACACTACAGAGATCTCTATCAGATAGACAAGAAAACTTATAGAAACGACTTTGCGTTGACCATCGCCATCGGCATTGTAAGCGGGCACACTGGCTCAGTAGACCAAATTCCCTGGCCCTTGATGACTGCCATGCCCGACACTGTGTTGACCAGTAATAGCCCAGACTACTACACAATAAATTACATGGACGGTGATCAAAAGCACAAAACTCTGGGTTGGGCAGGTATGGATTTTCACGCCATGGGCAAACGTCATTTGGAGATGATAATTGCGTCCCATTGATGAACAAGGTTATGTGATACTGGCTGTCAACTCTGACAAAGTTGACTACTTGGATTGTGCTAGAACATTGACCAAAACAATCAAACGTTGGGATCCAGGTGCAAAGGTTTGTTTGATCACAGATGCCAAGCAAAGCAACGATCCCGTATACGATCACTATCGAGTGATTGACAATGTGGATCGTGAAAACCCTTGGGCCAATGATTGGCAGGTATTCAAGAACTCACCGTTTAGGGAAACCATAAAGCTAGAAGCAGACATGCTGATTGTGAGTGACATATCGCACTGGTGGACCTTGTTTAGGCATCGTGATGTTGTGGTATCAACTGGTTGCAGAAACTGGCAAGACCAAGTCAGTCTAGCTAGAAACTACAGATCAGTGTTTGATGCAAACAACTTACCAGATGTGTACAATGCCATAACTTACTGGCGATTGAGCCTCACAGCTCGAGAGTTCTTTATGTTAGTGCGTGATATATTTGCCAACTGGCCGCAATTCAGGCAACTGTTGAAGTTTGCACCCGAAACAGCAGATACTGATCTAGTGTATGCCATGGCAGCTGAAATAATGGGTGTAGAACGTGTGACCTTGCCATTTGTTTCATATCCAAAAATTGTACACATGAAACGGCACCACGCTGGCACTGAAACTGAACACTGGGGTCGTGAACTGGTATGGGAATATTCAGACTGGCGCCTGCGTATCAACACAGTGGCACAGTGGGGTGCATTTCATTACGGGCGAGGCTGGTGATGACACCTGAAGAATTTTTTGGCGCATTGGAACACATGCCTATGCCTATGCCTGTAACTTATCGACTGTATCACGATGACCAAGGTTGTCCTTTATTTTACAGCATGGAAGGTCTGCCTGGTACATACATAGAAATTGATCAAGAAACATTTGCCAAAAATTCCACTCGTGTGCGTGTTCGAGATGGAAAAATTGTAGAAACAACTTGGAAAACCACACAAAAACTTGTACCACAAAATTCAGGCACAATGTGTCATCCTGATGATGTAACTATTGTGGTAAAAGAACACGGCACATATTGGAGCAAACAAACTTATGAAACAGATTGACGTTGCAGACTTAGATTGCATATACTTGAGCTATGACGAACCACAACGAGAAGAATTTTGGGTCAAGATTAGGAATATGGTTCCTTGGGCACAACGGGTGGATGGCGTTAAAGGGAGCGATGCAGCTCACAAAGCGGCAGCCTCAGCGTCTAGTACGGATAGATTCATTCTCATCGATGGCGACAATCTCCCCGACCCGGCGTTTTTTAATCAGACACTTGTTTTTCCTAATGAAGAATATGAGAGTGCTGTGTTCCGGTGGCGGGCACGTAACCATATCAACGGACTGATGTATGGCAATGGTGGCCTGAGCTCTTGGACCAAAGACTTTGTGGGCAACATGCGTACACACGAAGCCACAGATGGTCGCGCAGAAACTGAAGTGGAGTTTTGCTTTGATCCATTGTACTGGCCCATGCATGACTGCTACTCCAATACCTATCCCAATGGATCACCATTCCATGCCTGGCGTGCAGGGTTCCGTGAAGGTGTCAAGATGTGCCTGCAACGTGGGCGCCGACCCACAGTGGAAGAATTTAAAAATCAGGTGCTACGTAATCTTGACAACTTGACTATCTGGCACAACATTGGCACAGACGTTGATCATGGAGAATGGGCCATTGCTGGCAGCCGCCAAGGCACATACATGACCATGCTCACAAACTGGGATTACAAGCAGGTGCAAGATTTTGCTGCACTAGAGGCGCTGTGGAATACTGTGAAAGATTCAAACCCTCGCATACTCAGCAATCAACTGGGCCCAGAACTGGGCACACAATTGGATCTTCCAATGGGTATATTGGAAGCAGAACAATCAGCGTTCTTCAAATATCACTATCGGTCAGACTGGCGCAATCGTGGTGTTATGACACGCGAGATTGATGTAATTAGACAACAAGAAGGATGGTAATATGAAAAAATTAATCGCAACACTTTTGGCCGCACTGGCATTGCATGCTCAGGCAGAAGTAATCACAATCAAGTCTCCATATGGCGCACAGCATGCAGGGCATGCAGCATTGTATAAAATTATGGAAAAAGCCAATACTGCTCAAACTCAGTACGACTTTATACTAGAGTTAAAACCTGGTGCTAACGGAGTGTTAGCACTAAAAGATCTGGATCGTGCGCCAGCTACATCGCTGGGATTAATTCATGCTGGCTATGTGCAGAATACCATGGACAATTTGCTAAACGAAACAGACTATGTTCCGGTTATGGCTCTTGGCGACGCCTGTTGGTTTGTTGCAAGCAACCAGGGTAATGAACAACAGGGTCTACGCAGTTTATATGGTAACCGTTTAGATCTGGTCATGGGCGGTGTTGGCATTGGAACAGCAGCACATTTGACTTCTATGGAGATTGCTGAAAAAATAAATCACCCCATTAGGTTTGTTAGTTTTAAATCAGGTGCAGAAGCAAATATTGTATTGGCTGGAGAAAACGGAGTACATGTCAGCATGATGTCAAGCAACGAATTTACAAATTTAAAAACACGGAACCCTCGCTTGCAAAGACTAGCTGTACATTGTGAACGCAGACTGCCCGAAGCTCCGGGAGTTGCTACCACAAAACAACAAGGCATCACAGCACCGTATGTCTTTAACACAATTGTGGCCAATGTACACATGCCCGCAACCAAACTACAAGAAATCAAAGTTATATTAAACAATGCTGTGGTTGCAGTTGGTCAAGATCAAATACTGGCCATGAGCGATTTTAATCCTCCTAATTTTAGAAATCAAAGTGTTGATGACTATCACAAAGAAAAAGTGCGTGTTATGAAAGCAGCATTGATCAAACACCGTGCGGCAATTGAGGCTGCAAAATGAAACGAGTGGTACTGGCTGTCGCTGACCCTTGGAACTATTTTAATCAATGGCCAGGATACAGCTTGTCCATTATCAATCCAGACGGCGATGCCAACCGCAAACAATATCTCTTAGACAATTTAGACTGGAGTTTGTTGGTCACATCTGATGGCGTACAACATCGTGATGGTGGTGATTACGGCGACGAGAAAATGGTAATGTACACTTCAGGCACAACCGGAGATTCAAAGTTTTTTAGTTATTCCACCACTCAGGTACAGCATGTTGTTGATAACATAATTGCCAGCTACGAATTAACAGCCAATGATCGATTTTTGAGCGTTATGCCACTGTGGCATGGCCACGGACATATCCTAAACTATGTTGTTGCAACCGCTGGCATGCAAGTACACCATGTTCGACCGCCTGACTTGAAAAAACAAATAGAATTCAGCCCAACCTGGGTGTCTGCAATTCCTGACATACTTAGAGTAATGTCACGCACTCAAAAATTCCCCGACTTGCGATTTGCTAGATCAGCCAGTGTTGCATTGCCCAACCAAGTGTTTGATGATTTAAAAAGATCATTTAATACCCCAATCATTGAATCGTTTGGCATGTCTGAAGCCTGTAGCCATTGCTTTACCAATCCGTTGTATGGTGAACAACGTATAGGAACCATTGGACTTCCTGACGGGATTGACGCAGACATACGCAACGGTAGCTTATGGCTGCGCGGCCCACAATGTCACACATCAGATTGGTTTGATACTGAAGACTTGGCTGAGCAAGACTCTGCAGGATACTACAAAATACTAGGACGTAGATCAGATCGACTGACCTTGCATGGCATCAAACTAAATCCATTGAGCATAGAAAATCAACTGTACAATCACATACCACAACTGGATGAAGTTGTGGTGTTTGGCGAAAACAAAATGATGTGTGTGTACACCGGCAATGTTTTGCCCAATCAAGTGCGACAAGCATTAACTGATATTTCCACACACTGTAACCCCAAGTTCCTTAAACAAGTTGAAAGCATACCTAAAAATACCGCAGGCAAAGTATCACGTTCACTGCTAAAGGAAATTTACAATTGAATATCCTAGTGAACGGACCCAGTGTGTCACGAGGCCCTGGCAGTTGGCCGTACTTGTTGCAAGAGCACTACAACGCCGACCTTGTTAATTTGAGTCAGGCAGGGGCTGGAAATACTTACATTCATGAAACTACCGTGGCTGAACTTGCACAACGATCTTATGATCTAGTGGCAATCATGTGGGGAGATCAACAACGACTAGATATCAAAGTAAAAAACATTGATTATTTTCATGATACTATCTACACCAGCAAATTCCAAAAGGCCATGAATGATTGGCCAGAGAAGATAGTAGAGCCTGTTAACGACCAAGACTATGTGCAAGACAACTGGGTGTTTGGTTGCGGATACATCAATACCAAAGATCCTTGTTTGGTAGAACTGTTTGATTCGTATTACCAGCATACTGACATTGACTCTCGATACTTTAGCAGTATTATCAAAATGATCAGTCTCCAGGGCGTACTTAAAAATCTTGGAATAAAATATGTATTTTGCGGCACCCGCACATTGCCTTTGTTAAAACGCTACGAACATTTGTACAATCTATTAGATTGGAATTGTATAATCAATGATTTTACTCCCCATCACGTGGCCTACCGGGACAATTGCTGGGAAGCTGATCAACTACACCCTGGCCCGGCCGCACACCAAGAATTTGCCAAACACATGATTGCTCAACTTCAACAAAGACATATACTTACATAATGATTAATATTCCGCACATTGATCTTAAGATTTGGAATCCTGAATTCAAAACAATTGAAATTGTGTCAGAGTTACAACAGCACGGCAATGTGTCTATTGGCATTGACGGCGAAGGCAGTGATTGTGAAACGCTGGGCTTGTATAAACTATTGGATGCAGTATGCAGTAACTTAGGTTACACACCCGGCGCCATAAGCATACACACTTGCAATCAATTAGAACACCATTCTTGCTATAAAATTATTAAACATCCGCCGTTGTACATACCCAGCGGGCAACAGTTTGCATCTCAGCACACGCTACCTGAGAAACGCTGGGACGCAATCAAGCACTTTGGAATTTTTGTTGGACGTAGCAGTTGGCAACGATTGTGGATGGCCAGTCACACATGGAGCAACTACGGCGACATAACCTCCATGACTTATCATTACGATAGTAGCGTCGATTATCATCGCACACACTTGAGCTTTGATGAACTAGCATATCAAATAGGATTGCCTAATGCAGTTAACACAGCAGGCAAGTTCATGCAACAATTGCCCATCAAGAACGAATCTGTTGATAGCTATCCTATACTAACTCCAGCACACTTTGCTATTGCTAAACTGTATCCTGATTTTTTTGTGGAAATAGTATGCGAAACTTTTCTAAGCGGCAACAGCTTTTACCCCACGGAAAAAACCTGGAGACCGTTTATATGTCGTACACCGTTTTTGACTCTGGGCCCACGTGGCTTTTTGGCAAACTTACACAAGCTGGGATTTAGAACATTCTCTCAGTGGTGGGACGAAAGCTACGACCAAGATGCTGACCTAGACAATGGGCGAATAGCCATCAAGTGTATACAACAAACACAACAACGCTTGAGCATACTCAGCACACAGGAGCTTGAAGGCATGTACATTGACATGAAAGATACTTTAGAACATAACTATCAACACTTCATGCAGTTAAAAGAAACGGACTTTGTAAAAATATGGCCATGAACAAAGGCGATGAAACAGTAGACAACAAGAGTCGGTTCCTAAACTCTGCTGAAAAAATGGCAGAGAACCTAGGCCCTGCGCTGTGCCTGGCCAAATGGAAGCAAGTGAGCCTGCACCTGCCCACAGGACTTAACAATAGTTGTTACCATCCGCCATTGCACAAGATACCCGTAGAAAACTTAGCTACCAATCCAGGATCCTTGCACAACACACCGCACAAGAAAGCGCAACGTGTGATGATGCTACGCAACGAAAAGCCCGCAGAGTGCGAGTACTGCTGGAACATGGAAGCGGAAAACAAACTGAGTGACAGGCACTATCGTTCAGGCGAGCCTTGGGCCGCAGTGGACTTTGAAAAGATCCAGAACTCAACAGGAGAAGAAAGTGACGTTATCCCTAGCTACGTTGAGGTTAATTTTAATAATGTTTGTAATCTCATGTGCAGTTATTGCAGTCCGCAATTCTCTAGCAGCTGGCAACAAGAAGTGGATCGATCAGGCGGCTACCCTACTGCTCGTGTTCACAATGATCCTGGGCATTTTGGTGGAGATCGCCGGGTTATACCAGTTAGAGAGCATAACCCTTATGTAGACGCATTCTGGGAGTGGTGGCCTACTTTGTACCCAGAACTGGTGCATTTCCGCATGACTGGGGGCGAACCCTTGTTAGACAAGAACACATACAGAGTGTTTGATCATGTGTTGGAGAACCCATCTGCCAAACTACATTTGAATGTAACATCAAACTTCTCAGTGGATGAAAAGTCATGGCAGAAGTACTTGGGGTATGTCAAGCAGTTGTGCGACGGGCGCATAGAACACTTCATGCAGTACGTGAGTTTAGACGGCTGGGGCTCACAAGCAGAATACATGCGTCACGGTATGGACTTCAATTTACTATGGGACAGGGTAAATCAATTTCTAACAGAAGTACCCAGCTACAACAGTCTAACGTTTATTGTGACCATGAACAATCTATCAGTAACCAGCTTGGAAAACCTGTTTGCTGGCATTCTAGGTCTGCGTAAAACCTATAGCAAAACCTATCAACGTGTGTGGTTTGATACACCTGTACTACGCGAACCGGCTTGGCAGAGTTTGCAAATACTGCCAGAAAGCTATGCTGAACGACTGGAATATCTCTGGGCGTGGATGATACGTTGGACAGAAACTGCCGAAGATCCATTCCACGGATTCAAAGACTACGAACTTGCTAGACTGGACAGAGACATTGCATGGATGCGAGCAGGCCAAGGACAAGATCATTCCGCAGCAAAGGCAGACTTTTATAGATTCTTTCGAGAACACGATCGCCGCAGAGGCACTGACTTTTTAAAGACCTTTCCAGAAATGAAAAGCTGGTGGGCAGAATGTGCATATCATGCTAGGAACACATAAGCTCATAGTAGACGAATGGGCCGAAGTCTGGGACTTGCTCAAGCCATATGCTGACAGCAGTTTTTGGCAGTTGCCCAGCTTGGATCCTGCCAATGTGTATGTTGTTGGCCGTGTGATATTGAAAGACAACTGGCAGACAATAACTGACTGGGCCACTCAGCACCCTGGACGCATTGTGTTCTCCAACCCTGCAGAAGGATCAGAAACCATACTGCTACAGCTCAAGCGACTGCGCATTGCTGACTTGGTCCAAGACGGGCGCATAGGACTGTTGACGTCTGGGGATTTAGAACCAGGGTGGAGCTATTGTAAAACAGACTGTTACTTTTCAAACATAGTGGAATACACAGAAAACAAATCGGCGCAACTACAAGCTGACATGGATTCAAAAGCGCATCGCCCATATGATTTTCTTTTTTTAAATGGCCGCCTGCGCCCACATCGCAAAGCACTGATAGACGGCCTGCGTGAAAATCAGCTGTTGGATCATGCATTATGGACCAACCTGGGCAGTTCTGTTGAAATGGCATTTACTTCTGCACTGCAAACCAATCAGCTTGAGCCTATTAGACTGTTGCCCCCAGAATATGAAATTGAACGTGCTGTACCCAACATGGAATCAGCGTATGCACACAGTTTTTGCAAGCATCATTTGTTTGGCAATACCTGGGGCGATGCCATTGTTAATCCTGCTTGCTACACAAGCACATGGTTCTCAGTGGTAACAGAAACCATATTTGATTACCCGCACACATTTAGAACAGAAAAGATATGGAAGCCCATATTAATGGCACACCCATTTGTGGCAGCTGCCAACAGGGGTTACTTGCGAGACTTGCGCAACGCAGGATTCCGCACGTTCCACAACTACATCGACGAATCCTACGACCAAATTGATTGTCCAAGCAAGCGAATAGATAGTATAATAGCAACAATTGGCGAGATCTGTCAGAACGGTGCTGCTGAATTCTGGACAGCCGCCCAGGATATCTGTAAATATAATCAACAGCACCTAGTGGAGCACAATCAATTGGAACGTGCCCAACTCCCCATCAATTTAGAAAAGTATTTAGATGAACGATCTTGAGTTCCGTCAGCAAGTATTAGACCCTCTCTCAGCCAGCTTTTGTGCGGCAAAATGGTATAACGCAACCATTTGGTTAGGAAGTGGACAGACCACAAGTTGTCATCACCCGCCAGCTCATTTGATCGACAAAGATAAAGTCAGCATCAACCCTAGGCTACTGCACAATACTGATCAAAAGAAGGCAGATCGCCAACAAATGATCAACGGGGAGCGTCCCCCTGGCTGTGAGTACTGTTGGAAAATAGAAGACATGGGTCGCAATGCCATTTCAGACCGTGTGTATAAGAGTAAGATATATCCCATAGAGGCATTACATGAAGCTAGAAATACACCATACACTGAAGACGTCAACCTCCGTACACTTGAGATCGCTTTTGATCGCACTTGTCAGTTTGCTTGTAGCTATTGTAATCCAGCTTTCAGTTCAACATGGGTTAAAGACATCCGACGCAACGGAGCTTACCAGAACTTGGTCAGTGATGGTCGCAACCATTTTACCCATGATCATGCTAACGCACAACTTTGGGATTATGGAGAACACAATCCTTACATTGATGCATTTTTTAAGTGGTGGGAGTCGGATCTGCATCGCACACTGCAAGAGCTCCGTATCACAGGAGGAGAGCCCCTCATGTCTGGTCACACATGGAAGCTCATTGACTGGTTTCGAACAAATTCAGGCAAGAGTTCAACACGCCTGGCTATCAACAGTAACCTAGGCACAGACGTAGACATTGACCGCTTGCTAGATGCAACGCAAAACATGGCAATTGACATATACACTTCAAACGAAGCTGTGGGTGTGCAAGCAGAGTACATACGCGACGGGTTGGTCTGGGCGGACTGGATGAACAATGTCAACCGCTTGTTAAGTTCCAAGCAGTTCCGTAGCATACATGTGATGTGTACCATCAATGCCCTGTGCCTAGACAGCTTGGATCAATTGCTAGAGTGCATAGTGAAATGGAAGCTGGAGTATGGGCGTGATGCTATATCATTCACACTAAACATCTTGCGTTTTCCCAGCTTTCAAAGTCCGTTGATACTGCCTGCGGAGTTGAAAACACACTACAAAACAGTGTTGGAAACTTGGCTCACAAATCACAGCCACAGTGAATACCTGCACGAACACGAAATCAATCATTTACAAAGATTGATTGATTACCTGGATGTGGTGAAAACACCGCATTCAGACACATTTGAAATGCCCAAGCTATTGAATGATTTCAAACAATTCCACACACAGTATGACCAGCGTCGCAACAAAGACTTTGGCACAGCGTTCCCAAATCTGCAGGCCTGGTATAATTCACTATAATTCACTATAATGTCATATAATTACAACTCTACAGATCTAGTAAGACCCACAGAATTAACTGAGCGTGAGGAATTCTTACTAAAAGATTCAAAGACATTTTGCATTTATCCCTGGATCCATTTGCACGCCTATCCCACAGGCGAGGCATATCCCTGCTGTCATGCTGAAATGAAGCCAGGCATAGTAGGCAACTGTAGAACAAATACCTTAGAAGAAATATGGCAGGATGCACCCATGCAGAAGCTACGTGCAGACATGCTGAGCGAAACGCCACACGCTGCCTGCACACGTTGTTATGAGCAGGAAGAATCAGGATTCTTTTCAGGCCGTAAGAGTGCCAACAAACATCACGGACATCACATAAAGAAGCTGGATCAAAATCCTTTTGAAATGACCTACTGGGACATTCGTTTCTCAAACTTGTGCAATCTAAAATGCCGTAGCTGCGGATACATATTCAGCTCACAATGGTATCAGGATCAAGCCAAACTTGCTGGCGGCGACTGGAAAGCCCGCAACACAGTGCTAAACTATGCAGGGCGTACTGAAACTGACATGTGGGAACAATTAAAGCCTCATTTGGACTATGTGGAACAGATCTACTTTGCTGGCGGTGAACCCTTGCTTATGGCGGAACACTACAATATTCTAGACGAGCTGGTGCGAAGAAAACGCTTTGACGTTAGACTCATATACAACACCAACTTCACACACACGGATCTCAAGGGTCGTTCAGTATTTGAATACTGGCGCCAGTTCGATTCAGTTGCTGTGGGTGCCAGCCTGGATGCGTCGGGCGCACGTGGGGAATACATTAGAAAAGGCACAGACTGGGCCGTAGTAGAACAGAACAGACGTGATATGTTGCGTGTGTGCCCTGAAGTGGATTTTTACATTTCACCTACCTTGAGCATAATGAATGCCTGGCACCTGCCTGATTTCCACCGTGACTGGGTGGAAAAAGGCCTGATCCGCGCACAGGATTTAAATATAAATATCCTACAAGATCCTGCGCACTATAGAATAGACATTGCCACAGCCGAATACAAACACTCACTCACAGCACTGTATCAAAATCATATCCATTGGCTTAAAGGTCAGGACCCGCTAAATCGTGCCACACAAGGCTTTGAATCAGCCATTACCTTTATGATGGCCACAGACAACACACACTTGATAGATACATTCTGGCGCAAAACAAATGAACTAGATTCAATAAGAAATGAATCAATATTGGATATAATTCCAGAATTGGCGGCACTAAAATGAATATTCCACACGATCAATTTTGCGTATTGCCCTGGGTGAGTTTAGAAGCCTCTCCCATTGGCACTGTACGCCCATGTTGTCTGGCAGATGATGAACTGACGGATGACTCTGGCACAAAGTTCTCGCTATTGAATGCTAACTTTGCTGACATACAAAACTCACGTGCAATGACACGCCTGCGTGAACAGTTTCTTGCAGGCGAAAAGCCACAGACCTGCCGCAAGTGCTGGATGGAAGAACGTGCTGGCCGCACATCAAAACGCATGCACACCTTGGACAGAATGAAACACATGGGCATATCAGGAGAATGGACCACTGACGCCAAGCCGCTGATGTTCCTGGATTTGAAGCTGGGCAACATCTGCAATTTAAAATGTCGTATATGCGGATCATGGTCATCAAGCCAATTTGCCACAGAAGAATTAAATGACATGCATCCAGATGACGATAAGAAAAAGACATTTCCCTATCAGATGCTGCGAGCAGGTGCGTGGCCCAGGGAAAATCAATCATTTTGGACAGAAATTGATGCCTGTTTAAATGACATACGCTACATTGAATTTACAGGTGGCGAGCCATTCATGATTGATCAGCACTTTGACATGTTGCAGGGCATTGTGGATCGCGGAATTGCACATCAAGTGGAAATACACTACAACACAAATGGCACACAATGGCCTGCTCGCGGCCCGGACATCTGGCGCCATTTTAAAACAGTAGAAGTGGCGTTCTCAATAGATGATGTGGGTGAACGCTTTGAATATCAACGCACCAATGCAGACTGGGCATTGGTGCTGGACACAATCACAAGTTTTCAATATCTTAGAGATCAACTGCCCAACCTGCGTTTACAATGCTGTAGTACCGTGAATGTGTTTAATGTGCGGTACATTGATCAACTAGCACACTGGATAGCACTGCAACGCTTTGACTTTGTGTACTGGAACATGATGCATGATGCCTGGTACTTTTCAATTGCCACACTGCCTGACACAGCCAAAGCTGCTGTCACAGAACACCTACGTTCAGCAGATGTGCCCGCACAATATCGTGAGGAGTTTGATAGAATCACAGACTTTATGAATGGGGGTGCGTCAACGGACGGCTTTATGTTGCGAATGAAAGTACGTGATTTAGATCGCAAAAGAAAACAAAATTTACGTGATGTAGCGCCAGAATTTGCTGAAATAATTGGGTATGACTATGACCAGTAATCTGGTATTGATGCACGACACCAGACTGGTTCCTGCCAATTTGTCAAGGCATTTTCCTGTGGACTATGAGTTTTTTGATCCTGGCAAAACATATCCCAGCAACACAGTTTTTGTTTATGATCATTATCTCAGTGAAATTGCAGTCAAACAGCATCTTGACAGTCATCTGCAAGCTGGCTACAGAGTAATATACGACAACAAAAATGAACATTGGTTTACCACTGACCAATGGTGGATTGTTGAGCTGCTACAAAAATATCCACAACAACACCTTTTGTTTAGTTTGGGATCACAGCCTGGCGCATTGCCTGGACTCAGAGTGCAGGCTGTGCCTGCTTGGATATGGCTGCGTTGCCGAGACTATTGGGAAAAATTGAACTATCACAATATTGCATATACTCCAACTGCACGGTATAAAACATTGTGTATGATCAACTACACACGACCCTGGCGAGACCTGGTGTGGCAAGCATTGAATCCCATGGAGGCAGATGTGATGCGTAGTTATTTGTCCCAGGGGATCAGCATGCCCGACGATGTTACAGGTGATGGACACTTGTGGCAGGTAAATCCACGTTGGTTTCATATTTCTGCAATGAGCTTGGTGTGCGAAAGTTCAATTGGTGCTGTTTCTGGAGAAATTTCAGTCACTGCACCGTCAGGTGTGTTTGTGAGCGAAAAAAGTCTAAAGCCCATGGCCATGCAACATCCATTTATTGTGGTAGCAACCCCGGGTACCCTAGCAGAGATACAGAGTTTTGGATTTGAAACATTCCCAGAGTTATGGGACGAAAGCTACGATTCAATTGTGGACTTTGGTCAGCGATTAAACGTCATTATGCAACAAGTGCAACAGTTTGATACAGCACAATTAAACCAGCTGGTAGTGCAACAAAAACTCCAACACAATCAGCACAGGATTTTTGATCCTGCGGTAACACAGCAATTGCTACAGCAACAGGTGTTGGATCCCATATTAGAATTTTTAAATGAATAAACCTGATACCATGTGCCTGGCACCTTGGGTGCATACCTATCTAAGCCCGCAAACTGAACGGCGCATGTGCTGTGCGTCACGCGAGCCTGCACAGAATTTTCGGCAGTACATAGACACTGAGTCAGGTACTGGTCAGTATATTCCTGTCACACTTGAAGAACATTGGAATTCAAATCACATGCGATCAGTGCGTCGCAGAATGATGGCCGGAGAAACTTTACCTGAATGCGAAGTATGCAATGACCGACTCCTTAACACTAGCGTTTACCGCACCTACTTCGATCATTTATTTCAGCACAAACTGCCAGAAGTATACGCTAACACACAGCCCGATGGCACTACGACTATGGAACCTGTTTCATGGGATTATAGGTTCTCAAACTTATGTAACTTCAAATGCAGAACCTGCGGAGATATGCTTTCAAGTGCCTGGGAGAGTGAACAAAAACAGAACAACATGGTCAACTGGGCTGATCCTAAAAACAATTGGATGCGAGACAGTATACGTGACAGCATCTCCCAATTTCAGGATAGTCAAATTGAAGCCGAATTTGCTGCCGCCGTTGAACAACATCGTGTAGAAGAAATCTACTGGGTGGGCGGAGAGCCGCTAATGTACGAACAGCATTGGCGCCACATGAAAAGAATTGTTGAACTAGGAGATGGACCACGTGTTTATGCTAGATATAATACTAATCTCAGCCGTGTGCGTTACGGCGGTGTGGATCTATTTGATGATATCCTGGCGCACATTCGCGATTGGCAAATATGTGCTTCCCTGGATGGAACTGAGCAGATCGGGGAATATATTCGTACAGGATTGGATTATGCACAGTTCTGTCGTAATTTTGAACACGGACTCAAATACGCTACCAACCCTAGACAGATGCGTCTTGACTTTACCCTCACACTGCCCGGCATGTTCGAGACTGGCGCAATGGAAAAGTTATCACAGACGTATGGGGTACAATTGTTAGCCAAAGTGATATTCAGCTTTAGTCCAGACATTGTTATGAGTCCACTTGCGCTGCCCAGACACTTGTTGGATCCATGGGTTGACGAACTAGCAGGCCGCTCCGCAGGTGACATGCGTGATGTACTGCTACAATTAAAGAACCGTCCATGCTTTGAGGAACAATGGCCGGATACATATCGCGCAGGACTTGCAAAAGGCAAAGCTCGTGTGTTACAATTAGAAAGCATACGCACACAGAAGATTACTATGGCAGAAATACTTGCTCAAAGACCAGCAGTGCTAGAATGGTGGAATAAAATTGCTTGATCACATTGAAATAGACCTACGCGGACAAAACAGCCTACTAACTGTGCATATAGATGTGGCGGACAACACACTAAGTCGCAAATGGCTAACCGCGCTAAATGACATCATTAGAACTGATCTTCATTTGGAAAAGAATTACTGTTGGATGGGATGGACTGAAAGTGAACGAAATGCACAATACCTTTGTGAGCAAATTAATGCTAGTATTGATCACATCAATCGAAGTGGTATTGGCTATTGTATTGATTGTGATGCTTATACTGTAGAGAATACCATTGAGCCAGGAATCATTGGCACCAATCTAATCATCGGTGGCGTGGTGCATGAAAAAATGAACAATCTACACAGGTATTTTGAAGACCTACAAGGGTGGTCAGGTGGCATTTCAAATTATTATACTCGTGCAGATCCTGCTACACGCTGGCACATACGTCAACTAAATCTCCTGTGTCATGAATATGAAAGTCTTGTATTGAGCATGCGCAAGGCTGTGCATGCCCCTGAATGGCGCAGACCCTCACAGTTGATGTGTTGGCTTAATGCACCGCGTTTTGCACTAGAACCCGCGGACTATGAATTGTTTGGCGTAGAAACCATCAACAGAACTCTAGGCGGTGTTTATTTGGGTGTAAATAAAGCAGTTGGCAAACATCACTGGGAGGTGTTCAATGATGAAGGTAGGGATTCGCGTGTTGGCGAGCTTGTTACTACAGGACTGCGTGCTCAAACTGAAGCCGCTGGCGACTTTGATATCGAATGGGCCCGTGACCCAGGAGCATATCACTGGCAAATCAAAAAGTTACAAGAATTCCGCGCCTGGCTATTGGACAATGGGTTTGATCCAGAGGACAAAAGTCTCACCATTGGTCACCCAAAGGTGGCACAAGTTGACGTGATGCGAACATTTGGAACAACGGATTATGAAAAGATTTGGGCGCAGTTGGCTCAACATCTTGATGTGTTGAGCATACGTACCGGGTGGGGCGAAGCTACATACAACTATCGCTGGAGCGATCCAGACTATCATGAACAGCAAATAAGGAGATTGAAATGAATTGGATTAGACAAATTTGGGATAGAATTACACTAGAGTATCGTTATCGTAAAAAACTAAAAGAGCTACGCAAAAGAGATCCTTTTATCTACAAATGAAAAATCAGTTACTCACAATAGGTGATAGCTTTACACATGGTGACGAATTGTCAGATGTGTATCAAGCCTGGCCCTATCGTCTGTCAGACAAACTAGGATACGAAGTCCACAATCTTGGACAGTCAGGGTGCAGTAACGCTAGTATTTTGCGTAGAACATTAGAAGAACTTGCGACCAATCATTATGATTTAGTTATTATAGGGTGGACTTATCCGGGTAGAATTGAATGGAAAGATGACATTGGCATAGCGTATGATTTATGGCCAGGTGTGCCCAACGATACTAAATTTTTTAAAGATCATCCTTGGAGAGTTGATTTTTTAAACTTTATAAGTCAACATCACAATTCTGCTTATCTATACCAACAGTATCTGATACAAACAATTTTGTTGCAATCGTTTTGCCAAGTCAACAGCATTGATTATAGAATGTTAGATGTACAATGGCACAATTACTACAGAAAAGTTGGATCAGAAATGCATGATAAGTTAGAAGCAAAAATAGATACAACAAAATTTATAGGTTGGCAAAAGTTTGGTATGAGAGAACTAGTGGCTGATTTACCAAAAGGTCCTCAAAATCATCCGCTAGAACAAGGACATGAGAGAATAGCAAATGAAATCGCAAAACATATTGGGAATTAGTGCAGGCTTTCATGACGCTGCCTTGACCTTGTTAGACCAGCACGGCAAGATTGTGTTTGCCGGCCATTCAGAACGTTACAGCAAGCAAAAAAATGATGCTGATATTTCATCAGCCATGCTTGACGAAATTGACATGAGTCAGGTAGGTACCATTGCGTACTACGAACGTCCGTGGATGAAACAACTGCGTCAATGGTATGCAGGACAGGGTATTGAGTGGAACAAAGTAACCACAAGACAAATACTAGAGCAACAGCTTGGCGCTGACCAAGTCAATGGCAAACGCATTAAAAACTACAATCATCATTTGTGTCATGCTGCTGCTGGTTTTCAAACAAGCCCTTATCCCATAGCCACAGTGGTTGTGATAGATGCTGTGGGCGAATGGGACACAGTGTCAATCTGGGGAGCAATGTATGATAAAAATCTTAAAGCAACGTATACTCGACTTTGGTCGCAGAGTTATCCACATTCAATTGGATTATTCTACAGTGCTATTACTAAGCGCATTGGCCTACACCCACTAGACGAAGAATACATCACCATGGGCATGGCCGGATGGGGAACACCTCGATGGACCGAAGTCATGCGTGATGTACTCGTGGACAATCCAGAACAACTGCGGTTTAGATCAAACTTACACACAGGACTTGATTCAAGTTTTTTAGATTGTGCAACCAATGAAGATATTGCTGCTTCGGCACAACAACTCACAGAGTATCTAATACACCAAGTTATGACCAAGGCCAAAAACTTTGGGTGGAGTGACAACTTGGTTTACATGGGCGGAGTGGCGCTAAACTGTTTGGCCAATAGGAGGTTAGGTGAATACTTTGATAACATATGGATTATGCCTTGTCCTGGTGATGCTGGCAGTAGCCTGGGCGCCGCCGCTCTTGCACACGGCGGTTGTGTTCAGTGGACTAGTGCTAGTCTTGGCCATAATATACCTGGTGATTACCCTGTTTACAATGCCATGGCTGCTCTTCTCACTGATCGTATTGTGGGTGTGGCATCGGGCCGAGCAGAATTCGGACCCAGAGCCCTAGGCAATAGATCATTGCTAGCAGACCCCCGTGGCGCTGACATAAAAGACCAAGTGAATTCGATCAAACGCAGACAAAAATTTAGACCTTTTGCCCCAGTTATTCTGGAGGAGTTGGCTGACGATTACTTTGATATGCCTCGTTGCTGGAGTGACAGTAGGTATATGCAAATTGTCGCTCGTTGCCGGCATCCTGACTTATTTCCCGCTGTTATTCATGTTGACGGCACTAGTCGTGTACAGACTGTGCCCCGCGACGGATCAGGCATAAGAAAGCTGTTGGAAGCATGGTACGCCGAGACAGGTTGCCCTATGTTGCTTAATACAAGTTTAAACATACGTGGGGAGCCAATGGTAAACGACAGAGCAGACGCAGACCGATTTGAAACACTGTATGGTGTAAAGGTATGTTCATGATTATAATTATGGGCGATAGTTGGGGCGTGGGAGAATGGGGATCGGATAAAGATCGCAGTTGTTGTTTAACGGGTCCGGGAATAGGTCAATTGTTTTCTTTGCATGGCAAAGTAATAAATTTTAGTCAGGGCGGTGCTAATAATTTTGAACAACAACAGGAGTTTGAACGGTTGTTGGCAAAATTCAAACCAGATGACAATGATCAATTTTATTGGATAGTTACAGATCCTTTAAGAAATGTTGTACCTAGCACGTTACTAGAAACTGCTTCAAGTATTGAATCTGCCGCACAAGAACTGTTAAATTTGTTTTTTAAAAATATTAATTTCATTGCAACTAGTCGCAATATAACCATTAGGTTAATTGGAGGGCTCTGTGATCTTGAACCTATATCTTACAGCCATTTAAAAGTGGTTGTTCCAAGTTGGTGCAAAATGCTTAATGCAACTCATACATCATCAATTTTTGTAGATGACACAATTAAAGAGCTTGCACCATATATTGCAGCGCATAGGCCTGATTTAAAACATGAATGGACAGAAATAGCCAAAACTGCATTGGACAAAAGAAAAAGTGTTAAGTACTTAGAATCTTGTGGGCTAATAGTGGCAGACCATCCTTCAAGACAAGCGCACAGATTACTAAGAGATTATTTGTCACCGGGCAACGAAAATGTTTTTTAAAAACATTGGTGTTAATATAATGCTAATTCAATCAGTTGATTCTTGTGGGAGTTTGACCTTGCACATACGTGGTGAGCCCATGGTCAACGATAGAGCAGATGCAGATAGATTTGAACGTGAGTATGGTGTCAAGGTCTGTTCATGAATGTGCATGCAATTCATTTGCCCAATCAGGCTCGATGTTTTTTAATTGACAGCTTTTTCCCACAAAGTCATCTAGCCAGCATACATGAAATATGTGAGGCTTTCAGCAAAGAGTCTGTGGCCTGGCAGCATCCTGAGTGGACCACGTATCGTTACATATATCAAAACTGCTCACCTGAATGGCAGTCAGTTGTGGACTATCTAAAAGTTCCCAACCCAGAACTCACTCAAGCACTGGGCTATGCTGTGACATGTGATGAAGTGTTGTTATGGGCAGAGTTTCAAGGCATTGGAATATTGCAACCGCATGTTGAAATACCCGGCGGTAAAAATCTCAGTCAGTTGTATATTACCAAACAGCCAGTGCCCAATAACGGCACTACCATCTATACCGATCAAAAAGAAATATTATGCTTGTTGCCGTATCGTGACAACTTTGGATGGTTCTTTGATGACAGTGGTCGAGTCATGCATGGGCGTGACAATGACGTACCACCAGACATCATACGTTTTACCATGATGATGCACTGGTCTAAAGTGTAATTACAGATAAGTTTCTAAACCGCCACGACGGCGGATATCCTGTGTGCAACAAGATATACCGCCGTCCCAGAAGTAGCTGTGACGCAACTCACATATAATGGGTTCAATCCCATGCTTCCTACAGTAATCAAAAACTTCTTTGTTGTACGCACTAAAGATCACGTGCGATTCATCTAACACAAGACAGTTGACATCAAACACAGTTTCGGCCACAAAGCCAGTCCATTTGGTCAGATAAGTGTTCACAAAGTCTGTGAACTCAGGTGTGGGTGTTTGGCCTTGCACATACCATGCGCCAGGTGATTGTTCGTACTTGAACTTGCCCACTTCCATAGCGGCCCAGATTGAACTGTCCCAGATCTTACATACGTCCCAGCCAGGAAAGTCTTTGGCTAGATCCAAGTTAACATCGTGCTTGCTGGACAGTAACACACCGGGTTTGAGAATAGCAAACACAGCATCACCGTGTCCATCTGTAACAGCTTCGTGTATGCGATACTCTGGACCTAGGCAATTGTCCACAATCCAACGAGTTTGATCAGGACGCAAAAAGTCTGAGTTGTCAAAGAACACATCACGCCCCACACGCACAATACAACTTGCACTTGCACCATTTAGTATGCAATCTGGATCCCAGGCGCTTTTGTGTGGGTTAATGACTGCATCTCCGTAGCCTCGGCAAACGTTATCCAGTTCAGGCATGGCCAACACACGCAACAATTTGCCGCCCAAGGTGATTTGCCAGTCGCGTGGTGTGAGTGGCGGCAGCGGAGCACCTCCTCCTTCAGTTTGGAACCATACAAATTGATCTTTTGCAGGTAGATCTGGACGACGAACTTGAGCTCCAAACTGCTCAATGGTCTTGGACAAGTTAGCAAGATCTTCTTCAGTTTCATGGAGAATCTGTTGCAGTTGATTGCGCACTTGTGGATTGTCTATGAAATCAAAGTAGTCAGGCGAGTAAGCACGACCCACAATTACTTCTTCAAGTGGTTGCCAGCTGGTGTAGGAGTTAACGATATTGCTCATGTATTTTCTCAATCAAGCTATTTAAACGCTTGCTCTTGTTGGCAACAAATAATTGCTGGTTGTGTTCTATGTCTGCTCTGGCAGCTTCGAACAACTGCGGTAACCTGGGTTGAGCGGCTGCTATGCTGTCACGCAAGCTCTCCCAACGCTGTGTGTGGTTTGCAATTTTATCGTAACTGTTATCCAGTATGCCATCAAACACACGATAGCCCAGATCACGCAACACTTGCAAACTACCAGCACCACCGCCCACAAAAAACAACTGCCCGTGTTTGATAGGTTTGAATGTTTTTTCTGTAACAAATGCACCATTTGACTGATCCACATCAAATTGACTTTCCAACACTATGTTACAGTATGCGTTTGCAAAATATTTTGGTTCCATTACAGAATGATTGTTGCGATCGCTATCACTTAGTTCATCGCTGATGTAAGGTGCCTGATCCAGGAACCGTTTGCGATCATAACGCAGCTGACTGATCATATCTACTTCTATTGGGCAGTCGGTATCTTCACCGTAAGGTTCTTCACAATAACTCCAATAACTGTTGCTCAGTATACCAGAGCGATGCAGGTCTGCCATGGCAGTGGCCCGCCACCATTTGTGCAGTCTGCTCAAACAAGTAAAATCTCGTTCTCGTGGCAAGTTGTGAATTTCTAAAGGCGCACTGTTGATGTTGCGCTGATAATACCACAGTTCAAAGTCGTGAAATGTAACAAAGCCGGGCAACTGGTCTGCGGATGTATTACTGCTGACAAATATATAACAGTCTGGTGGCAACAGGTGTTGTTCGGCTAATGCGTCCAGTCTGTTTTTGATTCGTCTAGGACTGTCACCTTCGTGGTACATGAACAACACACGTAACTCACTGCGGTGCAGTTTTTTTCTTACAGCAACTGTCATTAATTCAAAGTAGTCAATGTCAAAGTCAAAGAATCCCAAGCAAACAGGATAGTATGTGTTGGCTGGCAAGCTGTGGTCGATGTTGTGAACTGTTAAATCAATACCATGTTGACCACAGTATTCTTGTATTCGCACAGGAGTAGTGTATGGCCAGTGCTCGCCAAACTGTCTCCAGCCGGGAGTGTAAGGTCTAGCTTCGTGCCGTGCCAGGGCAGGATATATTTTACCTTTGATGGTTTGATCAGCAACAAGATTAAGTTTGTAATTCATACAACATGTTTTGTAGTTCAGGCCAAAGTATGCTAGTCAATCCGCCTTGGTAAAAATGATGAAAGTTGTGTTCTACTAAGGGCACACATGCACGATGAATTTGCTCACGTTCTTTCAACGACAAACTGTCAAGGTCCTTGAGTAATTTTACTACCTTTTCCACACGCAGTTGATCATCGGTTTCTTGGTCGTAACTTTCGTCAAACACAGAATCAAATGTTTTGAAACCATAACTGCGCATGTATTCCAAACTGCCAGCAGGCGCCATCAACACAAACGGCATTTCTAATGCAATGGCCTTGAATGTTTTTTCAGTAATGTGCAATCGACGTCCAAAATAAACTGTTTCAGTTGGCACATACACAAGAGAATCCTGCGCTTCTGTAAAATTGGTAAGCCAACAGCTGGCCATCTGTTGAGTTTCTTCGCCAGCAAACAGTCTAGGCAATTCAGCAGTTCGAAACACTTGCTCAATGTCTGGATATATGTTATTATACTTCTTAGCAATGTCAACAATGTCAACATTTTCATACACACAGACTCGTGGAGCTGAAATGTGATTGTGTTCCAATTGCTGTTTGAACACATGATACAAAAACAACACTCGATGATCACGTTTGCCAGCAACAATCCGATTGGGACTCATGAACGTTTTGGTAGGAGCACGATCACGTGCTCTAGGAATCAAAAAAGACTTATCGTATCCACGAAACCAATCTTGACAGGCCCATCCATGATAAAAATAGTAATGACTTTTCCAGCCATATATATCACACAACTGTTCAACTTGTTCTCCATGCTCGCTAACAATAACATGTCCTTGTGATGTTTTTATTTGTTTGTTTTTAATAATGTTTGCTAAATTTAGATCAGTATAATTTGCAATTAAAAAATCAGCCATGTTAATGTAGTTGCTGTCAGGATCGTTAAGTCTGTACACAACATCAGCCATGCGATCTAACACTTCGTTAAACAATCCTCCATGTGCATCTAAATGAACTGGTTCTTGATCATGAAAAAATATATAATCTTCTTCCTCGATGCCATCATACCCAAAATTCAACAATGCGTTGGGGCTGGTATCACCAGGTGGATCACAAAAGAACATGCGTGTGCCAGGAACATTTTGCTTGATCCAAGGCCAAAATGTATTGTTGTAAATTTCGTCTATTCTAATCATGTTTGATGTTTTTTATTCGGGGAAAAAACCCAATGTTGTGGTGGGAGTACAAGAAGCTGAATCGATTGATCATGCACGTCAGTTGAGTCGCACACGATATTTTTGGTGGATACACTACTTAGCAGATCTCGAGCACTGGGATTTTTCTTGGGAGCCTGTACCGTGGCAAAGTCACCAACGCCACGCCTGGGCCAACCAACATCAACCTGACGCTGGCATATATCTTGTGCCTGCAAACTGGGATGGGCAAGAAACCAATTATCACTCTGCTCCTGCAATACATCACGGGGTTGATGCAAACTACTGGCACATTCCCGGCTGGATTGATGCTACCAGCATAGATCCACAATGGAGTCCAGACCCAATGGATCCACCTTATATCTACGAGTTTCCTGTGGAGTGGGGATGGGATAGAATTGGTGGGCCACAGTATCGAGTTCCTGGTGCTAGTGAAATCAAATACGTCAACGCTTTTGTAACAAAAACTCAGCACAATCCATTGCCTTGGTTTCAGCATTGTGAGTTTAACTGGACTGACGAAGCCTATCGTTGGCGCCCATGTCCCGAAGATCCTCCTTACATCTATGTGTTTGGTAATCAATGGTATCCAGCTGAAGTCATGCCTACTGTGGAATATCGAGTTCCTGGCGCCACAGAACGCAAATACATGGATCTGCGTGTGCAGTTACCAGAACGTCACACTAACCACTGGCACACTTTGCATGATTGCGAATGGGATTATTCATGGGTGCCAGACCCAGGAGATCCACCTTATATCTATGTTTTTGGCAATCAACATTGGCCTGCTGAAAAAATGCCCACAGTGGAATATCATGTGCCAGGCGCTACCGAGCGCAAGTACATGCACATGACTGCAAGATTACTCAGTGACAAAACCAATTGGACCATACACGAATACATCAAACGATGGGACTATTCATGGGTGCCGGATCCAGGAGACCCACCATACATCTACATATGGGGCAATCAACATTGGCCCGGCGAGATCATGCCCACCTTAACATATACAATGCCTGGTGCAACAGATATCAAATACGTAGATGGACCACAACCTGAGTTGGGCAGTTGCATGGGCAATTGGGAATGGTGCGAAGATATCAACGACAGTGAGTGGGATTGGACGTGGGTACCCAACCCCAAGGACCCTCCCTATATCTATGTGTTTGGCAATCAATGGAATCCGCCAGAATTAAAAGCCAGTATCAAGTATCATGTAGATGGTGCTACAGAAGTCAAGTATATGGATCGACGCACCACAAGATTGCCGCAGCCTGATCTTTTTACTAATGTTCTTCCAGTGACGCAGTTTGATTACTCTTGGGAACCTGATCCCACAGATCCGCCAATGACCTATGTGTTTGGTAGTCAGTGGAATCCTGGTGTGCTAGAACCCGCTGTAACATACAGCACTGGAGGCACAGAAATCAAGTATGTAGACAACATAATTGCTCAAGTGGCACCAAACCCTGAGTCCTGGACACTGCTGGACGATGTGATAGAGTTTGACTACAGTTGGAGACCAAATCCCACAGATCCCCCTTACATTTATGTGTTTGGTAATCAATGGCTAAGTGCAGAAGTCCGACCTGCACTAGAGTATCATGTGCCAGGTGCTACAGAACGCAAGTACATGGATCATCCACGGGCTCAACGTCGTGGCAACCCAGAGTTATTTGTGAAGTTACATCCTTGTGCGTTTGATTGGTCGTGGGAACCAGAACCAGGATCGCCTCCTTACAAGTATGTGTTTGGTAATCAATGGCACGCCGCAGAAATCATGCCCACAGTTGAATACAACATGCCAGGTGCTACTGAACTCAAGTATATGGACGAGCCAAAAGCTAAACTACCCGAAAACCCCAATCGACCTTGGTACAATGTAGTTGAGAGCGACATGGATTATTCATGGGTACCGGATCCCGGAGATCCTCCATATATCTATGTGTTTGGCAATCAATGGCACTCAGCTGAAATCATGCCCACAGTAGAATATCGCATGCCCGGCGCTACAGAACGCAAGTACGTGGATATATCCGCACAATTGCTACCTGACTTGACACACTGGCACATACCTGATCATGTTGATGTCACGGACATGGACTTCTCTTGGGTACCTGATCCAGGTGAGCCGCCCTACATCTATCAGTTTGCCACACAGCACCAAAAAACAGGCGGCCCGCAATATCGGGTGCCATGTGCTAGTGAAGTCAAGTATGTGGATATGATGCGAGCCGAAGTCAAACGTGAGGCTGTGCCTATTTTTGAAATTGATCACATGGACGGCAATGCTGGTCAGATCCCTAACGTGGTCAAAAAGATTCGATATTTTGACAACTATAGAGACACTCTAATACGTCTGGCCAAGAGTCTAGTGGGCGAATACGAGCATGTGTGGGTGTGTAGCAGTATATGCGATTACACTGACTTTGATTTTTCATGGCATCCAGAAACATGGCAAAGCACCATGCTCCATGTGTTCCCTAGCAACAAACAAAAGTTTGGGGACACATTCTACATGCATGTGCCTACCTTTGCTGAACGAGCAGAAAAGAAACAGTTGTTAGAATGGTATTCGGTAAACTATGTGTCACGACGGGCAGTGCCACGCAGACCTATGCCTGTGATTGTGCATGATGGCGACAGTCAAGTTGATGCTGTAAAGTCACAAGACTTTGTGGGTCCATTGGCCATGTTTACCAATCATGACTATGTGCCTAGCGACCTTGTTACAGTGCCCTTGTGGCGGCAAGAAACCAAGACTATTGTGCCTGTAAGTTCAGGCGCTGGCAGTGTAGTTGTGCCTAAAGTGGCTGTGCCCTTTATCAAGACACAGTTGTATGACTATCCGCACATAGACAAAACACAACGAATGTTGAAAGACAAGCCATTAGACATTGTGTTTATCAGCAATGGTGAAATCAACGCTAATCGACACTTTGAACATCTAGCCAGTGCGACTTGTAATTTAAAAAATAAACTGCATCGTGTGGATGGTGTGAATGGACGTGTGGCTGCTTATCATGCTGCCGCACAGGTCAGCGGTACACCTTGGTTCTTTGCAGTATTTGCTAAGTTGCAGGTCAATAAAGAATTTGACTGGAACTGGCAACCTGACCGCATGCAACAGGCCAAACACTATATCTTTCATGCCAAGAATCCTCTCAATGGACTGGTATACGGACACCAGGCCATGATTGCATACAACAAGAAGTTAGTGCTAGAGAACAAAGGTCTGGGCCTAGACTTCACACTAGACCAGCCACACGAAGTAGTACCCATCTTGTCAGGCACAGCATGGTACACTGACTCACCGTGGATGGCCTGGCGTACTGCTTTCCGTGAAGTAATTAAACTGATGACCACTTTGCCTGATGTGGAAAGTGAATACCGCTTGAACAAATGGCTTGATATCAACAGCGACGAAGCGGACCCGCAGTGGAGTCGACTTGGTGCAGAAGATGCTGAGGAATATTACAACTCAGTCAACGGAGACTTTGCAGAACTGCGAAAGAGTTATGATTGGGCTTGGCTGGCTAGCTATGCGTTTATTAAACGATCTCTAACAACTGATCAATAATGTATTCTACCTCTAAGTCTGTAAGCTCAGGGTAGATAGGCAAACTCAAACATCTGCGGCTAAGTGCATAACTGGCACTCAACATGTCTGGCCCTTGGTACTGTTGGAATACAGGCAGTTCCTGTAGTGGTTCGGCATAGTGGATCTTGGTTTCAATCTTGCGCAAAGAGAGATTGCGTTGCACAATGTCACGTTGATCCACTTCAATCACAAACTTGTGATAGCAATGTTTGTCAAAATTGCTTTTGTCAATCAATGATCGTATGGGTGACTTTTCCAAGCGGTTCATCCAATAGGCAGCAATAGTACTTCTACGACTTTGCCATGCAGCCAAGTGCCGGGTCTTGATCATCATTTGCGCACAGTCCACCTCACTCATGCGTGAGTTGGTGCCTATTTCGCTGTGCTTGAGATACTTGCCGTTGTTTACATAGTCTCTAGCAAACTCTTGCAGTTCATACCTGTTGGTCACTACAGCACCACCGTTGCCGTAGTTGGCAAAGTTTTTTGTAGGGTCAAAACTTATAGCGGCTGATTCGCTATGTCTATGGCATTTGTCGGCCAACCAGTGCTGTGCGGCATCTTCCACAATGATGTCGCCGTGATTGCGCCAGTGCTGATGAACACTCTGTCCATACAGGCCAACAAGGCACACTGCTTGATAACTTAGGTCTCGAGGCAACTTTCTATAGTCCATTTGCCCATAGTTGTCTGTGTCCAAGATGTAGATATTCCAGCCGGCTCGAATCCAAGCATTGGCAGTGGCTGGATAGGTCAGCGCAGGTATGACCACTGTGGGTGGTGTGATGCCGATCTTGCTTCTAAAGTATTCAGCAATGATCTCTAGGGCATGTGTGCCTGAGTGACACAAGGTAGCATACTTGACACCGTTCTTTCTGCTGATCCAATGCGCAAACTCAGCAGTATAGTTGCCATCCATCAGTTGTCCCGAACGCAACACTTCATCAGTCACGTCCAGGATTTCCTGTCGGAGATTGTTATACTGCTTGCGGAGACCAGTAAACGGAATTGTTAAGCCAGTGGTAGTAATTTTCAAATCCTTCTTGAACATCAACCCGGGGATCAAAGCCTAATACTTGTCTGGCCTTGTCGATATTTAGTGCGCCACGGCTGGGAAAGTCTGCGTCTTTGTCTTTTACTTCTATTGAGCCCGAGCCCACAATGTCAACCACCATTTGGGCGGCCTGGAGGAGTGAGACTGAATGAGATTTAGTGATATTGTAAGTGTCGTTCGCAGCACCCACTTCCAATGCAGCCGCCACAATGCCATCCGCAGCGTCATCAACATAGGTAAAGTCAAGAGTCTCTCCCGCTCCGTTGACATTGAGAACTTGACCACGCATGGCTCGGAGCATAAATTTTGCCACAACACGATCTTCAACATCCAACGGACCGTATACCGCTGAGGGGCGTATAATAACATATTCCATTCCTGTTCGACGAGCATAATCTTTTACCAGCCATTCTCCTGCAAGTTTCATGATGCCGTATTGTCCAATTGGATTGCACGGAGCATCCTCAGTTACCTGATCGTCGAAGTCTCCGTACACCATTGAGCTTGAGATGTACACAAAGCGTCTAACACCGTATCTTTTGGCACTCTCAAGAACGTTGATCAGGCCACGCATCATTACATCAGCGCCGTGTGCAGGATTGGCGTTGACAACTTTCTGACGTGGAAATGAGGCCATATGGACAATCACTTCAGGCTGTTGAACTCTGATCACATAGTCAATGGTGTCCGCAGTTTCAATTGAGGCTGCATACAAAGGATGCCGATCAATCTTGACGGCTCGTTCTTCCATCAAGTAGTCTAATTCGGCCTGTGGAATAATGCCATAGTTGGTTTTGTTGTCAATGATGCTGACTGTGTGACCCTGGCGTTTGAGCCTTTGCACCACATTGTGTCCAATTAGGCCGTAGCCACCAGTTGTTAGTATTTTCATTTGTTTCTCCACTTCATTTGATACCACATATAGACTCGTTCGTCCATTATGGTAAAGTTGCCTGCTCTACTGTAGTCCCAAAAACGCCCATTGATATATTGTCCTGGATAGCCATAAGTTTCGATCAACCAACGCTCTTGCTCTATAGTATGCACACCTTTGTGTTTGTACAGTGTCATTGGCACAAACTTTTCACCATCCCATACCTGCTTGCGCACCGGAGGTGGGAGAACTATATCTGACTCGTCGGCATATTCTATTACTGGTTGCCACCCCATTTGAGCCTCCAGAAACATTCATTCTGTTCGCTGAGTCTGGCCACAATATCATAACGATGCCCGTAACTGGCATAGTCAGTAGTTCTGTGCCAGTAAGGTTTTTCCACAGCATGTTCCATGACGAATTTACCAGCATCACTTTCTTGCCATTCGTAAATGGGCTGTGCCACAAACAGGTCTGGATCTTCAACATCGCCCATGCGGATGGTGTGTACTATAACATCACGGAAACTGATCCATTTACCATCAACCCATTTGGTTTGAGATGGTTGCCAGTGAGTGGGTTTGGTATGATCTTGTGTGATGCCCATGTGCTAGTATAGCACACCGACTATGATTGTGCAACCAAGTCTGCAGCCATTGGAAAGATTGCAGTAATGGCCTGGGCACAAGCACGGGCAATATCCATGTGTTCTTTTTGGGTGCCATTGCTGGCACGAAGTTCGATGTAATGTATCCACGAGCGCAATGTACCGTTCATGTACATGCGGCTAACAGTGAGACCTTCGGGCAACACTGCACGAGCTTGTTCTTTGGCAATACCGTTGTCAATAGCCCACTTGTACTCTTTCTTCACAGCATACAACACACGCTTTTGAGCACGTTCCCACTCGTAAGCAAGAAGCTTCTGCTCCTCATCCTCCATGTCCAAGTCTACGCTGTTCTGTCTATTCCGGGTGTCTTGGAATCGTGCCTCACGTAACACAAACGCCTCATCGAGTTCAGCTGTAGGATCAGCATATCGCTGGGAGAACTCTTGAAAGCTGAAACTTCTGTGACGTAGAATCTGTCGCGCAATGTCACGGGTGGTGACAATTTCCATGCAGGCAGAGACCATTTCGAGTGGGCTCCAGTGCTGGTGCTTGATAAGGTATCTGATGAGTCGTTCGCTTGTGTCTGTGTTGAATTGATTGGCTGGGTTGGACACACGGGCGCAATACGCAATGAGTTCCTGAGCGTCATCAACACCTTGGGATCTAAATGATTCAGTTGGTTGACTGTAGGAAAGTAGCTTAACATTCATTTTAATTTGATAAGAATTTTATCAGTTTCGGGTTGTACAATTTCGGCAACAGCCGCGGCATCAACAATAAAGTTAACGGTATGAAGATCAGCTTCAATTTCACTAAGTGTGCGGCCCACAACAATCTCTAGTTCTTCACTGTCGAGACCCTGGCGCCGCAGTGTCTGCAGATTGATGGTTTTCTGTTTGCCACCTTTCTGCCGAATCACCACTTTTTTAATACATTCAAGTGGAATTTGTGTTTTGGTAACCTCATCAATGAGGTGCTCCCACTTGGCTAGAAATTCGTCACTGAACGGCATGTGCGGTTACCTTGGCAGGTCGACCACGTTTCTTTGCTGGTGCAGCCACAGGTGCTTGCACGGTGTTGTTTACAACCACTCCAGGAAACATACGTTCAGCTTCTTTTTTCATTCTAGCAGCTTCGTTGATCAAGCCCTGTGCGTCAGCTTCCATGCGCTTGGCTTGCGTTAACATATTTGATGCAAGTGTTTTGTCATCCAGTGCATTGGAGGCATCGGCTTGCATGACTGGCATGCCGGCACGTTGTTGAGCAGCTTCTTGTTCTAAACGTTGACGTTTGAACTCTTGCTCGGCCTGGCGCTTTTGCGCAGGATCAACCAAGCCAGAATTTGAATCTAGATCAGCCATGCGTTTGGCAGCATCTTGACCTGATTCCATTTCTTTGACCAGTCGATTGAGTTCGTCTAGCTTGACTGAACTGGTTGTGGTAGGAGTAACAATAACTTGATTGGTAGGAATCTTTTTAAGCATGCCTTCTTTGTGCAATGCTTCAAGGATTGCACGACCATCAGGCAGCAAGCTACGATGTAATGCATTGGCTAATGAAGTTTCTTGTTGTCCTGTTGGACTTTCTAACACTCTCATTACGGTATCATGAATGTGTGTGGGCAACACATCTGGATAAATTACAAGGCACATGTGATCTTCGCCAGGTATCTCTCTGAATATAATTGCGACCTTTCGATCGCCGTGACGTCCTACGTGTTTAAGCATTTTGATCTCCTTGTGCTTGTTGTGCTTGTAGTTGAGCTTGACTATGGTCGAGAAACTTAGACAGTTTGTCATAGAGTCCACCAACAGTGCTCATTTCGGCTGCTTTGAATGCACCCCGATTGCAAGCCGCTTCGAGAAGCGACTTCATTGAAGCCATATCGGCTAGGGTAAGTTGTACATTTTCCATACAGATATTTAATATATAAACATCTGACGGAAATGTTTTTATGGGGTATTTTGGAAGAATTTGTTGGCCTTTTGGACAGCCTCTTCAATGGTCAGCGCAGGCACTATCACAAATGCCTGGTTGCTCACTATCTCCATGTCGTAAGGTATGCTACCAGTAAAACAAAAATCTTCTGGCACTTCCACCTGCACTTCAAAGTCCTGCATGCGGCGTGCTCGATCAATTACGTCAAGATGATCGCTCACAGGATCTTACGCTCGTGGATCAGTGTTTCAAAGGTATCCCAGACTTTTTGGAACTTGCGTTCGTAGTAGTCAATCAGGACCTTGGTGTCTTCAATGCTGGCACCTTGATCAATGTACATTTGCAAATCATTCGTGATCTTCCAGCACTCCATAATTTCTTGCTCAAAATCAAAACGGTCACTCATTTGAACTCCTTTAGTTCTTTGGGTTTCACAAAAATAAAATTATGCACTCGGCCATCCAGCTTGATAGGCAAATCCAAATGCACACTCACACGCGGACCTTCTACTAAGTTTATCTGCGTGTCATTGCCTACAGTGCCTCGGAATGGAATTTTGTTCCAAGTGCCTTGCACACGGTCTCCTATAAACCAAGTTGGCTTATATCCCACACGATTAAAATAATCAGTTTGATTACCCACGGGGCTGACTCCATTCATCACGTGCCAGTTTGAACTCTGCATACACTCGGCGGAGCATGGTCACCACAGGAATAAAGAAAAAGCCCGCAATAAATCCATACAGCAACCACTTTACGGCTTCCCATAAATCCATCATACAATTTGTCCTAGTCCTGCATAGATAAGTTGATCCAGCTCTGTTTGATAATCTGTACGACCCATTCTGCGTTTAAGCCAAATAGCGTTCAACAAATCTTTGGCACCATGCGAACTGTCAACAGGCAACTCGGCTCTAGACTCTAGTTCTTCTAAGAGATCTTCAGTATCAAAGTCACCAAGATCAACATCTACTTCTACTTCTGTGGTAATAGTTCTATACATCTTCAATTCCTAATGTTGCAGGAGCATGATCCAACACATCTTGATCATCGCGGCGATAAAAATGCGCATCTGGATCTGTTATGGTCACACACAAATCACTGTGAGCGATGTCGTAGTCAACAAAGTCTCCACTGCTATTGTATACTCTAAACAAATAGGTGTCAAGTAATGCACTGTAGATCAAATGCCCTTCCACGCCGTTTGCAGATTGTGTCATCTTACTTTTCCTCGTAGTAGGCGTATTGACCCCAGGGCGGAACAATGCTGTCGGTGCCATGCAGTATCCATACAGTGTCTGCATAATTCTCATCACCCCACGAACCAAACGGGTAGCCGTCTGTAAACACAACCAGACGCTTGGGCTCAATTTCATTTTCTTTGAGATAGCGGAAGATAGCATCAAAGTCTGTTCCGCCGCCACCTGCGACTTCGTAATCACAAATACCGTCCAAATTGTCCGAGTCGTATTGTGCAGGGTTATAACACTCGGTATCAAAGGTAACCACATGGATTCGGTATGCAGGGAACGATTCCATGATGCCTTGGATTTCGCTTAAGAAGTCCTTGAGCATGCTCTCGCTAATGGATCCACTTGCATCCAACGCCACTGCAATATCAATCATAGGATCCAGCTTCATGCCTGGCATCACAGCATCCATGTGCCAACCTTTGCGGCTGGCTCGCATCCATGTGTAGTCTGACTTGATGGTTGACTCCAATTGCATACGGAGCAATTCGCGCCAGTTCATCTTGGGCTCGGTCAAGTCCTGAATCAGACGTTTGACACCTGCGGGCAAGTTACCTGCTCCATCCACTGTAGCGGCAGCCGCTAACATGGCTTCCTTGATCTCGTCCTTAATTGCTTGACGCTCTTCGGGTGTGAGTTTGGGGCGACCCTTGCCTTTGCCTTCCTCGTCTCCGTCTCCGTCACCATCTGCGGGATCGCCATCACCGTCCAGATGGTCGTCCAACAACTTGTCAACAAGGTCGCTCAAGTTAATTTTCTTGGCGTTCTTCATCAAGTCATCATACACTTCCTCCGAACTCATACCCTCATACTTCTTGTCATACAGGCAAGGCACGGAAGTAATGAACTCACCCACATTGTGCTTTTTCAAGTCTGCGTTAACACAGAAGTCATTGGCAACGTTCCAAATCTGCGGGTCCCGCTCGCCACGGCGTCCAAAGTGGTCATACACACAATGCAACACCTCATGTCCAAACAAGAATTCAACTTCTTTGGGCTTGAGCAATTTAATGAACTTGCAGTTATAGTAGAAATTGCGTCCATCCGTTGCGGCAGTAGGACACCATTCGTCAGCGTTCACCAACTTCAAACGAGTAGCAAGATTGCCAAAGAAACTGGCCTTAAGCAACAAACCCACACGGGCAGTAATCAATTGTTCACGCACCTCGCGATCCAGTTTGGGATCCATCTTGCCCAATAGATTTTTAAACTTGTCTGCTTCTTTGGAGTCAGCAGTGGTGCCTGCTTTGGCATATAACATGTCTGGATTGAAATATTGCATGGGCTGTTCCTTAGTTGATGTGTATATTATAGCAAAAGATGATTTATTCGTCAACTTACGACTTCAGTATTAGTTGTGGGTCTGTTCAGGTATTTGAGCTGGAACCAACTTTGTGCGGCTTCGCTAAAGAAGTCAACATGCACTTGCTGTTCGTAGTGCATGCTGGGACCGTCTTTGTATGGATGCTCGTTTGCAACCAAGCCACGATGGTGCCGATACGTGAAACCCATCTCTTTTCGAAGCTGAGTCCGCAGTGCCATTTTCATGCCAAAGTCTCGAAGAATCATGGCATAGATGTCCGACCACTCTCCGGGGTTGTGAAAGATGATCAAGTTCTTTTTGACAGTTACTTTGGACATACTCTAAAAAGAGAGAGCCGTGTAGTCCACAGCCCGTGTATTTAATCTACACAGCCCTCTCTTATATTAGGCTGATGCCTGCAAGATGTACTTGCCGTATTTGCTGTGGAACTCGTCAAAGTTCTTGAGCTTGGTGGGCAAGAACGGCAAGTCGTATGTGGTAAGTGCAATACGAGCACCCATCACAGTGAGCTCAGTCTCAAAGTTCTTCATCATGAAACCCAGGAAGTTATCCGCCATCTCATGGAACTTCTTGTCCTCAACCTTCTTCTCCACTGCATCCTTGAGCTCATAGCACATGGAGATAACCAGTGAGTACATGGCACTGACCTCTTTCACGTTCAAGTCCTTGACCTTGCCTGCCAACACATCTGCAGGGTTGGGCATCTTGCTGGACACCTTGCGGTGGGCCATGAACTTAACTGCAAGACCTTCGCCCACAGTACCAGCAATCAAGTTGGTAAGGGTATCATTGTCTCCATCCTCGTCCTCCAACAGCTGGCTCACAAAGGTCCAGGTACGTGGAGTAGCAAAGGCACGGCTAGAACTCTTGGCATCAAAGTCGTACAAGTCCTGCTTGGCAAAACTCAAGTAACCCACCACGTCCTTGTGGATTTTGTTTTTAACAGCCCAGTCTTGGTAGCTGGCAAAGTCCACTTTCATTTCCTGGTGCAGGAAACGGTTTGCAAGCGGAGTAGGCATGCGGTAGGTAACACCCTTGTCCGACTCACGGTTACCTGCGGCAACCATCACAACGTTCTTGGGCAAGTGGTACTTGCCAATGCGTCGATTCAGAATCAACTGGTATGCGGCACTCTGCACTGACGGAGCCGCAGAGTTGAGCTCGTCCAAGAACAGTACCACAATGGGATACTGGCTGGCAGTAGCCTCATCAGGCAATTCCACAGGAGGTGCCCAATCCATGACACCTTTGTCTTTGTTGTAATAGGGAATGCCACGGATGTCTGTGGGCTCCATCTGACCCAAGCGGAGGTCAATCATGAGTCCGTCAAGTTCTTTAGTAATGCCCTCAACCAGCTCTGACTTGCCGATGCCGGGAGGACCCCACAGGAACAACGGACGCTGAACTTTAAATGCTTTGAGCAGGCTTTTACGTGCCTGGACGGAATTGACGGTGCGGGTATCTGACATGGGCTGTGTCCTTAAAATGTGTTAGTAAGCCGTTAGTATAACTGAAGTTGATTTATTGGTCAACTATTGCAAGTCTCAAAAGGACTAAACAATTCTTCGTGATTGTCGCTTTCTTGCGACAGTTGTTCGTAGACCCACTCCACAGGGATCTCAAGATATCGTGCAATGGCACGAGGTTCGTGGCCTTCTTCCAGCATGGATTGGATGTCAATGCTAAGTTCGCTCATTCTACTCATTATACAGTTCCTTCAAGGTAAGGTTGAATTCGTTTGGCTTGACGGAAATCTTTTTCGGTCCACAACAGCCAGCTGTCAATGTCTTTTCTAGAGTCAGACAGTGTCATGTAATAACAAATATGGTGTCCACTGGGTGATTTGGCAAGCAGAGTATTTTTATAATCTTCGTATGTGACAGCGGCTGGATTAAACACCTTGACAAGGCGAGTGTAAGGATCGTAAAAATGCGTCTGTGTGACCAGCTCCACGTAGAAATCTCTTAGTTCAGAAAAATTACTCATTATGCAGTCTCCTTCATGCAATATTCAAACAAAACCCACTTGGCGCGGTTCAAAAATTGACGAGCATAGTCGGCACGCTTGGCGTTAACCTTACCATATTCCGAGTCGATCATTTCCTGGGCATCACTCATCAAACTGGCTACCAACGTAGCAGGACTAGAATAACGATAGATCAGGTCTTGCTCAACTTCTTCGCGCAATTCTGCTTCGGTCATGCCATACATGTGGATATCGCGTTTTTGACTTTCATTTAGTTGCTTCATTCCAGGCTCCTTTTTGCTTTGTATGCCACTATTGTAGCAGATAGGGATTTATTGGTCAAACCAAAAAAAAAGCCCTACATGTTGTAGGGCTATTGTAACACTTGAGTATTACCTTTTGAAATGTAGTACTCTAGTATTACATTGGGATCAAATGCTCCAGCTCGCTTTGCCCATGCACATCAATGATAAAGTGCAGTCTTGGATGTGGGCTGTTATTTTTTACCCAGTGCTTTAGACCTGCGTTGAAAAAATAAACACGACCGTCTGCTGGTAGGTGCTGTTCTTGTATGCCTTGTTTGGTTAGCATAAACATACTGACGTCAGGGTGAGTCAGCACAGGAATGTGAAACCTTGTGACATAACTGGGGTCATAATCAAAGTGCGGTTTGATTTCGTGACCTGCTCCTAGGTATGCCAGTCTTGCTCTAGTAATTCGACTGGTAAACATGTCAAAAATCCGTTCAATCTCACCAGTCACCATGTTGGTGCGTACTCCGTAGTTGAGATCGTCAGCTTCGGGCACATACCGAGGATCATTGGGATCCTGACGCTTGACTCGTTCTATCATGGTTGTGGCTTTAACTTCCACAGGCCCACGGCTTTTTGATTTGTCAAACTCAGTAAGTTGTATCTGTCTAAATTTTTCACTTTCCAAACTGGGTGCATCTGCTTCTTTAAACAAATTATCCAAGGTCCATTGGTTGGCTTTGATGAATGGAGTGAATGCACCATCAGTACTGGCCTTGACATCAACATAGTGATCCCAGTCTAGGAGACTGTTGTCTTTCAAGTGTTTGATCAATTGTGGTGTGTCTATGTGAAAATTGTTCAGATAGCCAAACGCTGGAAGTTGTTTTCGTGTTTTCATTGTTTGACCAGTCTAATTAAATATCCAGCAACATCAATTTGCCACCACTTTAGTCCAAAGCGCCAGTCACTGGGATTGGCATGATGATTGTTGTGCCATCCTTCGCCCCACACAAGTACACCTAAAATAGGATTGTTAACACTGGTATCTTTGCCAGGATAATCTTGCCAGCCTATGGTGTGACCAATGTTGTTGATCAAACCGCCTGCATGGAATAAAAACAAAGCAGGCACCAAGTGAGCATAGACCACAGCCATTGGATCTATAGCATACAGTATCACAGCATACGCACCGTGTATGGCCCAATAGTAATTGTGCATGAATGCATGAAATCTACTGCGCATGAGATCAGTAACCATTCTAAGACTGGGCTGATTGAACATGATTAAAAATTGCACACGGAAGAATCCTTTGTGCAAGGGACTGTGGGGATCGCGTTCGGTATCCACAAATTTATGATGTTCACGATGTATGGCAACCCAAGCAATACTAGAGCCCACTCCACCGAGAGTGCCAATTATGGTGCCAAGGTATTCCCACCAAGCAGGTGCTTTATAACTTCTATGACTCAATAGTCTGTGAAAAGTTGCACTGGCACCAATACTGCCAGTTACAACGTATACGCCAAACGCTACGGCCCATTGCCACCATTCACCATTCACCATTAGGCACACCAAGGCAGCTATGCACATGGTTTGAAAAACAAACAACCAGTTTATGCGTTTCATGATCTTACTACCTCGCCATAGATTCTTCTAGTGTTGTTGCCACCAGCCAAAGAAACAATCTCTCCCGGTTCTACATCTCTAGTAACAGTGATTCGAGGATGTAGTTCAGCATTACTACCAATATTTGGTCCGCGCTCATTGTTAAATTTGCCGTACCCTACAATTGCAGTGTCAGGGTGAATTAACACATTGTCACCTAATGTTACTCTACTACAAATTTTTACAAATTCATGTAGGATGCAATTTTTTCCAATAGTGGTATGATGCGCAACAGTAGTAGAATTATGTATTCGGCTGTGAGCACCAATCTTTGTATAATGTGCTACTCCGGCGTTGAATCCAATATAGCACCCTGGGCCAATTTCTGCTTCGTCATACACCTCACTGGCTGGATGTATCAGCGTTGCACAGTTGAGTTTATGTTGATCAATCAGATCAATATACGCAAGTCTTTTGGATTTCGATCTTAGATCAAGACTTGACCAAGACATTCCAACAAAAAAATCATACTGGTCTCGAGCAGCCTCAAAATCAAACGAGTCTTCGCTTCCAATCACAGGCAATCCATTTTTAGTATCAGTGTTCCTGTAATAATCACTGTCAACAATACCTGCAACGGGTATGTTACGAAGAGTACACACTCTTATAAAAATTTCTAAGTTTGTACTGGTGCCTAAAAAAACAATTGGTTTGTGCATGCGATTATTTAAGTTAGTGTGCGAGCAAATAAATATTTCATATGAAAATCTCTCGCTCCTTGATCGACCCAGTGGCACTCAGTTCCGTTGGCATGTTATTTCCAATTTGGACAGTGATCTGGTTGACAATAAACTGGTCATGGACTACATTTTTTGTTGTGCTATTGACCAGTTGGTTTATGGGAATTCACATCACTATGTTTGCGCATCGCGCCTGGTGTCATCGCGCCTGGAAACCTAGTTCAGTAGTTGATTTGTATGGACTTGTTGTATTTACCTTGTGCCTAGTAGGCAACAGCATTGGATGGGTGGGAATTCATCGCGAACATCATGCACATTGTGACACTGACCGTGATCCACATTCTCCATATCATAAGAGTCGGTGGGCTATTCAATTTTTGAGCTATTTCAATCAAGTCAAAACCAAATACATTGTGGACCTTGGTAGAGATTCTCGCCATCTTTGGTTTTATCATTGGTACTGGGCCCTCAACATAGTTTGGTTTGCATTGTTATTTGCAATTGATCCTGCCCTGGTAGGATTATGGATAGCAGTAATTGGACTCACAGTGTTCAAACTTCACACAATCAATTCATTGTGTCATCGCACACCTTGGTTCTTGCTACCTATACACAATGATGACACCAGCAGTAACAGTGTGCTGATGGTGTTATTAAACATCAACAATGGCGAAGCTTGGCACAAGAACCATCATCAAAATGCAGCCAACTATAGATTCAGTCAACGCTGGTATGAAATTGACCCACCTGCCAGAATAATTGAACTACTGGCGCAATTCAAGCTGGCCAGTATCAATCGCTGACCCATCAAATGGGCTAACATAGCCCATGGCTCTCCACAACAGACGGTTTTCAATATTTTCAAATGCAGGACGAGCATGCATGCTCAACCACTGGCAATTGATAATTATTTCATAGTCTTGCCAATGATGAGCGTACTGGTACTTGGGCTGAGTTAGAAATTTGTACAGATAACTGAACCATGCTTGTTGTCCAGCGTTTGGAACTGGTGTTTTGCCAATATAGAATATTGGATTTTGCATGGGTGACCAATGGATGCCCGTGGCCCCTGATTTGTTTTGAGTAACAAATTTGTTAAATCCTGTTCTGCCTTGATAGTTAACGTCTGCAGCCATAGGCCCGTTATCTGTACTGCCTGAGTAATTGTAATAACACATGAGCTGATCCAGACTTCTTAATAGTCCAACTGGTGTATCGGTTGCTTGCCTAAGATCGTTTAATGCTTGTATGCTGTTGGTAAATCCTGTGATGCTGCCTTCAGTATGTTCTACCCCGTACAAACACAAAGCATCGGGACGTTCTGCGGCAGTTCTTCCTGGTTCGTTGCAGTGCCAAGGCAAATCATCTGGCATGCCAAATAATCCAGTGATTTCACCGTGGACATCTTTCTTACCAGTGACTCTGATAATTTCTTTGTTGGTTTGTTCGACAAATATTTTTTCTTTGGCTGGAAGATCGTTATTGAGATCATCAAACACACCAGAAGTAAATTGATGATATTGATCAATGGTTAACGGTTGCGTGTTATGGATTACAACCAGCAAGTTGGTATAAGGTAGCGTTCTTAATTGATCGCGTTCGGTGCTGTTTACATCTAGCACGTTTAGTTGATCTACATGCACTACCCAGCCGTTTGGATCTAAAGTTAATTTCATAATTGTAATAAAATTACCGGTTACGACTCCGGTGCTGAACTATGGTGTCAGCCGTTCTGATCTGTACCCTATCACTTCACCATACTTTCACAAGCAGAGGGCTAGGCAGAAAGCCGCCTTTAATCTACATGATGCTCAGTTTTGAAATTGCCGTTTTGCAAGCCAATCCGTCCACCTTCTGCTTCAATGCGTTTGTACACATCTTCCAACAAGATAGGCGCAAAATCAGTCTGCTCCACACATACGCAATGATACCGCACATCCAGTTCTGTGCCATACAAGATCTCTCCTGTACGGGCATCAACACCACGAGCTTTCTTAACTCGAGTGGCGTGCAAGTGTCCGTGGATGTTTACACCAAAGCGACCCAAGCTAGATTCATGCACAGGAATGTGACTCAAGATCATTCCGTTCAACACATGATATGCTCGCAATTCACGAAAGTACCTGCGGTACTCATCATCACGGAAGATATCATGGTTGCCGCGGATCAATACCTTGTCGCCGTTCAAGCGATGTAACGTAGGCAATGCCTTGCGGTTAATAACCACGTCACCCAAATGGTAGACCTTGTCTGATGGACGAACACGGTCGTTCCAACGGCGGATCATTTCCTCATCCATCTCTGCAGGATCATCCCACGGACGCAATTTCACAGTGTCATCATCTGGGTGTGTAAACTTGCACACGCCAACATGACCAAAATGCGTGTCGCTTACCAAAAATGTTGCTGGCATCATGTGCCTCCTTTTTATTCTACTACTTTACAATAACGGCACTGAAATGCAAATGCTAATTTTTGATGAGTTTTTCTCTCACCATTGTCTTGCCATTCGTATTCAATCCAGTCACCGTCTACTGTGACAATTTTGACTTCGCGGTTACTGCCGTCGGCAGGTGCCCAGCGTTGACCGCTTGCAAGCTCGTCGGCCGGGAAGAAGTGGCCACAAACAAGGTTGCGACCGTTTACAGTTTCAATTCTCATTTTGCACTCCTTTCTGTTAATGTGTAATTATAGCAGATCAGGAATTTTTGGTCAATCACACTAAAGTATTAGAAATGTTGCAGTGATCAAAGTTAAGAGCAATGCGATGCACCACTCGATTCTGAATGTTTTCACAGCGCCATCTTTTGTGAATACTTAACCATTGTTCACTTAACACAATGTCACCGTCTTGCCAATCGTGGTGATATGTGTATTTTTCTTGCTCCACATGTTGTCGTAATTTTTGAATTAGGGCATCGCTTTTGTCTTTGTCAAAACCCAGTATCTGATGAATTTGTAAAAACGAAAAAAACATGCCTGTGACACCAGCCTGGTTGGTGTGTAACAAACTTGGATACCAATTGTGGTTGATGGCATTTGAATCTCGACTGGTGATTGTGTAAGTGTCTTCAGAGATCACCCTAGCATCAAACCCCATGACCAGTTTTAAATCTTTGATTTGTTCTTTGAGTTCTTGGTCAAGATCTTGATAACTCAAAATGTTGTTGATCCAACTGGTTCGGCTGCCAACAGAATCTTTTACTGAATACAACCAAATCAACGGATCTCGGTCTTCACTACCGGTTCTATTGCAGTGCCAATCTAGATCACTCACATGTTCAAACACACCTGGTTGTCCATGATGGTGACCACCGCCACCTACTCTGACAATTTTACCACGCCCGCCTTGTACTAATTTTGTGCCCGGTGTTGGCGTATTAGCCGGCGCCACTTGCTCACATGCACCAATTTTTTCACAGATGTCAACTTCGTCTCCGGGCAAAAGGTGTTGATCGCGTATCACAACCACGGTGTCTTTGGCAGCAAGCCAAGCAATGGTATTCATCTCTTGCTGTGAAGCAGAACGTAAATCAATATCAGTAATGATTGAAGTCCAACCATTTTCGTGTAGTTGTATTTTCATGTGTCTAATTGCACTTCTTGCCAGGTCGAGTCGCCGAGCATTTTAACTGCCATCACGTAGGTGTGCTGTTCTCCAGGGCCAGCGCACCAGTGATGCGGATGATTCATACTCAACCAATGCTCGTTTTTTATTGAGTTAAAATACACATAGTAAGTTTTACCATGTCGAGGTTGTAAGCCGTACTTGACGCCGTGCATGATCTCACTAACATGCAGGCGTTGTTGAAGTGCGTCGGCCTGTTGTTTTAACACTTCAACTTGTTGCATGATCCTGTCATATTCTTGTTGAGCATGCATTCGCCCTACATTGAGTATGACATCTTTTTCTCGTTCAACAGGAACAGGGGCAAACGCAGGACTGCCCAACTCCATTGGGTAAGGCAGACTGTTTCTTCTATCTCCGTCTTCTTTAGATAGATCCATTGGTTCTACGTCTACGTCGGGGTTCTAAATCTTGTTCGCGATAGAGATAGTCTCTTGTGATTTTGCCTTGTTCAATTTCTTCAAGTACTGCCACTGAGTTGCTGTTTTTACTTGCAACTTTTCGCATGTCGCCGCGATTGAGTTCGCGCAATCGTCGAGAAGCCACTAGCACCAAGTCATAGCGATTGCCAATTGCGGCTACTGCGGCTTCGCTGGTCAACCCGGCTGTTCTGTCGTTACTGTGAATAATTTTCATTGTTGTTTCCGTTTGAGTGATGGTGGTTGAGGGAATCTAAATCTTGAAATAGTTTTTTCTCTTGGGCTGTAAGTTTGTCTTTATGTGTCTTACGTGGATTGCCACACAAGTAACATGCAGGATTGCCGCAGTCCATGGCATGATGTTTGGCCAGGCGATGTGTTTGCCTAATGCTTCGTAAGTTGTAGGTGCTATGACTTTTGGCAATTTTGACTTGTCTAGCAATTGCAACATCTGTTTTATGACGGCGAGCTGAGTTTTTGAATTTAGCAAAGTCGTTAGCCATCAGCCACCTCTTCCGCTGGCTTTTCTAACAGGTGCTCCTTTGATCATTGGTGCGCCGTAGTTTTGTTTGGTCTTGGTAGTTTTGGTTTTTACTGTGGGTCGAGCAGCCTCATGCTTTTTGGCAAGAGCCTCTCGCACAGCGTCAGTGAGTTTGGAAGATTTTGGATCGTTCATATAACTATTTAACAATGTAGAACCAGTATAACACAGTTCTACATTGTTGTCAAGTTACATTGCCTGGAATTCTTCCTTACCGCAACCACACTCTGGACAGTTATAGTATTTTGGCAAATCGTCAAATTTACCATCTGTCTCTTCATTGTGGACATGGCCACATACAGTGCATACGTATTCCATTTCCGTCTCCTTATTGTGCTTCTTTGTGAGCAGCCAGGGCTTTGGTGAAACGATTGGCATGTGAGCGTTCGGCTTTGGCCAGTGTTTCAAACCAGTCAGCAATCTCGTCTAAGCCTTCGTCTCTGGCAGTTTTGGCCATGCCAGGATACATGTCAGTGTATTCATGTGTTTCGCCATGAATAGCACTTTCCAGAGCCTGCTCAACAGATTTGGCACTCATGCCAGTGGCGGGATCTCCAGCACCACCTTCGATCAAGTATTCCATATGACCGTGTGCATGTCCAGTTTCGCCTTCGGCAGTTGAACGGAACAAGGCAGCAACGTCATTGTCGCCTGCTACGTCGGCCATGTTTGCGAAATACAAGTATCGACGATTGGCTTGCGATTCTCCGGCAAATGCCGCCTTCAAGTTTTCTTCGGTACGGGTACCTTTTACAGATTGTGTCATGTTTCCTCCTATAGTGACATCACTAGTATATAGTATAGAACATACCTAAGTCAAGGCATTTTGCTATTGTATTTTTCTATGACGGAGTTTGAGGTTTTTTATTGGCCGGCCCTGAGAGGATCGAACTCCCACCGCTTGTTTCGAAGACAAGCATGATATCCATTTCACCAAGGGCCGAGAATTGGTGCTCCCAACTGGTAACGATCCAGTGTTTCTACATTACCAATGTAGTGTAATGCCTTTATACTATGAGAGCTAAGTGGAGCAGGATACCAGAATCGAACTGGTGACTGGACCTTGGCAAGGTTCTATTTTACCCCTAAACTAATCCTGCATTCCGTTACTTATTAGGCAGCTCGTAAACTCTTAAATCTATCTGCCGCGTATGATGCTGCAAATGCTTCTGGCTTCACAAACGGAATCACATTGCATGTTCCTTTGATGTAGCCCACAGCTTGCGAGATCACACAACTTGAACCGTATTGTTCGTCTGGGTTGATGTCCAAGTGAACTTCAACTTGACGGCCTTCTAGTACGTCAGCCAGTTTCAAATACAGTTCTGAAACCTTGTACACTTCGGTCATCAAACGCATGGCAGGTTTGCCTGGTTTCACGTCCCACACACGCTCGCGTTGAACTTCGCCAAACAGTTTGCAGCCGTTGTTGCCGTTGATGTGTACCACAATGGCCAACACATAGTCGGCATACCAGGTACCGTCAATTTTGATTCGTTCAGAGTCGCAGCCAAGGTAGATGCGAGTTTCGGGCGTTTGTTTCTGGATAAATTCTGCTACTGATGCTATATCGAGCTTTTTCATTTTCAACTTTCAAAAATATTTATTGATAGTGGTACCCCAGGAGGGATTCGAACCCTCAGAATTCTCCTTTTGAGAGAGACACGTATTCCAGTTCCGTCACCGGGGCATTTGCAAAAAAAAAAACAGTAGGACTGGCCTACTGTTTTTATAACTTGTGTCAGACAATCTGATCATGCGTTATTCTGTATAATCTTCTACAGTAAATGACACAGGAACAACACTAAAAGTTGAAAGTTGTGCAGTCATCCATTCAACAAAGTCTTCTGCATTTTTTTTGTTTTCCCATTTTCGAGTTACAGTTAAATGGGTGGGACCTAGTTCTGACGGGTCGAGACCTGCGGTACCAACCACAGTAAAGTCATCATGCCCACCGTCTCCAACAATTTGTAAATAATTACTCCAAGGGATAATAGTTCTTGCTGTTTCTCGATCTTCTACAGACGCATACACCAACACAGTTTTAGCAACTATAGCCATAATAATCTCCTTTTTGTATTTATTGCTTTGCGGCAATCACGCTTAAATGCCAACCTAGCTGTTGATTGACAGCCTGGCGTTGTGCATCGCTCATGGCAGCAAACCATGGTTCCAACACATAATTTCCTTGTTTGTACTGCTCTACATTGTACATAAAACAGTAATCTTGCTTGATGCTTTTGATATCAAAGTGTACGTCCAGCAGTTTTTGTATTTCTCCTTGACTGTAAACTCTGGCATATGGGCAGTTGTCTTGCGCTTCAAACTGGTCCAGCCCAGACTGAATCATTGCCCATTTCCAACTGTTGCGAGCATACACTAGGAAACGAAACTCCCCATCAGATGCTAGACTTGCGTAAGCATTGCTGACCACTTGTTCTACATTGGGATAGTGATGCAATACACCACAAGCATACACCATATCAAATTGTCCTAGCCCTGCAACACGCTGACTGTCGCCTGCGTCCATGTGATAGAATTCAGCATCTAATCCCATAACAGTAAATCTCTGCTCACAAAGTTCTATGCTACGACTGCTAAGATCAATCCCAACGTATTCAGCACCATGCCGTACAAATTGTTCAGCATCAGATCCAATGCCGCATCCTAGTTCTAGCACCCGCCGTCCCTTGCAGTTTTCAAAGTCGGCCAACTGCCACAAATGCGGCCCAACAAACCATCTACGACGATTGATGTTGTTCCAAAATTCTTCTGTGCCTTCTGGTGCCAACCCATGCTTTATATTACAAGGTTGTTGATCCCAGTACTGTTCTATTTGAGTAATTGTAGCCATACAGTGTATTTAAAAGTCTGTGCAAGCTACATTAAATTTGGTGCCCCAGAGGAGACTCGAACTCCTAAAATTTGGCTTCTAAGACCAACACGTATACCAATTCCGTCACCGGGGCTTAAATACATCATGCAAACCAAACAAGACTCCATCAAAAAAATAGAGCGTTTGCTTGCAATGGAAACATTGGGCAAAACGTTTGTGACCAAACAACAACAGTTGGCCTACGAGCGCGGATATCTAACAGGCTTGCTGGCTGCTATGGCCTACAACGACAATTCAGTCGAGCATGTGGTGAATCAACGCATCAAACATCTTACACCTAAAATCTAACTGGTACCAGGAGACGGGATCGAACCGCCCACACGCGGATTTTCAGTCCGCTGCTCTACCGACTGAGCTATCCTGGCATGAATGGTGGGTGATGAGAGGATCGAACTCCCGACAAACTGCGTGTAAGGCAGCGACTCTACCGCTGAGCTAATCACCCGTATATGGTGGAAGTGGTGAGATTCGAACTCACGGACCCCTTTCGGAGCCGGCAGTTTTCAAGACTGCTGCAATCAACCAACTCTGCCACACTTCCTAAAAAATTAAAAAAGATACTGCTTTGCGTTTAAAGGTACTGAACATCCTTTCGGGTAGCTCACATCCTTCCTGGCACATGGTTCGACTGTGACTAGCAGTCTGGAACTTAATCCCAGCGGCACCTGGATAACGTTAAGGTCCCTAGCAGTTGGGCCCATAGTCAATGAGTTTTTCACACATCTTTTCTAAACTTGGAGTAGGTGACAGGACTCGAACCTGCATTATACGGATTTGCAATCCGGCGCCTAGCCATTCGGCACACACCTACATCTATTGGTCGGAGTACGAGGGTTCGAACCTCGGACCTCCTGGTCCCAAACCAGGCGCACTACCAGGCTGTGCTATACTCCGTGTATTTTATTTTACTTTGGGTTCTTGACTTTTGTCAAGTTCATGGGGTTCAGCAAATCTTGTGCCGTGGCCCAGATTCCAACTGTCTGCTGTGAAAATTTTTACAGGCTTCCAGTAACGACTTATGATGTTGTTGACAGCAACAGCCGCCGCCACAATCACTACAAATCCTATTGCTGTCAAAATACTACCAGCTAAGAATACAGCCGCTTGATCCATGTCCATTGTTTGTTCCTTGTGGAGCAGGGTAGGGGAATCGAACCCCTCGCTTTAGCTTGGAAGGCTAAGGTATTACCACTATACGAACCCTGCGTTAAAATACTTATTATACAACACTCAGACACTGTTGTAAAGATCATTTGGTTGCCATGGACAGTTTCGAAATGTCGACCTATCGCTTATCAAGCGATTGCTCTTCCTCTGAGCTACACGGCAAAAACTTGGCACGGGTACTAGGGCTCGAACCTAGAATGACAGAGTCAAAGTCTGTAGTGTTACCATTACACTATACCCGAACAAAAACTATTTGGTGGATGTAAGTAGAGTCGAACTACCACTTGACTCCGTATGAAGGAGGCGCACTACCATTATGCTATACATCCATGTTGGTACCCCCACCGGGAGTCGAACCCAGATGAACCAATTATCTGTTGCTTACGGGATATAAATCCGCCGTTTTACCATTAAACTATAGGGGCATGTCTGGGGTGTCGTATGAGAATCGAACTCATGACAGCGGAATCACAACCCGCGGTTTTGCCACTAAACTAACGTCACCATATAGGAACACACTCAGGCGTAGTAGTTCGTTAGCCCACTAAGATACACGGCTACCACCCGTGTCATTAGTTGAATGTGTTTTTATATGGTAGGGGCGCCGGGATTCGAACCCGAAATTGGCAGATTAAAAGTCTGCTGTGATACCGTTTCACCACACCCCCGGTATCTTGTCACTCTTGTCACTATTCATGACAGACTCTCCTTTTTAAAATAAGTATTTGAATGAACAAATATTGTCCAAAACCATTTGTTAGTATTCATATGTATACTGATAAAGATCTCAATCCAACTGTTAGGCCTTGTTGCAATTACAAACCTATCAAGCAGTACGCAACGATTAATGATTATTTGCAATCATCTGAACTAGCGTCTCTTCAGCAACATTTGCTTACAAAAGAATCATTGCCAGATGGATGCAAGGCATGCAAAGTAGACGAAGATAATAACTTGCCTAGTATCCGAAACAAGTATATTAAAGTGTTTGAGCATGAAACCAAAACTAAAATTGTTGACTTGGAAATTTTCCCTGGCAACGCATGTAATCTCAGTTGCTTGTCGTGCAATCCTTCTCATAGTACCAAATCAGGTCAGGAATATGCCAAACTTGGATGGATTAAACAATCAATAGTGATCAATCACGAAGATCATGCACTTGAAGTTATTAAACAGTTGCCAGACCTTAAATCAATAGGTTTTATTGGCGGCGAATTTTTTGTAACCAAACACAATATTGAATTGCTCGATGCGGTTATTGAAAAAAATCTTAAAACACGAATTATTACCAATGCCACTCAACTAACCAAAAAACATCTTGAGCGGTTACAAAAAATATCTGACCTTGATGTGATGGTTAGTGTAGACGGTACTGGGCCAACATTTGAATTTTTACGCTATCCGGCACAATGGTCAGTTGTGCAATCAAACATTGTTGCACTACAACAGGCATTGCCCGGAGCAAAGATACATTTGTCGGCAGTGTTGCAATTTTTAAATTTGCAAAATATCATTGAACTGTTTGAATACGCCAATGTCCGTCGACTGCCATTTAATGTGATCCCTTTATCTTATCCTGTTTGGCTACAGTCAGAAGTGCTTACCACTCTCGAACGTCAGCAGTTGATTGCAGTTATACAAAAACAACTAACAGTTGCAAAACTTACCAAAACACAAAAACAGTTAATGACTGATACATGTAGTATGCTAGAAACAATACAGCACTCACCTGCTCAACGAGAACAGTTTGTGTCTCGAACAAGCCAGCTGATTCGACTGCGCAACATCACACAACACACAATCAACTCAGTGTTTGGTGTGCTAGAAAATTTAGCGCAAGAAGTTATACAATAGCCAGGGACCTAACTCGTCAAGGGAGAGTATGGCTATGTGTTGGTACCACCTGAGAGATTCGAACTCCCCGCCCCTGCGTTCGTAGCACAGTGCTCTAATCCAAATGAGCTAAGGTGGTGTATTGAATTTGAGAGTAGTAGCATCACTGTTATTGCTACCATTGACCCGTGTAATAAAGCCGGCCGGGAGGGTGATACGTCACTTGGAATACTTAACACACAGATTGATTACTTAGTTGTGTACGGAATCACGCCGCCCGTGCTTTACACTAGGTTGACCTTCGAAGAATCTTCCTAGCGTGTCTTTCTCTTGCTGACACTCTCAAAACTTGGTGCCCCACGACAGAATCGAACTGCCATCACAGGATTACAAAACCAGTGTACTACCATTGTACTAGTAGGGCGAATTGTGGTGGAAGACTAGGGAGTCGAACCCTATGACCCTATTACTAGAATCTACAGATTAGCAATCTGCTGCATTACCGTCCTGCCCGTCTTCCTGACTTGGCTCCCCAGCGTGGGATCGAACCACGGACACCTTGATTAACAGTCAAGTGCAACTACCGCTGTGCTACTAGGGAATAATCTACTTAGTAGGCACTCGAGCCTACTACAAAAATATGGTGGAGCAACTTGGAGTCGAACCAAGAATGTTTACCACGAGGGGACGGATTTACAGTCCGCCGATGCACACGCCATAGCATCAATTGCTCCATATTTGGTGGACCGGCGGGGGATCGAACCCCGACTAAAGGCTTGCAAAGCCCCTGTGCTCCCATTATCACTACCAGCCCAAATTTTGGCATCCCGGGAGGGACTCGAACCCCCACGAACGGTTTTGGAGACCGTCATGCTGCCATTACACCACCGAGACATAATTTTAACACACTCTTGCGAATGTGTGTATTAAAACATTCTAAACTACTTAGGCTGCCTGTTTGTAAAGAATGTTTTAATACGCTCGGATTTTTTTATGTACAAGAACATAAGCCATCCCCGAGGCCGCCCATTTGTAGTTTAGAGTGATACAGGCTCGCGTTGCCGTTGCACTAAATGAAAAAACCCAGGGTTTTTACGCCTGGGTCCTTGGGTAAGATACGGTTGTATACTACTTAGGACCCTCTGCCTCCTGGAATGCTATTCATGCGACCATAGGCGTGTGACCAAACTGGTGTCTGGGCAAACTTGGGTAGCAGTGAACAATATTGTGTTTTCATCATAAGTCCTATTGTACAGTATTTACCTTTTGAGGTCAACCACTGTGTTAAAGTTATTTAGCCTTTCGGCTGAATTGGTTGCGGGGGAAGGAATCGAACCTCCGTCTCCCAGGTTATGAGCCTGGTGGTCTACCGCTGACGTACCCCGCGATTGAATTATTTATATAGAAACACACTCTATGCTTGGGGAACAATTCATTGAATTGAGCAACCACCAACGGGTACGGAGTGCGTTTGTATATAAAGTGGCGGACTGAGAATACATCCTAACCCAGTAACACCTCGGACATTATTACAAACCTTGCGAGTCTGCTTTCTTCCGATTTCCACTGCAACCATATTGCTATGTATCACAGTCTGTTACCAGTATCGCCGTTTTTAAAGACAGGCAGTAGTCTTGTCATCACATGCTACTCTACACCATCTATCCCGTTGACCTTTAGAGCCATTCACTGTCGCTAAACAGTTACGAAACTTCCAGTATAAACAGATTTCACCTTGCGAGTTACGTCTGACTGTATTGCCTTGCGGCTACAGCATTAGATACTTTTCACACATGACCGAGTCAGTCTTTGCTTTTATGTTAGATAGTGGTTTTGAAGCCACAGCCTATTCCTTAACAGGGAATTGCTCTACGATGAGCTATATCAACCTACTGCGATGTGCTGACTCAGTTGCTTCATACTCTTTTGGAATACAAAATACAACACACCACGTTCCTTTTGTCTTGCGAACTACTCAGACGTCTTTTGCGATCAGTGTCGGGTCTCGGCTTTCGCGTACCTCCACCAACCACTCAAACTGCATACGAGCCCTTGGGTGCAACCCCTCGGACCGATACGCTACCCTTTCTCATACCAATTAACTGGGCTGGTTTTGTATAGAAGTCAGCACCACCTGTTACTTTTCTGCAACTCCGGTTACCCTTGCGGGCCGGTAAGTTACAGCTCTTTCCTATACTCCCAGCGTCATTGTTACAACCACCGGTCTTATCAGTGATCGGATCCTCACGGACCTGAGCAGGCTTGTTTACATGAACCATTGCTGGCGGACTTATGTAGGCATACATCCTTTGGCTGGGTCACCCCAGTTATTCTTCGTACAGCTGGGCGAACCATACTGCACAGGACAATAAACTGCCCTATGTATCTATTGTAAGACAAACGTCTTTTGTTGTCAAACAGTTTTGGATAAATTTGTTGTTTATCTATCCAAAATAGTCTGTAACAGTTTTCTGCAGTCGTGTTACAGTGGGCAAATAAGTACCCCACATGATCACTGAAATCTTAACCTATCACCACAGTCTCGACTGGAACATTGAACAATTCGTTGATAGCACATGTCTAGCAAACATTGTTCAGCCACACTGGCCAATGGTAACTTCTTCCAAAGGAGGATTGATACCAACAAATAAACCCAGCCGAGACTTTTTTGAGCTCAATAAAAAACGAGGACGTCCTACTGAACTTAGGAACAGTACCATTGACGCCTTGGTCAGTCTTGTGGCAACAAAATTGCATCTCAACGGATTTGTTACGAATGTGGTAGCAGAATGCAGTGGAAGCATGCATGCCTTGTACACTGCATCCATGGTGAGCTTGCAACACCAATTACCAGTGATTGTTTTTTGTGCTGATAATTTAGTTGATGACGAACTTCACATGTGGCGATTTGCCAGTATGGGTGCATTGGATCAATCCTCAGGAAGAGCATTTGACTCAACCAGTACTGGATTTCGAATGGGTAGAGGCATGGCTGCAATGTTGATAAAACATCCAAGTGTAAAATTCAACATGAGTGCATTTGCCACAATCAGCAATTATATCTTTCGTACCAACCCCACACTCATAGCCAATCCAGGTGATGCGCACCAATTGGCCAGAGATATTTCTGGCATCAATTTTGACACCATTGATTTTTGGAATGCACATGCAACAGGCACTCCAGTGGGAGATCAATTTGAGTACAATGTTTTTAATTCTTTAGTTCACAAAGACATACCTATTGTCAGCTACAAAAGCCGCATAGGGCACTGTATCTCAGCCAGCGGCGCCATTGAAATGTGCATGAGTTTTGACGATTACCGTGCAAAAACCCTAAGACCCAATGTGTTAGCTGGTGATCTCATAGTCAAAGATTCAAGGATCATCGTAGATGCTGTGCCGTTTCCGGGCAAACGCATACTCAAGGCCAATTTTGGATTTGGCGGCAAAAACAGTTTTTGCCAAATTGACATTGAATAGATTCTATAGTCAAGCACCGAGAGATGCTCAATTTATGCGTCCTCCGCTAAGAGTGCAATAGCCGATAGCAGTTATATTAGGATCCGTTCCCGGCCGGTTGGACCCGAATAGCGTAAGCGTCCTTACAC